>ERZ842401.3495-NODE-3495-length-19476-cov-3.911024_pt1 | contig 19476 bp, 16 predicted proteins | sample MGYA00521270_ERZ842401 | MGnify/ENA primary metagenome ERZ842401 (study PRJEB31892, sample SAMEA3878208) | bioreactor metagenome | biome: Moose rumen | place: Sweden | collected 2011-10 | study: EMG produced TPA metagenomics assembly of the PRJEB12797 data set... | reverse complement strand
CCTGTACGCACGTCTTCTTTAGAGTATAGCACGGAATCCCCTTTTTGAAAGGGTCGAAGCGGCATAAAAAGATGATTATGCTGTCTTTCAAGTCTTTGCAGGATTTCCCCCGCGACAGGGTGTCTGTGTCCATCATACTCTGATAGTAGCGTGTCCTTCTGCCCAGGTCGTGCGTGTTGCGGTTCTGGATTTCTACGTCATAGACGGTGCTGCACCCCTCTACGTACACGTCCAGCCTGATGCTGCGGGATGTGTACAGCGGGATGATGGACTTCTGCGGTTCCACAAATGCAATGCGCTTTATTTTTATGCCGAGCATACACTCGAGCGCGCGGGCGCAGATGTCCTTGTCCCGCATAACACAGCCGAACATAAAGTCATCGTGGAAGCAGAGCTTCTCGAAGGGTTTGATTTTTCTCTTTTTTCGCATTTAAATACCTCTATCGTTATGATTAGAGGAGGCAGAGCGTTTTCGACACAAGTAAAAGAAAAAATCAGATTTTTAAGCCAGTTCAGGGGCGTTCCTCTTTCGGACTGGCTTTTGTGCATTCAGCTTTCCGCATTCAATACACGTCGCTGTAGGGCATCCCAACAGGGAGCTGTAGGGATGCCCTACAGGATGCTGTCGCCGAGGGGGATTCCTGCAATAGTCAAGTGTTATTTTTTCTCCCAGACGAAGGTGTCCTCCAGTGTCTTGTAGAACTTCACCGATGAGCCTTTTGCGTCCGTAGTGAAAGCGAACCACTTGCCTGTCTCGCGGTGGTTGTAGAGCAACGTCAGCCCGTCCTTGCTTACAAGGTAAGTACCGGAGGCCGCGTCGCCATCGCTGAATGCAAGCCTTGCCTTGCCGTCCTTGCCGAAAGTGACGGTGACGGTGAATTTGTCGCTCCACTTGCCGCCGTAGCTTTTGCCTATGACGGAGCTGCTGTTGCCCGTACTGATAGGGTTATCGGTATCAATGAAAATATCGTAAGCCTTGGCATTTTCATCGTCAGCCCGCTTCCGCAGCACCGTGCCGCCGTCAGTGTAAAACAAAGCGCCAGTAACGGTTTCCTTTTCGTTCCAATAGAAAAGCACCTTGCCCTTTGCGTCTGCCGCATAGCTGAATTCATCCTTCGCGGTATTCATCTTACCTGTCTTGCTGAGCAAGATTTTAAAGTCATCCGTGTTTTCCGCAGCAACATAGGTCTTTCCCGCCACAGCGGCAGCTTCCGCAGTGGAAAAACGCACGTTTTTCTTCACGAACGCTTCCGAAAGGGGCGGATCGAATATGATGCCCGTATTGTAATAGTGGAAGGCCAGCGATTCTTCTCCGGCAGCCATGATTACTCCCGCCCTGTCCGCCTCGTTCAGCGAAACGGGAAGCACCACGCCGCCCCATTCAATGCCGTTTTTCTTCCATACCAGCTGCGTTCCGTTGCAGAAATACGTTCCCTCCACGCTGTTTGCTTCCGAAACAGTCTTGCCGCTTTTTCCAGAGACGAACTTTTGCTTCAGTGCCGGATAGCCTGCCTTGAAAAAAGCAAAGAGCAGTATGGGCAATATGATAGTAAAGAATTTCTGCGTTTTGCGCCTGAACAGCAGCGTTGCCATAAAGCTGATGACAAAACCCGCGATAAGGGAAACCTTTGTCGAAAGCTGCGGGGGAGCGGCAAGAATAGCGATGAGCCAGAGCAAGCCGCCGATGATGATGAGCAGCAACTTGCCCAAAAGCCCTTGCTTTTTTGTTCCCAAGCCCTTGCCGGAATTGTTTTGAGTGGACCCCATCTCTGCCTGCTGCCATCTTGCCTGTGCCTCGCGTTCGGCTTCCTGCCGTTTTAACTCTGCGAGCTGTTCTTCTTGACTTGGTTGCGGTGCAGCGGCAGCAGCTGCGCGTTCGCTTTCCAGCCGCCTTGCCTCTGCAAGCCGCTCAGCTTCCAGACGTTCCTGCCGCTCCTGCTCGAGCCTTTGCTGTGCATAATGTTGCGCCTCTTTCCTCATGAGCTCTTCTGCAATTTCCCGCTGGTCCTGCAAGCCCTGCTTTTTCAAGCGTTCGATTTCCTGCTTCAAATCGTCTATTTCGTTTAGCTTTGCTTCGATTGTTGAACTGCGGCTGGCGCTGTCGTCACGTATATTGTTTTGGACTTTAAAATCTTCCCATGCCTGCGCTGCAATGCCGTAGGTCGTGGTGGCAACGGCTTTCAGAATGCTGTAGTCTTCCTGCGAAAGGGGCTTGCCCAGGTCATGTTCTGCGGCAAACTTGGCAAAATACTGTTTTTTGAAAAGCTCTATGGCGGGCTTCAGCCTGATGTTGCATTTCTCCATGAAGGGCGAAAATTCTCTTCTGAACTCTTGTTCCGGGATGATGCTTGTGGAATCGGAAATCTGATTGTCGAGGATGCGCAGTTCTACAAATTTCTCGTAGAGCATCCGCCTGTTTTTCTCATTGTCAATATCGTTGACGGGATTCTGGGCGGTATAAGCCGCATAGTATGCAGAAAAGGCATCCTCCATGCTCTGGATATGTGCGTTGTGGTTTGCAATCTGCTCCTTGATGGCGGCAAGGGTATCCGTGTGCAGCTCGTCGGTCAGCAGTCCAAAGTCACGGGCAGCCTTGAGTATGGCCGTCATCTCGTGCAGCTCTACAATGCCGTCAGCGCATTTGTCCGCAATGATGGTGGCAAGGTGGCTCCAGGTCGCTTTTTTTATGACTTCATTGAATACAGCGTTGCGTTTTTTGTTCAGGAAGTTTGCCGCAAGGCAGCCCACCGCCTCTACAATGTCTTCCCGTTTGGCAAGGTCTGTGCGCTGGAATTTATCCGCTTCCTGTATCCATGCGGATTTCCAGTTTTCAATCCTTGCAAGGTCTTCGTCTGTCAATGAGTGGAAAGGCTCTACGCCCATTGTTTTATACAGGGTGCCGCTCGGTATGTTGCCCTGCTGTAGATAGATGTCGTATGAGACGGATTTGCTGTTCCGCCAGTCCTCTACCATCAGCTCGTAAAATCTGTCTATGCTGATGCGGACTTTGTTTGCCTTTGGCTCAAAGAGCAGCTTTCCTCCTTCTGCGGGAGCCTCTGCCGCGCTAACAGCAGCTTCCTCCTCTGCAGGTCCAAGGCTGAATTCGTCATCATCATCCATCATAAATCTCCTTCTTCTGTTATTGTAGACATTATAAGACGGATTTTTCCTTCTGTCGAGGGGCATAATAAATATCTTGACAGCTGTAAAAAGCTGTAGTAATATAATTATTGTAATGATTATAAAATTATAATCATTATGCGCCACGTATATGGCGAAGAACAATGTGTAAGGATGAATACAATGAAGAAATGGGTTTGCAAAGTTTGTGGATATGTCCACACCGGTGACAATCCGCCTGCTGAATGTCCGCAGTGCCATGCGAAAAATCCCTTCCAGGAGCAGGTGCAGAGCGAGGGCTTTGCCTGCGAGCATGTGGTGGGTTCCGCCAAAGGGCTTGCTCCCGAGGTTGTACAGGGGCTGAAGGACAATTTCACCGGCGAATGCAGTGAAGTGGGGATGTATCTTGCAATGTCGCGGCAAGCAGACAGGGAAGGCTATCCTGAGATTGCCGAGGCTTTCAAGCGCTATGCGTTTGAAGAGGCTGACCATGCGGCACGATTCGCGGAGCTCTTAGGCGATGTGCTCACTGATTCAACCAAAAAGAATCTGCAGATGCGCGCCGATGCGGAAGCCGGAGCCTGCGAAGGCAAACTCAAACTTGCCAAGCTCGCAAAAAAGCTTGACTATGACGCTGTGCACGATACCGTGCATGAGATGGCAAAGGACGAAGCCCGCCACGGTGCAGGCTTCAAGGGACTGCTTAAGCGCTATTTCGGCGAATAAGCAGGCATTGCTTCAGCACTATAAACAGGAATCACGTTTAATTTCTTCAACCGAAATTAAATGACCCACGTGATGCCGATTTTTTTCAATAAACGGTAAAGGCGGTTAGCTATGGAACAGGATTCAATACTCGCACAGAAGATGCAGGAAAAGGGCATCAGGCCGTCGTTCCAGAGGATTGTCATTTACAAATATCTTGCAGAAAACAAAAATCACCCTACGGTGGACGCGGTTTACTCAGCGCTCAGCCCCCTGCATCCCACGCTGTCCCGCACGACGGTGTACAACACGCTTCATCTCTTTGCCCAGAACAAGCTTGTCCAGCAGGTGAACATAGAGGACGATCAGGCTCGCTATGATGTGGAGACAGAGCCGCACATGCATTTTAAATGCACAAAGTGCGGAAAGATTATAGATATATGCAATGAAAAAGTTACAGACTTTTACCGCGACTGCAATGCGGTACTTCCAGAGCACTTTAGCATGGAGCGCTCGGAAATCAATGTGTGGGGCGTCTGCGCCTCGTGTTCATGAGTCCTGCGCTTCCAGAAGTGCAAGCACTTTCTTAAAGGCAGAGTCTTCTTTTTTCAATTCGCGGGAGCCGCGGGTAATGTTGCACAGCGATATGTTGTATTTCTTTGCAATCTCCCTCTGGGTGGTCCCCGCAACAAGCTCTTTGACCAGATGCCAGCGGTTTGAAAAATCTTTCAGTTCCGCGCGTGTAAAGAGGCAGCCAAAGAAATCATAGATGAGTTTTTCGTCGTTTATCTCTGACAGCAGGTGGCAGATTTCCCTGATGGCATCCACGTTCTGTTCGTTTGCAAGGTTTCCCGTATTCTTAGTGCGCATTGCCCTTCCTTAATAAAAAACCGCCACCTGTGTTCCAAGATGGCGGTATACCTTCGGGTAACGCGGATTCGAACCGCGGACCTCTACGTCCCGAACGTAGCGCGCTACCAGCTGCGCTATTACCCGATTTGGGAAAAAAAATACCCATTCCAAGAATGGGCATTATACGGGAGCTACGGGGCTCGAACCCGTGATCTCCGGCGTGACAGGCCAGCGCGATAACCAGCTTCGCTACACCCGCGTGATGTTTAGAATATATACTTTTACAGAAAAAAGGTCAAGGGGCTGTGAAGAAAAAAAATGATTTTTCTAGCGAATTCGGCTTTTCTACTATAAAATAGTAATGAGGTTTGCTATGAGATACGACGCTACTGCTCTTGGCTATCAGTTTAATTCAGAGGGACTTGAATTCATTCTTGCCGCAAGCGATATAAAGGATGATGTGCGCGAGGCTGACATTTTTATTACCGGAAGCTTTAACGACTGGCGCATGTCCGCGGATTCTGCGTGGAAGATGAAAAAAAATGTCTCTAAGGGTGAGACGTATTTTTCGCTCCAAAAGACTGTTTCAAATATAGACGTTCCCGGCAATTCGGGCTTTCCTGAGTTCCGCTTTTTTATGATTTCGCCGCAAGGCATATCGTTCATTTCCTACGTCCGGCAGGTGCAGAATCTGTTTTCTGAAAACCGCGTGATTCTTAAGAATGACGACGAGGCTGAGTTTTTTGAGAGCATTAAATTCATGCCGCTTACCGGAAAGGCGCTCTCTGACTTTGACCAGAACTGTCCGGCGTGCAGGGCGGAGCTTGCCAACCTGCGCTGTGTTCCAGGCTCAAGAAGTCTGTTCCGCGGCTATCATCCGTATCGCAGGACGCGTCCTGATTCCGACCTTGAGGACGCTAGATTCAATTGCGTGGCAAAGGCGTTCAGCCTGTATGGCATAAAGTCCGTCATCACGCTGAGCGGAATGGAGATGCCCTCCGATTTTGCCGAGGAGACCTTCCCGGAATATCTTACGCACCTTAAGCAGCAGGACAACCTGATGTGGCTGACGCTTTCCTACGAGCTTATCTATTATCATTCTGATTCTGCGGAATTTTCCAATCATCTGCAGAAGATATGCCGCTTCCTGTTGTCGCACCCCGGACCGACCTACATTCATTGCCGGGTGGGTGGCGACCGTACTGGCGTTGTGTGCGCCGTGCTTGCCGCGCTCTGTGGCGCTTCGTGGGAAGCCGTTGCCGTGGATTTTGAGCGCACTTACCTGAGCGGAATCGGCGACTGGCGGAGCCGAAATCTGCTTCGCTACAGCATTCACAAGATGATAGGCTTTGACCCGGCTTCCTCAAAGGATTTGGCGCACGTCATGCAGAGCTATTTTATCCGCGAGAAAATTCTTTCTGCCGCGGAGATAGGTCGGCTCATCACCAAGCTGAACATGCCGCCCAAAAAAAAGGAGACGGACTATTTTAATTTTGACGAAAAACACATTTGTGCTAAACGTTCGGCAAAAATTTAGGTATATTTAAAGAAAATGATTTTGGGAGAACAAGATGTCTGAGGATTGTACACATGACTGCGGTTCCTGCGGAAAAAGCTGTGAGCAGCGCGATTTGCGCGTAAAGCTTCGCGAGGGAAGCAGTGTAAAAAAGGTTATAGGAATTGTGAGCGGAAAGGGTGGCGTAGGAAAATCCCTCGTTACCAGCCTTTTGGCGTGCAAGGTTGCTAAAGACGGCTTTCGCACTGCAATTCTTGATGCGGATATAACGGGACCGTCCATTCCTGAAAGCTTTGGTGTTGGGCTTACCCGCGCGGAAGGAGACGGTCAGTCCCTGAATCCTGTTACGACGGATTCAGGCATTCAGCTTATGAGCATGAACTTTTTGCTTGAGAACGAGAATGACCCAGTCATTTGGCGCGGTCCTGTCATTGCGGGCGCGGTAAAGCAGTTCTGGACGGACGTGAACTGGAAGGACGTTGATTTTATGTTCGTGGATATGCCACCGGGAACTGGCGACGTTCCGCTTACGGTGTTCCAGTCGCTTCCTGTTGACGGAATCATAGTCGTCTCTTCGCCGCAGCAGTTGGTGCGCGTGATTGTTGAGAAGGCCGTTAAGATGGCAGAGATGATGAACATTCCGATTCTGGGGCTTGTTGAGAACATGAGCTATGTAAAATGCCCGGACTGCGGAAAAGCCATTACCGTATTCGGAAAGAGCAATATTGAAAAAATTGCCGAGGCATTCAAGCTTCCGGTTCTTGCAAAGATTCCGATGGAGGAAGCAACGTCGGCCGCCGTTGATGCAGGAGACGTTGAAAGCCTTAACGTGGACTACCTTGACAAGGCGAGCGAGACGATAGAAAAGCTTTTGAAATAGTATCTCAGTTTTCTTCCGGCTTAAGACCGTCCACCATGAATTCGTCCGGTATTTTTGCCGGGCGACCGGTAGAGGTTACGCTTGCCCACGTTACGGTCGCCTCTGCGCAGACCGTTCCGTCCTCTTTTGTTATTTTCTGCGAGAATTCGCCCATGACGTGCTTGAGCTTGCTTGGGTACGTCTCTATAAAAAGCCTGTCGTCCAAAAATGCCGAGCCTTTGTAGTGGATGTCGATGTGGGTAACGTACAGGCTGAAGCCTGCCGCAACAATTCCCTTGTAGTCAAAGCCTGCCGCATGCAAAAAATCCATTCTCGCATGCTCAAGATAATTCAGGTATACCGCGTTGTTCACGTGATTATAGGAGTCGCACTCATAGGAGCGGACGATTATTTCCGTCGTGTGTTTCATGCGTTCATTATGACAAAAAGAGCAGTCTTTGGCGAGAGTTCCTTTGCTCATATCTGCAAAATCCGCTATGATAGAAGCATGAAAAAAAATACGTTAATTGCAGGGCAGTGTGCCGTGCTTTTTGCGGCGCTGTGCATGGCGTTGCTTTCTTCCTGTGGGCGCATAAAGGATTCCGCGCAGGACAAAAAAGAAAAGAATGAACGGAGTGCGTACCAATCCTTGTATGAGGAACTTCATCAGGAGGAGCGCCTTAGAAATGAGGCGCTTGCAAGATATGTAAGGAATGCGTCTGTGCACGAGAAGGTGTGCCAGATGTTCATAGAAAACGTTGAGGGCGACACGACCTTTGTTCCCGTTGAGAAGAAATTCATTCCCGGTGGATATTTGTTCTTCAGCTATAATCTTGCGGATTCCGCGCGGGGAATCATGCGCTTTACGGATTCAATCCGCGACTGGTGCTATAAGAACGGCGAGATTCCTCCATTTCTTGCGATTGATCAGGAGGGCGGAGACGTGAACCGGCTTCGCGCCGTGGCAGGACCGCTGCCTTCTGCGCGCCGCGTTGCCGACACCATGACCTTGGACGCGGCATACCGGCTGTACACGGCGCAGGCAAGGCAGATGCGCGCGCTGGGCTTTCATCTGAACCTTGCCCCGGTCGTAGAGGAGCTCACGCCAGGAAACGAGCAGTTTTTGGAGGGGCGCAGTTTTGGAAATTATATGAAGGTGCGCACCTTTGGAACTGCGTGCATAAACGCCTACGAGAACCGTGGGGTGGGGGCGGTAATAAAGCATTTTCCCGGCAACACGAATGCAGACCCTCATACAGGTCTTCCAGAAATAACTCTTTCTTCCGAACGGCTGGAGGAGTCCATAAAATCTTTTTCACAGGTGCTGAGGGCAAATCCAAGTGGCACGCTGATAAGCCATGCTCGCACCACTGCGGTTGATCCCGGCGTTCCAGCGTGCTTTTCTTCGGTATGGATAACTGAGCGGCTGTGCGGCTCCATGGGCTACGACGGCATTGTGTTCAGCGATGACGTGTTCATGGGTGCGCTCAATGCCAATGGCTACCCCCCGGAAGAGGCGGCCGTGCGTGCAGTGCAGGCGGGCGTAAACTGCATCATGATAAGCGAGAAGCGTTTTTCAAAACCTGCGGCAGTTCTTATAGAAAGGGCAAAGGACGACGCGGCTTTTGCGGCTTTGGTGGATGCGTCCTTTGAAAAAATCATTGCATTCAAGCTGCGCTGCGGAATTCTGCGCTATGAGCGCGGTGCGGACGGCGGCTATGAGATTGTTCCTTCTCCGACCGTGCAAAGCGTGGACGCAAGACTGAAGGAATTCAACGAGGCTAAAAAGCAGAACGTTGATTTGTGCGTAACTTATTTTTAATGGAACAGTACTTATGGGAAAGAAGAATGCTGCAGGCGCAAGGCTAAAGGGGGCGGAAGGCTTTGAGGCGTATTATTCCGCTCTTTTTGGTGAGCGCTGGAACGCGTTAAAGGCGGCTCTTGGCGCAGCGCCGGTGTATGCTAGTCTGAACGCGCGAGATGGGCTTGAGCCGTACTTTCTTGACCCTGCGAGCGTGTTTGCGGCGGCACAGCTTCCGCTTGAGGGCGCGGAGCGCGTCCTGGATATGTGCGCGGCTCCCGGCGGTAAGACGCTGGTGCTTGCAAGCCGGATGGACTCGGACGCGCGCCTGCAGAGCAACGAGCGTTCCGCCGCGCGCAGGCAGCGATTGGTGCAGGTGGTTGGAGCAAGCCTTTCGCTACAGGTGCAGGAGCGCATAAGCGTAACCGGCTTTGACGGCGCGCGCATGTGCACCGTACCTCAGAATGCCGAGGCATTTGACCGCATCTTGCTTGACGCGCCATGCTCAAGCGAGCGTCACGTGCTTTCTGACCCAAAATACCTTGCCGAATGGTCGCCAAACCGCGTAAAAAGCCTTGCGATGGAGCAGTGGGCGCTGCTTTCTTCTGCTTACAGAATGCTTCGCTCAGGCGGCTACCTCTTGTACTCAACCTGCGCGCTCGCCCCCGCAGAAAACGACGAGGTCATAGCCCGCCTTTTAAAGAAGTTTCCCGGCGCACGCCTTGCCCTTGCGGAATCAGAGCCTGCGCTTCCCGCCGATGTGCAGGATAGCTTTGCTCTTCCCGTCATTCCCGCTCCGGAGCGCACACCTTGCGGCTTCCACATCCTCCCAGACCATTCCGCCGCCTGCGGTCCCATCTGGTTTTCGCTTATATACAAAGGTGATTGACTTAATATCCCGATTTAAAGTAAAATTATAATAATCTTTTAATTTGCAATCTTTATATTTAGGAGTCGTTCCAATGTCAGGACATAGTAAATGGGCAACTATTAAACACGCTAAAGGTATTGCCGACGCAAAACGCGGTAAAATCTTTACAAAATTCATTAAGGAAATTTCTATCGCAGCACGCATGGGCGGTGGAGATCCTAACTCTAACCCGCGCCTGAGAACTGTAATCATCAAAGCACGCGCAGCTAACATGCCAAAGGATAACATCGAGCGCGCAATCAAAAAAGGTACCGGTGAAGACGGCGGAGCAGCATACGAAGAGCTTGTATACGAAGGATACGCAGCTGGTGGCGTAGCAGTAATGGTTGAAGTTCTTACAGACAACAAGAACCGCGCTGCCGCAGATGTACGTAACATCTTTACAAAGAATGGCGGAAACCTTGGAACAACAGGTTCTGTAAGCCGCATGTTCCAGCGCAAGGGAACAATTGAATACGATGCAGAGAAGGTTTCTGAGGACGAAGTAATGGAAGTTGCTTTGGAAGCAGGTGCCGACGACATCGTAAACGAGGACGGAGTAATTACCGTAACGACCTCTCCGGATGCATTTGCAGCCGTTGCAGACGCTCTTAACGAGAAGGGCTTTGAATCCCTTTCTGCCGAGGTAGGAATGGTTCCGGACGCTTACACTGCCGTAGACAAGGACACTGCCGCTAAGGTTCAGAAGCTCATCGACCGTCTTGAGGACAACGATGATGTTCAGAACGTATACCACACAGCAGAATTCCCGGACGATTTTGAGCCGGAAGCATAATTTGTATCTGAAGATTCAATAAACAAAAAAGGCACTTCGTTTTGAAGTGCCTTTTTTATGCCCTTTGGCTTTTTTAGCCGCTAGTTAATCGGATTGAAGAATTCGTCGTTTTCCGGACGAGAAACTGGCTCAGATTCTGATTCGTTCTGAGCGGCTTCTGCGCTCTCCTGATTCTTCTCTACCTTGAACTTACCGATTTCGTTTACGACGCGCATGATACAGCTGTTATTTTCCTTTCCGCCGGCATTAACCTCCTGCATGGTCTCCTGAATTGAAGACACGCCCTGAGTTATTTCCTGCATTGAGCTGTTGATTTGCAGCGTAACGGAGGCAAGGTTTTCCATCTCTGCAAGGATTTCCTTGCTTCCACTGTCGATTACGTCGGAGCTGTTGCGTACCTCGCCGGTGATGGAGTTAATCTTGCGCATAGCCTGAAGCACCTGATCGCTTCCTGCCTTCTGCTCGTCCATGGCGTTCTTGATTACGGCTTCCTGCGTGCTTACGGTCTGCGTGTGGTCAAAGATGATGTCAAACTGCGTCTGAAGGTTCTTTGAGTCTGCGGTCATGCCCTTGATTCCTTCCTGGAAGTTTACAAGCATCTCTGCAATCTTTTTACCCTGCGAGTTTGAGTCTTCTGCCAGCTTTCGGATTTCGCCCGCAACGACGGCAAAGCCTTTTCCTGACTCTCCGGCATGTGCGGCCTCGATTGCGGCGTTCATGGCAAGAAGGTTCGTCTGGTCGGCGATGTTCTGAATGACCTTTGCCGCCTGCAGAAGTCCTTCTGAGTCTGAGGCAACGCGGTTTGCGGTCTCAACGGTCTTAAGGATTGTGGCGCGTCCTGATTCCGCGGATTCAGTAAGGGCCGCAACGTTTGTGCTGTTCTTGTCAAGAATCTGCGTAACGGATGCGATGTTCGCAACCATCTGCTCAACCGCCGAGGACGACTGAGAAACGCTCTGCGCCTGATTGATGATGTTCTGATTGAGGTTCGCGATGTTCGCCGCAATCTCGTTGAGCGTTTTGTTGGCATGTTCTACGCCGTTGGTCTGGTTGTTCACGTCGTTCTTTACGCTGGTGATTGTGGCGCCGATTTCCTCTACGGCGGTGGTGGAGGTAGACACATTCTTGGAAAGCTTTGTTCCAACGTCCTCCATGACTTTTGACTCGCTTATGACCGTCTTGAGTGAGTCGGCAATTTTCTCAATTGTTCTATTAAAGTACAGCGCCATCAGACCGATTTCGTTGTTCTGCTTGTCAGGAATGCGTACGGTAAGGTCTCCGTCTCCTTCCGAAATGTTCTGCAGAATGTCCGTAAAGGCGATGAGCGGCTTTGTAATGCTACGTCCGAGCATGATTGAGACGAATACCGAGATAAGGATGCCCACGACAATGGAAAGCGCAAGGATGCGCAGTACGGCGTTCGTGGTGGCATTCATCACGTCAATTCCGATAATCATTGCGTAGTCAAGGATACAGAAGTCATTCTGGCTTGGCAGGATGCGGATTTCCGCATTGCGTCCGCCAAGAACCTTCTCGCGGGAAATTCCGTACGAACCGGGCTGATAGCTCTGCAATGAGGGAATGTCGAACGAGGAGCAGGGCTTAAGTTCTATCACCGGGTCATACGGGTCAAGAATGACGTTTGCGTTTGCGTCGATTACTATGAACGTAACGTCGCCCATGGTTGTCTCGTCTCCGAGCATGGCGGTAAATGCCATCGGGTCTATTTCTACGACGGCAATGCCGCTGCTGTCCGGCAGTACGGTGGAGCATGTCATGACGATGGTTCCGTTCTCGTCCTCAAACAGGGGAGAAAAGAACGGAGTACCCTCCTGATTCAGCGTGTTGTCCCACCATTCCTGGGAGCTTGCGAACTCGTAGCTCATCGCACCCTCCGGGTAAGAGACCGCGTCTCCGTCAAGGGAGAAAACTGATGACGAGATGATGTACTGGTTTGAGCCGGTCACCATTTCTGTAAGTATGGCGAGGTTTTCTTCTGAATTGTCAGTCGCAGCCTCGTTTGCAGGCAGATTGTCGGAGTTCTGTATTCCTTCAAGGAAGGCATTCACAGTGGAATCGGTAAGGCGCATGACAGTAGAAAGCTTTTCTGTGAACACACTGTCGTTCAGCGGCTTGATGCTGATGAATATGGTGATTCCCAGCAGAAGCATAAGAACGATTGTCTCAACAAGAACACCAGAAACAATCTTTGTTGAAATTGATCCTTTTTTTTCTTTGTTCTTACTCATGTGTGGTTCCTCTTTAAGTAATGCACTCATTATAAGGTATATTTTAAAAAAAGCAAAGAAATTATAGGTTTGAATTAAACTTAGATGATAAAAAAATATTTGCTAAATTTTGTTGTCATGATAAAATACTTGTAGTTTTATTTCAATTGGAGGAAATTTGCATGAAAAAAACAAAAATTGTGTCAGCCTTGTTTGCCTTGGTGTTTTGTGGCGCAGCGTTGAACGCCGAGACTGCAGAAGAAGTCATGAAAAAATCAACCGGACTTCTTGTTCCTGACTATTCTACTGGTGTTCTTATTATGGATATGATTGATAAGAACGGAACTGTTACCGAGCACCGGGTCATCAACCAGAACGGAAACGAGAAGAATGATCTTCGCCAGACGGTATTTGACTTCCGCTCACCGGCTTCTGTAAAGGACACACGCCTTCTTCAGGCAGAAAAACTTGGTCGCGAGGACGACAAATGGATTTATCTTCCGTCTCTTAAGACGACCCGCCGTATTGCTTCCGCGGAGCGCTCCAAGTCATTCGTAGGCTCTGAGTTCACCTACAATGACATGACAATACGCAAGTTTGAGGACGACGCGTTTGAGATGCTTGACGAGAACGTTACCATGAACGTTGGCGGCAAGTCTGAGAACATGTGGAAGATAAAGGCTACTCCTGTTGCAAAGAAGAACGTGGAGTACGCATACCTTATCAAGTACATCGACAAGGTTTCTTACCTTCCGCTTGTTGAGGAATACTACGACAAGACCGGAAAGATGATTAAGCTCCGCACGATTACAAAGCACGAGGAAGTTACCGGTGAGACAGGAAAGAAATACTGGCTCCGCCGCGAGAACGTGATGGAGAACAAGATTACAGGCCGCGTAACACGTGTAAGCGTTGACAAGATGACCTTTGACAAGCCCATCTCTGACCGCTACTTCACCCAGAACTGGCTTAACACCGGAAAATAATCTCGCGTTTGCTTAATTATTGGGTAAAAAGGAGAACTTTTTTATTATGAAACTTTCAAAGAAAATTTTGCTTTCGCTTGTGGCAGTTGGTCTTACAAGCGCCGTTTTTGCCGACGACTTTGACGATTATGGCTACGATGAGGAGACTGCCGAGCCAACCGTAACAATCGGCGGAAAGGTTGAGGTTGCCGGTCGTGCGTATGTTGAGCATAAAGCGGAAGACCGCGACATCGACTGGAATGATTTGGGCGGACGCAAAATAGCAGTATTCCCATCCGGAAAACTGAATGCAGCGTTCAGCAACAGTTTTTCTGATATGGAGCTTAAGCTTAAATTTGATAAAACTTCCATCTATGATGGTTACTACTGGGACATTCTTGATGAATTCACAGCCCGCGCTTATGTGGGTGATTTTCAGTTTGAAGCCGGAAAGATGCGCGTCGTTTGGGGAAAGGGTGATAAGCTCCACGTACTCGACAACTTCAATGCCAACGACTACACGGACTACATCATCCCGGACTACATTGACCGCCGTATAAGCGAGCCTATGTTCCGCCTTGTGTACAGTACTCCAAGTAATCTTAAGATTGAAGGTATCTATACTCCGTTCATGACTGCTGACCGCCTTGGAACAGGAATCTGGACACCAAAGGCAAGCGCAACGTTGAAGAGCGCAATCAGCGCTTACGCAACTGGAAAAGTTGCTTCAACTCGTATGGACAGAGCGACCGCAACAAATGTGGCATATACTATTACGGCTCTTTCAAATGATTTGAAAACTGCTGGAGCAGCTTACCAGACGGCAGCGTTGGCATATTCAAAAGCTGTAGCTGACTATCAAACTACGGCGATAGCTGCGGAACAAGGTGATACTGAAGCAAGTGAAAATCTTTCTGCAAAGAAAAACGCCTTTGATATAAATCAGGTAGCTTATAATGCAACAAAGGCTTCTTATGATGCTGCTAATGCTGCTTTTACAGCTGCTGTCAATGCAAATGCAGAAACGTTGACTCCTTATGGACTTGATGTTACGGATGTCGCTGGAACTTTGTCTGGGGCTGTAGCAAAATATGTGACTGCTGCAGAAACAGCAGAGGCTTATGCCCTTACTAATGCATCTGCTTTGTCGTCAGACCCAGATTCAATCTACCCGGATTTGTATCAGCTTAAGTACGGACAGTTTGGATTCCGTTCAACATTTACACTTGGCGCTGTAGACCTTGGTGTAAGCTATTATAACGGTCATAATAAGCAGCCGTCTGTAGATAAAAGAAAGATTTATACATATCTGGATAAGGTTCTTGCAAATGAAAGTGTTGATGATGGCGACAGATTTATTTCATACGACAGACTTCAGGTATTCGGTTTTGAGGCCGCTGGTATTCTGTTCGGTCGTTTGAACAGCCGCATGGAGTTTGCGTATAACATGACTGATGACTGGGGCGGAGACGACCCGGCAATTCATAACCACAGCCTTAACTGGGTTGCTGGCTTTGATATTGACTTGCCTATTCATAACTTTAACTTCAATGTGCAGACACAGGGAAAATATATCCTCGGTACGAGCGACATTGAGGACAGCATTTACAAGAGAATCGATATTGATTTTGATGATTCCGGATATTATACAAACAACAAGCTTGTTGTAGATATCACAGATACCTACAATCATGAGAAAATTAAGCTTGACGTTAAAGGAATCTGGGGAATCGAGCGCGGAGACGTTATTGTAATGCCATCGCTTTCATTCACCGTAAAGGATGACTTTGAGCTTGATTTGAGTGGAATGTTCATCTGGTGTAACAGTGAATACAGCGAATTTGACGGCTGGGAAAACAACAGCTTCGCACAGATTGGTTGTAAATACCAGTTCTAGTTTCTGACTTTTTCTGCTAGAATAAGACCGGGGTTCATGGGATCCCGGTCTTTTTTTGTTATGATTGATTCTGATTCACAGTTTGTAAGTTTGCCCGGCTCTGTGGTAAAGGGCGGCTCCGGGCGGGGCAAAAAGGCTCTGCGCGTTATGGGCATTGACCCGGGGCTTGCCAATACCGGCTTTGGCATTATAGACAGCATGGGCGGTAAGTTCCGCATGGTCAGTTACGGCGTTATAGAAACCGCGCCAACGCAAAGTCATGGCGAACGGCTGCTTTCCATTTATTCGCGGCTGCAGGCGGTCATAGACGAATTCCGCCCGGATGAGGCGAGCATGGAGGCGCTGTTTTTTGCAAAGAACGTTACCAGCGCTATTTCTGTTGCAGAAGCAAAGGGGGTGGTTACACTGTGCCTTGCGCAGAACGTGATTCCCCTGAGCGAATACAAGCCGAATCAGATAAAAAAAGCGGTTACAGGCACCGCCGCCGCAGACAAGGAGCTGGTAGAAAAATATGTGCAGCTTCTTTTGGCTCTTAAGACCGCCCCCAAGCCCGACCACGCCGCCGACGCCCTTGCAGGCGCCCTGTGCCATCTGCACAGTCGGCTTACCTTATAAACATTGCATCGCGTCGCAACCTGCGGTTGCTTCCCGAGTTTTCTTATGAAAACTCGCAACTGTTCATCTTATAAACATTGCATCGCCGTAACTGAAAAATCTATAGCGTGCTTCTACGGCTTTGGCGTAGGCGTTTAGGATATGCTCGCGTCCTGCAAAGGCGCTTACCAGCATGATGAGCGTGCTTTGGGGCGTGTGAAAGTTTGTGAACATCTGATCCACGACCTTGAACTTGTAGCCCGGATACATGAAAATCCGCGTGCTTGAGGTGCCGCTTTTTACCATGCCGTTTTCGTCCGCGGCGGACTCAAGCGTGCGTACAGAAGTGGTTCCCACGGCAAGAACCGGGCGACCTTCTGATTTTGCCCGCGCTATTTTTTGCGACACGGATTCTGGCACGGTGAACAGCTCCTCGTGCATCTTGTGCTCCTCTATGTTTTGTTCCCGCACAGGAAGAAATGTTCCCAGTCCTACGTGCAGGGTTACAAAGTCGCGCTCAATGCCTTTTTCTGAAAGGCGGGTGAGCATTTCCTCTGTAAAATGAAGTCCTGCGGTGGGGCAGGCGGCGCTTCCGGTTTCCTTTGCGTAGACGTTCTGGTAGCGCTCGCTGTCCTCGTCGGTGTCGCCGCGCTTTATGTACGGCGGAAGCGGAATGTGTCCGTTCTTCTCAAACCATTCTTCGGTAATCACAAAATCAAAGCGGAGCGCACGGAATTCCGTTCCTGCGTTTCCGATGTGGTCGATGATTGTTCCTGTCGTTCCGTCCGGGAACTGGTAGCGCATTCCGGGCTTTTGCTTTTTTGCCGCCTTTACCATTGTGTTCCAAACCATGCCGTCGCGGTCAATCTGGTTCAGAAACATGAATTCTGTCTCGCGCCCGGTGGTTTCCTTTATGCCGTAGCAGCGGGCGCGGCGCACCTTTGAGTTGTTGAATATCATCAGCGTTCCCGGAAGAATGAGGTCGGGCAGGTCGTGCATGACGTGGTGCTCTACGTCGCCGCTGGCGCGGTTCAGAAGCATGAGCTTGTCTTCTCCGCGCGTTCCGCTTGGGTGCTGTGCTATAAGCTCTTCCGGTAAGTCAAAGTCAAAGTCAGAAAGTTTCATATAAATCCTAGTTTTTTTTAGAATAAGGTGTTTTGCTCGGTGGCGGTTCGTTCCCTTGGGGTAAGTCCAAGATGGGCGTAGCCGCGCTCCGTTACGATGCGTCCGCGTGGGGTGCGCTGCAAAAGTCCGCACTGAATAAGGTACGGCTCGTAGTAGTCCTCAAGAGTGTCCTGGCTTTCTCCAATGGAGATGGCGAGGGTTTCGGCTCCAACGGGACCTCCCGCAAAGTTTTCGATTATGGTGCGCAGAATCTCGCGGTCGATATGCTCAAGACCGAGCGCGTCAATTTCAAGGCGGTTCAGTCCTGCCTTTACTACGCCCAGCGTTATGGATTCCTTTTTCATGCTGGCGGCGTAGTCGCGCATTCGGCGAAGAACGCGGTTTGCCACGCGGGGCGTGCCGCGGGAGCATTGCCCCATGAGCAGGGCTGCATCCGGTTCGACGCGTATGTTCAGAAGCGCGGCTGACCGCTGGATGACGGCGGCAAGCTCCTCCTTGCTGTAGTACTCAAAGCGCTGGATTATGCCGAAGCGGCTTCTGAGCGGGCTTGCGACCGCCCCCGCCTTTGTGGTGGCACCCACCAGCGTGAACGGCGGAATGGGAATACGCACCGTGCGTGCGGCGGCTCCTTGACCGATAATCCAGTCAAGCTCGTAGTCCTCCATTGCAATATAGAGCATTTCTTCTATAGTGTGCTTAAGGCGGTGAATTTCGTCGATGAAGAACACCGTGCCTTCCGTAATCGTAGAAAGGATGCCGACCAAATCCTTTGGCTTTTCCAGGGCGGGGGCGCTGGTAATCTTGAAGTCCGTGCCAAGTTCGCGGGCGGTAATCTGCGCGATTGTTGTTTTGCCCAGACCCGGGGGTCCAATAAGGAACAAGTGGTCAAGCGGTTCCTTGCGTTCTTTGGCGGCTTTTATAAAGCCGGAGAAGAGAGGATGTCCAAGTCTTGGATTTGATGTGAATTCTGGATGGAACTGCACACCAATGAACCATGGGTGATTTGGATTTTCGATGATTTCCACGAGCTTGTTGTCAGTAGAAAGACCAGCAATCTTTAGACCTGCCTCTGTGATCTTGCCTATGAGGTTGTTGTTTACTTCATATCTGTGACGGTGACGCTCAATTATGTCGTCTTTGCCATAGAGCTCGCGTACTTTTGAACCTGGTTTCAGATGGCACAACTGACCGCCGAGTCTCATGGTGCCGCCGAGATCGGATTTGTCGGATCTCTTTTCAACGTTGCCGGATTCGTCGGTCCATTCGGTGATCAGTGCAATTACCGGATATTTGGTTTCTGGATTGAATTCTGTTGAGTTGGCGCCTTCCATGTGGGCAACATTGCGGGCATATTCAATGATAGCAACCTGCATTCCCAGACAGATTCCCAGATAAGGAATGTTGTTTTCACGGGCATATTTGGCAGCTACGATTTTTCCTTCAATGCCGCGTTTGCCGAATCCGCCAGGCACCAGAATGGCGTCAAGATTCTGCAGGATTTCAGTGCCTTTTGCTTCTACATCTTCAGAATCTATGTATTTAATATTTACTGCGAGTCTGTTCTTTAAGCCGCCGTGTTTTAAGGCTTCATTGACTGACTTATAGGCATCGTGCAGTTCAACATACTTGCCGACCATGCCGATAGTTACTTCACCTACGGTATTTGCCTGCTGGTATAGTACCTGCTCCCAGTCAGAAAGATCTGCTTCTTTGCAGTCGAAGCCGAATCTGTCAACTATCAGCTGATCAAGATACTGGCTCTTAAGCAGAGCTGGGATCTTATAAATAGAGTCTACATCTTTTAATGAGATTACTGCACGCTCGCTGACATTGCAGAACATGGCTATCTTATGACGCTCATGCGGAGGAATGGCGCTTTCTGAACGGCAGACCAGAATATCAGGCTGAATGCCGATTGACAGCAGTTCCTTTACAGAATGCTGAGTAGGCTTGGTTTTGAGTTCGCCGGCGGCGCTGATGAACGGCAACAGCGTGACATGAATGTACATGGCATTTTCCTTCCCCACTTCAAGGCCTACCTGACGGATGGCCTCCAGGAAAGGCTGGCTCTCAGATCGGAAGAGCACACGTCTGAACTCCAGTCACGG
>ERZ842401.3494-NODE-3494-length-19476-cov-43.720303_pt1 | contig 19476 bp, 17 predicted proteins | sample MGYA00521270_ERZ842401 | MGnify/ENA primary metagenome ERZ842401 (study PRJEB31892, sample SAMEA3878208) | bioreactor metagenome | biome: Moose rumen | place: Sweden | collected 2011-10 | study: EMG produced TPA metagenomics assembly of the PRJEB12797 data set... | reverse complement strand
CCAATGCGTTATATCAAAAATGTAGTTAGTGTAGTTGGTATTACATTATTTTTTGGGGAATGGTTCTCGGTAATCCATTAGGTTAATCTCCCGTGCTATTGGAATCGGTTATGGCGTTATTTACAGAGCAAAAAGTGGATTACGAGAGTCCCCAAATTTCTTTTAAAAATCTTTGCTTTTTTTTGGTAAGTACAGAAAAATACATTATCTTTGCAGACGACTCGATGTAGCCCGAAAGGGTAAGCGGGTCAAACTATAGTGGTAAAAAGGACGTTTACGAACGTTATCTTCAGCATCTGAATCTCGCAAATTCAAGCACTTGAAGATACGCAACCAAAACGTCCACATTGGGTGTATTGCACTCTGTCCGTTCTTTTTACGGCAGTCTCAATATATCTCGGCGTGGGCTATCGAGTTGCTTATCCTGGTGCGAGGCAATGCGAGAGCCCAGATGCGGGATAGGCGAAGTAGAGCACCCACGTCTTTCTGTTTAACTCGTTATTAACTGCTGAATCAGGGTGTCTATAGGCAAAAACATTGATTATGAAACAGATTATGTTTAAGAAAATGGCTGTTTTCATTGTTGCTTTCATGACTTGGGGCGGAACAACGGCCTATGCCCAGAACGTATGGCAGACTATCAGTAATACGACGCGGCAGGTTAATCAAATGATGATGCAGCAAATGTTGGAACAGCAGCAACAGCAGCAACAGCAGAACCAGCAGAACCAGCAGCAACAGCAGAGCCAGCAGCAGAACCAGCAGCAAAGTAATGGATTTACCTTGTCAAACTCATACGTGAAGACTCCAACTGATTTAGGTAATGGTGCCACCGTCAATGGAGGTTATGATAATAGCAACACCAGTTCAAGCAACAATTATAGTAACAGTTCGACGTCAGAGCGTCGCTGTGACCACTGTCATGGTTCAGGACGATGCAGCACATGTAACGGCAACTATACACATTGGGTCGGCTATGTCGGCGCAACGCCTAAACACTGTCCAAACTGTTCAAATGGTGCATGTAGATGGTGCAACGGCACAGGTAAGAGATGATAATAATAATCCTAAGGTTTTGGATATAATACAATGAAGAAAAAGATTATTACCTTCTTATTCCTGTTTACAGCATATACAGCGATAAGTGCTCAAAACAAGGACAACTATTCTTTCGTATTTGAGAATATAAAAGATGCCACAGCCACAGATGCTGATGCTCAAAAGTGTGAAATAAGATTGATCTTTTCAGACAAGTCTTACCCTATCGTGATGATGTTCAATCGCGATAATGGGGAGAAAGAAAACGACAAGTTAATGGGCTTTATCATTTGTGACGACGAGGATATTCTTCATTTCCCTACGGTTGACAACTCTACCATCTACACCATTGGCATGAAGGAATATCAAGGAAAAATGCAACTGCGTATTACCATCAAGAAGGATGACGGCAGTGGCACCCCCAAGCCTTATGTGGAATTGTTTAACAAGGAGGGCGACAAGTACGAGCAGGGAAACAATGAAGAATATATACAACTGTTAGAGAATGCCAAGAACAAACGCCTGAAATTGTACAATGTGGACCTTTTCTAAAGCAAAGGAAGAAAATGGATGATGATTCCCCAAATTTCGCAAATTTCAAAAAAGGCCGCAACGGTGAAGTTGCGGCCTTTGAATATCTTAGATGGCTAAGTTACTTGACGCTTATAAAGTAAGCATTCATAACTTCAATCTTGTCATCTTTCTGATAGTAACCACGGTTTCCGACAATAGTAATGGTTTTTCCGTTAGCAATACCATATTGTGTTACCAGGTCCTGGAACTTCTTTTTCTCACCTCCCTTGGTAGAAAGAACACCATAGACATATACGGAACCTGAGCTGTCTTCCAAGTCAAAGTTGCCATACAGGTCATTATCTTTCAGGTTCTTGATAGTTCCTGTCAGCTGATACCAAACGTCATTGCTAACTTCTGCGGCCAAGAATTCTGCTACTGTGACGATGGTGGAACCATCAGCTCCTGTTTCAGAGTTGCCTCCCTGTTCTCCACCACCGCCAGCGACGCGGCTGACGAGATAGTTGCCTTGTGCCAATTCTGGTGTCACGCCACCATTTTTGTCGACATACTTGTAGAGTTCGCCGAAGACGATGACTTCGTCGCCTACTGCCAGCTGGTCAGCAGCGGTGAAGTCGGTGTTGTCAAGGTTCTTGCCACGATAGATGGTAATGGTGTTGGTCTCGCTGCCGTCCTCAGAAATCAGGTAGTTGATGTCGGTGTACTTAGAACCGATATCTTCAGCCTTCGTCGTAATCTTAGCCACCTTACCCTTTACGTAAGCCTTCTTGTCTGACTTGCCGCCATTGTCGAGGGCATTAATCATCTCGATTGCTTTGGCAATGGTCAGCGGGCTATCCTTTGTACCATAGGTATCAGTGCCGCCACCGCCGCCGGAGCCCTTGGTGATGGTGATAATCTCGTTGGGCTGGTTCATCTCAAGGGTTGTGGCACCCGTCTTGCTGTTGACATACTTCTTCAGCTTACCCTTGACCACGACCACGTCGCCGGCAGAGAGCTCGTCCTTGGAGGAGAAATCGGCAGCGCCGACATTCTTGCCACTATAAATCTGCAGCTCGTTGGCTTCCTTGCCGTCATCCGAGATGTAGTAGGTAATGCTCTTGTACTGGTCGCTATACGACTGTACCTTGGAGATGATGCCCTTGACGTAGGCCTCAGCCGTTTCACCGTTGTCGGCAAGCTTATTGATGGCCTCCAAGGCCTTGGCTACCGTGATGGGTGCATCCTTCGTGCCGATGGTCTCTGCCGGGGTGTCTTCGCCGCCGCTGCTGCTGCCGCTGTCCTTGGTGCCGTTCAGCTCGACGATGATACAGTTGTTGGAAACGGTCTCGGGGGTGTTGCCCTTGTAGTTGATGACCTTGCTCTTGATGACGACGTTGTCGCTGGCCTTGATGGCTGTGGCACCCTCGTTGAACTTCTTGCCGCCCAAGCCGAAGCCGCGGTAGATATAGAACTTGTTGGCCTTGCCGTCAGCATCGTCCGAGATGTAGTAGGTGGCATTGCCGAAAGTTCCAGTGATATCGATTTCCTGTACTTCGGTAATGATACCTTTGATATAAACCTCGTTGGTAGACTGTACGTCTGCCCCCAGTCCGCTGATGTATTCAAGTACACCGGCCACATTGTAGGGGTCAGCCTCGGTGCCACTTCCTGAGGGCTCGACGACTATGACGTCGCCACTGTCTGGCTTGACGATTTCTCCGAAGGGAGAGGGTACGTCCTCGCAGCTGGTGAGTGTGAAGGCCGTCAGGGCCAACGCAATCAGATAATTGGTGATTTTTTTCATATCTTTTTGTTTTTATTGTTTCGTTATTGGTACAGGTTATTTCAGTGATACGATGGTACTGCCCTGGGCAAACTGCGGAGTGTTGCCTTGGTAGTTGATGACCTTGCCCTTGATGAGGACTTCCTGTCCTGGCTCGATGAGCGTGGCGCCTTTCTCGTTGAACTTCTGGCCGTTCACCCCATAGCCGCGATAGATTTGGAATGTGCCGGTGGCACCGTCCTGACGGTCAGAGATGAGGTAGGTGGCATTGCCGAAGTTGCCGCTGGTATCGATGTCGGACACGACGACGATGTAGCCCTTGGCATAGACGGTGCCCGACTCCTTGCCGGCAGCCAGGCTCTTGGTGTACTTCGTCACACCGGCCACGTTGTAGGGGTCGTCAGCCGTGCCTGAGCCCGAAGGTGTTGCTACCGGGGCGGGTTCTGACGTTGACTCCACGATGTCGGTAACGTCGCGCATCAGTATCTGCCAGGTGTCGTTATAGCGTGTGGCAACACCTGTGATGTCGACAAGTGTTGTCGGCATCACCGTCTTGGCAAAGTCAGCATAGGTGCTGGTGCGCAGCACGACGTTGCTCAGGCCTGTGATGACACGGTTGGCGCAGTTCGAGGTCAGTGTTACGCTGCCGTCGTTGGGTGCAAACACAGCCGTGCCGTCAGCCTCGGCCAAGGTGACGCCCTGCAGGGTAATGAGCTTGCCGCAGTCCTTGTTGATGTCAAGCGTGTTGAAGTTCCACTTGACAACGGTCGGTTCTGCTATCAGTCCGGGTACTGCCGCAACCAGCTTGTAGTGCTGTTGCCAGATGTAGCGGCTCATACGTCCTACCTGGGGCGTGGCTCCTTCCTTGTTGGGATTGGTATAGGTGGTACCTATCTGTGGCTGTTTGCCATAGCCGCCGACGTAGAGTCCCTCCAGTTCGACGAGTACAGTCTGTCCGACGGCAAACGGTCCGTACAGTCCGCTTTGTGAGATGCTGATGGCGATGGCGCCGGTATTGTCCTGGATATAGATGCTGTTGTAGATGTTGCCACCTTCATCATTGCCTGTGACGACACCCTTGATTTGCAGGGGCGTCTTGACTTCCTTCAGGCTGTTGTTCTTGATTTCGTTGCTATAGAGGGCAATTACTTCGGCAATCGTCTTCAGGTTGCTCTCCTGCAGATATTGGTTGCCGTATGCCTGCATAGCCTGTTCCGGTGTTGGGGCATCCCAGTCTTTGTCATGGCATGCTGTTACCAGTCCGAGGGTTGCTAATGCGAAGAGGATATACTTTTTTGTCTTCATAGTAGTAAGCAATTTTTTAGAATCTGTAAGCGAGGTTCAGCATACCGTTGATGCCGTAGGCATAGAACTTGTATGGATTGCGGTTGAACTTGTAGAGTCGGGCGTTGCCCACGTCGCCGGTAGTGGTGTTCACCGAGTAGTTGCTTCTGCTCTGCTCAAATCCGCCCGTTACAATACTTCTGTTATTCAGCACGTTGGTCAGTGACAAGTTAATCGAGAGACTGCCCTTCTTCAGACGGATGCTGCGTCCGATGGAGAGGTCGAGCATGAATCCGCCGCTACCCTTGGCTTGCTCCACCGCCTGGTCGAGCAGCACCTTCTCGCCGGAGGCTGTGGTCTCGTACACCTTTTCAGCGGCGATGCCGGTATTCTCGTATGAGCGCTGTCTGTTGGCGAGTGTCTGTCCGTAGCGGAAAGAGGGTGAATAGGAGAGGTAGATACGGTCGTAATAGTTACCCATGACGTCGATAAACCAGCCGCCGCCATTGTAGCTCAGTGTCAGGTTGTAGCACGACAGCGGTGTTCCTCCATCGCGCATGTTCTTATTATATACGATATCCTGATGATAGGTGCCTTCTGTCGATTTCATGTAGATGACGTCGGCATTGTTCGTGTACTTGGCGTCGCTGACCGTACCCAGCGTACTGATGCTGAACGAGGGTGACAGCTTGAACTTGATGCCCCATTCCACACCGTAGTACTGTTTCTTGATGCCTGTCATGGAAACGTATGTGAACGAGTTGGCGTCATCGTCGTAGAACTGCTGCCATTCGGTCACATGGTCCAGGTGGCTGTAGTAGCCGCTGACGTTGGCCTTCATCCAGGCATTCTCGTACTGGATGCCTGCATCGCCTGAGAAGATGCGTTCGTTCTTGAGGTTGTTCACGAAGTCATTGTTGACTTCGGGAGCGACAAATGCCGTCGAAGCCGTCGGTGCACGCAGTTCGTAGCCTGCCCCGATGCTCCAGGTGATGCCGTACTTCTTCAGGATGCTGGAGTTCAGTCCGACCTTGATGCCGCCGTCGAGGAATTTGGCTGTCTCGCTCTTGCCGTAGGACGTCACTCCATTGCCGCGGGCCACTGCGATACCATTGTCCATCTTGCCGTCACGCTGCATGGTGACGCCGGCCATGCGTCCGGCGACGAAGACCTGATAGTCGTTCAGGTTGAAGTTCAGCGAGCTCCACAGCTGTGCCTTGCGGACGTTCAGGTTATAGTCATAGCCGTACTTGTCGCCCTCTTTGAGGATGGCGTTCGGATTGCGCATGTCATAGTAGATATGAGGGTCTCCCATGGGATAGTTACCCAGTGCGTAGGTGTTGATGTTACTCAGTTTCTCAGCACCCATCAAGTCGTCAATCTTCTTGTAGTGCTGTCCGATGTTGGTCGCCAGTTGCAGGCCGGCATTCCAGGCAATGTCCTTGCTGAGCTTGGTGTTCAGCGTCGATGCCAGGGCCAGGTTGAAGTTGTTGTTGTATCTGGCCGAAACGAAGTACATGGCATCACGTCCTTCGAGGTTGGCATTGTGGTTGGCGTAGTACAGACGGTCCCAGTTTATCTGGCGGGCTTCTTCACTGCCCATCAGGAAAGTGCGGGCGCGGATGAAATCGTTGTATCCGGCTACTGTCCGTCCTGCCAGGTCCTCATCATACCACACGTCGTAGTAGCTTGAGGGCAGGTTCTTCCAGTAGTTGGGCTTGGGGTTCTCGCTGTTGTTGTATTCCAGGTTGGTGCTCTTGTACAAGGAGTAGCGCCCTGTCAGCGCCGTGGTCAGCTTCGTCTGCTCTCCGATGTTCCAGTCCCATGTCAGCAGCACCGTGGGGGCGAAGTCGTTGACGACGCGTGCACTGCGCTTCTCTCCGTTCTGGTAGCCCCAGTTGGGGTTGTAGTATTTGTTGTTGGCCAGCCAGTACATTTCGTCGGTAGCCGGTCCTTGTGCGGCGCGTTCCGTGGGGTTGCCCCATGTGACTAACGAGATGGAGTGGCGTTCGTTCAGTTTCTTCTCGGCTCCCAGGAAGTAGGAGAGTGAGTTGTAGAACGTTCCGGGAACATACGATGTGCCCATGCTGGCCCAGCGATAGGTGACGTTTGCCGAGAAAGCCCATCCGTCAGGTCTGAGGCCGCTATTATAAGTGTACATGGCGCGTACCGTATAGTTACGGTTGGCTCCGCTCAGTGTGACACGCTGGCCTGTGGCCATGTTGCTGGGACGGAAGTTGTAGTTGTTGGAGCCTGCCATTGCCGACATCGAGAATTTGTTGAACTCGAACGGCAGGGCAAACTCGCGGCTACGCGTCTGTTGGTTCAGTCCGCCCACCAGGGAGTAGCGGAATGCACCGCTCTCCATGTCGTTCAGCATAGCACCATTGACGTAGACGTCGCTGTACTTGGAAGCGAAGCCACGGTAGCGGAGTCGTCCGGAGCTGAAGGTGTAGCTGGCCTGGGAAGCGTAGAGGTTCTGGGCCGAGGAGACAATGGTCACGTTCTGCGACACGTCGTCATCGTCACCCAATTGGGCTTCGGTGAAGATATAAGCCTGTTCCTCGGATGATTCTACCTCTTCTTCGGCAACATTAGCAATACCTTCTTCTTCCAACAGATAAACCGTACCGCCAGGGACGACGGTCTGCGGCTGATAGCCTATGAATGTAATGGTCACCTTGGCACCATCAGGTGCTTCGATTCGGTAATTGCCATTGATGTCGGTCGTTGTGGAAACACTGGTTCCCTCAACTCTTACTACAGCACCGGTGATGGGATTTCCCAAGTTGTCAACGACGGTGCCTTGTGTCGACTGAGCAAATGCCGAAGCAGCGAAGCAAAGGGCTATCACAATTAGTTTCAGCTTTTTTTGCATCATGTTTTTTAGTTAATTGGTGAATATTTGCCACAAAGGTAAGAAATAAAAATCAATATAACGAGCATTTCCATGCTTTTTTTTTGCCGAATGAAAAAAAACGCCCAAAAAGTTCTTTGTGTTGAAAAAAAAAACGTATCTTTGCAGAAAATAACTAAAGAACCTGAAAAATATGAAGAAAAATCTGTTGCTGCTCTGCTTACTGCTTCTCACTGGTGCGAGCGTTTCCCGTGCTCAGAAGTACGCTATCTATGGTGTAGGCTTCTATAATCTCGAGAACCTGTTCGACACCCAGCATGACGAGGGGAAGAACGACTACGAGTACCTTCCTGAGGGAAGGAACAAATGGACTGAGATGAAGTACAACTCGAAGTTGCACAACATGTCGGTCGTGCTGTCGGAGATGGGCACCGACGTGCTTCCTGACGTGGGTTGTGCCGTTATCGGCGTCAGCGAGGTCGAGAACCGCCACTGTCTGCAGGACCTTGTCAACCAGCCCAAGCTGAAGGCTCGTAATTTCAAGTTCCTCCATGTCGAGGGTCCCGACAAGCGTGGTGTCGACTGCGGCCTGCTTTACAATCCGAAGCTTTTTTCGCCCCAGAAGGTTCGTCTCGTACCCTATGTATATGAAAAGAAGGAAGACGAGGGTCATGCCACCCGCGGATTTCTGACGGTCACCGGCACGTTGGCTGGCGAGAAGATTACCGTCATCGTCTGTCACTGGCCCAGCCGTGGTGCCACTTCCTACTATCGCGAACTGGCCGGACGTCAGGTGCGTGCCATCAAGGACAATCTGCTGAAGGAAGACCCCAATGCGAAAGTCATCATCATGGGCGACATGAACGACGACCCTCGTGACCGCTCCATGTCGGTGGCCCTGGGTGCCAAGCGTGAGATGAGTGAGGTAAAGCCCGGTGAGCTATACAATCCGTGGTGGAAATTGCATGACTCCGGTACGGGAACGCTGACCTATGGCGGTTCATGGAACCTGTTCGACCAGATAGTGGTATCCTATAGCCTGTTGCACCAGGAGGGCCAGAAGGACTATAACACGCTGAAATTCCGTCAGCACCAGATATTCCGCCGCGACTATCTGTTCCAGCAGGAAGGCCAGTATAAGGGCGGCATCAAGCGTACCCATGCCGGCGGTGTCTGGCTCAATGGCTATAGCGACCACCTGCCCACTGTCATCTATCTCATGAAAGAAAAGAAATAACTCCTTTTTCCAAAAATGACTATTATTGGAATTGCAGGTGGTACCGGTTCCGGCAAGACCACCGTTGTCAAAAAGATAGCCCAGGCGCTGCCGCCTCATTGTGCAGCCATCGTACCCCTCGACTCGTACTATAACGACACCACGGGGATGACCGACGAAGAGCGCCGGGCCATCAATTTCGACCATCCGGATGCCTTTGACTGGAAGCTGCTTACCGAGCATATCAAGATGTTGAAGAATGGACAGGCCATTGAGCAGCCCACCTATTCTTATATTATATCCAACCGCTTGCCCGAGACCGTCCATGTCGAGCCCAAGCCCGTCATCATCCTTGAAGGCATCATGACGTTGCACTACAAGAAGCTGCGCGACATGATGGACCTGAAGATTTTCGTCGATACCGATGCCGACGTGCGGCTCATCCGCAACATCCGGCGCGATGTCGTCGAGCGTGGACGTACCGTCGACATGGTGCTCGACCGCTACGAGAAGGTCCTCAAGCCTATGCATGACCAGTTCATCGAGCCTACCAAAAAGTTTGCCGACCTCATCATCCCCTCGGGCGGAGACAACAAGACCGGCATCCACATTCTGCGTACCTACATTGAGGGCATCGTCACCAACGTTTGACGAGTGTCCCCTCGGTCGTATCGCTGCCGTCGCTGCTCTTGTCGGTGTCGTCGCTGTTGATTTCCGAACTGATTTCCTCGGCCACATGCTCTTCTGCTGACTGCTGGCGCTCCCATTCTTCGCGCTGACGGTCGGCAGTCTTGCGCAGGCTATGGATTTTCAGCGCGTTCACCAGTTCGATGACGCCATAGAGTAGGGAACACCAGCCCAGAATCATCAGTGGCAGCTGTGCTGTCTCCATCGGCTTTACCGTCACAAACAGTCCTGTCACCAGTATCAGCGACGGACACACCCAGTAGCCAAAGGGCACACTGCCATAGCGCCGTGCCGAGATGAGACTCATCAGTTGCGTGATGCCGCCCAGTATGAGGATGGCCGCCAGCATATACATCAGTCCGTTGATGAAGGCGTTAGGCGTTATCACCAGTACCAGACCCAATATGACGCTGCCTGCCCCCACGATAGGGAATGTGGGTTGCGTCCCTGACACCACGCGGCCTTCCTGGTCGGTGATGATATAGTCGCCGGCATGTCGCCGCGCCTGCCAGTAGGCTATCAGGGCTATGACGCCTGACAGCAGGAACAGTGCTCCGATGGCCATCGTCAGCCAAGTGACGCCATCCTGGGGGTATTTCAGCAGCAATACGCCGACAATCATGGCGCACACTGCCCGGAAAATGGAACTCTGGAATATCTTCATGTTTTTTCTGTTTTTGGTTGCCGCAAAGGTACGCATATTTTCCGACATCGCCAAGCATTTTGGCAGCGTGAGCAATAAAAAAAGCTAAAGAGTGTAATTTTGGGTGATGTAAGATGCTGAAATGCGAATAAATTTTGTACTTTTGCAGCCGAAACATATATAATAGAATATGTGGACAGGCACGAAACAGCAAAAAACACATAATATGAAGAAAAGGAAAAGACGGACTATGATGGCGCGGGCGCTGATGCTCGGGCTGTTGGTGTTGTTGCCGGGGGCAGCGGGGGCGCAGCGAATGCTGACGTTAGACAGCTGCCGGGCGATGGCATTGAGGAATAACAAGCAGATGGGCGTGGCGAAGCTGAAGCAGGAGGTGAGCGCCAACCTGCGCAAGTCGGCACGCACAGCGTACCTGCCCAGGGTCAATGCGCTGGGAGGCTACGTCTGGACGAGCAAGGAGGTGTCTATACTGAACGACGACCAGAAGGCGGCTCTGAGTAACATGGGTACAAGCACCACAGCCAAGTTGCAGAACGTGCTGTCGCCGCTGGTATCGATGCTTCCGGTAGAAACACAGACGAAGATAGTGCAGGATATGGCCCAGTTTGCGGGTGCCCTGAACAATGTCGGCACAGGCATCGTGGACGGTTTCCGCACTGACACCCGCAACATGATAGCCGGTTCGGTGACGGTGACACAGCCTGTTTTTATGGGCGGTGCACTCATCGCGGCCAACAAGATAGCCGACATCAACGAGCAGATGGCTGCAAACTCCTTGGAGATGAAGCGCCAGAATACCTTATATCATATAGACCAGGCCTATTGGCAGGTGGTGTCGCTGCGCTACAAGCAGACGCTGGCCGAGAGCTATGTGGCACTGGTGCGTAAGCTGAGAGACGATGTGCAGAAGATGATTGACCAGGGCGTGGCCACCAAGGGCGACGGACTGAGTGTCAGTGTGCGCGTCAACGAGGCTGAGATGGCGCTGACGCAGGTCACCGACGGCCTGTCGCTGTCGAAGATGCTGCTGTGCCAGTTGTGCGGACTGCCCCTCAACGAAGAAGTGAAGTTGGCCGACGAGGAGAACAAAGAGCTGCTCTCTCAGCAACTTGTGGCACACCCTGCTGCTGCCGTGCCTGACGCTGCCTTCGCCAACAGACCGGAACTGAAGGTGCTGCAGAATACCGTGGACCTGAGCCGGCAGACGACGAACGCCCTGAAGGCCGGCAACCTGCCGCAGGTGCTGCTGACCGGCGGCTATGCCGTGAGCAACCCGAACCTGTTGAACGGTTTCGAGAAGAAGTTCGCCGGACTGTGGAACGTGGGCGTCATAGTACGCGTGCCAGTGTGGAACTGGGGTGACGTGAAGTACAAGGTACGTGCCTCGAAGGGTGCCACCGCCATGGCCGGCCTGGAGCTGGACGAGGCCCGCGAGCTGATAGAACTGCAGGTGAACCAAAGTAACTTCAAGGTGAACGAGTCGCAGAAGAAACTCGTGATGGCAAGGTCGAACGTGGTCAATGCCGACGAGAACCTGCGTATGGCGAACCTCGCCTTCAAGGAGGGCACGGTTTCGCACACCATCGTGATGGAGGCGCAGACGGCCTGGCAAATGGCACAGTCGCAGCTTATCGACGCGGAGATTGGCGTCAAGCTCTCAGAGGTGGAACTGCAGAAGGCGCTCGGAACACTGGAGTAGTTTAGGGTTTAGGGTTTAGAGTTGAGAGTTTAGAGTTTAGAGAATTGGGTTTAGAGTTTAGAGAATAGAGTTTAGAGTTTAAAGTTTTTAGATATGTCAGACAAAGCAAAACAACAGCATACCAATATCCTGCTGGCCGTGGTTGGCTTCGCAGCAGTAGTATTAATCGTGGCACTCATCGGACTGCTCGCACTGGGGCGTGACCCCGAAGTGATACAGGGCGAGATGGAAGTGGAGGAGTACCGCGTATCCGGAAAAGTGCCTGGACGCATCCTTGAGTTGCGCGTCAAAGAAGGCGACTTCGTGAAGGCGGGCGACACGCTGGCCATCATTGAGGCCCCTGAGGTGGAGGCCAAGATGACGCAGGCCCAGAGTGCTGCCGCCGCTGCCGCCGCCCTGGAGCGTATGGCGCAGAATGGTGCCCGCAAGGAACATGTACAGGCCGCCTTCCAGCTGCTGCAACAGGCCAAGGCCGGACTTGAAATAGCCGAGAAGTCGTACAACCGAATGAAGGTCCTGTATAACGAGGAGGTCATTTCAGCCCAGAAGTTCGACGAGGCTGAGGCGTTGTACAAGACGGCCCAGGCTCAGGCGAAGGCTGCGCAGAGCCAGTACGACATGGCCGTGAACGGTGCCCGTCAGGAGGAGCGCCAGGCTGCGTCGGCCACTGTGGGGCAGGCCCGCGGTGCCGTGCAGGAGGTGTCGAGCTACATCCGCGAGACGGTCCAGGTGGCACAGATGGACGGTGAGGTGACCGACGTCTACCCGAAGGTGGGCGAGCTCGTCGGCACGGGTACGCCGATTATGTCGGTTGCCATGATGGATAACCAGTGGGCCACGTTCAACATCCGCGAGGACCAGCTGAAGGACATCAAGGTGGGTCAGGAACTGACCGTCCGCATCCCCGCCCTCGACAAGGAGACCGTGATGAAGGTGACATCGATGAAGGACAAGGGCTCGTTTGCCGTGTGGAAAGCCACGAAGGCCAGCGGCCAGTACGACCAGAAGACCTTTGAAGTGAAGGCTCGTCCGACGGAGAAGATTGAGAACGTCCGTCCCGGCATGTCGGTGATACTCAAGAAGTAAGCATGAAGTATCTGTATAACCTCGGACACGTCGCCCTGCGCGAGCTCGACATCATCGTCCGCAAGAACCATATCTACGGTTTCTGCATGGTGGTGTTCCCCCTGCTGGTGGTGTTCTTCTTCACCACGATGCTCAGCGACGGCGTGGCATTCGACCTTCCGGTCGGCGTGGTAGACCAGGACAACTCGGCTATGTCGCGTGGACTCGTCCGTAACCTTGACGCCATGCAGTCGTCACGCGTGTTCTACCACTTTGCCAACGTCACCGAGGCACGCAACGCCATGCAGGAGGGCAAGGTCTATGCCTACCTCTACATCCCGGAGGGCACGGCATCGGAACTGATTGCCGGACGCCGGCCGAAGATATCCTATTATTATACGATGACATGTCTGATGGCCGGTTCCATGGCGATGAAGGACATGAAAACCATCGGTATGCTGGGTTCAGCTGCCGTCGGACAGGCGGTGCTCAGCGCCAAGGGGGCCCGCAAGGAGCAGATCAAGTCAGTCTTGCAGCCTGTCACCGTTGACACCCACATGATAGCCAACCCGCAAGGCTCGTACAACTATTCGCTGACGACGGTATTCGTGCCGGGCATCATGATGCTGTTCATGGCCTTGCTGGCGGCATACGCCTTGGGGGTGGAATTGAAGTTCGACACGGGCAAGGAGTGGCTCAGCGTAGCCGGCGACAACATCTTCGTGGCCATCCTGGGCAAGTACATCGCCCATGCGGTGGTATTCCTGTTGGTTATCTTCTTCTACGAATATTACATCTTTGAAGTGCTGCACTTCCCGCGGCTTGGCGGCGTGTGGAGCATCGTGCGCCTGTGCCTGTTGCAGGTTTTCGGCGGACTCGGCTTCGGCATCTTCGCCTTCGGTCTGATGCCGTCGCTGCGCATGTCGATGAGTATCGCGTCGCTGTGGTCGGTGCTCAGTCTGTCCATGTGTGGTTCGGCCTTCCCCATTGCGGGCATGGACGCCCCGCTGCAGGCCATGTCGTGGCTCTTTCCCCTGCGCCACTACTGGATGCTCTACCAGGCCACTGTCCTCAACGGTTTCCCCGTCATCGACGTCTGGTTCCATCTCGTGGCACTCGTAGCTTTCATGCTGCTGCCCTGGTTCGTACTTCCCAAGATTAAAAACGCCATGCTGAACTATGTCTACATTCCTTAACAGAATACGCGAATATTTCTCCGATGTGCTTTATATCTTCCGCCACGAGCTCATCCGCATTGCAAAGGACGAAGGTGTGCTGATATTCCTCGTCTTGGTGCCGCTGGCCTACCCGTTGGTCTACTCGTGGATATACAACAATGAGGCACTGCACGAGACCCCCGTGGCCGTCGTCGACCAGTCGCACTCGGCGCTGTCGCGGCAGTTCATCCACGACTGCGATGCCACGCCCGACGTGCATGTCAAGTATTATGCCCAGGACCTCGACGAGGCCCGCTCGCTCGTCAGCCGGCAGCTGGTGCGCGGCATCTACTTCATCCCGTCGGACTTCGCCAATCGCGTCAGCCGGGGTGAGCAGGCTACTGTCAGCGTCTACTGCGACATGAGTCTGCTACTGGCCTATAAGGCGGTCTACCAGACCGCTATGGTGGAGACCGCACGCCTCGGCGCGGGACTGAACATCAAGCGCGCCGGCAACTACACCAAGCGTGAGGATGTCATCACGGCGCAGCCCTTGGCCGTCGACGATGTGACCATGTTCAATTCCTCTGGCGGCTATGGCTCGTGCGTGCTGCCCGCCGTACTGATGCTTATCCTGCAGCAGGCCATGGCCCTGGGCATCGGTATGGCCACCGGCACCGCCCGCGAGCGTCACAGGAACCACCAGATTATTCCCGACGATGACCCGCACTTCCGCGGCGCCTTCCGCATTGTCTGGGGCAAGTCACTATGCTATAGCATGATTGGTGCTGTCGCTGCCGCCTACCTGTCGATGGCCGTACCTGCCATGTTCTCGTTCCCGCAGATGGCTACTGGCTGGACGCTGTTCTGGGTGCTGCTGCCTTACACCCTGGCCATCATCTTCTTCGGCTTGACCGTGTCGTGTCTCGTCCGCTACCGTGAGAACGTCATGCTGCTCATGGTTTTCGTCTCCGTGCCGCTGCTGTTCCTGACGGGTGTATCGTGGCCGCAGTCCAGCATCCCTGCCGCCTGGCAGGGCATATCATGGCTCTTCCCCAGCACCTTCGGCGCACGCGCTTTCATCCGCGTCAACTCCATGGGTGCCTCGGTCAGCCAGGTACTCCCTGAGATTCGCTTCCTTTGGATTCAGGTCGTTGCCTATCTCGGTATGGCCTGCATCATCTACCGCTATCAGTTCCGGCTGGTGAATCAAGCGTAGCTGGCACAATGGAAACGGTCATCTACCTGGTGCGCCACGGGGAAACTGTGGACAACGCCCAGCAGATTATGCAGGGGCAGACACACGGCTGCCTGAACGAGAAGGGTAGGGAACAGGCCCGCATGGTGGCTGAGCGACTGGCCGGTGAGGCTTTCGATGCCGTGGTGGCCAGCGACCTGCGGCGTGCCGTCCAGACGGCGGAAATCATTGCTGCACCCCATGGCCTGTCTGTGGTGACCACGCCGTTGCTGCGCGAGCGCGACTGGGGCGGCTTTACGGGACGTTTCATTCCCGATTTGAGGAACGAGCTATGGCCCGATGATATTGAAACAGAGGAAGCACTGTTGACTCGTGCACGTACCTTTTTAATGTATATGACGGCCACCTACCCGGGAAAACGGGTGGTGGCCGTAGGTCATGGCATCTTCAACAAGGCCGTTCTGGCCGTTTATGCCGGCTGTACCATGCGTGAGGTGCAGCGGATGATGAATGCCGAGGTACGTGTCTTAACGGTGTCCGCCGAACGAGCGGCCTCCGCTGGAGCTATGGCCTCCGCCGCTGCTGTGGCTGCCACCGCTGCTGTGGCTGCTGAAGGAACCTCCACTGCGGCTGCTCCCTCCGCCGAATGAACTGCTGCTGCTGCGTGTGCTGCTACTGCTGCTGAACGAGCCGCTGCTGTGCGAACTCCTGCTGCTGCCGAACGAACTGCTGCTGCGTGTGCTGCTGCCGAACGAGCTGCTGCCTCGGTTGGGATTCTGGCCGAACGACCTGCCGCTGCTCGAAGAGCTGCTGCCGCTGTGGCTTGAACTCCTGCCGGAATCGTAGTTGTGGCCGTTGTGGCTCGTACCTGTACTCCGATTGGAGTCGAAGTTTCCGGTGTGCCCTGTACCACGGTCGCTATAGAGCCGCCTGCGGTTGTCTACCGTCGTACGGGTGGAACTGTTGCGGTTGCCGCCAAACTGCCGGTAGGTCTGGCCGTGACGCTGGCCGCCACTGTGGTTGCTGCGGTAGTCACCACGGTTCCAGCGGTCCAGCATGCCGAAGTGTGAACGGCCTGCTGCCGGCGCCGGACGGTAGTGGTCGCGGTGGCTGTAGTAGTAGCCGTGACCGCCGACGTGATGCCAGGCGTGGCCGCCACGATAGCTGGCATAGAACACCGGGCGTCCGAAGTAGAAGTAGTCGCGGTGCGGATAGCGGGCGTAGATGCCGAAGTGCCAGTAGCCGCCGTCCCAGTAGAGCGGACGGTAGAAGTAGCTGGCGGCACAGAAGGCCTCCCACTGCCAGTCAAACAGAATATAGCTGAAGTCCAGGTTGCGACGCTCCCAGTAGGTGGCATAGACATCGTCGTAGCTGGTGACTCCCATCAGGTAGTCGAGGTTGATTTCATAGGCGGCCTCATACTGCGCCTCAGTCAGGTTCAGTTCGTAAGCCATCTTGTCCGTCAGGAAGAGGGCTTCGTTGCGTGCCTGTTCGTAGCTCATTGCATGGCCCGTTGCTGCTATCGTCAGCAATGCTACCAGGGCTATCATCATCTTCTTCATAGTGGTATGAATTTTATTGTTGTCCGACATGTTGTTATTTCTTCACGCTGCAAAATTAGGAAGAAAGCAGGGCTTATACAAAGGATTTTCCCTAAACCATGAGGGGATTTTCCCTATTTGTCTGCTCTTGCTTTATATTAAATAATGTGGGACGATGCGAAAAAAAACGCCAAATGCTGCATCGTTTTCTTGTTTTTTTTGTAATTTTGCCGCCCTAAACGAGTTATTAATTTTACAATAAGGTAACAAATCACTATGGGTGGCTTCTTTGGCACTATCTCAAAACAGAGCTGCGTAAACGACTTGTTTTACGGCACTGACTACAACTCGCACTTAGGTACAAAACGCGCAGGACTGGTGACCTTCGACAAGGAAAGCGGATTCCACCGCAGCATCCACTCGCTGGAGCGCAGCTATTTCCGCTCACGCTTCGAAGACGAGCTCGACTCCTTCAAGGGGCATCAGGGCATTGGTGTCATCAGCGATACCGACCCGCAACCCATCATCGTCAATTCACACCTGGGACGCTATGCCGTGGTGACGGTGGCCAAAATCAACAATCTGCGCGAGATTGCCGAGGAACTGCTGAAGCAGCGCATGCACCTCAGCGAGATGTCGGCCAACAACATCAACCAGACAGAACTCGTGGCACTGCTCATCAACATGGGCGACACCTTTGTGGAGGGCATCAACATGGTATACCAGAAGATAGAGGGCTCGTGCTCGATGCTCATCCTGACCGAGGACGGCATCATTGCCGCCCGCGACTTCCTGGGACGAACCCCCATCGTGATAGGTCAGAAACAGGTGCATCGCCTGTCGCCTATCGGCACCGACGAGTTCCTGCAGGCATACGCCGTCTCGAGCGAGACCACCAGCTTCCCCAACCTCGACTACAAGGTGGTGCGCGACCTGGGGCCGGGCGAGATAGTCCGTCTGCGTGCCGACGGCCTCGAGGTGTTGCAGAAGCCTTTCACCCGCTGCCAGATATGCTCGTTCCTCTGGGTCTACTATGGCTTCCCCGCCAGCGACTACGAAGGCATCAATACAGAATATGTACGCGAGAAGAACGGACGGCTGATGGGTGAGAAAGACCATGACGTGGAGCCCGACCTGGTGTGCGGCATCCCCGATTCCGGCGTGGGCATGGCCTTGGGCTATTCTGAAGGCAAGAAGGTACCCTACAAGCGTGCCGTGCTGAAGTACACGCCGACGTGGCCCCGCTCGTTTACCCCCGGCAACCAGAACCGCCGCGACCTGGTGGCCAAGATGAAGCTCATTCCCAACCCGGCCGTCCTGAAGGACCAGCGCATCGTCTTCTGCGACGACTCCATCGTCCGTGGCACGCAGCTGCGCGACAATGTCCGCACGTTCTTCGATAACGGTGCCAAGGAGGTGCATGTGCGCATCTCGTGTCCGCCGCTGGTCTACGGCTGTCCGTTCATCGGCTTCACCTCGTCGAAGAGCGACATGGAGCTCATCACGCGCCGCATCATCAAGGACTTCGAGGGCGACGACAAGAAGAACCTCGACCTGTATGCCAAGACGGGCACACCCGAATACCAGCGCATGGTCAGCGAGATTGCCCGCCGCCTGGGGCTGACCAGCGTCAAGTTTGCTACCATCGAGGACCTGATAGCCTCTATCGGACTGCCCAAGGAACGCGTCTGCACCCACTGCTTCGACGGCTCTTCCTACTGTCACGAGCGCCACGGCGAGGAGTGGTTCACCTAATCTGGCACAGACATACCAAAAAAATGGCGAAAACTATGCTATGAGTGCTATAGTTGCTTGTAACTGACGATTTATCAGATAGTTAAGCTATAGCATAGTTTTCAAAAACTATGCTATAACTATGCTATAACTGTGCTATAGCTTCTAAAAAATGGGGGCAACTATTTTGCGTATGCCCGTAAGGTGTTTTGCGTAGGCCCGTAAGGTGTTTTGCGTATGCCCGTAAGGTGTTTTGCGTATGCCCGTAAGGTTCCCCGCACGTCACTCGTCCCCTCCCCGGACGTCATCCAAACCATCTCCGCACGTCATTCGAACCTTCTCCGCACGGCATCCAAGCCCTCTCCGCACGTCATTCATCCCAGTCGTCCTCGTCGTCCTCTTCGTCCCAGCCGTCGCGCCGCCGGGAGAACTGACCGGAGCCGCCCACCTGGTCGTGGGCGCCGGGGCTGCCGGCGAGGATGTGGTGCTGCTGCTGAATCTTCACTGCCTGCATCTGAGGCTTCATATATTCCTTTTTCATATTGCTTACAAATAATTAATGAGTAATTAATGGTCATTAATGGTCATTCGTGTTAAAACATGAATCAAGGTTTTTTCTTTCAACATATAATTATCACGAATTGACCATTAATTTATTTAATCACGACCTTTTTACCATTATTGATGTACATTCCCTTCGTGGTGGGCTTGCCGTTAAGCTTCACGCCATTGACGGTGTACCACGCGCCAGCCGAATTCGTGTAATTCGTTAAATTCGTGGTCGTTATATTCGTTGCCTCATCCCAGTCGGGCATGCCGAGTGGTCGAACGAGGCCGTGGCCCGCGACTGCGGCTTCACTGACCGCAGCTATTTCCAGCGTAAGTTCAAGGAACTGACGGGTCAGACACCGGCGGAATGGCGCACAGCGTCCATGGCTGATACGAACCTTTGACTATGTCGAAGAGTACTCTCGTTCGAAAGAAAAAATAAAAAATATGTTTTTTTATTTGTTTCTTTGCTCACTTATTCGTACCTT
>ERZ842401.3493-NODE-3493-length-19483-cov-10.058472_pt1 | contig 19483 bp, 23 predicted proteins | sample MGYA00521270_ERZ842401 | MGnify/ENA primary metagenome ERZ842401 (study PRJEB31892, sample SAMEA3878208) | bioreactor metagenome | biome: Moose rumen | place: Sweden | collected 2011-10 | study: EMG produced TPA metagenomics assembly of the PRJEB12797 data set... | reverse complement strand
TTAAACGGGCACGCTCGCTATCGCTCGACTTTTGCCCTCTGCCGGCAATCCGCTTCTCATCACTTCTAACTTTTGTCGGCATGCTTAATTCCACCCCTTAATAAAACAATAAAACATTCGTTTGATATTTGTCAATATAAAAAATTCTTGCTGGGAAGAAGCAATGTTTGTTGTTCGTAATAATCAAAGTAGAATTTATAAGGTTCTTCGGAATAAGTAAAGCAAGTCAATTTGTTATTAAAGATGATAATTGGGTTAAATTAAATTTCGGAATCAATGGACTAAGAACAAAATATGAGCTTTTAGGTTCTTCCGTTTTGCCTATAATAAATGAACCACCTTTGCCAAAATCAATATGTGATACTCAATCATTCTCAGAATTTTCATCAGATTTTGACTTTATTAAAAATGAGCTGCAAGTTCATATTCACTCTGCTTGCAGACGGTTAAGACAAGCAAATTCAAAATGTAGGCATATAGGGGTTATAGTTAAAACAAAAGATTTCAAATGCTATTTTTTAGATTCAGCACTTGAAACAGCAACAAACTTTGAATTAGACATATCTAAAACGGCATTTGAACTTCTGAAGTATATGTATTCCCCTAATATAATTTATAGAAGTGTCGGAATTGTGCTTGAAGATTTTATAAGAGTAGGTCAAGAGCAATTATCAATATTTGATAATATCGAACATAAATCAAAAAGTGAAAAGCTGGGAAAAGCCATAGACAAACTTGAAAGCCGTTTCGGAAAGAATATCGTTAAAGTAGGTTTCACAAATAAAGATGTACCAAATAAACAAGGTTTTATGACGACACCGAAATTGATTTATTAAGAGTTTTATTTATAATATAATATTATAAAAGAGGTGAATTATGTCTAAATTTATCAAATATTATGCTTTAGAAATTTATACGGTAATATCAATTTTAGTTCTTGTAATAGCAGGGATTGTCGGAGATTTATCGATTCTCCAAAAATTTGTACTTGTTTATATTTTCTTATTCATTTTGCATGAATGGGAAGAAATGAAATATCCCGGAGGATTTGCTGATTTAATTGCAAAAATGATTGGGGTTGATATAAGTGAAGATATGAAACGAGCAAGCAGAATCCCAACAAGTATTTTGCTTTTGACTTTCACTATCACTCCTTTTGTTTTATCGCAGTATCCCATTACAATTTTACCGCTTGCATTTTTGGGATTGTTTCAAGGGGTTGTTCATATTTTAGCGATTAAGTTATTCAAATGTCCAAGATGTTATTCTCCCGGATTTGTAACCGCAGAAATTCAAGCCGTTGTTACAATAATATTATTTACATATTTAATTAAAAATAATATTCTGTCAGGCATTGAGTATTTAATTGGCGGATTGATTATGTTTGCTTGCATTATCGTTATGCAAAAAACAATAACAATGATGATTGGATATAAATACAGCGATGTATTTAAAAATATAAAAAAATAGTGGCAGAAATAATTGTTTTGAATAAAGAGCCGAAAGTTTAATCACTTTCGGCTCTTTGTTATTCAGTATTCACTTGGAAGAATCAATGTTTGTTGTTCGTCATAATAATCAAAGTAGAATTTATAAGGTTCTTCGGAATAAGGGCAGTCTGTGTATTTTAATTCTTTTTTATATAAAACAGGTTCCCCCTTATCTCTTTGGCAAGTGATAATTGCCGCTTTTATGTTTAAATGTTTAAGTAGGAACTTTTCTCAAAATCCCTGTCAATTGCTTGGTTGTCGGCAATAAACGAGTTTCGGTTTGCTAATCGCAAACCTGCCACTCTCTGCCGACAATCCGCTTTTCTCAATTTCAATTTTACTTTTCTCAAACTCAATGACAATTTTTTATTTTTGTTATAATAAAAATGTTGGTGATTATTAAAAATGTTTTGATTAAAAAATCCAAAAATAATCATCTCAGGTGTAAGAAATAATCATCTGAAGTGTGTTTTTACAGACAGTTTGTTATTTTGGCTAAAAGTCGCTCGTAGTCGTGTTATTTTACAGGACAAATGATTTTGTTCGGGTGAAGTGATTATTCTTCGCAATCGGGCATGGTGTTTGAGTTTTGGGGGTTGGTAGTTACCAAAAAAAATCATTTCAAAAGTCGGGAAAAGTCCGTTAGGTGTCCAAAAAATGAGAAGGTTCGGACTTTTGACTTAAAGCCAATAATGGCGGTGTTTTAGGCACAGTTTGAAAGTGTACGGTTCAAGTGATTTTTTTTCTGGTGGACATTTGAAATAAAGGTCGGAAATTTTTGCAAAAAGGTAGGTAATTTTTCTTTTGAACTGTACCCCAAATATTGGACAGTTACCCAGCAAGTAAAAATTTTTTATATTCAACCGGTGTCATTTTATTTTTATTCCATTGACATCTAACATTGTTATAATAATAAATATAATTATCTATTAAATTTTTAATTTGGTCAAATGAAGTGCATTTTTTGTAATCTACCTCATCTTTCAAATGTCCGAAAAAACTTTCAATAGGTGCATTATCTGTGCAATGTCCTTTTCTTGACATTGATTGTTTAATATTAGCATCCTTTAATAATTCTTGATTTAAAAGAAGGACTTACCTGAAATTTTTTTCCAGTGCCTGTATTTTTTTTAACAATTCATTCTCAGCTTCTAAATACTTAATTTTTGCTAATGCTTTTTTCAGAGCTTTATTGTACTTTCCTGAATTATTATTCGCAAGTTGCCGCCACTCATAGAGATTATATACGGCATTTTTTGGACCTATAATGTTTAAATCTATACCTGCATCAATGAATATTTGTTTAGCAGATTTTCCTGCAAAATATTCAGCAAGAGCTTTTTGATGAAATTCTTCAGTATAGAATACTGAACATTCTCCAACAGAAAGAACATTAGGATTTGCTGATAAAATCTCAATTTCTTCAGGCGTAAATTTTCGTTTTTTCATTTTCGTACTCCTTTATATTGTTTTAAAAACCGTGACTTCCGATTTTTTGTCCAATATTTAGGGTACTGTTCATTTATGCTTTTTAGACTTATACAACAACAATATGATGACAAGTTATAAACTAAAAATTAAAATATGCGTATGGATATTAGTACAGAACTTATAAAGTTAGGCATAATAACATTAGCATCAATAATTGTAGGAAGATTTTTTTATAATCGTTCCTCAAAAAACATTAATCATACAGAAAGTATCAATACTGCTGTTAAAACAAAATTGCCCCATGTTATATACAAAAATGAGGAAATTAATCAAAAAAGACCTGTTTCTATTTACAATGATTGGGTAAAATCGCAATTACCTGATAATATTCCAATGGATATTATTCATGAATGTTTACCTGGGGAAAAATATAAATGTTATGATTATTTTGTTGGCCTTAAATACTATATTGACGGTGATTATGGGAAAATTCCCCCCTATCTTGCCTATGAAGCAAAAAATGAAAATGACTTAAAACATCGTTACTTTTATAATGTAACAGCCAGTATTTCAAATAAATTAGAATTATTTAATCGAAAAAATGAAGAACCTAAGTGGCGATATATTAGAAAGTTTGTAAAAAAGGACAAATATATGTACTGTGAAAATACAAATTGGCAATATAATGCTATATTTGATAGTCGAAAATATTGGATGGAATATCACTTGAATTTATTAAAAACAGTAATAACTGAGGAAGAACTAAAGATACAGATTAAAGAGTATGAAAATTTGATAAATAATAGATATCAAACACCGCATTGGAAATTTGATTGCGAAAAATTTGAATTTATTGAAATCAGTGACTCAAAAGAGTATAATTGGGACGGCATTGAACACCCAACAGAAGATGAAATTATAAAGGAGTGAAAGTAAATCCATTATATTTATAGTAGTGAGGAAATATGGAAAACGATATAATTATTTATCAAACTCAAGACGGCAAAACAAAAATTGATGTCAAAATAGAAAATGAAACTGTATGGCTTACGCAAAAAGATATGGCAGAACTTTTTCAGACAACAAAACAAAATGTAAGCCTACACATTAAAAATATATTTGATGAAGGAGAATTAATTGAAGATTCAGTTGTCAAGGATTTCTTGACAACTGCCCAAGACGGTAAGAACTATAATACAAAGCACTACAATCTTGATGTAATAATCTCTGTTGGTTATAGAGTTAAATCATTAAGAGGTACTCAATTTAGAATTTGGGCAACACAAGTTTTAAAAGAATATTTGAAAAAGGGTTTTGCCTTAAATGACGATTTACTTAAACAAGCCGGTGGCGGGGGATACTGGAAAGAACTTTTAGAACGTATCAGAGATATTCGCTCATCTGAAAAAGTTTTTTATCGCCAAATTTTGGATATATATGCTACAAGTATAGATTATAACCCGAATGCGGAAGAAACTAAAAAATTCTTTAAAGTTGTACAAAATAAAATGCACTTTGCTGCTCATGGTCATACTGCCCCTGAAATTATTTATCTCAGAGCCGATAGTACAAAAGATAATATGGGATTAACTGTATTTAAAGGCAATCATCCAAGAAAAGATGAGGTAACAGTTGCCAAAAATTATTTGAAAGAAGATGAATTAAATATTTTAAATAGAATTACATCTGCATATCTTGAATTTGCGGAACTTCAAGCCATCCGACACAAGGAAATGACCATGAAAGATTGGATAGAAAAACTAGATGATTTTATTAAAATGTCGGGAAGTGAACTTTTACAAAATGCGGGGAAAATATCTAAATTAGAAGCAGAAAATAAAGCATTAGCAGAATATGCTAAGTATAAAGAAACCATAATAAATGAATTGTCCGAAGTTGAATTACATTTTTGGGAGAGTGTTAAAAAATCTCAAAAACAAATCGAACAAAAATTAAAAGAATAAATTACTAAAAATAATCATTTCATGTGTAACAAATAATCGTTTGAAGTGTGTTTTTACATATTCAAAGAGTGTTAATTTTAGTGAATTAAATACCTAAAAAGTCCATTTTTAGTCCTCAAAATTCCAAATTTGGAATTTTGAAGGAGTAAATATCTGTCTCAAATGCCGATAAAACCTAAATCACACAAAAGGACAAAAACTGGTAATTTGAAATGTTCGTGCATTATAATGCATGCTACAAACTATCGGTAGTTGGAGTCCTTTCAAGTGTATTCGCAGCAGTTGTAGCAGAAGTATTAGCAACCATATTTTGCTGATTGCTAATATATTGCTGTATTAAATTTGTGCCACTAATTGCTTCCATTTGCGAATTAATAAAAAGTTTTGTTAATAAAGTTCTCCAAATATCGCATTTGAAGTGTAACAAGTTCGCAGTTCATGTGTTACTTTACAGACATAAACGGACACTAAAATTTTATCAAATTAACAAAACTCAAACACTGTTCGAAAATTTCAGTGAAAGAACAGTCCGCTTTAGTCCAATTTCAAATCATTGGTGCAAAAATTTGCACCCTACAAGCTTTTTGTCCAATTATTTGCTCTCGAAAAGTTTTTGTTGGGTTGAAAACCCAACCTACAAGCTTTGAGCATTATTTCAGCAGTAATGAGCAGGTTGCTAATTTTGAATTAATATAAAAAGTCGGAAATAATTTCCGACTTTAAATTTTATTGTAGGATTAGTAAATCCCACCTACAAACTAATTCCAATCCCCAATATCATTATTCCATGTATATGTAGCATCTCCTATATGCATTTTTAAATTATTTCCTTGAGGATCTTTAATGATTTCTTGCTTCATATTCAAGTTCCAATCTTGATATATAATCTGTCTTTTATTTCCATCAGGTAGAGTTTCTTCTGGTAAGAATGCTTTGCGTGTCATACTTGTACCATTACCACCAGTATATGATGTATAAACCTGAATTGTCCAATTATTATCGGTTTTATATTCTTTTACATTTGATGGGAAATACTCATACGTAGAAGCTCCTGGTCTTTTGTTTCCTACTGTGCTCCATTCGGACATTGTATTTAGTCTCCCGAATCTATCCTCAACCCAAGGAAGTAAATCACCTTCTTTATTATTTTCGTATGTTGTTACGACTTTATTACTTGATTTTGATGTTGTTTTACGTTCAACTATACCACTTCTTGGATATGTTGTTGTTGTAACGGTTTCTCCTTTATCGTTTACTGCTGTTTCTGTAATCGGAGTTAATTCTGATTCATCAATTATTTTTTCTAAATATTGTCTGAAATCCTCGGTAGATACCCGTTTATCTTTTATTCCGATATGGTTCATAATCTTTTTTAATTCCTTATCAGACAAATGTTCAACATCCTTATCGGTATTAAATTGTTGCAAAAGACTTAAAAATTCTTTTGCCTCATTTTCATCAAAAGATTTGCCGTAACCTAAAAAGCTTGTAAAGTCAATTTGAATCTCTCTTCCTTTTTTATCGTATTTTGTTACCATTAAATCATTAGCTTGTAAACTGACCATTCTTTCGGCTTTAGGTAATCTTGATAATTCAAAATCGGTCATAATAATCTCCTTTCATGTTTATACTCTCAAGCACACATTGCTTATAAACATGTAAAAACAATTCACCCAAAAGGATTGCCCTGCCCCACCACATCATATCATATCATATCATATAGCAGATTATAACTGGAATTTAGCCATTTTAAATTCGACTTAATATTTCTTAACAAATTATGTTTGGTGAATTCAAGTCAGTAAGTCAGCAAGGGTGCGTTTATACGCACAAAAATTATTATAAAACTCTCTGTTTAAAATTCTCAAACTGACTGTTACTTTTTCTAAAACCGAGTCAGTAGGTTGGGTAAAACCCAACAAATGCAATTATTTGATAGACTGAAGTCTACCCTACATACTTTCGCGTATTATCTGTTATTATTTCTGCGACGATTTTTAGATCGGGTGTTATTATTGTTATTATATCGTCTGCTATCATTGCGGTTATAATCGTTATCGTAATTATAATTTCTGTTCTTGTTATTATTATAATATCTTCGATTATTATCGCCAAAAATTCGGTTCAAAATATTACCAGAATTTGAATCCGCGGTTATATAGTTTCGCTCTGCCGCAAACAACGGTCCTTGTAATAACAGCATCAAAATACCTGATAATATAAATATTTTCTTTAACATATAACCTCTTTTAAAGATGTTTAGTACTTACCTTTGTTATCGTCATAACAGTTCGACAATTTTTCATTAATCGACATCACTAAATAAATTAAGAAGAACACAAAAACAAAACTTACAAGTCCTGCCCATAATACACCAAGACCAGCCCACAAACCTTGTGCTGCAATTACTTTTATTGTTGAAATTATTAAACCGATAATAGTTACTATAGCCATAATATCAACAACTACTCTACCAAATTTAACAACAAAATTTATCATAGCATTATCCTTTTTTATCTAACCGTTTTTATTCTAAGAGTTTGATTTAAATAATACTATAGGTAAATCAGGTATATTTTTGTCTGATGTTATAAAAATATGATTTAACAACACATTTTTATAGCTTCTTTAGGGCATACATGACTGCATAATGAACATCCTGCGCATGATTCTTTGTTAAGTGTCACGCATTCTTTATAAAGACTCAATGCATGATATTCGGATTCTGAACAAATTTTTGCACATTTTCCGCATTTTACACACTTTTCGTTATCTATTGACGGATATTGATGTGATTTCTTATTTAAGTTTTCATGGGATGTAATCTTTTGAATTGCAATATTTTTTAATTCTGAGATACTATCAAAACCTTTTGATTCAAAATAATTTAACAATCCTGATTTCAACCCATTAATAATTCCGTATCCGTTTAGCATTACTTCGGTACAAATCTGAACAGCATCAGCACCAAGAGCAATATATTGTGCTGCATCCTGCCAATTTGAAATTCCGCCCATACCAAGTATCGGTAAATCGGAATTTTGTCTTAACTGTGCTACACACCTAAATCCAATTGGCTTAACGGCTTCTCCTGATAATCCCCCATAAGTTGAATGCCCGTCAATATTTAAAATAGGTTCTAAAGTATCTAAATTTATTCCTAAAAAGCTTTGTACAGTATTTATTGCTGCAAAACCATCAGCTTCCGCACTTTCTATCGCTTGGGCTATCCATGTTATATCTGTTACATTTGGGGTTAATTTGACAAAAACAGGCTTTGATGCAACAGATTTAACCCACGAAGTTATAAGAATTGATATATCAGTATTTGTTCCTATTGCCATACCTATATTTCTTTCAGGCATTCCATGCGGGCAGGAAAAATTAAGTTCATAAGCATCAATTGGAGTCTCATTTAACCTTTTAACTATATTTTGCCATTCTTTGCGCACAACAGGAGCCATAATACTTGCTATTATAACTTTTGTCGGATGCTTCTTTTTAAGATATTTAATACCATCAACCCAATACTGAATTGTTTCATGGCTCAACAGTTCTATATTTTGAAGGCAAATAACTTTACCATTTTCTTTTATTGTCGCATAACGAGGACTTGCTTCAATCATTTCCAAATCATCAGGAGTTATGGTTTTTAAAACCGCACCGCCCCAACCCATTTCAAAGGCTTTATCTATACTTTCTATTGATGCGGTAGGAGGTGCAGATGCCAACAAAAAAGGGTTTTCAAATTCAATTCCTAATATTGATGTTTTTAATGTCGCCATATATTAACTCCTTAATTCATTAAACATAACTTTTTTTGAATTACATAAAATATTTGTGAATGATTAGGACATTATAACACAGAGTTAAATGATAAATAACAAATTTAATATAATATTTTTACTTAATGTTAAATATTGTTTTTAATTGTTTGGTATATTATAATTTTAATGTTAATATCTGAATTTTGAGGAGTAATAGTATGAATAAAATAATGAAATTTTTATTAATCATTATTATGATGCTTTTATGCGTAACAAATGTATCGTATTCTGCGCAAAAAGATGTATTATTAAAAACAACTTCAACCTGGGATAACGCAGAATATAAAAAATTAAAAATTAAAAAACCTGAAGTTACGGTATTAAAAATTGTTATCAATGTTAATGAAGAATTACCTATGCACAAACACGATTTAGTAAATATTGCATATGTAAAAAAAGGTATTTTAACAGTTATTACAGATGATAAAAAAGAAATAACACTTCATGAGGGGGAGGTATTACCTGAATTAGTTGGGAAATATCACTATGGTAAAAATACAGGGAATGAACCGGTTGAACTTATTGTTTTTTATATCGGAGAAATTGGAACTCCATTATCTGTTAATAAATAACCGACATAATAAAAGAGAATTACAAAGGATAAACTACCTCTTCGGTCAAAATTAAAAACCAACCTTTATAGGTCTGCTTATTTGATTATCTTAAAAATTTAAAAATTCTGATATACTTAATTCAAATGCTTGAGCAATTTTGTTTAATTTTGTAAAAGTTACATCATTTTTTGCTGTTTCTATATTACCGATTGTAGAACGTGCAATATTAGAATGAAATGACAAATCATCTTGCGAAAACCCTTTTTGTTTCCGCAATTCCTTGATACGTCTTGCCAGATTTTGCAACAAAACCTTGTCCATTTTAATATTGTCCGCTATAATGACAATAGTTACAAACTGCCACACGAACAAGTATAGGGTAGAATAATGTATTCGCAAAAAAAGAAAATTTTAATAGATTTAGATGGGGTTTTAAATCAATACGGAAAATTTTAAAGGTGATTAAAAAAACTTATAAGGAAATAATAAATTTCAAACCATATTGGAAAAGTTAATGTTTTATCCTCGGCGGTAACGGGAATTTACTGAGGTTGTTTTTGAGAGCAGGAAGCTCGAAAATTACAACCTCGTATGTCGTATGGCTGAACCATAAATATTTTTCAAGCAGAAAAATATTTAAGTGAAATGACCGAAGTGTCATAATAAAATAGCCTTGGCTCTTGCCATAGGCTATTTTATTGGCGGCGGTAACGGGAATTGAACCCGTGTTTGCAGAATGAGAATCTGCCGTCCTGACCACTAGACGATACCGCTATGGATATTTTAATTATATGTCAAAAAATATTTTGTTCAACAGATATTTATTGCTTTTTATAAAGCGATTATTTATAATATATTAAGAGGTATATTCTATGAAAAAATTTATTATATTTTTAATTTCAATTATTTTTACAATATTTTTTGTAAATCCAGAAACTTTAGCTGTTGGAAGATATGGCCCTAATTGGCAAAAATCTGTAATTAAAGTTTATATACCTCAGGATGATTATGCCGGAATGATGCAAAGAGCTTTTCAAAAATGGCAAAGCATGTGTAATGGAAGATTGCAATTTGAATTTGTTGCAGATATTCCAGCAGATATTGAAGTTGAATTTGCAGACAAAACTGATGGTTCAGATGGAGACATCGGTTCTTATGCTTTAACTGTAAAAGGCGGAGCTATTACAAAAGCTGAAATTGTCATTGCACCCGATTCTGCAAAAAATTCAAGAAATTTGATTTATACAGTTATGCTTCACGAAATAGGACACGCTCTCGGGCTCAAAGATACCTCTCGTAAAATAGGGATTATGAGCACTCCTGTTACAGAAGCGCAAGACATTGCAAATACCGATATCCTAAGATTATATTATTTAAACGGTTGGCATATTATTGACAAAAATTATACTTTTGTCCCTGCTAATTAATTCCGTAAAGATTATATAATTGCTTAATATCTTCAGGCTGAATTTCTTGCACTTCAGCCATTTCATGGTTTGTGCCGGCATACATAAGACTGTTTTTATCGTTTGAATGTCCCAAACCCAATGCATGCCCAATCTCATGCAGCATTACAGTGTAGATCTGATTTTTTGTCATAGGTTTCTTGTTATTGTCTAACATAGAAATATATATCTTTGCACCTGAAATTTTCTGATTACCATATACTGTTCTTGCCTTGTAATAAGTTGTACAGGCAAGAGCATTTTCACTACGGCAAATACCTGACATACCGGATTCTACAAATATTACTTCCATGTTTGCAGTACTTTTTGTCCCGACAAATTCAAAAGTAAAATTATTATTTGTATGCTTTTGCCAATCCATAAATGCATGATGCATAGTTGTAGAAAGCATATCTTTTTTAGGGATATAAACCTTTATTCCCTGTCTTGTCACCAAAACAGGAGCCGTCAATACAGTTTTTCTTGTAATTGTAGCAAAACAATTATTAAAAGCATTAAATGCAATTAATAATAAAAACACAAAAACAACTGAAATAATCTTTTTCATATTAATATTATGTACGTTTTTATAAAAAATATAAGTGTAAAAATAACATCACTTATTAAAAATTTACATTATAATATTGAAAATCTTAAATAAATTAAACTATAATAAAGCTATTGAGGGGAATAATGTCTAAAGATCTGACAGTTACAACAGAGATTAAACCTGCACATAAAAAATATGTGTTGAAAAAACATGATACAGTTGCCAAAAATTATAAAGTAAATTATGAACAGGATTTGAATGAGAAACAACTTGAAGCAGTTATGGCAAATGATGGAGCTCTATTAGTAATTGCAGGTGCAGGTTCAGGTAAAACCAAGACTTTAACTTACCGTGTAGCAAGATTGATTGAAGATGGAACATCGCCTGAAAATATTCTTTTACTGACTTTTACAAAAAAAGCAGCTCATGAAATGTTATCACGCGCATCATTGGTTCTTGATGAAAGATGTGAAAAAGTAGCAGGTGGCACGTTTCACTCTTTTGCAAATATCATTTTGAGAAAATATGCTTCCGCACTTAAATTGAAAAATAATTTTACAATTATGGACAGAAGTGATTGCGAAGATGTTATAAATCACATTGTCGGACAAATGTTTCCTAAAAAAGAAAAAAGATTTCCTAAAAAATCGACCCTTCTTGATATGTATTCAAAAAGCGTAAACAAAGTTATTCCTGTCAAAGAAATTATTAAAAACGAATTCCCGCAGTTTGAACATTGCACTGATAAAATTACTGAAGTTCATAAAAACTATGTTGCTTACAAAAGAGAAAATTCTATTCTTGATTATGATGATTTGCTGGTATATCTGAAAATTTTACTTGAAAATAATGAAGCTTTAAGAAAAAAAATATCCGCAGAATATAAGTATATAATGGTAGATGAATATCAGGATACCAATACTTTGCAGGCTGATATCATTAAGCTGTTGGCATCTTTTCACAGAAATATTATGGCTGTCGGAGATGATGCACAAAGTATTTATTCTTTCAGAGGAGCTAATTATAAAAATATCTTTGATTTCCCAAAATTATTCAAAGATACTAAAATTATCAAACTTGAACAGAATTATCGCAGCACCCAAAATATACTTAAACTTACAAATACAATTATAGGGAAAGCTAAAGAAAAATACGACAAAGAACTGTTTTCACAAATTGAATCACCTGTAATGCCTGCATTAATTTGTGCTAAAAATACACAAATGGAAGCTGATTTTATATGCCAGAGAATTCTTGAACTTCTTGATGAAGGAATAGATTTATCAAATATTTGCGTTCTTGCAAGAAATGCAAGAATGTCTTATTCCCTGGAAATAGAACTTTCAAAACGCGCCATTCCGTACCGCAAATTTGGCGGCCCGAAATTTATGGAAACTGCGCACATAAAAGATGTTATATCCCATTTGAGAGTATTGGTTAATCCTGATGATGTCATTAGTATGACAAGAATTTTACTGCTTTTAAAAGGAGTAGGAAATGCCGCAGTAAATAATATTATGCCGGTATTAAAGGGCAATCTTAACCCTGATATAAAACTTTTGCCATCTAATAAAATGACAAGTCTTTCTCCTTTAATAAAGGTTCTGAGCAAAGAACGTTCTCAAATTGCAACTAAAAAACCTGCTGAAATTTTAGAAGAAATCATAAGATATTATCGCCCGATTTTAAAAGATAAATATGATGATTTTAACAAACGTGAAAAAGATTTGGATCATTTACAATATCTTGCAACACAATATTCTAATATGGAAGATTTTATTAGTGATATGGCACTTGAACCGCCTGATGCAAGTGTAGAAGGAATGTATAAAAATAACATTGATGATGAAGCTTTAACAATTTCTACAATACATAGTGCAAAAGGTCTTGAGTGGGATAGTGTTTTTATTATTGGTGCGGTTGATGGAAGGTTTCCAAGTGCGTATTCGTTTAATTCCGAAGAAGAAATGGACGAAGAACTGAGATTAATGTATGTTGCAACAACAAGAGCAAAAAACAATTTATATATAACATACCCTGTAGATATGTATGATTATTCGATGAATATGGTTTTATCAAAACCATCAAGATTTTTAGATAACATACCTGATAACATATTAGAGCTTTGGGATATCACCGAAGGATAATATTTTTTATATTACAAATTATTAACAATTTTCATTTTCATGAAATTCTGACTAATATTTTTACTTTATATAAGAGTTTAAGTAATAAGATGAAGTTTATAAGGAGACTGAGTTATGCCTGAAATTTATTTTTGTTGTCACAATTTGGCTTATGGTTTTAAAATATTTTGCAAAAACGATAATGATTTTTCACAACAATTAAAGGATTTTGAATTCCGCTTTGAAATGAATATGGAACAGAACCGTATAAAATTATTCGGATATTAATAATAAAAAGGCAGGTCTTGTGAACCTGTCATAATCAATTACTAATAAATGGTTTTATATTCTCTATCTTAATTTTTTACATCTGTTTTCAAAACATTATGTAATAATGCTACTGCAGCACCTGTAACAGCACCTGTAGTAACAAAGAATTCTGTCGGTCTGAAGTGTTTTGTAGCAAGATTATATGAGCTTATCGTTTTTTTGGCTATTTTTTCAGCTTGATATCTGGCATCATGGAATAATCTTTTTAATTCCGGAACACCATCAGGGTTCTCCTTCATCAGCTTTCTGAACGCATCAAGAATTCTTCTGCTACCGATTTTATCACCCTTTTCTAAGCCATCATAAGTCTTTACAAACACATCTTCAGCTAATGATTTATTTTTCTTTGCTTTTATTTCGTCTATGTAAGATCTTGTCCAAGGGCTGAAAGTTTCTCTTGACTTTTTAATCTCATTTTGAACATGTAAATATTCTTTTGTAGTTTTTTCATCTTCATTTAAAGGGTAGCCGTATTTTAATGCCCAGCCAATCGCAGCTCCTGTCACTACCCCTTTTATCATAGGAACAAGACATGTTTTATTATTGTTATAGTTGTTTACTGCTTCTACTGTCATAGTGTTACTTCTAACCTTTGTTGATAGTTGATGAATACAATTATACTAACTTTAGTTAATTGAAATCTGGGAGAATCTGCACTTAAATATTTCAAAAAGAATTACAAAATTCAATTGAAACTGAGTAATCAGAAACTCATTTTTTAGTATTTTATAACAAATTTATTTTTTTGTCAATACCCTTGCTAAATTCAGTAATAACATAATAATTACAAGTGCAAGAGTCAAATAAAAATAATATATTATAGCATTGTGACTTGCAAATAAGCATGCCAGTCCGCCTGAAATTATTGCTACCGAAGTTAAAATAACCACTGTTTTTTTCTGTGAAAAACCGGCATGCAGAAGTTTATGATGAATATGTTCTGCATCAGCAACAAAAGGCGAAGTTCCTTTAAATATTCTTCTTAATGATGAAAAAGTAATATCAATAATAGGAACTGCAAGTACAATAAACGGTAATAATATTGCAATAGTGGCAACTTTCATAACACCTGTTATAGAAATTGCTGCAAGCAAAAATCCTGAAAACAATGATCCGCTATCACCCATAAATATTTTTGCAGGGTTAAAATTAAAAGTTAAAAATGCAAGCATTGAACCGGCAAGTATAAAGCCAATCAATGCACTAATAGGACTTGACGGTGAAACAATGACAGCCAAAAGTCCTAATGTTATTGCATTAACAGTAATTACAGATCCTGCCAAACCATCCACACCATCTATAAAATTAATAGCATTTGATATACCTACAATCCACAACATAGTAATAGGATAAGACCAAATTCCCAATTCTATTCCGCCAAAAAACGGAACACTGTCTATTTGCACACCAAGCAAATAAACTATTGTCGCAATCGACAACTGCATAAACAGTTTAAACTTTGCACCCAACCCATATACATCATCTATAAATCCAAGCAAAAACATTAAAGAACCGCCAAGCAAAATACCTGACAATAACTTTCCGTAAGGATAATAACTCATTAACACAAGACACAAAAAAGTCAGCATTGTACTTCCCCAAATTGCAACCCCGCCTATTCTTGAAATCGGTTTGGTATGAATTTTTCTTGCATTAGGCAAATCAACAAGGCCCTCTTTTTTAGAGAAACTAATAACCATAGGAACAAGAAATACCCCGATTATATAGGCTATTATTGTTCCGATTATATGAGCATGTGTTAATTTGATAATAATTTTAAGTCACTCCTTAACTGTATAGCGGATGCTTTGTGCATAATTTCATGCTTCTTGCATGAAGATTATTCAATGCCATCTCATTATCCGACGAATATATTGCAGATGCAATAATTTTTGCAACTTCTGTCATATCTTCTTCCTTAAACCCTCTTGTTGTAACTGCAGGGGTACCAAGCCTTATACCTGATGTTACAAACGGACTTTGAGGGTCATTCGGTACGGTATTTTTGTTTGCGGTAATTCCGACACGCTCCAAAACATTTGCCATATCTTTACCTGTTTTACCTGTTTTCCTCAAATCTAAAGTCATAAGGTGATTTTCGGTCATACCGCCGACAATATCCAGTCCTTCGTCCATCAACCCTTGCGCAAGAGCCTTTGCATTTTTAATAATTTGGCTTGCATATTCTTTAAATTCAGGTTTTGAAGCTTCAAGTATAGCAACTGCCTTACCTGCAATAATATGTTCCAAAGGTCCGCCCTGCATACCGGGGAATACGGCTTTATCAATAGCTGCAGCGTATTGTTCATCACACATAATAATCCCGCCTCTCGGACCACGCAAAGATTTGTGAGTTGTAGTTGTTACAAACTGTGCATACCCGGCAGGCGACGGATGTAACCCTGCCGCAACAAGCCCTGCAATATGAGCAATATCGGCAAGTAAAAGTGCGCCAACTTCATCAGCGATTTCTCTGAACTTTTTAAAATCAATAATTTTAGAATAGTTACTTGCACCGCAAATAATTAATTTCGGTTTATGTTCAATGGCCATCTTGCGGACATCTTCGTAATCAATTTCGCCATCTTCATTAATTCCGTATGATTTTACGTCAAAATACATTCCTGAAAAATTAACAGGTGAACCATGAGATAAGTGACCACCATTAGATAAATCCATTGATAAAACTTTGTCACCCGGTTTCATTGTTGCCATAAATACAGCCATATTAGCCTGTGCACCTGAATGCGGTTGAACATTAGCATGATCCATTCCAAAAAGTTCGCATGCTCTTTTTTGTGCAAGTTCCTCAACAACATCTATTTGTTCACAGCCGTTATAATATCTTTTATGCGGTTTTCCTTCCGCATATTTATTTGTCAAAACACTTCCGCAAGCTTCCATAACAGCAAGAGAAGTACAATTTTCACTGGCAATAAGTTCAATTGTATTTTGCTGTCTGTTTAATTCTGATTCAATAGCCTGAGCTATTTGCGGATCTGTTTGTTTAACATGTTCCAAATTCATATTTATACACTCTCCCCTATTTTTTAAATTAATTATAGAGTGATAAATAAAAATTAGCAAATATTTTCATAATTTTAACGGGAAAAACTTTTTAACAAAACTATTTAACCGAGAATAAACGAATGATAGAAGTATGCAAACACTAAACCATAAGCTGCACCTACCCAAACTTCCAGCGGAGTATGTCCCAAAAGTTCTTTCAGTTTTCCGCCGACAGCCTCTAAATCGTGGTTATACATTTCTTCCATAACTTTATTCAGGCACGCTGCGGTTTTTCCTGCTGCGCGTCTTAATCCTGCGGCATCATACATAATAATAAGCGAAATACCAAGCGACAACGCAAATATGACTGAATCAAAACCTTCAAGTATCCCAACTGTTGTTGATAATGCAATAACCGCTGCAGAATGTGTACTTGGCATTCCACCTGTAGTTGTAAAAATTTTAAAATTTATTTTTTTAGTTTGTATCGTAAAAATTATAAATTTAATTATTTGTCCTGTAAAAGCCGCCAATATCCCGCAGCTCAATGCTTCGTATCCTTTATTTGCAACTGCTTGTCTGAAAGTTTCTAAAAACATTAAATCCCCACTCTTCTGCATATTTGCTCAATAATATCATTGAATATTTTTGAGTTAAATTTCTGTTTTTCCATTATATCACGACAATCTGTTAATTTGCAAGAAAGTTTACATTTCGCATTTTCAAGTCCGTATAAAGAAACATAAGTCAATTTATTTTCTTTTTTATCTTTACCTATTGTTTTGCCCATTTGTTCAAATGTTGAAATTTCGTCCAATATATCATCAGCAATTTGAAAAGAAATTCCGAAATTTTTGGCAAATTCGGTAACGGCATTAAGTTTTTCATCATCTGCTCCGGCAATGATTGCACCTGTACGCATTGATAATTGAAACAAATCTGATGTTTTATGTAAATGTATGTATTCCAAAACTTCTTCTTTATTTTTAATATCAGGATTATTTTCGCTTTCAATATCTACAACCTGCCCTGCAATAACCCCTCTTGCTCCGCCAAAATTGAAAAATTCATTTAATACTCTTAGTTTTGTTGAAGGAGAAAGATTTTTAGAATATTTTGCGATAATCTGAGGAGCAAAAGTTAATAAAGAATCCCCTGCCAGAACTGCCATTGCTTCACCAAAAACCTTGTGATTTGTAGGTTTACCGCGTCTGTAATCATCATTATCCATACAAGGCAAATCGTCATAAATAAGAGTTTGTGCATGAAGCATTTCTATCGCACAAGCCGTCGGAATAGCATCTTCAAATTCTCCGCCAAGCATTTTACAGGTTTCAAGACACATTACAGGTCTTAATCTTTTCCCCGGCAAAGTGACCGTATATTTCATTGATTTGAATAAATTTTGCGGATATTCTATCGGCATATATTCATCTAATTTATCATCAATTAATTTTATATAATCATTCATTTCCATGCTCGTCAAACTCCTTGTATAATTTTTGTTTCCGGGTATTTCTTCCGCCCTGTCGTTTTTTATCACTTATTTTTACAATAGATTTCTCATTATGAAATTTTTTATGAGTTTCGGTTTTTACACCATTATATTTTACATGTTCTTTATATTCAAAAGCTTCTTTTACAAATTCAAGATAACTTTCATACCTGCTATAATCTATATTATCAATATTTTTTAAAACTTCACATCCTGTTTCATTGATATGCAGACAGTCTGAATATTTGCATTTGTCTTTATATTGATAAATTTCATCAAATAAAAAATCTACATTTTTTGGTAATATGAAATCGAATTTCAAATTACTAAATCCGGGAGTATCAATTATTCTTGTTGATTTTGAAATTTCAATAATTTCGCAATGACGCGTGGTATGAGTTCCGCGATTAAGTTTTTCACTTACACTTTGAGTTCTTAATTTTATATTTGGATTAAGAGCATTGATAAGGCTTGATTTTCCGACACCAGAATTACCGCATAAAGCAGATAATTTACCCTGCAAAAGCTTGGAAAAATAATCAACTCCTTTTTTTTCAAGAGCAGAGGTAAAAACTGTTTTATATCCTAAATTCCCATAAATTTGTTCTATTCGGTCTTGTAAACTGTTTTCGTGCTCTAAATCTTCTTTATTAAAGCAAAGTATGACAGGAATTTGGTAATATTTGGCAAGCGATACATAACGATTTAGCTGAGCAAAATCCAACTTCGGTTCTTTTAATGCACTGACAACAACTATCTGATCAACATTTGCAACCGCAGGACGTCTTATATAACTTTTTCTGGGTAAGATTTTTGTAATAACTTCATGATTATCAATTTCAACAAAATCTCCTGTTACAACGGATAATTTTTGTTTTTTTAAAACTTCTCTGATTTTACAGGGCATTATATCTTCGCCAATTTTTACGAAGTAAGAATCTGAATAAATTTTATAAATTTGCCCCTGCATATTTAAATTTTACTAAAAATAAATAAAAAAATATACATAAAGCATAATAAATTTAGGGAACTAAATCTTAGAGGGGGGAATCCCCATTCTTTTCGCTCTTTGCCCCCTTATAGGGGGAAATGCCGACAGGCAAAGGGGGTTATATCCCTGTCAGGTAGTCACCGCACCTGACCAGATTTGCTTTACATTGTCGGCATAGCAATGCCGACCTACTTTTGTCTCCCCTTGGGGGGAGATAAGAATTTCAATACGAAACGAAGTTGAGTATTTGAAATTCAAGAGAGGGTTAGGT
>ERZ842401.3492-NODE-3492-length-19483-cov-15.747426_pt1 | contig 19483 bp, 26 predicted proteins | sample MGYA00521270_ERZ842401 | MGnify/ENA primary metagenome ERZ842401 (study PRJEB31892, sample SAMEA3878208) | bioreactor metagenome | biome: Moose rumen | place: Sweden | collected 2011-10 | study: EMG produced TPA metagenomics assembly of the PRJEB12797 data set... | reverse complement strand
CTGCCGTAGGCTTTCCCATTGTGGTGACATTCTACCTGCTGACCAGTTTCCAAAAATCCATGGATAAATTCACCGACAAACTGGGGGAGCTTATACAGGAACTGAAACGGCTGGAAAAATGACAAAAAGGGCGGCTTGACAAGTCAAAATTTTTGACCTGTCAGCCGCCCTTTTTTGTGGCTGGTTATAGTTTTAAAAAACTTTCATAAGGAGTTTACTGTATATTTCACGTCTTTCACTGTTGGAAGTATTGGTGAAATCGGTATTATTAAACCAAGAACACAAATTACCCTCGTCATCAGGTGTCAGATTTTTACCATTATAAACGAAATATCCTACGAGGTAGTTTATGTGATCCATTCTGTTAGGCTGTTCCAAATCATGCTTTGCCATGAAATCTAAAGTGTAATTTAGAGCATCTAGCGTCATGGAACAACACTCTTTTAGTTTGTCTACGCTTAACCGGCAAAGTTGATTTTCTTTAGTATCGCTAGGCATTGGCGTGTAGTGTTTCTCGTGAATGCGGCCGGTTACTTTCTCGTAGGCAGCATTTAGAGCAGAAACAGGATAAGACATACTGGTTTTTTGTGGCTTGAAGAATGCTGCGTAGTCGGCGTTGGCACTGATGATTGCATTTTTAAACGAGCGGGTATATTCATAAATATCAAATCCATGTGATTTGAGTTTTGAAAAACGCATCTGAATAATACTAACTTTACTTCCGGCATTGTTAAGGACTTCGAACCATAAAATTTGTTCATCTTCATTCAAGTCTGTGGCGAGATTGATTGTGTAGTTGTACTGTTGATATTTGTTACGTACACTTTGCAGTACATTGAAAACCGAACGCTCATATCCCTCGGTAGCTGCATAGAATTCATCATCTGATTTATTAAAAAGTTTTCCGACGGGAATTTGTCCTTCTTTTATTGTACTGGTTGTTTCGATAAACTTTCCTCGTGAAATGTCCAATACAATGTTGCGAAAATCAGGGTGATCGATGTAGGCTTTATAATTTGTTGTGATACGTTGCTGACCGTCTACAACAGACCAGGATACAAACGCATATTCATCAGGAGCGAGCACCTCGCGCTCGATAAAAGTGACAAGAGTGGTTTGTTGGTCTTTTTTTTCAATTTTATTGAAAGAAAGAGGTGCAACAGGGGCTTTGCCGAGTATTTCATAATTTAAAAGGGAGACGGCTTGTTTAATGGTCCAACTGACATCACGTTGATATAGTGGAAGTACGATCTGCTTTTGATCGATCATTGTATTGATGGTCTGTACAGGTAGCAATTGCGACTGTTTTGTAGGGTTTATTGAGGCCATTTCCTTTAAGTGTTTACTAATCCGAATTGCCATTTTAACTCATCCTCTCTGAAAGTCTTGCAATTATCTTGTAATTGTATTATAGCTGCAGCAACCATGATAGTCAATATGTGAAAATAGAAAAAACCATTGCAGCACACATAAAAACGTGAAAAATGCAAGAAAAATACTATGCTGCAATATTTATAAGCGCAAAGATTTTATAACGTGTGCTGTTAAACGCTATATTACAGCATAGTGATATAATAATTGTAAAGTACAAATTAAAGGGACGGCTGACGAGTCAAATATTTGACCTGTCAGCCGCCCTCTTTGTCTGCAGCTATGTTATTGTCTGGGATGGGGAATGCGGGCTTTGTAGGTTATGGAGACGAACCCGCGACGCTCATCAGCGCGCCGGCTTTGGATTTTGTCAACCATAAACACCTTGCGCAGGGCCGAATCTATATACTGCCAGTTGTACTCATCAAGTTCGCCTCTGATTTTGATGTTGACGGTTGGCAGGTCTAATACGCGGGCCTTGGGGGCATTGGCTCCCTGATAAAAGGGCTCCCAGTCTGCCGGGACTAAATAATTGTCTTCAAGGTTTACGGGAGTCTGCAGGAGCATTTGCAGCGGTATGTCAGCCACGTTGGGAGCACTGGGGATATAGAACATCGTCTTTTGCGTGCCCAGCTGGATTTTTATAGCGCCGGCCCTGAACATATCACGGTAGCAGCATTCCGTTGTTTTTATCGGGGCATCGCTGGCATCATTGCCCTGCGTATATTCCTTGGGGAAAATCAACGGCAGGTCCCAGAAGTCAAAAGGGTTTAAGGTTACGGCCGGCAGTTCGCTGCGTTTAATAGCTTTCATATCGGGGATATTGCCCAGGAACTCTGTCATATCGACAGAGTCTTTTTTTATGTCAGGATGAGCGGCCAAATATTTTTCCAGTTCGCAGTAAATGTTGATTCGCTTGGTCTGACGGGTGAATTGAGCAATATTGACAAGATAGCTGCGGAGCATGCCGGCGTCAAAGAGCACGCGGGCGCCTTTGGACGGTGAGGCCTCCAGGTGCTTCACGCAGTGGGTAATATTGCGGGTTATATAATTGCGGCTGAGTTTCAGGCGCTCCATCAGGGTGCTGATGGAAATGCCGTTCTCCTGAGGTTGGGTTGTCATAATGATTACGTCCTTTCTGAAAAGATTGAGCATATACTAACACAAAAATAAATTTTTGTGAAGAAAAAGATTGACAAGTCACCATGGAGGCAGTATAGTCAAACATGAGCATTTGAGTATAGTTTAGCGCAAAAAATGGAGGGTGACAATATGTTTACAGAAAATAAGTGCAGCAAGCTGGATACTTACCCGTTTGACCTGATTGAACCTATCAAAGATAAGGAGTACATGGAGGCGGAGAATATGGATGAGTATGATGAGGATGAAGACCTTTATGACATGAGTGACTGGCGCGGCCTACCACACTTTATAAATGAATACAGCACCGACGTTCTGGAGGCGGGCATTGCCAGGACGGTGCTGCAGGTAAAGGTTGACTTGTCAAGAATGTCGGAAGACGGCCATGATATGTTTGACGCGCAGGGGCTTATCTATGACAGTCAGATGGGAAATTACCAGTCCGGCTGTAATGCGTGGCGTGTTTTTGTCCGGTGTTCAGATGAGTATGACTGCAACCCGCTGGAGCGCCAGGCAGTTGAGTCGGTGGCGTGGTCGCTTATGTACCGCGCAGCTGCGCGTCTGCCGGAGGACGTTCTGAAAAAACTATATAAGCGGTTTGCAGATGAGGGCTTTGAGTATGGTTATTCAGCAGCGAAAACAAAACTGAGTGATATGGTGGCCGAACCGCTTATGGATTATCTGCGGGCGATGGCGCTTGATGAAAAGGAATACTAAGCTGAATTGTAGGATACAGAAGGAGAGAATCATTATGTCAAATATAAGATGGCACATTAACTTTTATCAGTCACGGCATGGGGCTAACATGCGGATATTCTATTCCATGTCCAAGGAGGAAATATTAAAGTTCTTGGGGATTGATGAGTACAATGAAAGTTATTTTAGGGAACTGGAAGACAGATGGCGTCCGAGAGAGGAAGAATATGGAGCGCATCATACGATAGAGTTTATAGCTGATAGGGAAGAAGGTGTGGTGTTCTTGGGGGATATGACGCCGGAGAATGAGGAAAAGTATGGGGATGGCGTTATTTTGCAGGAACGCTTTCAGCACATGCTGGAGGATTATAAAAAAGAGTATGTGAAGGATATTCCCAAGTATAGGAAATTGATTAAGGATTGTACGGGGGCATGGATATGTAATAAAAAGGATAAAGTGGCAGAAATATTGGGGATTCTGAAGAAATGCGAAAAGGATATGGATGCAGAAACCCAGCTTGAATACTGGGAGCTGCAGGCGTCTTTGAAGGAGCAGCCATGATTTACCTGATTACAGATACGCATCTGGGCCATGCCAATATGGTCAAACACTGCGGCCGGCCGGAGAATTTCACGAAACTTATCTATAACAACTGGGCTAAGAAAGTCAGAGCGGATGATACGGTTATTCATTTGGGAGATATTGCCTGGACGGAGGCGGATTTACGGAAGATGATGAAGCTGCCAGGCAGGAAAATCCTTATCCGTGGCAACCATGACAAACGGCGCACGCAGGAGTATTTGGATATGGGCTTTGTACTGGTGGCTGATGAACTGACCATGGATTTTGACGGTATGAAGGTATTGTTTACGCATAAGCCGAAGTTTGGGCATACAGCGGATATCAATATTCATGGGCATTTGCACAGCCTGCACCGGGAAGATATGTCAAGGCTCTACTGGCCCCTTAGCTTGGAACACATGGGGTATCGGCCGGTGGCGCTTAATCAGGATGTGCTGCACCAGCTGCATTCGTGGGCAGGCAGAAAGCATATTCCGTCACTGAGCGAATTGGTGGCATTTCGGCAGGATAATCTGGGAACGCCAAGATTGGTTGACTATATCGGCAATACGCTGATACAGCTAAACATGGCACCGGAACTGGTCACCAGTGCCGGCGAAACCATCACGATACCACTATCGGAGCTGATAAGGTTCAGCTATGGGCCGGAACATGTGTATATGGTGGTGAAGGAGGAATTCTTTGACAGCCATATCAGGGATAAAAAGCTAAGCCTCTGTAAAATAACGGGAAGTAATGGCAAACTGGTCGAGGCCGTTGTCAAAGCCTGCCAGCATGAAGTGTTGGAAAAGATTGAGGGCGTGACGGGGAAAATGGTTATTGTCTGGCTGCAGACGGGGCATTGGTGAGGACAGCATTATGAAACATATAAAGAAATTGCTCCGTCTCTATGCAGGGGAGCTGCGGAAGATATATGGTGAGCGTCTGGTGAAGGTGGTTTTGTATGGTTCCTATGCGCGGGGGGATTATCGGGCGTATTCGGATGTTAATGTATTAGTCCTGGTCGACGGCCGGGAGGATGAACTGCAGAAGTTTAACGATGCCCTGTTTGGCATGACGTTTGATTTCAATATGGATAATGACATTGATATTCAGGTCGTGCCCATGAGCACTGAGTATTACCATAAATGGGAAAAGGCACATCCGTTGCTGCTGAACATTAAAGAAGATGGGTGGATTTGCTATAAGAAAGAGGGATAAATAATGTGGCTGGCTTTTGCTAAGCCGTTTTTGAACATTAACAAAATATTTCCTACACAACAGGAGGCTGTGGCTGAAATGATTGAGGTTTGTAAAAAAATCCCCAATATCAGGAAAATAATTATATTTGGCAGCAGTGTAACGCCTAGATGCACTCCTGAGAGCGATATTGATATTTATTTTGAAACGGCAAAAGAAATGAATAAGTGGCCGTCAATCGGCAGCCATACTGTGGTATTTGATAAGTGGGATAATTTTACGGTTGATAAAAACCTGTATGATGAAATCATGAAAACAGGTGTGCTTGTTTATGAACGGCAGGAGCATGATGATTCCGTAAAGGAGGTAATGTCTGAATAGTTGTTATGGGGCAGCAATACCCCCGATGGGAGAGCATCGCTAAAAGTTGTACTGCAGATGGGGCAGGGTAAACGCCATGTATCGCGGCTGACAACCAGCATAAAACTCTCATTTAATGAATTTAGGAAGGAGAACTGCAATGAGAAAACTGGAGGATTATAAGCGGATTATTTCCATTGGTGATATCCATGGCCATTATGATAAGGCCGTGGAACTGTGGGAGAAAATCCGTTTTAATGATGGCGAAGACCTGCTGATTTTTCATGGTGACTATATCGACAGGGGCGCAGAATCCGTCCGCACGCTGCAGTTTGTAAAGTCGCTGGTGGAAAGCCATGAAAACATTATTGCCCTGAAAGGCAACCACGAGGATTTTATGCAGAACTTCTTTGAAATATATTCCATTGAGGATGCGGACTGGTGGAATCTGTATGATTTATGGCTTGACCCACGCAACGGCGGTGATGTGACTCTGAAACAACTAAGAAAGCTCGACCGCCGGGAGTTTTATAAACTGCTGCGTTTTGTCCGGCAGCTGCCCCTGCATTTGGAACTGGGGGATTATTTCTTCGTCCATGCAGGTGTGCACCCCCGCAAGGAGAACCCTGCTGAGCAGACGGAACACGATTTTCTCTGGATTCGGGATAAGTTTCTGAAATACTACAGAGGCAAACAGACCATCGTTGCAGGCCATACGCCGGTGCAGTATCTGTACAGAAAATGCACCGTGCCCATGATGCTCTCCAACCACATTCTGCTGACAGATACAGGCACAGCCTTCGGCGGGGAGCTGTCTGCGGTGAATGTGCGGGACTTAACCTACCTGCAGAGTGGCAGCACAACGGACAAATGGAAAAAAATTGATAGCGAGGGATAAGCATGTATATGACAGACGAAGAGCTTTTGGCGAAAAACTATGGCTTCTGGGGAAATGCGCGCAAAGATTTTATGTATAAGTACCGCACAGCTGATTGGGGATTTTTGCAGGAGACAGAAAAACTGGACAGATATCTGACGGTGTTTAATAACAGAATCACTCTAAAGGAATACCACATGCTTGATAAGGCGCTGCTAAGGTCAGGCCTAATGGCATCTATAAGAACCATGGATAAGAACGAATGGGTGTCCAGATGTATGCGTGTAAGAGAGTCCCTGCGAAAGCTCCTGCTAAAAGAGATGGTCTATGAAATTGACTTGTGGCAGTGGTAATGAGGTATATATGGTAACTGCAACGTATATTTTCAACGAAGAAAAAGTAATCGCTGCCGGTAAAACGGTGGAAGAAATGATGGCACCTATCCAGAAAATGCTTTTGGAAAATGGAGCAGAGGAAATAGCCCCGGGAGTATTCTGTAAAGATGGTTTTTATGCAATGGATGTTATTGATTTACCTTTAATCTATATAAGGAAACATTTGAAATATTTAGATGCCCTGGATATATGGACTATGGATATAGATGGTGAAGTAGAAGATTGTAAAGAAGGAATGATTAACTATTACAAAAAACGTGGATATGCACTTGAATAATGGAGGAAAATATGCCAACAGGAACAGAACACGGCTACTGGCGCAGTATCTGTAAAAAATACATGCAGGAACAAAGAGCTGAGGATTGGCGTTATTTGCTGAAAATCGGCAGGACAGATACATTTTTGAACGTGGTTGACCAAAAATTCTACGAGAAAGAATACTCGGTTCTCATGGAAGAATACGGTGTGACCGAAGAATTAAAGGCAAAAGACCCCATGGCATGGATTCAGCGCTACAACCAGGTGCGGGCACAAATCAAAGAACGCCTGCAGCAGGAAATGGAAGATTTTTGTGCAGACTATGTGGACTTATTCAAAGAGGCAAGAAAGCATGGTGAAAGTTAAAGGCCATGACGTATAGATGTTGAGGTGGACAAAATGAAATACGTAACCGGCAGACACGCCATGAATCTTCCCTGCAGTCTGGGCACATGGGGGGATTACCGTACTTCTGCGGTGAATTGGGATAAGCTGACAATATTGGACTCTGAGGACAGTGTTTTTGGTGATTACGGCATCGAAACCGGCAGGACAATACCTTTTCGGGCAGACGACAAAGAATACAACATAGCCAACCATATTCGCGCATTTTTAGACCTCCTGACAATTGGCGACTATGCCTCCGCAGAGGGGATGAAGGAGGAGTATATCTGTAATGACGCCTTCACTGAGGAAATCTTTGCCAAGGTATCCATGCTGCGCTCCAGACCGAACTGGCAGATAATCGACCTGTTCATGGAACATGAATACTTAAATCAATGGGAGCTTTATAAAAAGGGCATACTTAACGATTCCACGCAAAATACCAAATCAATACTCGAAATACAGGCAGCCATAATTCCCATACTGCAGGCCTATCAAATAAAAGCAGCCTTTCTGTACGGTTCGTATGCCCGCGGTGAAGCCACCTGGAAAAGTGATATTGATTTACGTCTGGATATTGCAGGCAGTAAAGCATTGAGGCGTTGGAATATTGGTGGACTGTTCATAGCACTAAAAAAAGCGTTACATTGCCAAATTGATTTAACGACAGCGCCTTTGGAAGATATAACTGATGAATATTTTCGGGAAACGCTAAAACGCGATGAAATTAAAATATATGACGCAAATTTAAGATATACAATCAGCCACAGGGATAAGCCGGTATACTACGATACTTTCTACGAAAGTCTGAAAGCCCATGGAATGTTGGCACAGGTGAAAAATGAGGAAGGAATGTGAGTAAATGGTTACGGTAACACTTAAACTTAATGAAGAGAAATTAAAGAACATGGGCAGGACCGTGGATGAAATGCTGGAACCGATAAGGGAATCAATGAAGTCTTATGATGTTGAGGAAGTTGAGCAGGGAGTATTTCGGAAGACAGGGAGAGATGGACTGGTTGTACTGGACTGTACGCTCGATTATATGGATGATCATCCGGAATATATGGATTATCTGGATGATTGGCTGCTGGATATAGACGGTGAGGTTGAAGACTGCAAAGCGGAACTTATTTCCTACAATAAGGAGCATGGGAGAAGTTAAAATGATAAATCCTTTTTTGGAGTTTTCGGATGGAACAAAGGTTATCTGTTCTGATCCGATAAATATTGACGGCAGAATGTGTGTGCGTATCATGTTTGAACGCTGGAGCGCCGAGCGCAACGATTATGACCGTATGGAGTGCCTTCTGCCGGATGGGGAAATGACGGGGGTTACAGGTTTTACGCCGGAGGAAGTACGCTATCATCATGGGCAGATATTAAGATGCAGAATAATATTCTGGAATGGTCAAGCGAAATGGAGGAAAGCAACATGGTAACTTTTAAATTGATGGAGGTAGATGGCGATATTGCGGTCTATCATTATTGGGTAGAAAACAATGAACAGGAAAATCCGGATGATTATGGAGTGCTGGCATTTGACACGGTGACAAAGAACAGTGAAATAAGGAAACTGGCTCCCGTAGACTTTTGGTATACAATATCGGTTAAAGAACGACTGGACGTTCGGGAGTGGGAAAATCAGCAGAGAAAGGAGCAGGGCAAGCCACCGCTCACAGAAGAGGAATGGCCTGTGCCCAAGAGGCCATTGAAAGTTACTTTTTCAGGGCAGATGGCTTATGTGGAGATAAAAAGAGAGTTTGAAAATAAGGGGGCTTTGCCGGAGGAAGGGAGGAATTACTGGTACTAAGCAGGTTTAGTTAAAGATGCGAACAAGTACAAAATATGAGCTGCACTGGGTAAAGGCCCAGACTTTAGGTGCAGACACATATCATGATGAGCAGCACGGCACATTTGGCAGCCTTGCTGCAGCCCAGAATGCTGTGCGAAGATGGTGGGACGAAAATCATTTTAAGCCTCCTTATATCCGTGAAATCGTAGATGACAAGGGGGCACACTGGTGGGACTACGGTGCCCATAATTGTTTTTATTGTTTTAAGGAAGCCTTACATCACAGATGAAGATATGTATCTTCACTGCTTTGCTTATGGTGATGAACTTAGAGTACTTATGGATAATGGCGGCGGACCTACCCGCAACAGCTTTCTTGTGGCCAAGCTATCACAGGTTCTCGATTGCCCAAGCTATCATTTTGCAAAACGTAAATCTGAAGTTGGTGATGATTCGGGTGATTTAAAAGTCCATGATGCTTTAGAGGCGGCCCCGCTTGACTATGATATAAGTCACTTTAGATAACTTAACTTAGTAACTGGCAGCATAATGGCCTTTAGCAGGGAAAACTCATACAGTAATTGAAACGGCTGGAAAAATGACAAGTCAATAAACAAGGCGGGCGGCTGACGAGTCAAATTGACCTGTCAGCCGCCTAGTTGTTTCATTTTTGCCAAAATGACATAAAATGTACTCAAAAACTGTTATATTATGTATTTGTGTACTCTTAATGACTACAAACTACTATAATAATATTTGACACTACAATACATATTACGATTGGGGATAATATACATGAGAGTAAAGTTGTCTGGTATCAGCGATTTATACTCAGCAAAGATAGCAGTGGAGTACAATGCCGACTTTATCAGCTTTAATTTTGACACAGCGGACAAGGATTATTTGACACTGGAGCACGCCCACGTCATTGCCCAGCAAATACCGGAAACGCGCAAGGTGGGCGAGTTCCGTAATATGCCGCTGAATTATGTCAACAAGGCAGCCGACAGTGTAGGCGTGGATTATGTGCAGCTTAATGGCAGCGAAAGCGACAGGTATATAAAACGCGTGGAAAGGCCTGTTATCAAGCGTTTTGTCTTTGATGATGATTTTACCTTGGAAAAGGCAGAGAAATGTCCGGCGGAAATGATACTGATAGATATTGGAGCTCAGGACTTTAAGAATGAGAAACTGGCTGACATTATTGCCAAAATGCATAAGTCGGTTATCATTGCGGCAAAGGTGGACAGAAAAAATGTGCTGGCGCTTAATCATGTGCTGAAACCCTATGCCGTGGACGTATCGGACTGCCTGGAGGTCAACGGTGTGAAAAACTACAAAAAGATAACATCGTTCATGCGGCATGTTCATAGCCTGCAGGGGAATGTGATTTATAAGTTGCCATGATATTTAACATGGGCGGCTGACAAGTCAAATATATAACTCACTAGCCGGGGCGCAAGCAAATGGCCAGATGATTGTTTGACAAATATTCATAATTATGATATTCTTTAGTTACTTGAAAGGCTCAAAAACACCCCTCATGAGACCACATGGGGACTAGGGAAAAAATGGGCAGGGTTGTGCACATGGTCATACCGCTTGCGGTATTGTACGTATCTAAAAACTTCACGAACAACAAAAGCGATTCGCTGGCTGTAAATGGTCAGCGAATCGCTTTTTATGTTGCGGCAGTAATTCCGTGGGCGGCTGACAAGTCAAATTTCACTTGTCAGCCGTCATTTATTTTGCTACACTATGTGTAAGTAGATTACACAAATTGCACGGGTGTATGGCGTGTACCTGCGCTTTGTTTCACCTATGGACGTTCACCCGTATTCCATTGATGAGGTGTTTATCCATGCCACGCCCTACCTGAAAACCTGCCGCCTGACCGCCCACGAACTGGCCTTGCAGATGGTGCGGGCCGTGCTGGCAGAAACCGGCATTACGGCCACCGTCGGTATTGGCACAAATATGTACCTGGCCAAGGTGGCCATGGATATCACCGCCAAGCACATGGCCCCCGACAAGGATGGTGTGCGGATTGCCGAACTTGACGAGCAGAGCTACCGCGAAAAAATGTGGGCGCATACGCCCATCACCGATTTTTGGCGCGTGGGCAAAGGCTATGCCGGCCGTCTTTCCCGGATGGGGCTTTATTCCATGGGCGACATTGCCAGGTGGTCACTGACCGTTGACGGGGAAAACTCCCTGTACAAAGCCTTTGGCGTGGCGGCAGAACTCCTGATTGACCATGCCTGGGGCTATGAACCCTGCACCATGGAGGCCGTCAAAAAATACCGCCCGGCAAGTACCAGTCTGTCGAGCGGTCAGGTGCTGCATGTGCCATATAATTACGAACAGGCACGCCTAATCGTCTGGGAAATGGCTGACCAGCTAATCCTTGACCTCGTGGAAAAAGGCTTGGTGACCAATCAGGTGGTGCTGGACGTCGGCTACGATATCTGCAATATTTCCCCGTATTACACAGGGGAAGTGCATATCGACGACTACGGACGCAAGGTGCCCAAATCCGCCCACGGGACAACGAGCCTGCCCCAATACACATCGTCCACCAAACGCCTGCTTAAAGAAACGCTGGCCCTTTATGAACGCATTGCCAATCCGGCGCTTTACGTCCGCCGGATAAGTATCACCATGGGACGGCTGCTGACTGAGGACAGTCTGACACGTCAAAAAGCGGCGCTGGTGGAGTACAGCCTGTTTGACAACTGGGAAGAACGCGCCCGCCAGGAGCTAAAGGAACAACGTGCCGAAAAACGGGAAAAATCCCTGCAGCATACCATGATTGCCATAAAGCACCGCTTTGGCAAAAACGCTATCCTAAAGGCCGCCAACCTCAAAGAAGAGGCCCGGACAATTATCAGGAACAGCGAGATAGGAGGACACAAGGCATGATAATAGATAGAGATATCAAGGACTACCAACGCATAATCCACCTGCCGCGCCCCGAACCGCAGAGACACATACGTATGGCCATGCACAAACGCGCCGCCCAATTCGCCACCTTTGCCGCCTTGACCGGTTATGAAGAAATAGTGCAGGCAACAGCCAAGGCCCACGAAAAAGCAGTGGCGGGCGGAGCTGTGTTTTAAGTATGATAAAAGGTGCTGTGATATATAATGCTTTCGCATTTTATCACCAGCACCTTTTTTTATTTTGATTTTGGAGAAACTCATAAGTGCGCCTTCTCAAATTGACAAAAATAGACCTGCTGCAGATTCCTGAGCAGGTCTATTCGCCTATGCATTCTTAGCATCATTAAAAATCTCCGCCGCTGGTTCAGCAACATCTTTCACAACATCAACTACTTCATCCGCAGCATCTTCAAAAAAGTCACCAACATCATCCCAAAAGCTACCACCGGCAACCATATCCAGTTCCATAACATTAAGTTCTTTCTTGTCCATCATTTTTGACAACCCCTTTCTTTTGTGTTTAGTTGACTTTGGTTACCTTTGTCTATACTTACGATTGATAATGTCAAGTATTACATTTTTTTCTCCCGCACTACAACACTTTTTGCTTTTCGGGGATATAAAGAACAGAAAGCAAGATAACAACACTCAAGATTGTGAGGAGGAAAATGAAGTGAATAAGAAGTTCATGAACAAAATGGACGATATGGAACTGGACATGGTAGCTGGTGGAGGTTTATTTGATACTCTCAAAGAAGCTATCAAACAAGTCTCTAACCCGGTTGTTGACAGAGTATTAAAACTGATTGACAAACTTTCTTTGTAAGAAGGTCTTACCTCCGCAGTGCGGCTGAAGAACCAGACAGAGGGCATATCATCAGATGTGCTCTCTTTTATTGTGTCTGCAGAAAGCGCGGTTCATAATTAAATATAAATCATGGACTGACATGGCGTGGACATAAAAAAGGAGGCTGCCTCACAGCCTCCTTGATATGCGTGCTTATTTATGTGTTCTAGCCACTTTAATGATGGCGTCAATAATATCTTTGGTGTAATCGCTGAGGGAAGGATAAATGTCAATAATTGCCCGCAGTCGTTTGTCCACTACGGGGGGCGGTTGTCCGTTATTTTTTCCTCGGCGGGGAAAAAATAGCCCACATTAACCTGCAGGACGGCGGCCACCTTGGCCAGTTCCTCCATCTTCATACTGGGACTGTAGCCCCGCTCCCAGTTGGAAATTACCTGAGCTGACTTTCCCACCTTTTGCGCAAGCTGCAGTTGCGTCATGCCCAGCTCCTTGCGCCGTAACTTTATATAATAGCCTACATTGACATTTTCCATGATTGTCCTCGTTGAATTTTATAGATTATGAGCCACTAAGTGAACATGGGGAAGGATTTGATTCCGTCATGCCTACTGCTACTATGCCTATTATAACATTATCAATAAGATACCTAAAGGAATTTCGTGTCGGATGCGAAGTGGACAGGTTTCCTGTCCACCCGAGCTATCGGACACGCGTACCAGTGACGGCTTGTGCCCGGGGCGGTCTGTCTGGCGTAGTGACTAAGTGCTGGAAGGAGGAAGGTTCCTACTGGGGCGGAAATAGTGCGAAGACCTGAGCACCCACCCCAGCAGGAGACTGACGACTGGAAGGCCGCAGGAATGGAGGCAGACTGTCCGTCCCGCTTGACTTGTCAATTTCTTTCTAACGGGATAAAGGGCGGGACGGTGTGCTTTGCGACGTGGACAGGGGCAGTTTGTGACGGTCAAAGGTCGCCACAAGTGTCCCTGTCCACCAAAGCTAAGGCACGCTGCCATGGGTGGGAAAACGAACTAACGACGAGCAGGCTGCCACCAGCCTTTGAGGCCACCACGCGGCACTGAGGGCAGGGAGTACGGCGGCGCGAGTTATCCCGCTCCGCTCTCGCTGGCCGCCGTAGTCGTCCCGACCGCAGGGAGGGTTGCCAAGCCCTCTGTCCCCCTATCCTGCGGCACAATATTCCCCTTCTGACCGAGGAGCTGCAGAACCGCAGGGCAGAAAAACGGGGAAAAGAGGGTAGGCCCCGCTTGACGGGGCCGTAGGGGGAAAGGGGGCGGAGAGTGGACGCGGATGCGTCCACGTGCAAAGACGGCTCCCTGCCCTCAGTGCCGCCCAACTTGCAAGCTGGAACTAACGGCAACGCCACGGCCTGCGGTGGCCGGAACAAAGCGAGCGGGAGGTGCGGCAGCACGTCCCGAACCCCGAACCTGACGCATTATCCTTTTGAAACATGTTTACCAAAATTAAGATTGACTGGTCAAGTGAGTTCGTGTCGGTGACGACGTGGACAGGACAAGGCGAGACTGCGTAATGCTGTCCCGCCTTTCCTGTCCACCCAAGTCAACGGACACCCGTTACCAGTGACGGATTATGCCCGGGCTGGTCTGCAGCCCTGCTGTCCAGCCCCGCCTGACTGGTCAGATACGCAACTGCTTTATGAGGGCGGGAGCGGTGTCCCTGGCGACGTGGACGCTGACAGGTCAAAGCGGTCGCAGGTCGCTCTGGTCGTCAGCGTCCACCAAAGCAGGAACAGCGCTGGGTGGGAAATGACACTTTTACATAAAATACAATGTTTGATTTTTGCATAATAATTCGCAGAAATGAATAAATAATTATTTGACTTTTAACAGAAAAAAAATAAGCCCTATGTTATTCGCATAGAGCTTTTAAATTATCCACGATGAAATACCATTATTTACAACTAATTTTATCCACGCCATTCCTTTTTTAATCATTTACATACAAATTATTTTTTCTTCATAACCTAATTTAGCAAAACAGCGGGTAATAAGCGGGTTACTATGAAGAAATAAATTAACCGTTAAAAGTAACTAAAAGTCATTAAACGACCAGTTTCCTAATAAAAGAATTCAGCATCTTAATCCTGGTAAGGATTCCGCCAATTAGCGCCAGTACACGGCTTATAGACATTCAAATAAATTTGTTTTTATGTACAGGTAAACGTCTCGAAATCAAGTGCAGTTAATAGCTGCCGTGGGTTCGAATCCCACCCTCTCTGCCATTGAGATTAAAGGGCTCGCGCGATTTTGTGCGGGTCTTTTTTGTTTTGCACAGTTTCTTATATGCCAAAATTTTTTGCTTGGTTGTAAAAAACTTTGTAATAGTTTACTAAATCAATCGTAAGTATAGACAAAGGTAAACAAAGTCAACTAAATAAGCAGAAAGAAAGATTTTAAGAAAGAGGATTTTTTAAATGAAAGACAGCAGACAAGAACTTACGGTTGAGATTATGGAAAAAGTTGCAGGCGGTATGATTCCGGACTATGGGTATCATGGGCCGAATCAGGATTGGGCTGAGGATTATACTCTACCTGATCATTATAATTCGCAAAATCTAAATTGGGGCTGTGCGGGCATCGCCACCTAAAGGGAATTCACATGCAAGTTAAATACAGTTACCAAAAGGCGTTGTGGATAAAATCACAGCGCCTTTGCAGGTGTTGTAAACACCGCTGCCCACCCTTTGACTCATCATGCGAGCCCTAAAAGCAGGGCAGGGGAGACAGTACGGCTGAGTTTTGGCCACTGCTGAAAAATACTTCTTCCGGCAATTAGCCGCTCCGTCGTACTGACCACCCCGGGCGCAGCCCGTTACTTTTTCGGGTATCGGTCGAAAACCAGCACGGGGTCACAGATATCCAGATAATCTGAAATAAATATTGGCAAAACAGCCTGTTTGGGTTTAGAATGATTGGTGATTAAAGTTTTCATTTGGTACGTAAATTTTACCCCCGACGGGGTGCTCATGAAAAGATACTGTCAGAAAAGTAAGTGGGTGTAGTAATGGCTAATGAACGAATCAAAGAGAAAATAGAGCAAGGATGGCGTACTGCCTTTGAAAGTAAAGCAATACAATCTGACATGGAATACCGCCCGCAGTTTGTCTTTAATGATTTTCGCAAAGGACGCAAAGTGCTGGCATCACTTGAGCGTGAGCTGACACATTGTGAATACTTTGCCATCAGTGTAGCGTTTATCACCAAAAGTGGGCTTACACCGCTACTGCCTATTTTTAGAGAATTAGAGCAAAGAAATGTCAAGGGGCAAATTATTACAACTGACTATTTATGTTTTAGTGAACCGGCCGCATTAGCGCAATTACAAGCCTTCACCAATATCGAATTACGCTTATATCAGGCCACATCGGACATTGGTTTCCATACCAAAGGATACATTTTTCGCCGTGGGGATATATACCGTATAATTGTCGGCAGTTCTAATCTGACAGCGAATGCCCTGACCCGTAATGAAGAGTGGAACACACAGCTTGTTTCCCGGCAGGAGGGCGAATATGCATACTCACTCGTGACGCGTTTTGAGCAATTATGGCAGGATGAAAAATGTATAGATTATACGTTGATAGAGAATCAATACCAACTGGCCTACGAACAAAATAAACGTCAGAAAACGCATGGTGATTATCCTGCTTCCCCCGCGGTTGTTTACACGCTCCCCGAGGATGATTTAAAAGTTGAATATGCTGCAGAATCACCAACAATCACCTATGGCAAGAGGCCGCAGACAGAGGCTTTGACGCCAAATGCCATGCAGGCAGAATTTGTGGAAAATATGCGCGAGCTTCAAGCACGTAAGGCTAAACGTGCGTTATTGATTTCGGCTACCGGGACAGGCAAGACGTATGCTTCGGCTTTTGCAGTAAAGGATTTCGCTCCGCGCAGGTTATTATTCATCGTTCATAGAGAGCAAATTGCCAAGCAAGCCTTGCGGAGCTACCGTCGAGTTCTGGGAGCCTATGCAAGTATGGGATTGTTATCTGGTACAGCTAAAGACACGGAGGCGGATTACCTGTTTTCCACGATGCAAACAATCTCCAAGGAAAATATATATACCCAATTTGCGCCCGATGAATTTGACTATATTGTTATTGATGAGGTTCATCGGGCTGGTGCGGAAAGTTATCAGCGTATTTTTAAATACTTCCAGCCACAGATGTATTTAGGTATGACTGCTACGCCTGACCGCAGTGATGGTTATGATATTTATAAACTATTTGATTACAACATTGCCTACGAAATTCGTTTGCAACAGGCATTGGAAGAAGATATGCTGTGCCCCTTCCACTACTTCGGTATTACTGATTTACAGTTATCTGATAATCCTGCTGTTGATGATGACAATTTAGCAACTTTTTCGAGATTGACCAGTGATGAACGCGTAAAGCATATCATCAAGGAGGCGGCGTTTTATGGTTTTAGCGGTAAACGGGTAAAAGGACTTATCTTTTGTAGTCGTAACGAAGAAGCCGCAGAGCTATCGCGTAAATTCAACGCGCAAGGATTGCGCACTATCAATTTGTCCGGCAGCAATAGTCAGGTTCAGCGCGAAGAGGCAATTGAACGTCTTATTTCAGATGAACGTGAAGATTTCTTGGACTACATATTTACCGTGGATATCTTCAACGAAGGTGTGGATGTTCCAGAAATCAATCAGGTCATCATGTTGCGCCCCACGCAGAGCCCAATTGTATTCATTCAGCAGTTAGGCCGTGGCTTGCGACAAAATGCGTCCAAGGAATATGTAGTCATTTTGGATTTTATCGGCAACTATTTGGGAAATAATTTTATGATTCCCATGGCCTTAGCTGGCGACCGTAGTTACAACAAAGACAATATTCGTCGTTGCTTGTTGGAGGGGTCGCGTATTATTCCTGGCGCTTCGACCATACATTTTGATGAAATTGCCAAAAAGCGGATTTTCCAATCTATAGATGCCACCAATATCAGTGATTTGCGCCGCATTAAGGAGAGCTATCAAAATCTAAAGCACAAATTGGGACGTATACCAAGGCTCATGGATTTTGACCGTTATGGAGAAATGGATATAATATGCCTGTTTCAAAATAAATCGCTAGGTTCCTATCATACCTTCTTAAAGAAGTATGATAAAACAGATTATAAGGTGAAGTTCAACGCTACTGAAGAAATGTTCCTGAAATTTATATCGAGCAAATGGGCTGAAGGTAAACGTCCCCATGAACTTGAACTATTGGATATTCTCAGCAATCAACCTACCAATATCTTCGAGCAGTTAGCACAGCGTTTGAAGGAAAAATGGGAAATTGCTTTCAAGCCGAACACAATCACCAATCTCATCAATATCATGACTGCTAACTTTATAACTGGCACGGGGGCCAAAGCGGTCAGCGGTTGTGTCTTTATGCAACAGGTAAATGGCAGTTATACGATAGCTGATACTTATGCCGCATGTCTGGCTAATGAACAGTTTAAAGAAGCTGTGGCGGAGTTAGTAAATTTTGGTTTGTATCGCTATAAGCTGAATTATAGTAATCCCTATAAAGATAGCGGTTTCCAGCTATATCAAAAATACGAATACGAAGATGTTTGCCGTATTCTTAATTGGAATCAAAATATTGTTCCCTTAAATATCGGTGGTTATAAATATGATGATAAAACCAAAACGTTTCCGGTATTCATCAACTATGATAAAGAGGACGATGTTCAAGACTCCATCAATTACCATGACCGTTTCCTTAATAATTCACAGCTTATATCTTTGTCCAAGAATAAGCGAACATTACAATCTGAAGATGTTACACGTTTCCGTCATGCGAAAGAACTGGGGATTACTGTTGACCTCTTTGTGCGCAAAAACAAGAATGATAACATTGCCAAAAGTTTCTATTATCTCGGTCGTATGACGATGGAACATGGCGAAGAAGTAAAAATGCAGGGGACAGGCGATGACGCGGTGGAGATGTTTTGGAATCTCGATGTCGGTGTACGGGAAGATATTTATGACTATATCATCAGTGAAAATGCTTAAATCAGGAGAAATGTAAATGAAAAATATAAATGTAGTGGCTGCTGTAATAAAAAAGGGTGACAAGATTCTTGCTACACAGCGAGGTTATGGTGAATTTAAGGATGGCTGGGAATTTCCCGGTGGGAAAATCGAAGCCGGAGAATCGCCTGCGGAAGCCTTGGTTCGTGAGATAAAAGAAGAACTAAATGCGCAGATAAAAGTCGACCAGGAATTGGGGCGCGTGGAATATGATTATCCCAATTTTCATTTAGATATGCAGTGCTTTTTATGCTCCTTAGTTACGGATGAACTGACTTTGCTAGAGCATGAGGATATGAAATGGCTCACTGCTGCTACGATGGATAACGTTGACTGGTTGCCTGCTGATGTGGAGATTGCGCAAAAGGTACAAAAGATATTGCAAGCGGAAACATGACAGTGCCTGTCCGTTTCGCCTGCGACTGCCGGGGGCGCAAGCGACAGCGCTGTTAAAGGAGGTGTTGAGGTGTTTGAGTATGTGCTGCATTTGATTTATGAAAAAGCGGCTCAAAAAATTGAGGAATCTTAAAAAAACTATTGACAACGCATGACGATTCCTGTAGTATAATACAAGTCGCTGACAGACAAGGCACTGCAAAGCTCATAAATCCCTGACAG
>ERZ842401.3489-NODE-3489-length-19490-cov-3.534242_pt1 | contig 19490 bp, 35 predicted proteins | sample MGYA00521270_ERZ842401 | MGnify/ENA primary metagenome ERZ842401 (study PRJEB31892, sample SAMEA3878208) | bioreactor metagenome | biome: Moose rumen | place: Sweden | collected 2011-10 | study: EMG produced TPA metagenomics assembly of the PRJEB12797 data set... | reverse complement strand
GGCATTCTCTATTGATCCGGCTATTCCTCTCGCAGATGGTACGATTTGCACATATGCTTTGCCCAGTTCTGTTGCCATCTCTATGATCCTTTCTGTAAAATCCTGTTTCTGGCCTTCTCAAATGCATCTGCAGATGAAAAAGTTCTGATATCTTTCTTGGTGCGTCCCTCCTCGATTCCCATGAGCTTTAACGCCAGGGAGTCCGGGTGTTTTTTGTACGCTCCAATTCTAAAAAGGATGTCCACCAGCCTGTCATATACCAGACCAATAAGGACATCTGTATCAAATTCGGCTTTCCCGCCGCGTATTTTCGTCTTTATTCTTGAGTCTTCCCTCAATCCGGCTGACAAGGTCGCTACCGTTGAAACAGGCAGCGACCTGTAGTCGTAAATACCATATGTCTCAGCGAGGTCGCATATTAACGCGCCTCTGTCTTTTGATATCATGCCGGCGAGGGTCAGGAGTTTTTTAGTCCTTCTCCTGCAAGATTCATGATCTCCGTAAACTCGGCGATCGTCTTTTCAATCGACACTCTCTTTCCGCCGCCCTTTACGTGATCATAGAGCTTTTTCTTTTGCTCTGTTCCAAGCAGCTGCTCTATGACTTTAGGGAATCTGATAGCATCGTCCATGGCGTCTGCGAGAGCTTCCATGAACTCCATATCATCGGCAATAGATTCGTCGATCTCAAACTCAAAACCCGAGGTTGTCTTGCCTCTAACCATTATCTATCCTCCTTCACATGAATGCTGGTACTGTCCACTACTCTCCTGTTGGTGCCTGGATATACTCTTTATGAGTATCGCCATCTGTTCCAGGGAGGGCTGTGATAGTGCTCTCATACCCGGTAACATCGCTGTCCGTGTATGAGATCTCGCCTATCTCGGTTATCTTTCCGTTAGGAATAACGATCCTCTTGAGGCAACCCTCAGTGAGGACCATATCGATAACCCAGATGCCGGCAACGAGTTCCTTTGAATTCACTTTTACGGTTATGCCATTCTCAAGATCTCCCGAAACGTTGTCCTCTCCGAATACACGTTTAAGGACTTCAACGTTCATGGACTCGATGAATGTAAGACCGAACGTATCAGTCTTGCCTGTCTGCGTAGTCAGAACCGTATCTCCGCCCCACGCTTTGACTTCCTCCGACTCCCTTTCATTGCTGTTGGTCACTCCGTCCTCGCTTATGTAACCCATATCAACATAGGCCTCAGCGAGAGTCGCAGTTGCGTTGGTCGGAAGCGTTGATCCTGCCGGCGCCCAATGAACGGCTCCGCCCACCATAGGCTTTCCGGCTGTAACTTTTGTAGCGTCTGTACTCATTTACCTGTTCCTCCTAATAATGTGTGATATCGAATACCGCCTGATAGCGGTTCCACTTTGTGGCGGTATTTGTAAAGTTGTAATCGCTGTTCAGATGACACCCGGCAACCTCTTCATGAACAGGTAATGCCTGCATGGCCGTTTTCACCTCTTCATTGATGGCGGCTGCCCTATACCGGCTCCGGGCGTATGACTGCACTGCTATCGTTGCAGAGCTCAGGAAGTTCCTTTGCGAGCCTCCTGTCCTGTCGATAACAACATATTCATCGGGCGGATCTGCCGGGATGTCCAGAAATACCGGCCACTCACTCAGGCTCTCGCTCAAGTGATTTTTGATAAGTGTTTCTATGATCATCTTCTCACCGCCTTCAGAAGTGTATTGTGCTCAAGATTGTCCTGCGCGGCTGCGTCTGTGCCTGCTTCAACAGCAATTGCCCTTGTGGGCATATGCTTTACTTCAAAGCCTTCGCCTGCATTATCCGCTATCGTCCTTCCGTATCCTTCGAGAACGCTTACCATCTCCGGAGAATGCAATAACTCACGCACGCCTTTCCGGTTCAATTCAAATCTCAGTTTACTCATATCTTTCCACCTGAACCTTTTTGTTCCAGCTTAGAGGGATAAGTCCTTCTATGCCTTCTGTCGGGAACCCGAACGTCCGGAAGTCCTGCCCGAAAAAGCGGACCTTCTTGTCTTTCCATTCGTGCGTGTCCCCTTTCGGTATGCCCAGGGTGTAGACTACATGTTTTCCATATAGTTGCAGCTGCTCCGTTATATCATCTGTGGAGGCAGGTGCTACTAACACGTTCTCCACCTCGACCGGAGCCTCTTCATAGATCGGATCTCCGAAAGGATCCACTCCCGTTTGACTCTTCTCGTAGAGAACTACTGTAATGCCCTTCATCCTCTCACCTCCGAAAGATATTCAACCGGGCTTGCAGCCATCCCGATTCTGTCGCCTCCGTTCAACAAGCTTTTCTCAAGCTTCGACAGATACAGCTCCCCTGCGGCTCCGCTGCCTATCTTCCAGCTCTGTGCATAGCCAAGCGCTGACATGCTGCCCTCACTGGCTCCAACGGGTATACCTGCTTCGGACCCGTCTCCGAGCATACGTATAACAGCCCTGCAGGATACCAGCTTCTTCGCGTCATCACTCGCATTGGAATTGTAGCTGTCTATAAGGACCGCGACATCCTCGAGCAATGTCTCACATGCTGTCTCTTCCTCGGCTTTCAGCTCACGAAGCATCCTGGCCGTTATATCCTCAACTGTTGCATATGCCATCCGGATCACCTCTACTTCTTAGTTTTCTTTGCCGTCGCTTTCTTCGGCTTCTCTGCAGGCTCGGTATCGGAAGCGGCAAGCTTGTGGCCTGCCGCTTTATACTCCTCCACACGATCTTCCGCGACCCACATTTCGTTACCGAATAGCGCGTTGATCATTTTGACCATCATACTAAGCAGAGTATGGTGTGGTCAGCAGGTTGAATACCGATGTGTCGGCGCGGAATCCGAGTTCGATCTCTGCTCTGACTGCGAACATGTTCTGCTGGAACAGGTTGATCTGTGTTGCGCTGCTGCCGGATCCGACAGTGAGAGTTGCCTGATCGCTGATATCGATCTTGACGCCCTCTACGGTTCCGTACATAGCCTGTGTCCAGTCGCCGGCAGCTCCTACGACGTTAGGGTCGCTTGAGCCTGTGCCTGCTTTATAAGCGCCCTTGGAGAGCAGTGTCTTTGATCCGAGGATCATCGGAATAGCTCCCTCTGCGACGCTGTTGATAAACAGCGGTCTCTGGTCTCCGTCTGTAGCTGAGAGCAGTGTGCCCTTGGCCTGTGGAGAGATAACGTATCCGTTCAGTATACCGCCGTGTACTGCAACATCTGTATCTGCTGCAACGAGTCCGGCATAGGTGTTTGTGCCGCCGATATTCTGTGCTGTGCAGCCTGAGAGTGTATCGAAATTGCTTCCCGGAGCTGCCTCGATGCCAAATACAGTCCTATCAAACTGAAGGCCGAGTGCATTCGGGAGTCTCTTAACGAGCTCGTCATAGAGCGCCTTCGCATCTCTTCTGAACTCATTTGAGAATGGAACGATAACTGCCAGCTTGTACGCTGTCATGATTTTCTTGGACAGACCCGGATTCGAAACCGGCTTGAGTCCTGTTTCCGCTACCCATTCTGCTGTAGGATCGCTAGTGATGACCGGGATCTCTACTCCTCTGCCCGGAAGCTGGATCTGTCTTGCGAGCTGCATTACTGCAGACGCTTCCTGTGTCTTCTGAAGGATCTCTGCGCTCACCTCTGCAGGAAGCTCAATATTAGTTCTGTTGGTTGGTACGCCTGTTGCTGCCATTGTAATTTCCTCTCTTTCTAGTTCTGATTGAGCCAGTCTGCGAACTGGTCTCTGGTAGCGATCTTGCCGTCTGTATTCTGTGGCTGTCCTCCGTCTCTGACATCTGGATAGCCAGGCTCATCTTTGAAGAGAAATGCTTTAGACTCCCTTAAGGACTTCACCTGTTCATCGAGGCCGGTGATGGTTCCGTCGTCAGCTAGGATCAGCTTGGATCTGTCAAGAAGTCCGGCGACCAGATCTGCATCCTGCACCGAACTGCCTAACGCGCTTCTGATAGCGTTTGACATCTTCATCTCTGCAATCTCGCTGTCATACTTGGCTTCTTTGTCCTTAAGCTCGTCCTGCAGCGTCTTGATCTGAGCCTTCATCTGCTCGCTGTCACCGGCCGATGACTTGAGACTTTCCAGCTCTGCCTTCACGCTGTTAAGAGCCTCCTCTGCATTTTTCTTCTTCTGGATCTCTTCATTGAGTCTCGTTCTCGGGACATAATCCTTGAGCTCCTCTTTCGATGCTTCCGCCGCCTTTTCGGCCAGCTCTTCTGCAATACCCAGCGCGACAAAATCTTCTTTTCTCATGTCTATTCCTCCTACTTTTGTTATCGCAGTTCAGTCTGCTGTCTTCGTCTTTCCTGTTTAACGTCCGGAAATATCAAGGGGACGAATCGCCTCTTGCGGGAGTCGAACCCGCAGCGCCAGGGTTTTGAGCCCTTTCTCGCCACCGGGCAGAGGCATAACAAAAGCACCTCCGAAGAGATGCTGTGCGATCGATATTTAATTAATGCCTTCAGATTACTCGCTAATCATAGACATATCCGGCAAGGTGATAGGCGGCAGCCCCGCTAACGAGGTGACCGTTGTAATATATGCTCTCACATAAGGAAACATGGCTGCATGCACATTCTTTTTTAGAGCATCCACATTTTCAACTTCCTCGTCGAATTCAAACACACCATCAAGGCTCAGCTCGATTTTCAGGTAGCTTGTCGTTTCTGACTGCAACCCTCCGCTCATGTCAAATCTCGCCTTCGCGATAGCGATCCTTCTATTCTCTTCGTTAAGCGAAATCTCTGTGTTGTAATTTGCAGATAAATCTACCTGGCCTTCAGCTTTTAGTTCATTTATTAACTCTATCCTTCGGATTGAAGTGTTTAGCAGCTTATATTGCATAATTGGCTCCTTGAATGATGTTGTATCTTGGGTGTCTTTTTCTCTCAGAAGTATCTATACTGAAGCTGAACGGACGCCCGCCTCCTGCGTGTATTGTGTTTGCAGCTCTAAGCATTTCGACGGAAAGCGACTCCACTGACCTCCTGGTGTTATATGTTACCACCGCGTCTTTGATATACTGGTTGATACTTAGTCCATCTTCCTTTGCTCTTTTTGCAGTTTCCAAGTGAACACGCTTGCCTAGTCTTAATGTTAATTTTCCGCTTAACTCTGGCTGTTCTGTCACTATGCTGGGCTGCGGAATGTCCATGCCGCGCTTTTCTGCAATCTCAAGCCAATAAGCTTCGTTTTCCGCAAGTTCCGATATTGCATCCTCTATGTTGTCGCCTTGTCCAATGCAGCCTTTCAGGTCTGTGCTTTCTGCCACCCAAACTTTTTCTCCGTCAAAATCTACTAGTTTTGTAATGAACCCATATTTCATATCAATCACCCTCCCTATCGATAGACGAAAACAATTCTTTAACCTGCCTAATATAAGCCACCCCTACATGTTTTCCATGGCAAGGGATTGGTATGACGGTTCCTGTTTCCTCGTGAACTATAGCTCTCTGGTGGTTTCCCCGGCTTTCGGTATCACAGCCATAGTACCTGGCAATTTTTGCCAGTTCATCGAACGACATGTCATTCGGAGTAGGTTTGCTATTTAGTTTGTCTATCAGCTTTTGAATTTGGCTCATTATCCCGCCTTTAAGATGTTGGTATTGTATATGGTATCATCTTCAAGGAGCTATGTAAACCCGCTACATCTTGTGGTATTTTTTATTACTTCCACTAAAAAACCACCGCTTCATTCAAGCCGTGGTCTTTTGCGATGATATCAAACTGATATATTGAGTGGGGTCCTTTCGGTGATGCCGCATTTGCATTTATCACACAAGTAAACACCTTCGGCCATTTTGATAATAAGCCCGTCTTTGCAGTTCGGGCATTTAATGTGGCCGCCACTGTCGAGAAGTTTCTTTCTCTCCATATGCTCGTTAAACGCTTTCAGTCCGTCGCTCATATCTAAACCTTATCTCCAAGGGAGTTTCGAATATGTCTTGTGGTTGTTTACTGCATTAATTGTATTTCGTAAGTCTCTCAAAGTCAATGAATTGTCTTGCTTATTATGTTTGAGCTCTTCGAGTCGGCACGCAACTTCACTCTTTCTGGTATTGGCTCCTCCAAGCCGGGCGTGAGTCGCTTCATGAATTACAGTTATGGCTGTTTCCTTTGCAGATTTAGTATTACTTGCATATATGAATATTCGCTTTCCGATAGGGTCATACTCCCCCATGAGAGTAGGCTTTACATCTACATTGTAGAGCAAGGTCACAGGTATATTGGTGTTATTAATGAATTCTAACGCCTCTCTTCCGGCTTTGCTTCGATTCATCTCCCTCATGATGTTTCGAGGCTTGATAATATCTGTCTGCTTCCCATCGTCTCTTGGCCGCGGATTATTTTCAAATACACCCTCATTATCTGGATACGAATGGGCTCTAGCCAGCCTTGTCGTTTCCCCCGCGAGCATCGTGTATTTACTATCCGTCGGAACCACGGTTTCGAATAGGCCTTCGTTGTTAGGCAACTTTGCATTCACTCTTCTTGCATACGCCAATCGCTTTTGAGCATTTATATAATCTTTGTTGGCCGCATACTGCTTTCGCCTGACTATATTCAGTGCGCTGTGATCATGCCCCTTTGAGTTATGCCCGGACATCCGGATCAGGGAGTCAGCATCGAATTCGCCATCTGTCATGTCAAGGAGTTCCTGGTTGATCTCGTATGGATCATAGCCGTCTATCTCAAGATCGCCCTTGAGGTCGATGGCGTATTCACAGTCACAGTTAGCATGTATGTGTTCGGCATGCCCTCCTTCGAGTGTCAGCTGCCCTGCCTTTTGCCATCCAAGTCCTGCAAGAGCCATGCAGTAAGGGCATGTGTCTCCATGAGCTACCCAGGCGAAATACGCACCGTCACGCTTTGCATTTTGCAGCGTAGTATCAGCTCCCGCCTGCTTGACTAGTCTGCCCACGGCATCGGGGATCAGCGATGGTGACCTCTTCCCCGCTCCTCTGACGGCTTTTGCCCCCTCTCCATATGAAGCAGGCTCAGCGGGAATCGCATCCGGTACATTTACCTTCTGCGCCCTGGCCAGCTGATCATACATCTCGCACGACAGGGCGGATGCTGCTTCGCCATACCGGCTTACAAGAGCGTATGCATAGTCTGCGAGCTTATCCATATCCTCTGTGCCGTTGACCTCTATGTATCGCTCCATGCGCTTTGCTGCAGCCTTATTTGCTGATGTATGAGTATTAATATACTTAAGCCAGTAATCAGCTGTCAGTTTCATCTAACGGTTCCTCTTGTTCTTCTGCCTCGATGTCACCAAACAAGGACAGCCCTCTCGCCCTCTGCTCCTGTGCTTTGATTCTGCGTATGTCTGCCTGGTCGAAGCCAATCATTTCCAGGAACACGTCAGTCTGACTGAAGTTCTCCCTGGCGGATGCTATCTTAATGGCTGCATCGGAAGTTGATGCCACTGAAGGCATCGCCGGATTTTTGAAGTGTGCGACTATGCCTTTTTCGTTATCGGTAAGCGCATCCATCGATTTGTTCCTGGCTACCGCCAGCGCCATGAGCGCTATGGTCCTGAGCGCATCCCCGTTGCCGGCATTCAGCTCTTCGGCCATGCTTACAAGGGTCTGGGACTGCGCCAGGATGGCATCAGAGCTCGTCGGATTAGCATCGTTTACAACGCCGGTGTCGGTTACGGTGAGTCCTGTCGCTGCAGAGAATTGTGTCGCCAGTACTCTGATCATCTGAACGTGCGGTTCAATATTTCCCTGTGGCAGCTGCCCAAAGGTCGGCTTTTCGCCTGTATTAGGGTCCACGGTGGACAGCAGCATGCTTCCTACGTACTGCCTGAACTTCTCGTTGATCAGTTGGTCATACTGCTTGTTTGTGACTCCCAGCAGATATTTCTGCGGTGCTGTAGAAAATTCAAGTCCTATGGTCGCATTCGCGATCGTCCGAACGTATCCCTGGATGAGCCTGCGTATCGGCTCCTTGATTCTGGATCTGCCGAATGGCTTTGATGTTGTCGCATTCCAGACGAGTGGTTCCATGAGAGGCCTGCCCATCTTGTGAGGCTTCTGCTCTGCGATCCAAGCATAATCGTTTATGGTAATGACCCATATGGCCTTATCTGTATATAGATTGATCAGGGCTGGTTTCCACACCGACGTTTTTGTTTCATCGCTCACAGTGTCGATAATCGCAAAGCCGCAGTCTATGCGGTTCTTCTGGCCGTTCCATCTCGCTGCTGCTGTAAGCGGTGACGAAAATCTGATTCTGCACTTAAGGTCCTTGTCTGCTGAAAGAGTCGCAAATGTGCAGCCGAATTCGAGCTCGTCCCTACATGCCTTTTTGTAGGCCGTTGTCAGCATATTTCCCTGAATTATCTCGTCCAGATCCGCGGCCTCGCTGCCGTCTAACCCGACAAAACCATCGAACATAGATCTGGCTGCGAGGACATCAACGGTTTTCGCTCCCCATGCACATCCGATCTCGAGTCCGCTAATATTCTCAGGAAGCGCTATCCCAAGGTTGACATCTCTGAGAGGGATGTTGCCCTCATAGTATTTTGCTTTCATCGCATTTTTGGATTGGTGAGCATTGAAAATGTTCGCCAAATCCTCCAGCATGCGCCGTTCTTCATCCGGCAGCCCTTTCACACGATGTGGTACGCTTAAGTAAATCATCTATCCTATCCTCATCTCCGCGTTCGGGTCGCGTTTTGAAGTCTTCGCTCCCCACAATGCAAGCGCCGAAGCTTCTATTGGGAGCGAATTATCTCCTCCGAAGCCCCAGCCTCCTCCTATCGGTCTTTTTATCGATGTAACGGCACTCTCCCGCAGCTGGTCCTGCTTTGAGTACCATGTTATCGTCTGCTCATTTACTGCATCTGTCAGAATGCCAACAGACGCGAGCACTATCTTTGTTGTAGCGTGGATCACAGAGTTCTTCGCTCTCCACGTGTCTGATATCTTTCCGATCAGAACATCCACTCCGTTCCTGCCGTCTATTACTACGCAGGACGCTCTGTCGCTGCGTTCGCAAAGCCAGTCCGCAAGCCACCTGATGCCTATGACAGTAGGTTTCTGCTCGATCAAGGTTATTCTCGCAGGGCCTTCTTCCGGTATCACCGCACCGCACAAGCATACTTCCGAGCCATCGACCGAAAACTTGACGCCATACGCGGTCTTCCCTTCAGGTCTCCTCTCTTCGGAAACGCATGCATCCCACGCCTCTTCATCTATAGCGAATGCCTGTTTTGCCGTTACCAGAGGCGACCACCATCCGAGCCTCTCCCTGGCGTAGCCATCTCTCGTCTCGGATCTTTGTTCCTCCCCAACGAACTCTTCTGTAAGCCTGATGCCAAGCGCCGGATTAGTCATATACCAGAGGCTTGTATCCTCTTCATTGATCTCGTCTATCCCTTCGGCTGCCACACTCCATTCATGCCAGGCGTCATGCTCGCCCGGATCGCTGATACATGCTGTCCGTCTTCTTCGGAAGACGTCTCCCGGACACCCTGGGTATGGCGGAGTTCCTGTGTATATGATCTGCCTCGTTCCGGTCGAAGATGCCGACAACGTAGGCAGAATGGCCTCGATCTGATCATCCGTCAGTTCCTGCGCCTCATCGAAGATTATGAGAGATATTCCATCGAAGCCTCTGACGGCCTGTCTGGACCTGGACGAGAACTCTATTGTTCCTCCGTTCCAGAGTTCAATGCTCTCTTCGCCATTCGTGTAGCGGATCTTTTTCACCAGCTCCATAATCTCCGGGTGCCGTTTATCCGTGAATAGTGCCGCTAATCTTCGGAAGGACTTCTTTGCAGTTCTTACCTGATGAGCTGTGTGCAGGATCCTCTCCGCGTTTATCGTCAGTCCGAAAAACTCCCTGATCTCGAGGCAGGTGTTCTTGCCGTTCTGCCTTGGTACCGCCAACCCTGCTGATGTGACTGTGTACATGCCGGCTTCATCTCTGCCTAGCCAGCAAGAGACAACATCCTTTTGCCATGGATCCGGAGCGTATGCATATTCCGAAAATAGAATGGCTGCATCCGGTCCATCCGATGCAGCTCTATTCGGTTCTACGCGTATGCGCGGCTCCTGCGATCCTCTCATGCCGTATCCCTGTGCTTCTCTTTGATCTGATCGAAGACGGATTTAGGCGCGAACCCCTCCACTTTTACCGTCTCTGCTTCCGATATTTCGTCTGGGAGCTCATCAATTATCCTGCTCATTCCGATCATAAAAGTTTTGAAAAAAGACTCATAGCGCTTAAAAATCGGGTTCTCACGGGTGCCTTTTTGACCTCCTCCGTTGTCGTATTCGACCATAAAGTCCTCGTGGACTATCTGTTCTCTGAGCTCATCCAGCTTGACCTTCATCAGAGCAACATTCTCGATGACCGGTTCAAAAACCTTCTTCTTATGCTCCGGAATTTTTGCATCCTTGAAAAGCTTCCTGATCTTATTTCTTTCGCGCTTGACAGCCTGATTGAAGTCCGCCTCATTCATAAAATCTTCTCCTTGTCAAGACCACCCCCTCTCGCGCGCGCGTGCGCGTGGGGGTATTTCGGCGCTGGACGGCGCTGTCGCGCCTCGGCCGCCACCCGGGGTCCCTCCCCCCTGGTCATTTGAACATATGCTCACCATTCGCCGTCGGTTATGATCGGTTTGGTGTGTCTGTCCCGTATCTCGTAGCCGACCTTGTTGCTCTTTGCCTGGTTGCAGCAGTAGTGCGCGGCCTGCAGGTTGCTATAGTCATTGGCTGCGGCCTCTGGCGAATCGTATCCGAACTCCCTCCATCTGCTGACCGGGATGATCTCGTCTATCACGAAGCTGAACGGATGTCTGGCATCCGATGGCTCGTCATAGTGTATAGGTCCCAGCCTTCCTCTGCAGATACCACACTCACAGCCCTGGGCTCTGAGCCTGGCTCTGTATTTCCTTCTGAGGTTTCCGTTCTTGTACCTCGGATTCTTCCTGCTGCTCATAGTTCTACCTGAACGCAAACAGCCGGATCTCTCCGGCTGCCGCGTTATCCATTCAAGAAGGGGACTGCAATAATGAAACCCTCTGTGTCATTTCTGACGTTATCAGTTTAGCAGATGATGATGTATCTTTGTGTATCTTTCTACAGCAGTTCGCTGATCGCCAGCAGGGCTTTCCCGTGCAGTGTTCCTCTTGAATACTGCTCTGTGAAGTTTATATCTTTTGCTACCTGCGACCAGGACATCAGCAGGATATATCTGTCATACAGGAGCTGCATGTATACTGCGGCATTAGGATCTTTGATGTCTGCCAGCCGCTCTATGACTTCGGATATCTCAGCGGCCTTGGCCTTCGACTCGAGAAGCAGAGCTTCTTTGTCGTGCTTCAAATCGATCAGCGCCACGAGGGTGTCCTCTGTTGTGTTCCTGGTGCTTGGTGTGAACGGCATGCCCTCACCTCTTGGCTGCGGTGCTGCACCTATCCCTGCCTCAAGGGACTCTATGTCCATCTCGATCAGCCTTATCTTTGTTATGATTCTTCTGTACTGGTTGAGGTATTCTTTCGTGGTCATGTCTTTCGTATCGTGCTTTGTGCTGCAACTTATTCTGGCTGCGTCCTCATAGCTGTAACTTTACCGCCTCGATATATGCTGAGGCTCGGGTGCGACAGATCTCTTCTGCCGGTGTACATTGCTGCTGAATCCAAGGCCGGTATGCTGCAGGCCAGATATTCCTGAAGAACGCTGATCGCATCTTCAGAAGTGTAGCAGACGCAGCAATAGTTTCCCTGCTCTGATGCCAGCCTGAGGAACCGCCGCTGGTCAGCAGACAGCTGCCCTGATCCGAACTTCATCTCGATATACAGTCCGCAATAGCATCCTCTGGGCACCGGAAGATGCAGATCAGGTACTCCTGCAAGCACTCCCATCTGTTTAAGCTTAGCTCCTTCCCGTGCGCTTCTGCTGCCGCCATTTGGAATATGGTGAAGCAAGGCGAGCTCCGGATATTTTCCCTGGCTGAGTCTCGACCAGATTATCACTCCCGTCTGCTCAGCGTCTTCGCCTCTGACTATATTTCCTGCTCTCGTTGCGGATCGCCTCTCTTCCTGTTGTCATCCTGTCCGGCAACTCTTTCCTCATCCGGATCAGCAGGCTGAATCCATTGCCTACTCCGGTGTCGTCCGGGGACATTACATCTCTGCCGTCATACTCGACTATGCAATCTGTGAAGGTATATCTGGTCTTATTGTTTTTATTTATGAGCTTCTCGAAGTAGTGGCTATCGTCAGGACTGCGGCGCATGTATTCCATCTGGTTTCTGCTGACTGCTTTGTCTGATACTATCGCCTCAGGCTTTCTGAGATACTTGCTGCCGCCCCAGCTCCTGCCGATCTTGCTGCTCTGCCTGATCATATATATTGCCTTGCCGGTCACTCCATACTCATTGAGCTGGATCCGGTCAGCATTAGCGTAGCCCTTGCGCCATTTGTCTTCGATATCGTCTCTCTTTACTCCGGATATGAACATATGCACATGGGGCCTCGCCTTGGATCCGGAGCCGTCGCCCTTATGATTGGAGATGACGTATATATATTTAAACTCTGCCGGATCGATGGATACCTTTCTGAGTGATCTGACATAATTCTTGACGTCCATCAGGATCCTCTCCCTTGATTCCGGGAAGTGATCGTTGTCATATGTGAGCTCTGCTGTGAAGTCCCTTTTGCCAAAGTTGCTGTTCACGAGCCTTACGAAATACCTTTTCGCTCTTTTATCGTTAAGGTTCTTCTGAGCGGGGCTGCTTTCCTTCTGCCTCCTCGCTCGTCCTATAGTCTTTTTCCTGGGCGATACATTGAACATCTCTATCTCAATATAATCACCTGTTATGTATTTCTTGGTACGGACCATGATATGCTCACTTGTTAATATCCATTTGGACTTCTATGCCCGGGCCGAAACCGGGCAGCTGCTTATATATAATATGAAGGATTATTTATTCTTCCGGGCGCGTTCTATTGCCTGCTTGCCCTTTGCGGAATCCCTCCAGGCTTCTCTCTTGGCCTTCAGCTCCTCGTTGCCGAGGGAATAGCAACGAGGACATATATGCTGCTTCCGGCCAGTGAACATCTCGTATGAGGTAAGTTTGTCGTGCTCTGCGCCGCATATGCTGCATGTTACGATCTCAATTCTTCTGATTGCTTTCATTGCCGCTTATCTACACTCCGCCCACGAGGGGCGGAGATATCAGATCTGGGATAATTTGAAAGCCGGGCGGACGCCAAAAGTGACCGACGCGTTGCCGCTGCTCGCGTTGCCGTTACTGTCCACACTCGCGAAGGTGGCAGCGGACACGACATCACGAAGCCTGTTTGACAGCCAATACCACTCATACTTTTCACAGAGTCCCCGGTACCCTCTGTCTGCGATCCTGTTCCTGCGGTCCTTCATTGGTTCGAACTGGGTCGCATCTTCCGGCTCATCATCGCACCACTCGTTTTGTCCAAACACTTCTTTCTGTGTCATTAATCTGAGATATGTACCGTCCTCAAACGCTACAAGATTCTTTATCATTTCCCTCGGCAATCTCTTCAGGAGCTTGTCATTCATCCACTCCGCCAGGGTGACGCCATCACTGTCGATCATAGGCCTTTCTTCTTCGATGCAATCCATGAAGGCGAAGATCATGTCAGTCCCTTCCTTTTTCATCGCCATGGCTTCGACTTGCTCGCCGTCCTCGAGTGTGAACCATATCACGTCTCCGACGTTGAGATTGCTTGTCTCCAATTCCAGTTGTCTTTTTATCAGCATGTGTTAGCCCTCCTGTACATCCTGTTCCACTCTCAAGATTCCGGATGCTCCGGTTCTTTTGATTCTTGCGTTCTTATTCCATTTATGTGTCTTCCCGTCATCGTACAAGATATGTATCGCTGTATCAGCATTTGTCACGATCCCCGGGCGTCCAGATTCGTCGATGACATAGTCGCCAGCCTTTATCGGTGCAGACCTTTCCAACTTCTGCATCTCTGATAAATGGATGTAATAATCAGATGCCCTGGCATAAGCCTCGTCATAGGTCATGTCCTTTATAATGACTTCCACTTCCTCTGTACCGAAGATCTTGTGCCTCAGATCCGGATCCATGCTGGCTATATCTTCAAGCAGTTCCCATGCTCTTTTTATGCCCTGGCATAAGCCTTTCTTGAAATGGTCATCCTGAGATTCTCCTCTGCCCGCCTCGTATGCGCAGTTGAACAGGTGTCTGAGTCTGTTATCGAAATGCTCAAGTGCCTGCTTAACCTTTTGTTCTTTCAGCGTCTCAAAGTCTGGCGCAGTCTTCATTTCTTCCGGGTTCCTATTCATGCAGTCCATAGTTGGCCTCCTCAATTACTTCTTCATATACTCTGATGGCATCGTCCATGCCTTCCTCGTATGCTCCTCCTCTGCCGTATGCGTATCCGCACCAGAATGATGTAAGGACAACTGCTGTGGCTATAATCATTACGATAAATAGTGTCATGGCAGCCTCCTAATCTTCATCCAGGACCATTCTAATCTCGTTGACCTGTTCGTCGGTAAGCGCGGAGAACTCCTCGCTCGAATCTCCGACAAACAGCACGGTACCTCTGATGGCGTCTCCGCAATAAAAGAAATTGAGGGGCAGGTCCTTGATTTTGCCTTCCTCGTTCATGATCAGTCCGACGCCCGGCACACAAAATGAGAGGTGCTCAATATATCCTCCCACCAGTACCTGCATTGTGTTCAAGCTGTTATTGATCTCCAGCTGTCTCGGGGCCTTGCCCGGTTCTTTCATTAGCGCTTTCATATTGCTTCTCCTTTTCTCGCCTTGAATGGATGTTTATATAGATCGGCGGGGTTTTCCCTGGCCGCTTCTACCTTATATATCTGCGATATGTTCTCGGCCTCTGCGGTAGTCTCAGTGCCGCGTTTTCTATAAATTGCGGATCAACTACAGGACCAGCTGACTCGAATCCTATCCTTTTCGCTTTTCCTGCTGCTTCTTTAGATGCTTCCGGGTTTCCAAATACAAACCATTCCGCGCCAATAGTCTCGTCATGCATAGCTCCGATATATCCGTTGATCATCAAGAGCTCGGCCATGAAATCTCTCCTCATATCTTTCGGGGAAGCGCTCCACTCCTCCGAGCTTACGAGCATTGCAAATCTAAGTCTTTTTCTAGCCACGGTTCCTTCTTTCTATCTCGTCATGGATCCAGGAGAGTTCTTCGATCAGGGTATCTATGTCGCCTGCGTCCAGCATATAGTACCCATGTGTGCAGGATGCTATGACCGCTCCCTTCTCGTCTGCTATATAGGCTGTGCCCCTGATTCTCGACTCATATGTCGTCAGGTTGTCTTTGCAATCCGCAAACAGCAGGAGCTGCTGCAGGTCTATATTCAATCTTGGCAGATTCACAGCCTGCGGCCTCCAAACAGATCTGTGAGCGCAAGGGCGAGTCTCCTCGCCTCGTCTTCCGTGAACGTCAGCCCTTTGGCCATCTTGCTGTGATCAGGTGACCATGCCCTGATGTCCAGTTTTTCAGGGCCACCGTTCCACGAAACGATGTTTACCTCTGTAGCCCAACCGCTATTCCCGCTGGTACTGAGCACCGCGAGGCTCCGTCTTATTTCATGTGTGATGTTTGCCATCATGTTTCTCCTATCCCGCAATAATCGGTCCGATAGCAAAGAGTATGTATCCGAGTACCGCCCAGCTTATCCAGCAGAGAGCGCTTTCTACGATTTCTATGGCTTCTTCCCTTTTCTGCCTTGCTCTTTCTTTTCTGCGCTCCTCTATGAGGATCTGTCTGATTTCGTTATCGCTCATGGTGTTCTCCCTCTTCATTGGTTAATGAATGTCTCTGTTTAGAGTTTCGGCGAGTTTCTCGGCATAATAGAGCTCATAGAGCCCGCCTCTGTATTCGCGGTTATCTTCGGTGTCTAGGCTATCAGCGTCTATATTTCGATAAACCCTGTAGAACGTCCTTCCTGCGACTGTCTTCGTAGACAAGTGCCAGGGGCTCGGAACTGTTTGCAGCTTCATCCAATGCCTCCTTCTGCATTAAGTCTCTTTCCGTCAGATCGGCATCGCGCTGAGCCTTCCACTCTTCAAATCTCCGCATATTCTCCGGATCAGCAAAGAAGGCTTTGCACTCTCTGGCAGTCTCTCTGCAAAGGATGTCCAGCTTGCTCTTTGGCATATATACGTCTCCGAGCTGTACCCGGGTCCTTTTTAACCTGACTCTGCGTTTCATGCTTTGTCCCTCTTCATCTGCCGATGGTCACTGTCTTGCCGAGTTTGTTCAGGATCCTGTCTATGAGCTCAAGATCTCTCGGGATCCTCTTGCCGGCCTTCCAGTAAGCCAAGGCCTTGACTGATACGCCGACATGCTCGGCGAAGTCCTTTTGTGTCATACCGCTGTCGAGCTGCGCCTGCAGGACGATATCCGCGACATCTTTCTGTACCTGTCTCATGTGTCCTCCTACGGAATTCCTAATAGGGAGCAGACTTCGTCTGCCTGGGCTAATAGGTTTGTTTAAGTTCCTATGTGTCAACATAGGAACTTGTGTGATGTCCGTAGGATATCACAGTTTTTAGTTTTCTAAACTTTTCGCGTAAAAAAATATGGGCCGACCTTGCTATGCTCTGCATTAAGTAAACTTACGGCAAGCATCATCTCCTCCTGAGACCACTCTGCCTTGTTGTTTAGCTTTAAACTCAGCGTAGATTCGGCCATTCCCATTGCTTTAGCGAAGGCACTTTGTGCCCCAAATACTCTCTTGATATCTCCCAGTAATTCACTGTAATCATATCTTGGACGTTCCATTTTTGCTCCTTGTCGGTTTTCATTTGTTTAGTTTTCTAAAAATTAACATCGCTATACCCTCTTTGTCAATATTATTTTTTTGATTTTTCTAAATATTTATTTTATTTTATTTTTCTAAATGGTATGCTATTCTTTTGATAATTCAAAAGAAAGGGAGTATTGCATCATGGATATAAGGACAGAAAGACTTGTAGCTGCGTTCAACCAATCCGGATTATCTCAAACCGAATTGTGCAGCAAAACCGGCATCAATAAGGGAGCTCTCAGCTCATATCTCTCTGGGAGATATTTCCCAAAGCAACAGTCTGTTGAGAAGCTTGCTTCGGCGCTTAAGGTCTCTGTCTATTACCTTATGGGCCTTGACGACCCCTCTGCATCGGACATCGACAAAACAGACTCCCTCTTCATAGATAAGTATGGCAAGACAACCTTCGATGCTGCCATGAAGTTCGACAGCCTGGATCGCGATGATCAGATCCGGATAGAAGAGCGCATGGACATGATGCTGGAAGGCGACAAATATAAAAGGGAATTATCCGGAGAGAAGGCAATCTGATCTATTTCAGATTCAAATAGATATAGAGAGTTATTTGCTATGGGAGGCTTTATGAGCAAAAGCAAAACAAGAGAAGCTGCTCAAAGGAATAAGGATTCTGCCATGCAGTCCCTCAATGCAAGACTGCAAAGCGTTGATGCATAAAAAATTTTATCATTTTGTAAACAATTTCTCCCGCGGCTGTGGTATACCACATGAACAAAGTGCTACACGCACCAAAAAGTTTATGATAATAGTCGCAAGACTCAAAAGGCATCGGGAGTTCCTTCGGGAGCTCCCTTTGTTATTAAAGGGGGCGCGCAATGAAAGCTGTTATTTATGCAAGATATTCCTCCCACGCTCAGCGTGAGGAGTCTATAGAAGGTCAGCTTCGCGTCTGCTACGATTATGCACGTCGCGAAGGCATTGAAGTGATCAAGGAATATATCGACCGGGCCATGACCGCAACTAACGACCAGCGGCCATCCTTCCAGGAGATGATCCTGGACAGTTCCGGCCACGCTTTTGATGCAGTCCTTGTTTATACATTGGATCGCTTTGCACGCGACAGATACGATGCTGCAGTTTACAGGAAGAAGCTTAAGGAGAACGGCGTCAGGATCATTTCTGTCACGCAGCCTATAGATGACTCTCCTGAGGGCGTACTAATAGAGTCCCTGCTTGAGGGCCTTGCTGAATACTATTCCAAGAATCTCGCCCGAGGCGTTATGCGTGGCATGAGAGAGAACGCTCTCAGCTGCAAGGCTGTCGGCGGCATAGTCCCTACTGGTTACAAAGTAGACCATGCGACAATGAAGTATGTTATCGATGAACCTAAAGCGGCAATCATTCGTGAGATCTTCAATATGTACGCTGATGGATATAGCATCGTAGATATATGCAATTATTGCAATTCCCATGGATACAGGACTAATCGCGACGCCCCATTTACCCGGAACAGCATGTCCACCATCCTTAAGAATCGGAAATATATCGGCGTTTATAAGTTCGATGATATAGAGATCCCCGGCGGGATGCCGATCATAGTTGATGAAGAGGTTTTTGAGAGAGTCCAGAAACGAATAAGCCAAGGACACAGATCTAGGCCGCGCAGGCATGAAGATGTCGTATTCCTTCTGACGGGAAAACTCTTTTGCGGTCACTGCGGCAAGCCTATGGTGGGCACCAGTGGCACCGGAAAGAACGGTCAACTGTATTACTACTATTCTTGCAGATCCCATGGGAATAAGTGCCATAAGCGAGTTGAAAAGAAAGATGCCCTTGAAGAGTTCGTACTGCGCTATATCTTCAACCATTTTCTCACACCGAAGAATATCGATATTATTGCCGATCTGATCATGGAAGCTCTTGACCAGGATGAATGGACTACTATCATCAAGGGAATCGAGGCTCAGATCAAGGATATAGACAGCCGGATAAACAATCTCGCAAAAGCCGTTGAAGTCGGAGGTATGCTGCAGCCTCTTACAGATCGTCTCGCGGAGTTGTCTCAGCAGCGAAGTGAGCTCGAGGCTGATCTGGCACGTAAGCGTGTCGAGAATATGAGTTTCATCACTAAAGACATGGTAGTGTTCTGGATGACGGATCTGATATCTCGAAACGATGGATCCAGCGAATATAACAAGGCTCTCATAGAGACATTTATTAATGCGATCTACATCTATGATACAGACGAGCCAGATGAGGACCCGAACGGGAAGAAGCGCACGAAACGCAAGATGGTTATCGCCTTCAATACTTCAGGCCCAGAAAATACTGTCACGCTTGAAGTTTCGGACAGACTCACGAGCGGACCACCAACCAAACATTGCCCAAACTCTGACATATATGTTGTGAGTCGAGGCAGAGTAATAGTCGTAGTTTTGGGCTACTGATGAACTAAGACGGACCAGTCTCCGTCTTTTTTTTATTTGCTTTTCAACTTTTTTGTATTTGAGCGCCTCTTCATATCCTTCAAATTTCAACGTATTGCTAACTTGCCGCATTGGCCAGTCTGTTCGCCCCACGCAAAAAAGGCCGAGGAATATCCCCCGGGCCTTAATGCGTGTAGCTTATAAAAAGGAGGTAAAAGTATTTCCCTTCAGGGAGGGCTAAATCCAAATGGCAACCCATTTGTACGTCCTGCCGCTCCTC
>ERZ842401.3488-NODE-3488-length-19490-cov-5.709648_pt1 | contig 19490 bp, 18 predicted proteins | sample MGYA00521270_ERZ842401 | MGnify/ENA primary metagenome ERZ842401 (study PRJEB31892, sample SAMEA3878208) | bioreactor metagenome | biome: Moose rumen | place: Sweden | collected 2011-10 | study: EMG produced TPA metagenomics assembly of the PRJEB12797 data set... | reverse complement strand
CATTGGGAAGCTTTTTTTTAGCCGAGACCGCTAATACTTTTGAAACTGGCTCAATTATCCAAACCTTTTTTCGATTCTTAACGGTATATGTTCTAAAATTCCACATTTTATGTATCCCTATTATGGCAGTGTTGCGGCAATTGCAAGGAAGGTGGAGAAAACAATTGATAAAAATGAAAGTCTTTTGGGCAATATCTAAGGAAACGCTGATTAAATCTAGAAGATATAAATATTTATCTGCCTTACTGTATTTATATATATGTGTGCAGCCTGCAGTCTGAAAAAATATGAATTAAACTTTGCAAAAAAACTTGCAAAAAGGTATCAGATAGGTGTATACTTGCATATAAGAGGTGTGAATATGAACCAATCCGCTTTTAGTGTAAGAATGGACAGCCAGTTGAAAGATGAGTTTTCCCTTATTTGTGAGGATTTTGGAATGACTGTTTCCACCGCGTTTACCTTGTTTGCTAAAGCAGTTGTGCGTGAACATAGAATTCCTTTTGAAATAAGAAGCGATTTGCCTAATAGCATTACTCGACAGACAATAGAACTTGCAGAAAATGGAAAAGAAATACATGGACCATTTTCAACGGTCGAAGAGCTGAGGGCTTCTTTGAATGCTTGAAATTGTATATACAACTTAGTTTAAGAAAGATTATAAACTTGCACAGAAACGCAATGTTGATATTGAAGAATTATTCAAAGTCATTGGAATGCTTCAAAGGCAAGAAACATTACCTCCAGAAAAGAAAGGTGATAGTTGCTAACATGAGGAGGCGTTTTAAATTATGAAGATAAGTATTGCAGGACTGGGCTATGTGGGGCTTTCAAACGCAGTGCTCCTCGCGCGGGGGCACGACGTCATGGCGCTCGATGTGGTCGCGGACAAGGCTGCGCTTATAAATGCGGGTAAGTCCCCCATCGTTGACAGCGAAATAGAGCGCACTCTTGCCGCGGGCGGACTGCGGCTTTCTGCTACGACTGATGCCGCTGCCGCACTTCGGGATGCAGATTTTGTCATCATCTCCACCCCCACGAACTATGACCCGGAGAGGCATTTTTTTAATACCTCTTCTGTGGAGGACGTGCTGCACAAGGTTTTGCAGGTGAACCCCAATGCCGTTGTAGTCATAAAGTCTACAGTGCCTGTGGGCTATACGGAGCGGATACGGCGGAAGCTCGGCATACAACGCCTGCTGTTCTCGCCTGAGTTCCTGCGCGAAGGACATGCGCTTTATGATAACCTGTATCCGTCACGGATAATCGCGGGCTATCCAAAAGACGCTCCCGAGCTTAAGGCTGATGCCGTAAGGTTTACGGAGCTCTTGCGGGACGGGGCTGTAAAAAAGGATGTGCCGGTACTTGTTACGAATAGCACGGAAGCAGAGGCGGTAAAGCTGTTTGCGAACACCTATCTTGCCCTGCGCGTGGCGTATTTCAATGAGCTTGACACATACGCGGAGCTGCGTGGGCTAGATGCAGGGCAGATCATACAGGGCGTGTGTCTTGACGGGCGGATAGGGGATTTCTATAACAATCCGAGCTTTGGCTACGGCGGTTACTGCCTGCCGAAAGACACCAAGCAGCTGCTTTCAAACTTTGACGGCGTTCCGCAGAATATGATACAGGCGATAGTGGATTCAAACCGCACCCGCAAGGAGTTCATAGCGGCGCAGGTGCTTGCAAGGAATCCGTCCGTGGCGGGCGTGTACCGGCTGACGATGAAGTCTGCAAGCGACAACTTCCGCCAGAGCTCCATACAGGACGTAATGAAGATTTTACGCGGGGAGGGTGTGGAAGTGCTTGTCTATGAGCCGATGCTTTCAGAGGGCAGCTTCCAGAAGTTCCCGGTGGAAAAAGACCTTGTTAGATTTAAGCAAAAATGCGATGTCATCCTTGCCAACAGATACACCACAGATCTTGACGATGTGCGCGGCAAAGTGTACACGAGGGATTTGTTTTTTAGGGATTGAATATTATCATGTATAATATAGTTTATATCACAGATAAAAATTACATACTTCCCACAAAGATATCAATTAATTCCATAATACAGAATATTGCTGATATAGATATTACGGTCCATGTTGTTGCGGTAGATATTTCAGAAGCGGATATTGAATCCTTTCGGAATCTTTCTAGCAAAAATGTGGTTGTAAAAATCTTTTGTTTTAATAATAAGTTTGAGAATTTAGGGAGAAATCATCTTTATGTTTCAAGTGCTGCACTGTTTAAATTTCAACTTCCTGATATTTTTCCTGATTTGGGTAGAATCCTGTATGTTGATGGGGATATGATTCTTTTTCGTGATTCTCTTGAAATTTTTCATTTTGATATTTCCGAAAAATATGCTGCTGTCGTACAGGATCTACTTGCGTGTTTAATGGGTTTTGATAAGAAAATTGGACATGAAAAGTACTTTAATTCTGGTATGATGTATTTAAATTTGGAAAAAATGCGTCAGGATAGAATTACAGAACTCCTTATCGAATATAAGAAAAATGATGGGGATAAATCCTTTATGGATCAGAATGCTTTGAATGCTATCCTCGGTAAAGATTGTATATGGGTTAGCCCGAAATTTAACATGATAGCAACTTGTTTACCAGAAACGATTAATATGATTTACAAAGATGGTAAACCTTTTTTACACATGGCAGATTTTTATGGAATTACAGAAACTGAAATGAAAATAGCTTGGCAAAATCCTGCTATCCTTCATATGGCAGGTGAAACAAAGTCGTGGAAAAATATTTCAGCTGCAAGGATTGATGATTTGATTCCCTATGTCTTGCCTAATGATATGCTCAAAGTGGCAAAGAATTACTGCGTATCGCTATCAGATGATTTTATGGAGCATTTTTCTCGTCTGCAAGAGAAATGTTCTGAACAGGAGCGCCGTATTTCCGAGCAAGAGGGAAAAATCGAAGCGTTACAAATGAAGCTAAGCGAAACATACTCTCTTCTTATCAATACAAGGCACAGGACTTTGTACGGTGCCTGTGCTTGGTTGTCTCATAAGCTCTTTAAGAAGAAGGACTAAAGCTCTCGGCATGCCTCATAAAGCGCAAGCTGTCTTTCTTTGTAGCTTTTTACCTCTGCCTAAGCCAATCTACAGATTTTTTTAATGCCGCAATCGTCTTCGTCTCAAGAACGCATCTCGCATTGCATTTTTCCGCTAATACCAATCTGGCGTTGAGATCGATTTCGCAGCCGCTATCAGCAAATCTGTCCGTTCCAAATGCTCAAGCTGGTACTCTGGAAAATTCATATTCAGCTCTATGAACTTCAGTCCTAACTCCCCGCACAAAGCGACATTTTCTTCCAATGTGCGGTTTTCAATTAATGTGGGCATACCAAATTGCATATTTTACTCCATATGCGTTAAGAATATCAAGGTTCCTTCTTATTTCATTTTTAGAAATGCCCCCTTGTCAATCGCAGGACTGTATAGATAGCCTTGGTACAGTTTTACGCCAATCGCTTCAAGGGCATTTTGCTGTTCCGCAGTTTCCACAAACTCTGCAATGACCTTAAATCCTAAAGACTCCGAAAGATAGACGATGGAGTTTATTATTTCTTTAGTGCGCTCGTTTGCCAAAAGCGCACGCACCAAATTTCCATCGAGTTTCACCATATCGAATTGATTATATTGAAGGTATTGCAAGCTTGTGTGTCCCATGCTAAAATCATCAAGCGCAAAGGTAAATCCAAGCGCCTTGATTTGATTTATGAGGTCTGCAGTTTCCTGCGTGCTTTCAAGAGCTGTTTCCTCTGTAATTTCAATACATATAGAACTTTGCTTAAAGGCATAGTTCTGGCTGATTTCTTTGAGAAAAGGAATTAATCTCTTGTCGTTCAGAGAAGAAACAGTGATATTGATGCTCATCTTGAAACTCTCCCCGTATACTTTTTTCAGCTCAACAGAATCTCTGACTGCTTTTTCAATAATCAAAGTTTCAAGTTCATAGAGGCGGGAACTTTCTTTTGCAAGATGAACTACGAGCGGCGGATACACAATTCCGTATTTTTCATGATTCCACCGCAAAAGAGCTTCTGCCCCAATGCACTTTCCGTTGTGGTCAAACTGAGGTTGGTATCTCATCAAAAGTGAATTTTCTGAAAGAGAAGGACTGTCCACAAATCCAGTTTTAAGGCTTTCTGCTAAATCGCTTGCCAAATGTTTTGCAAGACGGCCTTCGTTCCCTTCGCATTCAGTCAAAATTACCGGCTCTGTCGTTTCCTCGCTGTGTTTCAAAATCTTTACAAGAGCGTCCATTGAGTTGGAAAGCTTTCCCATGTATTTCCGCTCATACAAAATCACAAACGGAGCATACAGGGCAACAGAAATCGCCAGATTTATAAACTGAACAACAATCGCGCTGAAAGAGCCTGTCGCAATGTAGCCGCTTAAAAAAATGGGAGTAGTCCAGTTCACTTCGTTTATGACAGGCGGAAGGATATTCAATTTTGCCATGAGGTAGGTATATGAATAGCAAAGCTCTGGCGCAAGGATAAACGGAACAATCAGATATGGATTGAAAATGACAGGAAAGCCGAATATCAAAAGCTCCCCTATGTTGAAAAGCCCGGGTGTTATTGCCATTTTTGCAAGCTTCTTTGAATTGTTCATCTTTCCGAAAATCAAAAGGGCGATGATAAGTCCCAATGTTGTTCCTGTGCCGCCCATGTAGACAAATGTGTCGATGAATGTTTTTGAGACAATTTGTCCCGGAATGATAGTTTGGAACATATCAACCGCAACTTTATCAAGCACTTTGTTTCCGTGAATTCCAAAGCACCACAAAATGGAAATAATCAGAATGAACAAAAAGCCGCTTATAAAAGAACGCTGCATCTTTGCGAATACAATAGAAAAAGCCTTTATAAACAGTTCCTGTAGACCTGACACATGGAAAAGTACCGTAATCAAATAGTTGCCCAGCGCAAAAATAGAAATGACGCACAAGAACGGGGGTATCATTTGAATTGATGTGTTAAAGATAGAGTCCGCGCTTTCTATGAAAAATGAGCCTTTCTTAAAAAGGCGCTCAAATTTCTGAAACAAGATTGAAGCAAAAATCCCTGCGACCAACGCGCTGAAAAGCCCCTGGCTGCTTAACTGGCTCAGTTCAAAGCCCGGTGAAAAGAGTCCGACAAGAATAAAGAAGCTGGTAAGGGCTGCCGAAAGGCTTGTAAGCTTGCTTATAAGCTTCTGTCCCTCTTCGGTGGAGTTTGTGTAGCTCAAATTGATTGAAACCGTCATATAGACAGGCAGCAAACCAAGGGTCGTTAGTTGCACGGTAAGCAAAAATTTACCGATAAAGCCATCCAGAAATGTGTAGATAAAATTCTGATAGGCTGCTATCGGGAAAAAAAGCAGCAAAACCGCAAAGCTTCCGATAAAAATAACAGGAAGCAGCATTACCAAACCGTTTCTGATGGTCTTAAAAATCAATGACAAAAAATTTGACAGATGTAATTTCATAGCGATTATTCTTTGCCTTCCAGATTTTTCCGCGCAATGGGATTATTCGAGATAATTGCCCCGACTGTGGGGCATATTTCCATCTCAGCACAAGCACCGCAGCTTGCAAGTGATTTTTTCAGCGCGCACTGCCTGATAGCGCAGAGGCTTTCGCAGTATACGCTTTTCTTTCCGTCAGCACGGCAGCCTTCGCAGTTGATATGCTCTGGCAAAATCTCCGCATGGTTCAGCTCGCTCCACAGCTTCGCAGTTTTCTCCCGCAAGGCTTGGTCATCGTTGACAGTTGCCAAATACGCATCGCATTTTTCACAGTCAAGCCCGCAATAGGCAATCATCTTGTTCATCATGTCTCCTCAGAATCCCTCTCACTTTACAGGACTCGTCTCATTTTAGCACGAAACAAGGGGAAGAAAACAAAAATCAGACAAGATGCATTTTTTATACGATGAAATGCAAAGTGGCTTTTTCCATTTCGTCTACAAGACTTCATCGTTTAAAAGAAAATCATACACGCTCATCGTGAGTATGCCATTTTCATCGAACTGCTTAGGCACAATGTTTCCGCTTATCACTATTTTTTTAAACGAATCATCTACTTTCAAAAAAGGTCTGATTTCCTGTGCGTTTTTTTCCGCATTGGGAATTGAATACGCAGACTGTATATAAAGCCTTTGAGAACCAAGATTGCAGACAAAATCTATTTCAAGCTGTTTCCGAATAGATTTACCAGAAGAATCTTTTGTCGAAATAGGAACAACCCCTACATCAACATTATAGCCCCTTATTCTCAGCTCATTATAAATAACGTTCTCCATTGCATGAGTCATCTCAAATTGGCGAAAATTCAGCCGTGCATTTCTCAGTCCAAAATCAGAAAAATAGAATTTAAGCGGCGTTTCTATATATGCTTTTCCTTTCACATCATACCGTCGAGAACCTTCTATTAAAAAAGAATCTTCTAAATAATCGATATACTTCTTTACCGTCATTGCGGTGATGTCTGATTTCTTTACGCTGCGGAATGTGTTCTTCAGCTTTTCAGGATTCGTGAGGGAGCCAACCGAAGATGAAAGAATATTCAGCAAATCTTCTATCTCGCTCTGTTTTTTTATTTTGTGCCGGCGCATTATGTCGGTGATATAAATCTCATCGAATAGATTTTTCAAAATCTGCGCCTTGCTATTCTGCTCGTTTGCAAGCACTACCAGTGGAATTCCGCCATACAGCATATACTCAGAAAGCCCATCGTATTTGTCGCCCTGATACACGGACATAAATTCCTTAAAGCTCAACGGCCACATGTGGATTTCGTCCCCGCGTCCAGAAAATTCCGTGATTATGTCTTTAGACAGAAACTTTGCATTGCTTCCCGTAACGTAGACATCCAGATTTGCTTTTCTGAGGTATCCGTTCAGGACGCTCTCAAAGCAGTCCAGAAGCTGTACTTCGTCAAGCAGTAAGAAGTAGTCTGCATCATTGGAAATCTTTGTGTTTATGTACGCAATGAATTTTTCGGGATTTACCTTGCGGTTTTTCTTTTGCAGCTCAATCAAGTTTTCCCCAATCAGGCTGAGGTCATCGGCAGAGTCAAAGGCAAAACAGATGATATGCTTTTCATCTGTTCCATTTTCTAGAAGATAATTGTAGAAAATCGTGTTCAGAAGATATGATTTTCCGCACCGTCTGATTCCCGTAATGACTTTTACCAGTCCATTTTTTCGTCGGTCAATGAGTTTCTTGAGGTAATTTTCCCGTCTAATTTCCATAAACAAGACCTCTTTAGAATAGATTTTTGCGTCCAGACGCATTTTTCTATCCTAAGATTATCCTTTCCCAAACAAAAAGTCAAGATGTAGAATAGATTTTTGCATCTAGACGCATTTTTCTATCCTAGACAGCTTTCATCATTCCAGTATGAGCTCGGATTTGAAATATTGCTCCTGAAACTTCACTTGCTCAATGATTTCTTCTTTTGTAAAGCTTCTGTCTACAGGACAGACCACCCATTTATCTTCAACGTCGTTCAGCCTGTGTATAACAGCAATCACTTTTCCTGTAAATTCTTTTGCAGGCTTGTTCAGTCCCAATATATACGCATCCTGTTCTTCGCCATCGCCTGCCATAATCCCCTTTATATAGCCATAGTTGATGGGATAATACAGGTCGTTATGTTCTGGATGATAGCTACCAATCGGTCGGTCTATGGTTACAGTTACGATATTCCCTAACATTTCCATTGGCTGCTTCCCCTTTTCCTTGCCGCGATGTTCAGAATCGATAAAAGGCACAGTGCAGAAAAGCGTATTATCCCAGTTATTGCAAGGCTGGACTCATGCAAGTCGTGCTGTCCTCTCTACGGCTTACCCAACGTGTCGCTCGAATTTTATAAAGCCAAGAATGCGCTCTATCTCAGACAGGGCATCGTTAGGAATAGAAAGTTCACTAGCGGCGAGGTTGTTTTCAAGTTGGGAAGACTTTGAGGCTCCTGTGATGACACTGCTGATGCAAGGCTTTGTTAAAATCCATGCGAGGGCAAGAACTGACATATTTGTACCCAAGTCTGTAGCAATTTTTTCGAGTTGTGCCACCTTAGAAAGGTTTTCATCAGTAAGCAGCTTGTTTATCTGTCGGTCAGCTTGATGTGTCGCACGGGAACCGGCTGGAAGAGGCTGTCCCTTTTTGTATTTACCAGTTAGCAATCCCTGTGCCAGCGGAGAAAAGGGCGTAATCCCAATACCGTGCTCAACGCATACATCTATAACATCATGTTCGATGTACCTGTCAACCATGTTGTACTGTGGCTGGATAACGGTAAGCGGGTAAAGTCCATAACGTTCAATGATGGATTCTGCCTTTTCAAGGCGGGCGGCACTCCATTCCTCGCTTACACCGTAATACAAAATCTTTCCCTGCGAAACAAGGTCGCTTAGCGCACGGAGCGTTTCCTCCATAGGGGTATATGGGTCAAAGCGATGGCAGTAATAGAGGTCAATGTAGTCCAGCCCCAAGTTTGTAAGCGAGCGATCTATGTTTTCCATGATGTGCTTGCGTGAGAGCCCCCGTTCGTTTACGCTATTACCGGTAGGAAAGAACACCTTGCTTGAAACAACGTAGCTGCCTCTCGGATAGTCGCGAAGGATTTTACCTAAAAAACGTTCCGCTTCACCTCCGCTGTAGGCATCTGCACAGTCAAAGAAATTAACGCCACGCTCATAGGCAAGCCTGAGTACACTTTCCGCAATTCGCTGCTCATCCGCCCCTTGCAGTGCAGTCATCCAGCTACCAACTGCAATTTCGCTAACCTTCAGCCCTGATTTTCCAACATTTCTGTATTTCATAATTCCTCCTGTATGTATTGATACACTGTTACAATAGGCAAGGAAGTATACTGTACGCATCTCTGTCTGTCAAGGCAATATATCATGATGTCAGCTGAAAAGGACGATGCTGTCCGTCACGCACGGGGCAAGAGAAATAATGCGGCTCATATCTTCGGGAGATTCCTTCATACCGCGCCGAACCAACTGGTCGCACCAACCGAAAATAAGACCAGATCTTCTCGTATACGTATATTCTTCTTCTACGGAATAAGCTTTTTCATGGAACTGCGTCCTGCGGATAAATTCGTAGAGCAAAATTGATAGTGATGAGTCATATAAAATTTGAATTGTAGTTTTCATGTTTACGAAAAGCTCGAACATCCTCAGTATGATATCTGGCTTCTTTTCCTTCTTTACATTCTCCCACCAGCTGTCGGCAAGCTTATTTATATAACAGAGCAAGATGTCCTGCTTGCTCTTGTAGTTACGATAGAACGAAACCCGTCCTACACCGGCACGGTCAACCAGCTCTTTTATAGTTATCTCATCGATATGTTTCTCCTTTAATAACAGAAAGAGAGCGTCTGTAAGGCACTGACGTACAATTCTGTTACTCTCGTTTTCTTTTTTCATCTGATACAATTCCCCGCTTCTGTTTCACATCCAAAGCTTTTCGTTGACAAAAACTAGCTGTGGCTGTATAGTTCCATCATTGAAACATTTGTTCCACAAGCATTTTATACCACAGAGACCACATGATGTCAACGGAGGTTTGCTATGAAACAATTAGGCGCTTTTAAAATACTTCTTGCAGGTGTTGTCGCTGCATGTGCAATTTCGTCTTGCTCATCAATGATTGAAGCGATTCAAAATGAAAATCTTGCGGTAAGGGAAAGTATGATATTGGATGACGACGAGCGGCAGGGAAACCGCTTCTTGGTACCTCGTGATAAAAAAACTTCTGTCGCTGTAAATCTGTATATTCCAAAAGATTCAGCAAGTCCGGCACCTGCGGTGTTCCATATACATGGTGGAGCGTTCATCGGAGGGGATGCTGATTTGCTTGACAGCCTGAGCCAGCGGCTCTGCACTTCATGGGGTGCTGCCTTTATTTCTGTGAACTACACAAAGCTCGATGACAATCATGACAAGGATTATGCCATCGAGGAAATATGCGATTCAGTTTTATATTTTGCCGCTCATGCTTCAGAATACAATCTGAATACTGAAAAATTTTTGATTATGGGTTACAGTGCAGGTGGCTATTATACGATGACGGCTTCTCATGTTCTTGCCCAAAAAGGATTCAATCTTGCCTGCCAAGTCCTATGCTATCCATATCTTGGTGATGCTGGCGACAGGCTTGATGCGCTTGATTTATCTGCGAAAGAAAAGCTTTCGCCCGCGTTTATCATCGTCTGTGAAAATGATCCGCTCAAGGACGGCGGTATTCAGTATGGTAAAAAACTTTCCGCGCTCGGGGTCAATGTGCTTGAGATAAAAGAAATACGTGGGGCTTATCACGGTTTCATTGAAGAGAACAATCCTGAGACGACGGTCCGACTAAAAGAAAAGAACCCAAGTTACTACGAAAGGCAGTACAAGAAGGACAAGGCAATCAGTCCCGATCAGGAAGCCCTTGCCCGCGAGGTGGAGTCATACATACTGGAAAATTTAAGGGCATCAGCTATATTGTAATTGGATGGGCTTACGATGCTTGTTACGTTTGCTTATGAGCTATTCATCTATTCTCCGCTTTGTTGACAGAATATTTATATCCCGATTTCCTTGTATATAGTATCGATAAAAGGAGACTTGTGCTCAATATACCTGTCAACATCATACGGATATAACGCCGCTCCTTCTTCCTTAATCCTGCTGTACTCGCGCACGGCGTCAGGATGAATGCGCAGATAGTCCCTGAATGCGATATGCCTTTTGAGTTCCGCAGAATTCTGAGGGCAGACATACAGGTGATGCTTCTGCAAATGGGCTTTGTCTTCATACGTAAATGCTTCCCGCCCTGCAATGCCAAGATTGCCCTCGTGCTCATAGCCGATATTCTGCAAAGCACAAAGAACGGCATTAAAGTCAGCATAATCTTTGATAACGACATCAATGTCAATAATCGGTTTTGCCGAAAGCCCTTGCACAGAAGTGCTGCCCACGTGCTCAATCCTCAATGCCAAATTTCCAAGGGCATTTTGAAGTTCGGATTTTATATCTGCAAAGTTCTTTTCCCACATCTCATCATAAGGCAAGACTGTAACATATTTTGTGACCATTTCCGTTTACCTTTAAAGCTCCGTTGTCATAGCATTAAAAAATACATCAATGTTCCACGCAAGATAAAGTGGAAGGCTCAAGGTCAGCGTTTCTTCGCACTGGTTTTTCGCGATATTTTTCAGTGACAGTTTAAATCCCTTCTGGGGAGCATATTTCTTGCAAAACTGCTTGTAGCTTTTTGCCTGCGTATTGTCTGCGGATTTTACCTCGACAGGAATAAGCTTGTTTTTATCTTCATAAATAAAATCCAGCTCAGCAGTATTTCCTGAACGCCAGAAGTAAGGATGCTTGCCAAGAGAGAGGAGTTCATTGTAGACATAATTTTCCGCAAAGGCGCCTTTAAATTTTATATAAAGCGCATTTTCTTCTATAATAGTGGCAGCATTTATCTTTGAGCGGACTCGTAAAATTCCCACATCGGACAAATACACTTTGAAATACGTCTTGTCAGCCTCCGCTGATAAAGGTAACTCTGGATTTTCTACCAGTTCAATGACAGACAGCAATCCCGCATCTTTCAGCCATTGCAATGCATTCTCAAGGTCGGCGGAACGTTTTCCCTCTTTTACATGAGAGAAAATGAATTTGTTGTTCTCTTTTGCCAACTGCACCGGAACAGAATCCCATATCCAGCGTATCTTCGGCAGCTCTGACAGCGGAGCGTGTTTTGAAAAATCATCTGCGTAATCTTCAAGGATTTCATTCAGCACGACATCAACCTCTTCATAATCTCCTGTTTCAATCCACGTTTTTACCGCTTCAGGCATACCGCCGACAATATAGTAATCTTTCAACAGCTTTGTCATCTTGGCAGAATATGATTCAGGAATTACCCTGTCAATAGCCCAATTTTCAAATGTGGCAATCATATCCGCCTCATTGCAGGCTTTCAGAAATTCCTTGAAATTCATTGGACGCAGTTGCATTCTGTTCACTTTGCCGACAGGGAAAGAAATATTTTCCTGTTTTATTGCGACGCCGAGCAGGGAGCCTGCGCACACCACATGCAGCTCATTCATATCTTCGCAAAAATACTTTAGAGACGTTATCGCCCGTGGGTATTCCTGAATTTCGTCAAAGAATAAAAGAGTTTTTCCTGGGAGAATTTTTTCTTTTGTAATTCTTTCCAGCTCTGCGGTCATACGCTTTACATTGTAGTCATAATCAAATATTGCGGCATAACTTGCGTTGCCCTCAAAGTTGACGTACACCATGTTAGCAAAATTATCAGCGGCAAATTTCTTCAATATATATGTCTTGCCGCACTGCCTCACGCCCGTCAGCAGCAGAGGCTTCCTTCTTTTGCTGTCTTTCCACTTGATCAGGTCATTGATTATTTCTCTGTACATAGCAACCTCGCAAAAATCATAGGACTTTCGTTACTATTATACCGAAAGTCCTATGAAAAACGCAAGGGATTAGATTTTCATTGTGCTAATTGCCCCGGAAGCTTTAATTTTTCTTTCATCGGAAATGTCGCATCGTAGGCTGCAAAGCTTTCTGGATTTTTCTCCGCGGCAAAGTAGCCTTCTGGCGGCGTGTATATGCCTTCTTTCCCCTGCCAGTAGCCGGAGATTAGTTCCTGTGCAAGGAAATACGGCACTTCCGCATCGTGCGGCTCAGAATGGTAGTGAATGTTCATGCCGCTTGCAAGCACAAAGCCCGCATGCTTGTAAAAAGCGATATTGCCTTCCATACAAAGCAAGCCGATGCCCAGTTTGCGCGCTTTCTCCAGCGAATAATTCAGCAGCTTCAAGCCATAGCCCTTCCGCTTGCAGGCGGGGTGAATGCTTATCGGTCCGAATGTCCAGGAAGGAAAAGGGCTGCCGTCGGCAAGGATGATTTCAGCCTTTGAGTACATCACATGTCCGATGATTTTTCCCTCTTTTTCCATCACAAGCGAAAGTTCAGGGATAAACGCAGGATTTGCGCGGTACTCCTTGAGCACGTAATGTTCCGTACAGCCGGGACGGTACACGTTCCAGAATGCTTCGCGGGTAAGCTCCTCCACTTCGCGCCAATCTTTCTCCGTTTCCAAACGTATTATGTAATCTGCACTCATACCGCCTATGCTATACAATAAAACGAGAAGGCACAAGGACTTTCAGATAAGATGCATTTTTTAGCGATGAAATGCGGCGCGCATATTTCAGACAGCTTTTGAAAGCGGCTCTATAGCCTCTTTGAAGTGCGGCGCGTATTTGCGGCTGACCAGAACTTCTTCGCCGTTGGGCATCTTTGCATACAGGCGGCTGTTGAGCGCGGGGCGGACAGACAGAATTTTTTGCAGGTTCACAAGGTGGGATTTTGACACGCGGATTATCCCCGCCGGACGGGAAAGCTCTTCTACCTGATAAAGCCGCATATTCACCTTGTAGATTTCTTCAAGCGTATAGGCAAAGACCTGCTCATGGTCTGCCTCAAAATAGAGAAGCTCTGCAAGCGCAAGCTGCACATGGCTTCCGTGCTCGCCTATCGCCTCTATCTTGCCGCTTTTTTTGTCTTCCGCCTTCACTTCTTCCGAAGACGTGCGTTCCAAGGTGATTTGAGATTCCACAAGCATTTGCAATTTCCTGTTCAGCCGTTCGGACTCAGCTTTCTCCATGCGGTACATAAAGAAGTACGCCGCTACGTCAAAAAACAGGACGCTGAATGCCACCGCGCAGAGCCCCGCTATGCCGAGGAAATTTCCCGCAAGCAGCTGAGCCGTCCAGACGCATACCGCTTCAAGCACAATCAGCTCAAGCGAACGCTGCAGCATAACCTGCGGAATAGTCAAATCTTCTTTCAGATAGACAGGCAGGCAGGGAACCATGCAGACCAAGCCAAGCAAAAGCGGAATAAAAAAGTGCGCGTAGGAGATAGTGGCGCCGCGGGCAAACACCGTGCCGATAATGGCAAAGGAAAGCGTGCATTCCGTTTCCACAAAAAAGAGGTCTCGCAAAAATGCCGTAAAATTTATGCCAGTCTTCGCTTTTTCTTTCATAATTGCCATCAATAATAAGGATTATTAACAGGATTTTAAATCTTGTCAACAAGCTTTAGCACAATTCATTTTAATGGGCCTCAGAGACATCATCTGATGCTTGCTTGCCTGCTGCATTTCATCTCCCTCGCCCTGCATTTTGTCTAATTACCGTGTATTTTTCCTCCTTTCCGTGATAGAATTGAAAACGTTCGCGAACGGCAAGGAGTGAAAGATGACTGCATACCAATTTCTGCTTGCAATGCAATACGCAAGCATAGCGCTCATGATGTTTATGTGCGCCTATATCACCAAAAAGTGGAAAAAGCCACTGCACGGCTGGCTATTCTTTTACTGCACCATGACGCTCATCAACAACGCGGGCTATCTTGCGCTCATGCTCGCCCGTTCTGAAGAAGCTGCCGTCCTCGCATGGCAAATTTGCTATCTGGGACGCGTGTGGATTCCCTTTGCGTTCTTGCAGTTCGTGCTGATTTTGTGCAAGCAAAAACGGCGCTTACTAGTGTTGAACTGCCTTGCGCTCATCCATGCGCTGACTTACTTTCTTGTCCTCTTCATGCGGCATAATTCGCTGTATTATACGTCGATTGAATGGAGCGAGGACGGGCTTTTTCCCCATGCCACCTATACGAACGGTATCTGGCACTTCGTTTTCGACGTGCTGGTCATACTGTACATCATTTACGGGCTGAGTCTCCTTTTTATAAGGCTCCGCGCGCAGAAAAATCCGCAGAAGAAAAAGCAGCTCGTTTTCATCATTGCGGCGATTGCCACAGACAGCCTGTTCTATATCATCAAGCTGCTCCACGTCATTCCCGGTTATGACATGACGGTGATGGGCTACACGCTTGCTACTATATTTCTGTATATCGCGGTTTTCCGCTACGATATGCTGGGCACGAAGGAGCTTGCCCGCGACTTTGTGATTGATCGCGTTTCCGAAGGCGTCATTGCGACGAGCGAGGACGGCACTGTGAGTTTCTGCAACGAAAAAGCGATGACTCTGTTCCCTGAGCTTGCGGACGTCCCCGACAAAGTGCTTGCCGACCTGAAAAAGCTGCTTGCGGAGGAAAAGCCGCTCTTCATAGAGGGCAGGACATACACGCTTAAAGAAGATGTCCTCAAAAACGGTGCTTATGTGGCGGGAAAAGTCTACGTGCTCAGCGATGACACGGAGCACTTCCGCTACATTGCAGAGCTGAAAGAGCAAAAACAGATTGCGGACAAGGCGAACAACGCAAAGAGCGAGTTTTTGAGCAATATGAGCCACGAAATCCGCTCGCCGATTAATGCGGTCCTGGGCTTGGACGAGATGATTTTGCGAGAGAGCGGCGAGGCGCAGATAAAGGGCTACGCAGCGGACATTCAGTCGAGCGGCAAAATGCTGCTTTCGGTGATAAACGACATTCTTGATTTTTCCAAAATAGAGTCTGGCAAGATGGAGATTATCCCCGTCGACTATGATTTGAGCTGTGTGATTGCTGACCTCGTGAATATGACGGCGAGCAAGGCGGATGCAAAGGGCTTGCGCTTCATTGTGGATGTGGACGAAGCGATGCCGCACCGGCTTTTTGGCGATGACACGCGGCTCAAGCAGTGTATCCTGAATATCCTCACGAATGCGGTAAAGTATACGCCCTCTGGCTCGGTTACGCTCAAAGTGAGCGCAGAGAAAACGGGCGGTGACAGCTGCGCATTGTTCGTGTCGGTTACGGATACGGGAATAGGCATAAAGGCGGAGGACATCAAGAAGCTCTTTAGCCCCTTCGAGCGCATTGAGGAAGGCAGAAACCGCGCGATTGAGGGGACGGGGCTCGGCATGAGCATTGTGAAGAGCCTGCTTGCTGCGATGGGGACGCAGCTTGATGTGCAGAGCGAGTACGGCAAGGGAAGCTGCTTTTCCTTCCGCGTAGAGCAGGAGGTGCATAGCTGGGAAGCAATCGGTGATTACCGCGCGACAAAAGCTGCCGCCCTTAAAAATGCTTCCGCCTATACCGAGAGCTTCCAAGCACCGGAGGCGAAAATCCTCGTGGTTGACGACACTCCTGTGAACCTGACGGTGATGCGCGGGCTTTTGAAGCAGACTCGCCTACAGATTGACACGGCGGCGGATGGCATTGAGGGGCTTGAAAAAGCGGGGGCCCAGAAGTATGACGTGATCTTCATAGACCATCGTATGCCCAAGATGGACGGCGTGCAGATGATTCGCGCCCTCCGCACTGACGGCAAAAGCATGAACCAGAAAACTGTCTGCGTTGCACTCACGGCGAGTGTAGCTGGCAATATCCGCGAGGAATACATCGAGGCGGGCTTTGAGGACTATCTTTCCAAACCCGTTGAGCCAAAGCTGCTCGAAGCCCTGCTCGTGCACTATCTGCCTTCCGCGCTTGTCCTACACAAGGGCGACGAGGGCTGGGCTGATTCTCCAATCCCTGCTACTGCTGCTCCTGCTCCTGCTATCGTACAGAAAACACAGCCACAGGTTTCGGGCGCCGCGGATGCGTTCTTGGCAAAGAAGTTTGGCATCAGCTTTGCTTCCGCGCTGGCGCACTGCGGGGACGAGGAGGTGCTTGCACAAGCCTTGCAGGGCTTTTACGATGCGATTGAAGCGAAGGCTGAGAGCATTGAGCGCTATGCCGAAGCGCAGGACTGGCAGAACTACACAGTGCTTGTCCACGCACTGAAAAGCAGCGCACGGCTCATCGGCGCAGATGGCTTGAGCGAACAGGCAGCTGCGCTTGAAGCACTTGGTGACAAAGCGATGGCTTTGCATGATGCCGAGGTAACTGCCACCATCGCAGGGCAGACGCCCGCGCTGCTCGCCGACTATCGCGCTTACACGGCAAAGCTTGCGCCGCTGTGCGCCCGCGCCGGGCAGGGAGGGGCAAGCACGCTGCCAGCGCTTTCGCAGGCAGAGCTCAACGAACGGCTTTCCGTCCTGCGCGAATTTGCGGCAGCCTTTGATTTTGACAGTGTGGACGCGATTATGGCAGAGCTTGCCGCTCACGCGCTGCCCGCCACTTATGTGCCGCAGTACAAGCAGCTGCAAGCCGCCGTGCTCGCCGCTGACCGTGCTGCAATTCTGACTTTGCTGGGAGGAAATTAAAATGCTGGATATAAAGAAGGAAAGAGGGGGCTTGTTTGGCCCCATATCATTTTATCGCAGCGCATTGGCAATAGCCGTGCCGATTATGATGCAACAGCTCATCCAGAGCATGGTGTCGCTGATTGACAACTTTATGGTTTCTGGACTCGGTGATGTCTCCATGTCCGGCGTGAACGTGGCGGGGCAGGTCCTGTTTGTGTTCATGGTGTACCTCATCACCATCTGTACATCTGGAGGTATCTTCCTCACGCAGTTTTATGGCGCGAAAGACAAGGAGGGCATGGCTCAGGCATTTCGTTTCAAACTCGTCATGGGGCTTTTTGCATTTATCCCGTATTGTCTTGTCTGCGTCGTTTTTCCCCGGCAGGTGCTGTCGCTGATGCTGATAGGGAATACGCAGTCAGAGCGAATTCTCGATGAAGCGGTGCGCTATATCCGCCTTATGATTTTCATCGGCGTTCCGCTGACGTTTTCCATGTGCATTGCAAGCTCGCTCCGGGATATGGGGCAGGTGAAGATACCGCTGATTGTGACGGCAGTCGCCACCGTGACGAATACATTGTTCAACTGGCTGCTGATTTACGGAAACCTCGGCTTCCCGAAGATGGGCGTGCAGGGGGCGGCTCTTGCCACTGTCATTGCACGGAGTCTTGAGCTCGTGATTTTCATCGTGCTGTATATCAGGATGAAACCAGACTTTGCTTTTAAGGTGAGGGACTTCTTAAAGATAGACGGCAAGCTGTTCAGGACGATACTGAAGAAAGGCGCACTCGTGCTTTTCTGCGAGATGGTATGGGTGCTTTCCGAAACGCTGACTACTGCCCTCTACAACGGCAGGGGCGGGGCGGATGTTGTTTCAGGCATGGCGTCCAGCTTTGCCATAGCGAACCTCTTCTTTGTGGCGTTCGGCGGCATCTATTCGGCTGCGGGGGTCATCATCGGAAAGACGCTCGGCGAGGGAAAGCTGGAAAAGGCGCGGCAGGAGAAGACATGGCTTTTGTCTGGTGCTGCTGTGTTGGGCATATTTATGATGTCAGTGGGATTTGCAACCACGCTGATTATCCCGCTCGTCTTTTCCCGGCTCAGCGATGGCGCAATCAGCATTTCCCGCCGCATGGTCATATTGATGGCTTTCTTTATGCCGGTATGGGTCTATATGAACGCACAGCAGGCGGTGGCGCGGGCAGGAGGCGATACGGCAATGGGCGCCTACACGGACGCGCTGCTCACCATCTTCGTGATGGTACCGCTTGTCTTTACGCTTGCCCTCTTCACCCCTGTGGGGCCGGTGCTGATGTACCTCGGCGTCAAGCTGCTTGACCTCGTAAAAGTCGTGGTGTTCCACTTCTGGCTGAAAAAAGAGCGCTGGCTCAAAAACCTCGCAAAGGCAAAAAGCTGATTTTCGCCTCTATTGTGAAAATGCAGCTTATGGTATACTATATGACTATGGAAAGAAAGCAGATAGCTACGCTTGCAGGTGTATTCCTCCTTGGCTGTATGATTATGGGTGCTTCCGTGTGGGTAAGGCAGTACGAACCACAGCCGACTTGGGACGGAACGCAGTACGTGCTTGAAGAGGTGAACAGCCTTGATGCTGCCTTTGCCCATGCGTACAATGCCCCTCTCGACAGCCTTGCGGACTGCCTCGTCATCGCGGTGAACTTGACGGTGCTTGTCTGCCTTTCCGCGCGTTTCCTTCGCGGCGGAAAAAAGGCGTTCCTGTTTAGGCAGACTGCTTATGATGTCTTTGTCTTTGTATTGGCGTGGTTATACACCGGTGGTGCTTTCCGTCTCCTTAAAAATCTTGCGGGGCGGGTACGGCCTTATATGTACTTTCCCAATCCCAGCATAGAGGGCATTCAGGACGGAGACTTCTGCCGCTCTTGGCCAAGCGGTCATTCGGCGAGTGTCTGCCTTGCCGCAGGCTTCTTTTTAAGCTGGCTCATCATACGCAAAGTCAGACCGCAGCTCTGCGGTGTCTACTTTTCCCTGCTGTTCGTTCCTGCCCTTGCCACCATGACGCTGCGCGTATTCAGCGGAAATCACTTCCTGACGGACGTTGTCTCTGGGGGCATTCTTGGCTTTGCCACAAGCACGGCAGTCTTCTGGCTCTGCTACACCGCCGCCGGACGCTCGCTGGATATGCTGCCCACTGGAATAGCTGAGAAACAGGGAGGAGAATCGGGTACCAGCTGACACAAGCGAAGCACATTCATTTCCTCAATTTTGGATAAATATCAAATATTTTTGTGTCATTCGTAAGCGATTTTGTCAAGTTAAGCACCTAAAAATTTAGGGACT
>ERZ842401.3487-NODE-3487-length-19495-cov-3.392798_pt1 | contig 19495 bp, 19 predicted proteins | sample MGYA00521270_ERZ842401 | MGnify/ENA primary metagenome ERZ842401 (study PRJEB31892, sample SAMEA3878208) | bioreactor metagenome | biome: Moose rumen | place: Sweden | collected 2011-10 | study: EMG produced TPA metagenomics assembly of the PRJEB12797 data set... | reverse complement strand
TCTAAACAAACTGCCGAAAACGGGTGAATCCGTGAAGCCTTGCGGCGCAAGGGCTGGAAGTGTTCGTCGAGCAAGTGATTACTTCCGATAACACCACTTATCGGAAGTAATAGTTTAACCAATAAAAAATAAAAATGCTAAAATATAATAAAATCGTTTACAAACGTTTTAATAAATGATATAATGCAAAATGAAAGGGGGTGTTATATGGGATGACAAAAGGGAATCCGAATGGCCGCCCACCGTCGGCGGAACCTCGTATAAATTATGTGGGGGTGAAGTTATCGGAGGCGGAGGCGGCAAAACTGGACGAAGCCGCCCGCCTGCTCGATACCACGAAAACGAAAGTCATTGTTCGTGGTATTGATAAGGTCTACGACGAGGCGGCGGCGGAGGCATGGAAGCGGCAAAAAGAAAAGCCCGCTGATGAAGCGGGCGAAGGGTAAACGAAAGCCCCTGCATGATGGTATCTTGGCGGATGCTCATGCAAGGGCTGACAACAACAAGGGCTTGCCTTGTGCGTTTCTGATTCTACCACAAGCAAGCCCGAAAGGAAAGGGTGATTTTATGGGATTGTCACTTTATGAGCAGGAAACCATTATCAACATGAACCGCGAGGATGGCGAGATGGATATATATACGGCTGATCCCGCGCTCATGCGCCGCCTCTCTTCCATTCCGGCGTACACGAAAACGCGCGAAGACAAGCAGGAGGGGAAAGTAATTGCAATGACTTTCAAGGCCGACAAGAAACTTTTGACATTGCGAAGCGAACGGGCGAAGGGGCGAAAGCTGACCGACGAAGAAAAAGCGGCAGCGGTCGAAAGGTTGAAGCGGGCGAGAACGGCAAAGCAGGAAAGCCCGTCTTTGTAAAATTTTACAGCGGCGCGACTGTAAACAACAAGATGAAATTGCTTTTAGGTGTAATCTATCGCGGGGCGAAAATTGCCCCGCGAAAATGACAGACAGAAAATAGGAATTTTGAAAGGTGGAATCAGATATGCACGGGGAGGGAAAAATATTAAAAGCGCGATTATAGACGGATATGTGAGGCGCGGATTATTGCAGATAGCTTTCAGCATGACAGCGGAAGCGATCGAAAGGCGGCTCATGGTAGATGAGGGGAAGGTGGTCTTCGTTGCTCCTTGGCGAATCGTCGAGAACAAGGAAAACTGGAGGCCGTCAAAGGAACAATTCAAGGAAGCGGCGGCGGCGTTGTATAGACTGCGGGCGAACAAGGCGCGGCAGGGACGGAAGCGGCGTGTTTCTTCTTCCGGTGATTGAAGGAAAAGGCGCGGGATTAAAAGCCCCGCGCCCTTTTTCTCTTGCAACGGAAAGAAATGCTTGCTTTTTGAATATGTGCAAAGTTATCATGTAAACAGAGAAGGAGGCGTGGCGGTGTACGCTATAGAGTTTTACGCGGACAAGAAAGGCCGGAAGCCCGTAAAGGAGCCGAGATAATGGATAAGCAGTACAAAGAAGCACTGGCGCACGCGCACGCCTGCCTTGAAGATGCGAAGGAGCGAGGGACGCTTACAGGGAAAGACGAATGGCAAGCATTGAGAAAAGAACTTTGCACGCCCGAGGAAATAGCCGCCAGTGATTTGCGCGTTGCACTGATCGGCGAAATCATAAAGGCGCGAACCGAAAGAGGAATCAGTCAAAGGAAGCTCGGGGAATTGACATAACAAAAAGCCGCCCAACGAGGCGGCTTTTTTATCCTATCCCTTGCGGCTCTAGGCGTGGAAAAGGAATCCAGTGTTTATGCGGCTTTGCGGGACGAAAAGCGTAATAAAAGCGTAATAAAAAAATAAAAAGCGGGTGTTTTTTGGCTTTTTTTGAGATATAATGAAAAATAAATCCCGCATAAAATAAGGGGGTTATAAAATGGGAAGCGGTGCCCTAAACTTGGAAGAGGAAATGCAGGCGAAATGGGAAGAGAAAAAGCGCGAACTGGAGGAGGAAATCCATATTGCGCTTGTGGGACAACCAGGCGCGGGAAAATCCAGCCTTATCAATAAATTGATTGGACGAAAATTATTCGAGACGGGCGTACATACGGATACGACGGTAGATATGCAGGAGGCAGCGTTTGGAACGCTCCGCATTCATGATCTGCCGGGGTATGGGACGGCGCGTTTTCCTGTGGAGCAGTGGGTGGAAACGTTTCATCCGGAACAATACGATCTTTATCTTTTTGTCTTTGAGGGCAAGCTGCACGATTCCGACGCCGTTTTGTTTTCTTATTTGAAACAATGGCGCGATGAGCGCGAGCATCCGTTTTTTGTCGTGCGGAATAAAAAAGACCAGATTTGGGATGAGGAAAAGCCGAAAGAAACTCTCATGAGCGAGATCGCAAAGGAGGTGCGCGAGAAGCTTGGCGAACCCGATGCGGCAGTACAGTTTGTAAGCTGTCGAACGGGGGAAGGAATCAAGGAATTGAAGCAGGCGATTTTCGCGGCGGACGTGCTCGGCGTCAAACGGTCGAAGCTTCGGGCGGAGTTTCAGGCGACGTCGATGGAAGATCTCGCATACAAGAAACAGCATTCCATAAAAGCGGTCAATACTTATGCTTGGCTCGGCGCGGCCAACGCGGTGAATCCTGTGCCGGGGCTGGACGTTACATTGGATGTAGGCATGTTTTACAAGCTGCTTTCGGAGATACGCCGCATTTTCGGAATTACGGACGATATGGCGCAGACGCTGGAACGATACAAAGTGCTCGCCCCAATCGGGCAGCGCGTTTTTGCCTATGCGACGCAGGAAGGCGTCGTGATGATGGTGCAAAAGCTCGCGGGGCAATTTGCGGGCAAGGAGATTGCGAAATATATTCCATTCGTCGGACAAGCGGCGGCTGCCGCGACCGGATATATGATGATACAGAAAATCGGCGAAAAATATGTGGACGATTGCCATACCATTGCGCAGGAAGTTTTGCGCGGTGTTTTGAAAAAGTAACGATGATCATGGACGTGAAATCGGCGGTTTTGGGAGGGAAAGACGTTGATTAAAAAAGGCATTATTCTTGCAGGCGGTTCGGGAACGCGATTATATCCGCTGACCCGCGTCGTATCGAAACAACTGATGCCGGTCTACGACAAGCCGATGATTTATTATCCGCTTTCGGTGCTGATGCTGGCGGGAATTCGTGACATTCTTGTCATTACGACGCCGCAGGACAGCGGGAATTTTCAAACGCTCCTTGCAGACGGAAAGCAGTGGGGTGTTTCCGTTTCTTACGCTGTGCAGCCAAGTCCGGACGGACTCGCCCAAGCGTTTTTGATTGGAGAGGAGTTCCTTGAGGGGGAAGGCTGCGCTCTGATCTTGGGCGATAATATTTTTTATGGCTCCGACCTTGCGGCGGCGCTCCAGCGTGCTGTGAAGCAAGAGAAGGGCGCGACGGTGTTCGCATATTATGTTAGCGAACCGGAACGTTATGGCGTTGTGGAGTTCGATGCGTCTGGCGTGGCGGTGAGTCTCGAAGAAAAACCCCAAAAACCGCGATCCAATTTTGCAGTCACCGGACTTTATTTTTATGATAACGATATCGTGGATATTGCGCGCAGCGTCAAACCTTCGGCACGTGGGGAATTGGAAATTACCGACGTGAATCGCGAATATCTCCGGCGCGGAACGCTTTGCGTGGAGAAGATGCGGCGCGGATTCGCTTGGCTCGATACCGGCACGCATGAGACGCTTTTGCAGGCGGCTTCGTTCGTGCAGACGATCCAAGCGCGGCAGGGGCTTAAGATCGCCTGTGTCGAGGAAATCGCCTATCGCATGGGTTACATTGATGCCGCGCAAGTGGAACGGCTGGCAAAGCCTCTGATGAAGAACGAATACGGGCAATATTTGATGAGAATTATCCATGAAAAATGACGATGTGAGGTGACTGATATATGCTGGAGATTCAGGAGACAAAGCTCAAAGGCGTCTTTGAAATTGTACCGAAGGTTTTCGGAGACGCACGCGGATGGTTTTTGGAAAGCTGGTCGGATCGGGAATTGAAAACGGCGGGAATCGGCGCAGATTTTGTGCAGGATAATCATTCTTTTTCGGCCGAGAAAGGGACGCTGCGGGGGCTCCATTATCAGCTTCATCCGATGGCGCAGGCGAAAATTTTACGCGTGACACGGGGCGAGGTTTTCGACGTGGCAGTGGATATACGCAAGGGGTCGCCGCAATACGCACAGTGGGTTGGCGTGCGCCTGTCGGCGGACAACAAGAAGCAGATTTATATCCCGCGCGGCTTTGCTCACGGCTTTATTACGTTGACGGACGATGTGGAAGTGCAGTATAAGGCGGACAATTATTATTCGCCGAAGCATGACGGCGGCATCCGCTGGGACGATCCGGCGATTGGTATCGAATGGCCGATCCAGCCGGTCATCTTGTCGGATAAAGATAAAAACGCGCCGACACTCGCCGAACGCGCGGCGGAGAGCTTGAATTTTGTCTATGAGGAGGTTCGGGCATGAATATTGTCGTGACCGGAGGCGCAGGATTCATCGGCTCGAATTTCGTTTATTATGAGCTTGCGCGTCATACGGAGGACAGAATCGTTTGCTTTGACGCGCTGACGTATGCGGGCAATCTGGAAACGTTGGAAGAAGCGATGCAATCTCCGCAGTTTCGTTTTGTCAAGGGAGACATTACGGATACGGTGGCGGTCGATACGCTGTTTGCGGAGGCGAAGCCGGACATCGTCGTGAATTTCGCAGCGGAAAGTCATGTCGACCGCTCCATTGAGACGCCGGGGCTCTTTCTTCAGACGAATGTCATCGGCACGCAGGTTTTGATGGACGCCTGTCGAAAATATGGCGTCCGCCGGTTTCATCAGGTGTCTACCGATGAGGTGTACGGTGACTTGCCGCTGGATCGTCCGGATCTCTTCTTCACGGAAACGACGCCGCTGCATACGTCCAGCCCTTATTCGGCCTCGAAAGCGTCCGCGGATCTTCTGGTGCAGGCGTATCGGCGGACTTACGGGCTTCCGGTCAGCATATCGCGTTGCTCGAACAATTACGGGCCGTACCATTTTCCGGAAAAGCTGATTCCGCTGATGATCTTGAATGCTTTGGCGGATAAGCCGCTTCCCGTTTACGGAGCGGGCGAAAATGTTCGGGATTGGCTGTATGTCGAAGACCATTGTGCGGCCATCGACTTGATTGTCCGTAAGGGAAAGGATGGAAGCCTTTACAATGTCGGCGGCCATAACGAGAAGCGGAATATCGACGTAGTGCGGATAATTCTTGACGCATTGGGAAAACCGGAGAGTCTGATTCGTCATGTGGAAGATCGAAAGGGGCACGATTTGCGCTATGCCATCGATCCTTCCAAGTTAACGGCGGATCTTGGCTGGTCGCCCGCAACGCGGTTTGAAGACGGCATTCGTCGTACCATCGAATGGTATCTTTCACATAAGGATTGGTGGGAGCATATCATAAACGGCGAGTACGAAACTTACTATGAAAAGCATTACGGCGCTGTAATATGAAATTTTTCCTTTTTTAGGCTTGCCAAACAAAATCGTTTCGAGTATAGCTGCACCACGATGGCTTAGAGCCTTGAAACTATTGAATTCTCTGCATTTTAGGGTTGGAAAAAATGTTCGGTTAGTGCTGGTTTTTACGACAATAAGCACCAAATAAGCACCAGCTTAATGAGATTCGATACAATAATCGACTTCGCAACATAAATGAATAATTGACCGGGTGTTGCAGACTGTGGCTCTTAGGACAAGATAAAAGGACGGGCGCTGAGGGATTATATTTCCTTCAGCGCCCGCCTTTTTGCTTTTCAAAGATATGTAATTGCAGGCTTCAGTCGCTGAAGCCCAGTCCGATATTGGTGACTTTTCCGTTCATGACTTGGAATACAAATTCGACTTGGCTATAACGATCGTTTCCATAGCGATAGAAGATGTCAAACCATTTTATAGAAAGGATGTTATATGAGATTCGCGCCCACAATCGATTTCGCGATACTGTCAACTTCAGGCAACCAGTGCGCGTAACGCTCCAGCGTTGTCATGATGTCGGAGTGACCAAGACGCCTGGAGACGGATTTTATATCAATCCCCGCCGTAATGAGCTTTGTCGCGTGGTAATGTCGAAGGTTGTGAATCGAAAACGTAGGAAATGGGCGGTTGTCGTAAGCATTCAGAAAGCGTAGAAACGTACCTCCTAATGTCGCCATCGAGATATGCTCATGCGTGCGGCGGTTGCTAAACACGAAATCGCTTTCTGGGTCGCTATCAGCCATCACGAGTTCCAAGACGGGCAAGTCAACAAAGATTTGCCTATATGCGCGCTTTGTTTTTAAGGGAAGATCGGCAGTGTTGTATTGAACTTGAGCGCGAATATCAACCTTTCCTGTCTCCATGTCAACACAAGACTTGCGCAGGCCGAGGATTTCTCCGCGCCTCATCCCAGACGCGACGGCGAACAGGATGAACGGATATAAATGTATTTGGTCACTATTTGGAAAGAATTGCTTGTCGCGGTCTTTGGCGTCCTCTAGCATGCGCTCAAGGTCGCTATCGCTGATAATTTCGAGATCCGCGCGCTTTGTGCCTTTCATGCCTTTAAGAACGCCGTGCGTTGGATTGCGGGAAATATAATCCTTGGCTATTGCGAAATTGAATATTGCGGAGAGGTAACGACGGTTTTGTATTAATGTGCTATTGGCGAGAGGCTCTCCAGTTTCTTTGACGAAAGACAAGAGCAGCGAATTTATTAAGTTGGCGTTAAGACGCGATAGCTTCAGCCCTCCGACTTCGTCCTTGATTCGATTCCATAATGTGGTATAGCCCCGCTGAGTGCTTAGGGCTTTATCTCGCAGAGCCTCGCGCTTGTACTCCTCGTAGAGTTCGCTAAAGGTCATTTCGCGCGCTTGGGCGGGGGTCTTGTCAAGGCGGAGCATAGAGATTTTTTCCAAGAGTTCCTTTTTCGTGGGGGCGGTGACAGAACGGCGCTTTTGCTTTCCGTCAATGCCACGCCCGATAGTAATTGTGGCTTTATAATTGCCGTTCGGCATTTGTGTTATGGAGCCTTCGCCTTTTTGACGGCGCATGTGTTTTTTTGTTTGCATTCGCTACACCTCCTTCCGTTATGATGTTGAGGGCGGATTATGCTTCTGTCCGGTCCAATGTACAGCGTTATGTTTGGACCCTCTGTAAGAGTATAGCAGAAAAAATTTTCAACTCTTTCGCGCTGTCCGTTTACGCTCTGAGTACTTCAAAAGCAACATACCCAGTTGTTTAAAAAATATAGCGCAAATAGCCGCAATAAGCGCCAACGATAAATAAAACCAAAAACGGACAATTCTATATGCGCGCAGACAAATCGCCTGCCCGGTTTCGCTGCCGAAGAAAACAAACAGCAATCCAAGGACTAATAAGCATTGCCGGGTCGGTTCCAATTATGCACCACCTCCTTGGCGTAAGCATATCAAAAAGGTGTGCGAGCGCGCAGGAATTTCCTCCATGTCTTACGACGTGGGGGGAAAAGAGCCTTTCTTGGCTCGCAAAATGCGATAATACGTAGTTTTCGACAGCCCCAAAAGATTCCATCGCAAAAAACTTTCAGGCAACGGTAATAAAAGAAAAAGCGCCCTAACGCAATATAACGAAAGAGCGCTTCTCTGCAGTTGGTTTAGTTCACGAACTTTCGGAGAGTGGGCTTAAGAACTGTGAATGTTCATTTTTCCCCTTTTCCAATCAAAAACTGATAACCGGGACAGTCGTCAAGGTTAAGCAGTTCTATCTCTTGGTGGTTGTCAACAACTCTCTCCTCGTCACGCAATGTTTGGTATTCGGCTATCGCCCTTAAAGCGACTGAAAAAGTTAGCGCAACATCCTCAGGAGTGTTGCAATCCTCAATATATACGCAAGTTGTCTGCCATGCGCATTCTGCCATTCTCTTAAGCGTATGTATCCCCACCTTTCTTGACCTCTTCAGCTATAATCTTTTGATATTCCGTTGCAATGCTTGCGCGCACGAATTTGTCCACCTGCCTTCCTTGCAATTCTTGATCCGCCAGAACCTGCGCCAACGAGCAGATGTAGCCCCACAGAAAGTAGGCGGACTGCTCCGGAGTCATTTCCACACCTGACAGGCGTTCTGGTAGTTGAATATTGCTCATAATGACCATCGCATCCCTCCCTTAAAAGTGCAAACAACACTTCTGGCGGAAGTTTATCACATCATTTATTCAGCGTGCAGAGATTTTGACTTTTCGCATAAGATTTCACAAAGCGCGAGAAAAAGAAAACGCCCTCGCTTTATCGTTACGCGAGAGCGCGTTATTAATTGATAAATGGGTAGCGTGATTACCGCAAGTAACACTCTGTAATTCCCGCGCGGCTATGATTCATTTCGTGCGATACAATCAAGCACGCCGATTTATGGGTCAATCCTTGCGCCCGTAAATCGGCGTATGTGTTTTGCGCGAAATTGTGGCGAAACGAATGCAGAGATCCTTGGACACCGAGCGTTGCGCACGCGCGAGAAACACAATCTTTCAAAGTATTGACGGACAGATTATATTTGCCGTCAGCTCCAGCGAGGGCTTGCGCTCTTGCGTAATCTTGCGGGTTAAGTGTTTTGAGCGTTTTCATTCCGTTCTTGGAATTATAGAATATCTGAAAATTAGCGACACACCGAAAATGACAACAATCGGAAATTCGCAACCCATATCTTTCGGCTAAATGCGCGGAAAACGTCGTCTTCTCCGCTATATCGGCGCGGGAGTTAATGTTGGAAAGTGCGTCAATCACCGCGCGAGGATTTTCAAACGCCCGCGTTTTCGTATCTTTCTCCTCCAGAGACTTAAAATCATCACTCTTTTTGAATGTTTGGATACTTGCGTGGAAGTCAACGCCAATAAATGAACCGAGCTTTTCAATCTGTGACAAATAACCGTTCACGGAGTTTTTTGCATACTCTAAATCAGACAATGCAACCGCGAACGAGGACGCCATTTCGGGCTTTATATCGCGAATATCCTTGACGCCAAATTCCGCGCGGCAATAGTGCGCGAAGCCCGTCGCGCAGGACTTGAATTTGTGGTATTCTCCCCAATCATGCAGTTTGGCAATCTGCCCTTTGTCGTGCTGCGTTAACTTATAATTTGAAGGCAGACCATGTTCTTTTATATACTCCGCTTTATGGTCCTTTATGTATTGTTCGCGTGAAACGCCAATCTGAAGATTTTCCTTCGATATATTATGTATCTGCAAATCGGTTTGTTTGGTTGCGCGATTCGACAGCGTGAACACGTTTAGGACCCGATCTTCTTCGGCTACGCGAGAGCTCATGTCACACACCTCCAGCAAAACACGAAAAACCCATTTTCAAAATGGGCTAATCATACCGTATCGGCAACACAGAAAACGGTTCTTAAAGACATTACAAAAGTAACTCGATACACGTTTTGGGCTGATCATGCAAACAGCAGTATTTGAACGCTTAATCAAGCGAATACATAGGTAAGGAATCGGGCTTTTGTGTCTCATACCGTCCAAGCGCAAAGCTATTCTGTGTCTCTGCCGTCAAGTGTTGTGTTTAATTGTCAAGCGCGTGCAACAGCACAAAGAAGATTATGAACTGTTCTTTTCCGCTATAAGTATCTATAGCTCCACCACCTTTTACCGTACCGTACCATACCGTACGAGACCAATTCAGGCCCGAAAGATTTGTTCCTCGCGTATAACGTCGTCAGATGACAGCGCGGAGGCGGTCGAGGGACCCGCCTTGTCTCCAATTCCATTTTACAAAAGCTGATTACCGTTTGCAAATTTTACTCTCTAGCCCATAATTTGAAACGCCCTGCTTGGCTAGTTAAAATAGAAGTGGAACCAACATAAACGACGTACTGGAAGATCGACGAACCTTGAAGCTCCTCCTGTCTTGGCGTTAAATCGCCAAGACAGGAGGAGCCGTGCAACCCCACGCCGCACGTGGGCTTACGACGCCTTCCAATTTTCGCCGAAATCCGTAACGTCGAAAATTGAAAACGACGAGAAAGGAACGGGATCGAAATGCTCAACGAAACCGCGAACGAAATTTTTTTCGCTACGCTTCAACAATTTACGACAGACAGCACCGCCGGCGCGGCAATCATCGCCGCCGTCGCTGACGTACTGGGCGGGTCCGACTTCCGCACAAGCGCGAAAGCCGACGCGCAAACCAACCTCCGTTGGTTTTCTAGCCAAGCCGAGCCTGTTCGCGTGCAGGTTATAGCCCTCGCCGCAGCCGTTCGGACTTATTGCATCAAAGCGGAAGGACGTGCAAGTATACAAGCTGCACCCGCCGCGACGCGGCTAGAACATCTTGAAACAGCAGTGGCATTGTACCGGCACCTAAAAAAGAGAAAAACAGCCGTCGCCGCTGTCGTTGAGAAAACGCAAATCCAGACCAAAGCTGCCTATAAGGCAATCGTCCGAAGCCATTTGCACCTGATAAACGAAATGCGCGGGGCGAAAGCGACCCGCGCATGGCAAACGATATCGAGAATGTTGTATCAACTTGTCAATATCAAGATACCAGCGCAGACGCTCGCAAAAGTCTATGCGGAAGTTACAGCGGAAGCGCAGGAGCGGCAAGGCACCGAAAAAATAATGAGCCACTTCGAGAACGAGCGAATTACAGCAGAAACGCGTAAAGCCTTCGAGCAGGCTGGTTACGCAAACACCATGCCCGCGCGTACACCATTAGAAACATTGGAAGGAAACGCCTGATAGTTTCATTCTATAACAGAAAGACCCCTCCGAAGAAGAGGGGGTTTCTGTTGCGCTTGACGGCTCCCGCGAGACACATGGGATCGCCCGAAGGCGACCCATGAGGGGCGGGAACCTCTGCCACCAATTTTAGCACAAGTGAGATTTCAAAGACAAATTGAGAACGCCGGATTTTTTGAAAATTTTTTTATTGCCCCGCGCCCGGAAATAAATTATCGTGCTATACTTTAAACATAAAGACATGTCTTTCGCATTTTGGTTGGGTTGGAAAAGGCCATTCTTTCCTGACAAACTATTGAAGAGGAGAATGTACTATGCAAAAAACAAAAGTAACAGTGAAGAAGTTCAACACGTTCGGGAGCGGCCTTTTAGCCGGTTCCCCGAGGCTCATCAATGCGCCGTTTGAGTATCCATCTGGATTGAATTCAATTCTCTTTGAGTTCTATATCAGCGTAGAAATAAGCGACGGCGAAACCGTATTGGAGCTTTTGCTTCATCCCCTGATCGACGCTGAAAAAATCAAACTCGTTGATCTTGTAAGTTTCGGCGATGAGAGCATGTTCTCTATTTCAAAATTTGATGACGTTTTCCCGACGATATCTAGTGAGGTTTTGGCAAAGTTTTATATCCAAGTTTCAGATAGTGAGTGGATGATGAAGCGCGAACTCATGCAAGAAATTGTCAACGAAATTGACAAAGGCTTGCCTGCCTATATAAACCAAGCCGGCGGTATTCTAACTGCATCATTTGACATCCACGAGCGCAACGGTTGATGTAGGGACATATTCAAAACAATACGGACGCTATCGCGTTATCTCAAGAATAATATTCATATTTTGTCGAACTGCCCGCCCCTAGCGTTTTCACGAAAAGCAGCCTATACGGCTGACGAGGCGAGACCGACGTTCAGCCGTCCTTTTGGGGCGGCTTTTTCTTTTTATATATTCTATGCGCTTTGGCACTTTCCTTGTAATACCTGCGCTACGTTTATACATTCCTTTCCAATATGTATAGGTCGTAAGAAACCAGTTTTGCATATTGTTAAGGAAGGCTCCGCACACTCGCCGCTCCGTTGCACTCCGCGACGAGAGTGCTCCGCCGAGCACGGGGGACCGTGACGGCTTCGCCGCCACCGTCCCCCAAAAGACGCGAGAGCGCGAACGCTCTGCCGCTTATCGTTTATCCTAAACCATACACAGCACAAAAAAGGTCCCCTTAAATGCGGGAACCTAATATTACGCCCAATGGGCGTTAGAAAGGATGTGATATTATCATTTTATCTGTAACCTATAGGCATCCCCTCCCTCTTTGAACCGCATTCGCTAAGCGAATCACAGCCCTAAATGATATTTTGCGCCTAGATGACGCGCCCTGTTGGGCTTTCCAAGAACATTTTATCTCTAGATATGAAGGTGGCGCAAATTGAGCTAAGACGCACTAGGACGCGTGCGCTGCGCTATAGCCATAAACACTCCTCGGTATTGCTTGGGGTTGACAGTTTGTCTTCCAAATACGTGACAATCCAAAAAGGGATTAAAAATTCATAATGGCATACTGGCTAGACCAAGCCAAAGGGCTTGGAATTAGGAAAATAGGAATCTGCTATACTCTTCTTAAGAACATAAAGCCCAGAGAGCTTTATAACAATAAAACCGCCGTTTTTGCGGAACGACGGTTTTTACTGCTATGATACATGCGATTTTGCGTTCTATTGAGGGAGGAAAGTCGATGGACAAAAAAATATATGGATACATTCGCGTATCCACGAAGGAACAGCACATTGACCGACAACAGATTGCGCTAGATGAGTTCGGCGTGCCGCCGCAGAATGTGTTCATAGACAAGATGTCGGGCAAAAACTTTGACCGACCCGCGTGGAAGAAGCTTATGAGAAAACTGAAGCCAGACGATTTGCTGGTGGTCAAGAGCGTAGACAGGCTCGGACGCAACTACGCGGAGATGATCGAAGAGTGGCGGATTATCACCAAGGAGAAGCAAGCGGATATTTATGTGATTGATATGCCTATACTTGACACACGCGGTAAGCGAGACCTGATGGGGACGCTGATTGGCGATCTCGTTTTGGCGTTGATGTCATTTTTCTCGCAGTCGGAGCGCGACGCCATACGTAAACGGCAAGCCGAAGGTATTGCTGTTGCTAAAGCTAAAGGCATAAAATTTGGAGCAGCGCCAATGAAACCGCCTGTTGATTTTCTAGGAATCCACAGACAATGGGCAAAAGGAGAACTGTCCGCACGACAAGCCGCAAAAATGCTAGGTGTATCGCACCATACATTCCTTAAATGGGCAAGAAAATTGGGCTCAGAAGCGAACTTCCGTGCCCAGTGAAATTTTAATTTTTCTAATTCATATCTAATTTTGCGTTCTACCATATATTACAATATATTGCGGCTCTTTTCAAGAGAAAATTTTAATCTAATTTTAATTTTACTTTAATTTAACTCTAATTTAAGGAGCGGGTGTTGAAGTTCACTTTCATGCCCAACCAAGATTTAGCATAAGAGTTGGAGGGTACCATGAAGGCAAAGGCGGTCATCGCAGCTTTTTTAGTGCGCGGGCGTTTGCCATTGATGGTAGCCCTCTTTTTTCTTGTTGCAGTTATTTGGATTGGATGATGAAAACATTGCAAGGATTCGGGGAAAATGAACCTTGAACCACGGGAGGGATTTCATGATTTTTAATCACGGGCGGATTCTCGCCGTCACCGTATTTGCGGTGTGCGTGTTTTGGGCGACGTTTGTCGGCGCGTCAGCAAAAAACGGCGACTCATCCTTTAATGAAGGAAAATATGTAAGCGCTCTCGCCGAATATGAAAAAGCCATCGAGCGCGAGCCGAGAAACGCGGCTGCGTATCTTGGACGCGCGAAAATACGATTCATGGCGGAGCAAGACGCTCTCGCTCTTGCCGACGCGAACAAAGCCATCGAATTGAATCCCGACCTTGCTCCCGCTTATGAATTTCGCGCTTGGGTGCTGTGCGATTCCAAGGACTACGAGAACGCTATTGCCGATATAGATCGAGCGATTGCGCTTCAGCCCGAAGACGTCACCTTGTATATCTCTCGCGGTGAAATCTATCGGGAGCAGGGCGATTCTACGCAGGGCTTCGCAGACCTTGAAAAAGGACAGGAAAGCCCCCATGCAAACGAAAAGATCAATGAAATCGCCGTCTTTGGACGTATGCTGATATACGGAGATAAAGAGGACGCGGCAAAGGAACTCGCCCGTTATATTGAGATTTTGGAAATCAACCCCGAAGCGGAGCGGACGCGTTACAAGCGCGGACAGTGTTATCTGGAGCGCGAAGAATACGAAAAAGCGGCGGCGGATTTCACGAAGGCGATTGAGTTGAATCCGAATAAGGCGGAATACTACGAAAATAGAGCATGGTGCTATCGCAATCTCAATTGCAATGAAGAAGCGGAAACGGATATGGAGAGGGCTGGGGTGATTAGGGCGACGGAATAGGCGAAAGACGTAGAAGGTGCAGGTTATAAGCATAGAACATAGTGTGAAAGGATGTGCAAAGAATGGCACAGATAATACATATGCTGCTTGGTATTAGTGGATACTTTACTTGTGTGTGTTGTTTGATGGTAGGGTGGACGTTGTTTGATTCTTGGGAAGTCCTATGGAACCAAGAAAGACAAACCGTATGGTTATTTATTTTTTTGGCTGTTCTATTTATGCTCAGCGCAGCAGCAGGAATGAAGAACAAACGAGTTCCTCGATGGTTAATGGCAGATGCCTTTTGCTCTGGGGTTTGGTGCTATTTTTTTGTTTATCAGGCACCTTGGGGGGTGTTAGTGCAACGGGATATAGCTCGCGGCGGTGCGTATTGGATTAAGGGGGATCAAAATAATGCACTTGACGATTATAGCTGGGCAATAAAGATGGATCCTGACAATGTTCAGGCACGCTATCTTCGTGCTGAAATTTACAAATCGGGATCCGAACTTGAAAAAGCGCTTGCTGACTACACTGCCATTATCAACAGTAACAAGGCTGAGAATAAAGATAAAAGCGAAGCATATACTTCTCGCGGGTTCATTTATGGCATTGTACAGGATAATTACATAATAAGCTCCAGGTTTTTGATATTCCCACTCGTCCGACCATGGGATATAAATGTACATTTCTTCAGTTTCCTTGTTATAGTAAAATTTTCTTGTGGTGCTTCTGATAATAGATGAATCGTTTTTTGAAAATTTCACTTCCATGAGGTCGACCGAAATAATAGATTCAGGGTACTCATCCTTCTCAATCACAACTTTGCTCTTTATCCCATTCTCGAGAGCGGTTTTTACATATTTCCACGCGATTCTTCGACGGATAAATCTATGCTGTTTTAAGTCGAAACCGCCGATGATTTTGCCGAAATCGGTCTGCTCCTTACAAAGCTGTTCATCGGTCTTGCCCTGCCCGCCCTCGCCTTCGTCGAGATTCGCCCATTCGCGCAACCCGCGAGAGAATACGACCTGTTTACGCCCGAATACGGCACAGCAATATTCAATCAGTGTCTCGCTATCCTCCGCGAACTCCGTTGCCGAATATCCTCCCAAGGCCGCGCGAATCCCAATTTTCGCCGCAAATCCGAAGGGCGTAAGCCCGCCAACGTCGGAGTCGGTTTTTGGTTCGCTGTCGATTTTTTTCTTCAAATGCGATAATGTCAGTTCCTCGGCAGCGCCCCATGTCGCCGATACCCGCATTTCCCGCTGCCACTCGATACTCTGCTTGGAAATATATTCCGGATCGAAGTCGCGCTTCAAATCGACACCGTGCTTATGGAAATCCTCTAACTGTTTCATGGTCTCGGCAAAGTCAGCATTGGACAGCAGGAGATTGTTTTTCCTACAAGCTTCTTCCCATGCCGCAAAGATTTTTTCTTTGATTTTTTTAGCGATGGCGTTGGTGATACAAGTGCTGAATATGAGGATGATATGAAAATGGTTGTGAGCTCCGTTCTTGCCCCCGATGGGCGTTTCCATCGTTCTGATAGAGCCGAACCATTTATACTCCCTCTTGATTCCGCGCCACGTTCTTGAGTTTTGGAAATCCAACAGCGCGGCTTTCATTCGTTCGGCCAAAGACAATATCGAATCCTTTGCGTAATGCGGCGCGGTCAGCGTCAACATATATACAGACTTCTTCATTTTGTGCGCTTTATTTATTATTGTTTTCACTTCGATGTTGCGCCTTGTAGAGATTTTTGCCCCGCAGACAGGGCAAGTCCAAACTTTGCCGCAAGAGCGGATCCCTCCGCGAACGACCGTCCCGCTGCTCGTCAGGTACAGCGGAATGAATTCTTCGCGCTCCGTTCCACAAAAATATGTGGACTTAAAATTTATATCCTTTATATTCCCGGCGGTGTCATGCGGAAAATATTTCCTGTAATACTCATTGCCGTTCCGTATGGCTAGGTTGACTTGGTTCAGGATTGTCTTAAATATTTCCGCGACGGCGTAATTGTCGTTCGCTTTTTTCAATAATCGCCGGCCCGCTTCAGCGACTCGGCGTATAGAATTACTCATGTATTCTTCGTTGTTTTTGGCGGGGGGCAAGTCGAAAGAATTCACGATTTTTTCTTCCCATTCCACCAACCATTTCTTATCGTCCTCTGCGATTTGCGCCATCAGTTTTTGATATTCGAGAAGCGCCTGCGCTTTCGCGTTTTTTTTCAACTGCTTTTTGTCTACGTGATTACAATACTCACACATTTAAAAAACCTCCAATCTTTTTTGGAGGTTGTCCATTATCCATTTATTACCGTTTTTGCCCCGGTTATGATATAATATTCATAGGCGCGGAGCGTGTGCGGCGGTTGTGGCATGGACAACTTCCGTTCGTCCGTCATCGTTGGAGCGATGGCGGACCTTATTTATTTTTAAAGAGTATGACAGAAAGATATCGGAAAACAAAATGATGAACCAAAAATTTTTCTCCTTCTGAAGAAGTGGAGAAATAATTTTGACGAAAAGTAGATTTTGATTTTGACTAAAAATGGAAACGAGGGCGATTTTTACGATTTTGTTTTTAAGTGTACAAAGATCCGCCCTCGTTTCCCTAGGCCTATTCCGGCGGGCATTCTTTCGATTGGCTTAATTGGTTTTTCTATTTATTCATAATCTATTTTTTCACTATAAGCCATTATTCTCCAAGCCCAAATAATAAATGTGACACTATTTCATCATATGAATTCATAATCGAATTTTTGTGTTTTGTATAACAATCTTTTCTTGAAGAAATTTTATTATGGCGTTCGCGAATCATTAAGTCCTGATAAGCAACCTTTGGATAAATCGGGAATCAAATCTTTTTCATAACTAATTATGACAGAAAGATTACGAAAAAAGAAATGTAAGTCCATTCCTTAATATATCAATGACTATGAATTCAATGAGGTAATCCGTTCTCTTTATTTATTCATTTTCCGGTTCCGCTTTCTCTTTCTCTTTCTTACCGATTTGGTACGATGTTTCCGAAATGGATTGCCAATGATGCTTATAGACAATTACCCGCCAGGATCGCTCGCCATAATTGCTATGGCAGATAGGTTATCGAAGCCCAGTCGGAAACATTACCATCAAATGGCGAAGCCCTCTCCTTTCGGAGAGGGCTTGTTAGCCAAGGCGTTGTTAAAAGGAAAGCAGCTTTGATGAGGTTGCGGGGTCGGGCAGTTGGAGCGCTTCGGATTACCCAAAGGAGTTATGATGAAAATTTTTGAAGAAATTGGCGTAAGTGATGACACAGTTATCCGTTCTTGTGATAATATCCAAATAGAAGCACAATTCAAATATTTAAAATTCAAGGAGGTGATTAAATGGTGCGCCTGTTTGGTGCAGTCATTATAGATAGGTGGAACTCTTACTCTGGTAAAACCTAGCGGGGATTCGGTATCCAGCCTTCCTTGGCTTTATAGCTCCGGGAGTGGCGACCTGTTCTTCATGTTTTTATCTTACCCTGCTTTGGCTCGAGTCCGTCGGAATTTTACACTCTGTTTTTTAAGATATTTGGTAGTGGGTTCTTTTTTTGCTAAAATTGGTTATAGGAATTGAAAATTGAATAGGAATACTTCTAAATATTTGGCACTCTACGCGGAAACAGCGGTAGGAGCTATTGAACAAAAGGTTCGATTAACTCCTGCCGTCGTTTTTTGTCGGCATATCAGCATATGAAGGGAAGAGTAGCCATGACGAAAGACATATTTTGGACTCCGGCCGGAAAGTGGGCCAATAGAATCGCGTTTCATATCAAGGATGTGTGCGAAATGACTGGGCTTGCAAAATCGACAATTTACGAATATTACCGGAATGGACGCTTAAAAGTGTTGAAAATTGGAAAGCATTATCTTATTCTTCGTTCTAGTCTAGAAGAGTTTTTTGCAGACGCTGAGGACGAGGGGATGATAATCTGAAGATAAGCACTAATCTGCGGCAGGAGCTAGTAGATCGAAAAGATCCTATCTAACTCTTGCCGCAGTTTTTGTTTGTTGAAATTAAGAAGGGGAGTAGGAGCATGAAAAAAATGATTACAGACGCAATCGAGCCAATGGATAACACAATAGCGTTTTCGCCGTCCGATAATTGTAAAATATTAGGACTTGCAAGAAACACAATTTCGAAGTATAATACAATTCGTTTGAAAGTGATGAAAATCGGAAAGCATTATAGGATTCACCGCGCCGCCCTTGAGGAGTTCATAGTGGAAGCCGAGGATGACGGCAGGACAATATAAGCACCAATAAGCACCAAAAAAATAGAGAAATTCAATAATTTCAAGGTTTGGCGGTACTCAATATTATTATTTAGTATAATAGCAAAGTACGTTGAACGGGGGCGTAGCTCAGCTGGGAGAGCGCCTGCATGGCATGCAGGAGGTCAGGGGTTCGATCCCCCTCGTCTCCACCATAGAAATTTGTGAAAGCTGACGGATTTTCCCGTCGGCTTTTCTTTTTGCCGTTTGCGTGTTTTTCTGTAGGAGGTTGTGTTTGTGCGCTGGCGGGGAAACGGATGCCTTTTGCTTGCGGCGTTTATTTGGGGGACGACGTTTGTTGCGCAGTCCGTCGGCATGGAAAATCTTGGGCCGTTTACTTACGGAGTGGCACGGTTCTTTCTTGGCGTACTGGCCTTGACCGGTCTTTGGCTGCTCTCGGGCGGATGGGAGCGAAGGGAAACGTCGGCTCGGAGTTTTGGCGTCGGCGCGGCGGCGGGAGGTATTATGTTTGTCGCGTCCGCGTTTCAGCAGTACGGTATGGTGTATACGACGGCAGGGAAGGCTTCGTTTTTGACGTGCCTTTATTTGATTCTCGTACCGCTGACCGGCATTTTTTTGCGCCAGCACATCCGCGGCGAGCATTGGACGGGTGCGGCGCTTGCGGTGACGGGACTGTATTTTCTTTGCGTGAAGGAAGGCCTTTCTTTAGGAACAGGCGATTTGCTGGAGATTTGCGGCGCGTTTTTTTGGACTGCGCATATTCTGTTTGTGGATCGTTTTGCCGCGAAAGTTGAGGCAATCGCCATGTCCCTGGCGCAGGTTGCCGTTGTGTTTTTGTTGAATCTGGCGATGGCGGTAATTTTTGAAACGGCGCAGACAGCGGATATTGCAGCGGCATGGTTTTCGCTTTTTTATGCGGGTGTGCTCTCTACCGGCGTTGCGTTCACGCTTCAAATTATTGGACAGCGGGAGGCGGATCCTGCGCCTGCGGCGGTCATCATGAGCTTGGAATCGTTTTTT
>ERZ842401.3486-NODE-3486-length-19497-cov-6.045726_pt1 | contig 19497 bp, 14 predicted proteins | sample MGYA00521270_ERZ842401 | MGnify/ENA primary metagenome ERZ842401 (study PRJEB31892, sample SAMEA3878208) | bioreactor metagenome | biome: Moose rumen | place: Sweden | collected 2011-10 | study: EMG produced TPA metagenomics assembly of the PRJEB12797 data set... | reverse complement strand
ATGGATCAGTTTGAAGATCAATACCAGGGCAAACAAGAGCGCAAAGCCCTGGAAAAAGAAAATGCCCAGCGCACCAGGGAATGGGAAAAAGAATACGGGCATCATCTGCGCTGGCAGGGCGATTTGACAGCGGAATATATGCAGAAATATGGGATGATGCCTACCTATAACGCGCCTTATGCCAATCCGATGGCCGTTATTCCCGGCCCGGACACGTTGGGCGTGGATGCGGCCAGGACACTGGCGATGGAGGCGGTGTTGAAAGTAGAGCCACGATTGACCCGATCTAAACTGGAAACCATGTTCTCCACCTGGGAATTTTGTTATAGCCGTGATCTGGGCTGGTTCTGGGAACCTACCGGAACATGGTATTTCGCCTGGTATTCCGATACCGATAAAATTGTGTGCAATGCCTATGTCAGCGATTGCGACAGGAAGGTGACTATCGTTTTTGACCATCTGGATTGCCATGATCCTTACGATGACAGCGGCCTGATGGTCTTTACTGATTTTTAAGAAAGGAATTGCTTATGTCTGAACAAGTGATTGAAAACGGTTTATCCCCCGGAAAAGAAGCAGCGCAGCAAACACCCCAGGACAGGCTAAAAGAAATCACGGAAGGGATCGAGCGCGGCATCCAGGAATTGTTTTCCAGCGATAGGTACGCGCAATATCTCAAAACCATGTCGCGCTTCCACCATTATTCTCTGAACAATACCATCCTGATTTTTCTGCAAAAGCCGGATGCTACCCTGGTGACGGGCTTTGGCAAATGGCGGGATAAATTTCAGCGCCATGTGAAGAAGGGCGAAAAGAGCATCAAGATCATTGCCCCTACGCCCTTTACCATCAAAAAAGAACAGGAAAAGCGCGATCCTGAAACCAATATGCTGGTGGTGGATGAAAAGGGCGATCCTGTGATGGAAGAAGTGTATATCCAAATTCCCCGGTTCAAAGTGGTGCCGGTTTTTGACGTTTCTCAAACAGACGGAAAGCCGCTTCCGCAACTCGTCCATGATCTGCACGGACATGTAGAGCATTTCGATGCTTTCTTTGAAGCGGTCATGCGCTCCTCTCCCGTGCCGATGGATATAGAACCATTGGACAGAAACACGCATGGAGATGGCTATTATCATCTAAAAGAAAATCGCATCGTCCTGCGGGAAGGCATGAGCGAAGTACAGACCATATCCGCAGCCATTCATGAGATCACTCATGCCACGCTGCATAATGAAGCCGCCTTAAAAGTATGGCAGGATCACCACGATGGCGTTCTGAAAGATACGGCGACCCAGGAAGTGGAAGCGGAGAGCGTTTCCAATGCCGTATGCCAATATTACGGCATTGAAACCAAGGAAAACAGCTTTGGATATATCGCAAATTGGAGCAAAACCAAGGAATTGGCGGAATTAAAGGCGTCCCTGGAAACCATCAATCAAGCGGCATCGTCCATCATTTCCGAAATCGACAGGAATCTGGATGAAATCATGCAGGAGCGCGGCTTGCAGCCCGTCACGCAGGAAATTTCGGGAGAGCAAGCATCCATGCCGGATGCAGCCGCCCCTTCCGCACCCGCTGGATTGCGGATTGAAACCAGCACCTCCCTTGTTCCATCCGGTTTACTGACTCCGGATTGCGGCGTGATTATCACCATGAAGGAATTGCAGGAATACGGCTATACAGCCAATGAACTTCTGCCGCTTACGCGGGAAAAAGCCTATACATTGTTTGAGCAGGATGTGCCCGTGTATGCGCTTTATCCCGATGGCACCGAAAGTATGATGATGGATCATGCTGAAATCACCGCGCACACGGGGTATTTCGGGGTGGATCGGGAAGATTGGAAACAATCGCGGGACTATCAAAGCCTGTTGGCAAAGCATGATGCGGGGGCCGAAGTGGTGGAGCAATTTTTTATCAATCAGAAAAGTGAACCCGCAATCATGATTTATCAGCTTCGGGATCAGGAGAATCGGAGAAATCTGCAATTCCTGTCGATGGAAGAATTACAGAAAACCGGGCAAACCGTTGATCGCAATAACTATGAGCCTATCTATACAATGACCACGCCGCCTGACACAAGAAATCAGGGTGCCCTTCTGGATGCGGTGTTTCAGCAATTCAATCTGAATCGCCCGGATGATTTTCGGGGGCACAGCCTATCCGTCAGCGACATCGTTGCGCTGAAGGTGAATGGTCAGGTATCATTTCATTATGTGGACAGCACAGGTTTTCAACGGCTCCCGGATTTTCTTGGCCCGGATAACCCGCTGAAGAACGCGGAGATGGCCATGGAGGATGACTACGGCATGATTGACGGGATCATCAATAACGGGAAAAATCCCGCCCTGGAAATGAACAAAAAAGAACCGCGCTCCATCATGGAACAGCTAAAAAAGCCGCTGCCCGCAAGCAGAAAATCGCCGGAGCATCCATTGCCCGGCAAAAAGAAAGAAGGATTGGTACGATGACGCCTGATTTTAAGCAAGACGAAATCAACATCATGTGTATCTATGGCGCAGACACTCGGCTGCAACTGATTGCCAAGCTGGAAAAAATGCAGCCCTATTTGGGAGCGGATCAGGCTGCTCTGCGGAAGCTGTCCGATTCCGCAATTTCCAAGCTGAAATCCATGACGGACGAGCAATTTCTTGAACTGAATGAAAAAATGGTGCCTGATTTTTAAGGGAACGGAGGAGAAAAATGCCTGATAAAGCATTGGCTTTCGCGCAGATGGCCGATCAAAAAGCGATGGAAATAATGCGCAGCTATCAAAGCTGGACAGCGTTCTTGACCACGGCCGCGAGGCTCTATAAATATCCGTACCATGAGCAGCTATTGATTTATGCACAGCGACCCGACGCGACGGCCTGTGCGGAATTTGGGCTATGGACGGAAACCATGCGCCGGTATGTGCGGCGCGGCTCCAAGGGGATCGGCTTGGTGGATATGTCGGGGAACGCGCCCCGATTGCGGTATGTATTCGATATTTCTGATACGGGCGGCAGGGAGGATTCTCGCCGCCCATTCATTTGGCAGTTGGAAGAAAAGCACCTGGATGCGGTTCAAGCCATGCTTGCCATCCGCTATGACGAGGACGCGCCTTATTTTCCTCAGCAGCTTGAATTGATCGCCAATAAACTGGCGGCTGAATATTGGGAAGATCACAAGCGGGATATTCTCGACATCATTGACGATACTTATTTATCCGATTATGATGAATATAACGTGGGAGTGACCTTTCGGAAAGCGGCCGGCGTGAGCATCGCCTATATGCTCATAGCCCGCTGCGATCTGGAACCGGAAGAATCCTTCTCCCATGAGGATTTCATGAGCATCTTCGATTTCAATACCCCGCAGGCGGTTTTCGCCCTGGGCACAGCGGTAAGCCAGATCAGCCAGCGGGTGCTGCGGCAAATCGAAGCGGTGGTAAAAAATGCTGAAAGGAGCATTGAAAATGAGCGAACTGACCTATATCCAGAACGGGGACTATCTGATCCCGAACCTGACGTTGGGCGAAATGGAAACCAAGCCCCTGGGCAAGTACGGGATGATGCGGAAACAATACCTGATGGAGCAGCGACCGATCCTGTTCAATTCCCTGCTACTCAGCGGGAAATTACAGAGCCATCTGCTGGAAATCGAGCAGACAGCGCAGACCCGCCTGGAACAGATGATGGACAAAATGCGCCAGGAAGCGGGCCTGACCGAGAAAATGAAAGCGGAGAATCCGATGGAGTGGGTGGGTCAAATGAATGGGCTGAAAGCCCAGGCCGAGGAAATCCTGCTGAACGAACTGATTTACAATTAACAGAAGAATCCGAAAATGAAAACGCAGGGGGCGATCCTCCTGCGTTTTCCATTGATGGGCGGGCGGATCTTCCCGATGATGGAGCGACGGAAGATGGGAATTGGAATGACTTGGCGCTTCCGCAGCCGGACACATTGCAAACTTCCCTTTTTGACGCGGAAATTATTTCCGCGGAAACGCTTTCCGCTCCTCTCCCGCCCAGGCAGGGCATCCGCTATGCCCACCAGATCGTGGATGAAGCGTTGGCTGTCGGCGGGTTTGACATAAACAGTCGGCTTACGATTGCCGCTTATTTTATGAAGAATAAGCCCATGGAAGATAACGCCCGCTTTCTGGCGGAGCATTACGGCGTCAACGGTACGGGCTTTTATCTGAATGATCGGCAGTACGCGATGTGGTACGATCAGAACGGCATCAGGCTGGCGTCGGGTGAAACTTCGCAGGGGCTTTCCTCTCAACTGATTTCCTGGGAGCAGGCGGCCCAGCGCATCCGGGAATTGTTGGACGAAGGGCGTTATATGACCCAAGATGAATTGGATCGAGCGCCTGAGTTTGAATTGGAAGAATTGGCGTCTGACTTGGTTTTCTTTCGCCGGGATTTGAGCGAAGAAGCGAAAGAGCAGGGGTATCTGCCGACCATCGGCGCGATTTCAGAAGAACGTATCAGTTTTGATGAAATGCAAAGCAGGCTGGTCGCTCTTATGAAGCAGCCGGAAACATTGGTGGCATTGGAAAATGAATTGTCGCGTTTCATGACGGCATACGCGGAAAACCGTGATCTTTTTCGTTTCCGTTATCACAAGCAGGGAAAATATCTTCAGCGGCTTCAGGACTTGCAGCGCGATCCGCTGATCTTTACCGCGGCACCGGCTTTTGATCCGCAGCACCGTTACTTTATATCCATGGATCAAATAGATCGAATTTTGCACGGAGGGAATGACAGCACAGAATACCGATTGGCCGTATATGCTTATTTCCGAAATCACCCGCTTCCCAAAGACCAAGAAAATTATATGAAAAACTATCATGGACAATATAGCGGGCAAAGCAGTATCAATTATGACCTTCTCTATACCACAAAGAGTTTTTCTTATCGGCGCACATACCGCGATGCTCCCCCGGCTGAAATCGAATGGAAATGGAATAAAGCGGCCAAGCGCATCCAGACGCTGATTCAGCAGGGACGCTTCCTCACGGACGCAGACCGCGCCGCCATGCCCGATTATGAGCGAAAGCAAATTGCAATGCAGATTGTTCGCGCCTTTTCGGACGCGCCGCCTGAAATACAGCGGCCATTCGGTCATAATGATATTTTAGAGTTTTGGGATGCTGTGAAGGAAGTGCAGCCACAGTTGACCGATCCCCAGCGGATCGAGGAAATATATCGTTCCCTTGTTTCGCTGACGGAAATGACCCTTCCGAATGACCGGCACTTGACCACCCGACAGCAAACGCTTCAAACCATGACCGATTTTATCGAGGGGAAATATGGGCTGTTTGGCGAGAGGGTGCAGCCTGTCTTTTCATTTTCTATTTCTGACAATCAGGATAAAACCGAGGAACGGGCCGACAATATTCCCACCGAGCAACAGGAGGAAATCCCGCCATCTTTGGATTCACCGTCAGCGGCGGATGCCGTTCAAGAAGATTTGCCCCTGGATGCTCCTGCTCCGATTCATCGGGCTTTAACCCAGGATGATATTGACGCTGCCCTTCTGGAATGGAATGGCAGCAGCGAAAGCAAACAAGCAGTTGTCCGTTATATGCAGGTTCATGCCCGTGACCGGGAGGCCGCCGCATGGCTGCGCGGGGAGTATGGCGATGATCTTCCTGCTTTCCCCGTAACAGCGGGCGGTGCCGCCGGGGATGTTTCCTGGACGAAAGTACAGCGCAGGATCGCGCAGCTTATCCGGGAAGGGCACTTTTTGACGGAAGAAAAGCAGGATGATATTTCCGCTCCTGTGCCCGAGGAAAAGCAGACGGAAAAACCGGCTAAGCGAATTGCCCAAACAATGGATGAATTGCTCACGCCGCTCACATTGGAGCAGGTGATCGAGTACAATTCTATCAAGGAGCATTATCCCGACGCCTGGGTGGGCTATGAGCAAATGGGTAATTATCTTTTCTTTGGCGAAGAAGCGAAACAAGTATCAGAAATTCTTGGCACTCATGTTTTTGAAAAGGAGTTTCCAGGCGGTAAAATCTCCTTCACGGGATTCCCTGCTTCCAGATGGTATTCATCGTCAAAAAAGCTGTGGAGCAAAGGGCATGACATTTATCTGGCAGGTGAAACGGACGATGGTACGCATACAGAAGTAAAACATTATCTGGCACGCGATTACCTTCCGATCCATGATACCGTTATGATCGACGGAAGGGAATTTCAGATTGACCAGGTGGATTTTCAGCATGATAAAGTCAGCCTGCTGGATATGACCTTATTGAGAGAATCCAGATACCCCATGTTCCGTGTGGAGAGTATTGAGGATGTACGCTATTATTGGGAGAAAACGGAAGAAAGCATTGATCTTTCGGATAAAAACATGGACGGGCAGATTCTTTCTCCTGAAATAGATCGTGAATCCGAATCTCCCCGCGTGATTGTGCCGGAGGACAGACTGCTCACCCGCGCCATTAATTTGACGGAAAATGACCGGCAGGAAGCCAAGCAAGACCATCATGCTGCGGCCCCTGTTGCTGAAAATCAGGAAAAAGCAGAGAATTTCCGCATCACAGATTTAACTTTAGGCCAAGTTGGCCAAAAGTCAAAATTCAGGGCCAACCTGAACGCGATCTATGTGCTGAAACTGATCGAAAGCGAAAACCGACAGGCAACGCCGGAAGAACAGGAAGTATTATCCCGCTATGTGGGATGGGGCGGCATTGCGGATGCTTTTGATGAGAGCAAAACAGCCTGGGTCAAAGAATACGCGGAACTGAAAGACGCGCTTACGCCGGAGGAATACAGCGCCGCCCGCGCTTCCACGCTGAACGCGCACTACACTTCTCCTACGGTGATCCAGGCCATGTATGAAGCCTTGGGCAACATGGGCTTTCAAACGGGCAATATTCTGGAACCGGCCATGGGCGTGGGCAATTTCTTCGGGATGCTGCCAGAAACCATGCGGGGCAGCAAGCTGTACGGTGTTGAATTGGACAGTATCAGCGGCAGAATCGCCCGGCAGCTATACCCTAACGCGGATATTCGTGTGGCCGGTTTTGAAACAACGGATCGCAGGGATTTCTATGATTTAGCCGTTGGCAATGTGCCATTCGGCAACTATAAAGTACATGACCGGGCTTATGACAAGCTCGGTTTTAATATACACAACTATTTTTTTGCCAAATCATTGGATCAGGTGCGGCCCGGGGGTATTGTTGCTTTTGTCACATCCCGTTACACGATGGACGCAAAATCTCCCGAGGTACGAAAGTACCTGGCACAGCGGGCGGATCTGCTGGGCGCGATCCGCTTACCCAACAATGCTTTCAAGGCAAACGCGGGAACCGATGTGACAACCGATATTGTTTTCCTGCAAAAGCGTGATCGGCCCATGGATATTGAACCGGATTGGGTTCATCTGGGCGAAACCGAGGATGGCATACCGATCAACAGCTACTATGTTGACCATCCCAACATGGTGCTGGGCACGATGGCCTGGGACAAAAGTATGTATGGCGATGAGCGGGAAACAACCTGCAATCCCATCGAGGGCGCACAGCTTTCGGAGCAGTTATCAGAAGCGATCCGATCTATTACCGGCAGCTATCAGGCGGCGGAACTGCCTGATTTAGCGGAAGGAGAAGAAATATCTGATTCTATTCCCGCCGATCCTTCCGTAAAGAATTATTCTTACACTGTGGTGGATGGCGAAGTATATTACCGGCAAAATTCCGTCATGGTGCGTCCCGCGTTGAACCAAACCGCCCAGGAACGGGTAAAGGGCATGGTAGCCCTGCGTGATTGTGTTCACAGGCTGATGGACGCTCAGGTGGATGATGAAGATGAAGCTGTGATCCGGGCGCGTCAGGCCGAGTTGAATACCATGTATGACCGTTTCACAAAGCGGCACGGGCTTATCAATTCACGGGGAAATTCTTTGGCCTTTGCGGATGATCCGTCCTACTATCTGCTCTGTTCTTTGGAAATCCTGGATGAAGATGGAAACCTGGAACGCAAAGCGGATATGTTCACCAAGCGTACCATCCGGCAGCGTCGCGAAATCACCCATGTCGATACTGCTGTGGAAGCCCTGGCTGTGTCCATTGGCGAGCGGGCCTTCGTCGATCTGGAATACATGGCTTCTCTCATGGGCGGCGATGATAAGATACCGCAGATTGTTCGTGATCTGCATGGCGTGATTTTCAAAGACCCGGAAACCGGCCCGTTTGACATGGAAAATGAAGAAACGCGGTATAAGGGCTGGCAAAACGCGGACGAATACCTTTCCGGCAACGTGCGCCAAAAACTGCGGATTGCGCGGCAGGCCGCGGAACAAAATCCACAGTTTCAAGTCAATGTAACCTCATTGGAAACGGTGCAGCCCAAAGACCTGGACGCTTCGGAGATTGATGTTCGCCTGGGCGCTACCTGGGTGGACAAGCAGTATATTGAACAGTTTATGTATGAATTGTTCAAAACGCCCGAATCGCTCCAACACTACGATGAATGGGGAGGATTCAACCGTGACGCGGTGATCGTTCAGTTTTCCGAATACACCGCCGAGTGGAGGATTGCCAATAAGAGCGCGATTTCCGGCTCCGATGTGGCGGCTTATACCACCTATGGCACGGAGGATATGAGCGCCTACGAAATCCTGGAACACACGCTGAATCTGCGGGATGTGCGTATCTTTGAAACGGTCGAGGACGCGGAGGGCCATGAGCGGCGTGTTGTCAATGCAAAACGGACAACGCTGGCCCAGCAAAAGCAGCAGGCCATCAAGGACGCTTTCCGGGATTGGATTTGGAATGACCCGGAGCGCCGAATGGCCCTGATGAGCAAGTACAACGAGGTTTTCAACAGTACGCGCCCCCGCGAATATGACGGTCAGCACATTGTATTTACCGGCATGACCCCCGAAATATCCCTGCGGGAACATCAACGAAATGCCATCGCGCACATCCTTTACGGAGGCAATGCGCTGCTGGCGCACCAGGTGGGTGCGGGGAAAACCTTTGAAATGGTCGCCGCTGTCATGGAATCGAAGCGGCTGGGCTTATGCCAGAAAGCCATGATCGTTGTGCCCAACCACTTGACCGAACAATGGGCATCCGAATTTCTGCGCCTATATCCGTCCGCCAATATCCTGGTGACCACCAAGAAGGATTTTGAAAAGAATAACCGCAAAAAATTCTGTTCCCGTATTGCTACCGGCGAGTATGATGCTGTCATTATCGGGCACAGCCAATTTGAAAAAATCCCCGTTTCCATTGAACGGCAGGAACAGTTTATCCATCACCAAATTCAAGAGGTGATGGACGCCCTGGAATCCATGCGGGATGATGAGGACGAAAATCGTTTCAGCATCAAGCAGTTGGAGCGTTCAAAAAAACGATTGGAAGCGCGGCTGGAAAAAATCCACGATAATTACCGGAAAGATGATGTTGTCACCTTTGAGCAGCTCGGCGTGGATCGGCTGTATGTGGACGAAGCGCACGCGTTCAAAAACCTCTATCTTTACACAAAAATGAACAATGTGGCGGGCCTTTCCACCACGGAAGCACAAAAATCCAGCGATATGTTTCTCAAATGTCGCTATATTGATGAAATCACGGATGGGCGCGGCATTGTGTTTGCAACGGGCACACCTGTTTCAAACAGCATGACCGAGCTATATACCATGCAGCGTTATCTTCAATATCGCGCCCTGCAGGAAAACGGATTCTCGCATTTTGACTGCTGGGTCAGCACCTTTGGCGAAACAACAACTACCATGGAATTGGCCCCGGAAGGAACGGGCTATCGCGCCAGAACGCGGTTTGCCCGCTTTTTTAATCTTCCTGAACTGATGAATCTGTTTAAGGCAGTCGCGGATATTAAAACGGCGGATCAGCTTCATTTGCCGACGCCCAACGCTCATTTTGAAACGATTGTTGTGCAGCCAACAGAAGAACAAAAAGAGATCGTTCAATCCTTGGCTGCCAGGGCTGCTCGTGTCCATTCAGGGAGTGTTGACCCGAAGATTGACAATATGCTGACCATCACATCCGATGGCCGAAAGCTGGGGCTGGATCAGCGGCTCATCAACCCCATGCTGCCCGATGATCCCGGCAGTAAAGTCAATGCCTGCATCGACAATGTTTTTCGGCTATGGGATGAAGGAAAAGCGGAAAAGCTGACGCAGCTTATCTTCTGCGACCTTTCAACGCCCAAAACAGGCGCGTCTGCCCGATCCATGCAAATGGCGGCCAAAGCGCCGCCTGAAACGATCAACGGCGCGGCAATGCCTGTTCCAGCGCCGGAAATCGAGGATCATGACCGTTTTTCCGTCTATGACGATATACGGTCAAAACTGATTGCCTGCGGGATTCCATTGGAGCAGATCGCTTTCATTCACGATGCCAATACGGAAATTCGGAAGAAAGAACTGTTTGCCAAGGTACGCTCCGGGCAAGTGCGTGTGCTGCTGGGCAGCACGGCAAAAATGGGCGCAGGCACAAACGTCCAGGATCGGTTGATTGCCATTCATGATCTGGATTGTCCGTGGCGGCCCGGCGATTTGGAACAGCGCGCCGGAAGAATTATTCGGCAGGGAAACAACAATGAAGATGTTTTTATTTACCGATATGTAACCGAGGGCACGTTTGACGCCTATCTGTGGCAGACGGTAGAGAATAAGCAAAAATTCATATCACAGATCATGACTTCAAAATCGCCGGTTCGCTCCTGCGAGGACGTGGACGAAACGGCGCTTTCTTATGCGGAAATCAAGGCGCTTTGCGCCGGTGATCCCAGGATCAAGGAAAAAATTGATCTGGATGTGGATGTTGCCCGCCTGAGGCTGATGAAATCACAGCATGAAACTAACCGTCACATCCTGGAAAATCGTTTGGTACGCTTTTTCCCGGAGCAAATTGAACTGAATAAAAGCATTTTGAGAGGATTGGAACAGGATTTGGCCCTGGCAGCTTCTCATCCGCTGCCCCAGGATGGTTTTGTCGGCATGGAAATCAACGGCGATTATCTGACGGACAAAGAAAATGCCGGGGCAGCGCTGATCCAAGCCTGCAAGGATTTTACGAAAGAAAAAGTACCTGCTATCGGGCATTATCGGGGTTTTGCGCTGAAGCTGGAATATGATTCGCTGTTTAATAAATTCTATCTGACGATCCAGGGCGCTCTATCTCACAGAATTGAAATGAGCAGCAGCGTTATAGGGAATTTGCAGCGGATTGAAAACGAATTGAATCGGATTCCGCAGCAGATTGAGGACGCCAAGGCACGGATCGACAATCTGGAAAAACAGGTGATCGCGGCGGCAGCGGAAAAGGACAAGCCCTTTCCCCAGGAAGAAGAACTGGCGGAAAAGAGCGCCCGTTTAGCCCTTTTGAACGCGGAATTGGATATTGACGGTCAGATTGCGGCAGCGGCAAAGAAGGAAGAATCCTTAAATGATCGGGTGGCAAAGAAGCCTTATCCCTCGATTATGGAACGATTGAATCAGCCGTGTCCGATGAATACGGCACACAGGAAAAATCAACAGGAGGTCAGATAATGAAAGAAACGATGATGGATTGGCGCATGGTTCCGCTTTATACGGAAACTGCTGCCTATGCGCGGGAGCATGGCGAATTGGAAACTTTCCGTTTGTCCAACCGGGCAAATGAAGCCTGCAAGCAGGCGATTGAACGCTCCATTCGGGAGAATTTTGACGGGATGTACCTGGAAAAAGAATCGGCGCTGCCTGTCTTACATGAATTTGGACGGGAGCGGATGCTCTTTGTTCTGGCGAACACGGTACAGCAAAAGGATTATGATGGAAGATTCAGCATGGACAATAAGGCATGGGCATGGAAGATTCCTGTTAGGCCCGCCATTACGGGCGAATTGGATGATCGCCGGTTATCCTGGGTGGTGGAAAGCCACCCCGCAGTGCTGGACGGATTTATCCATCTGGCACGGAAAGCGGCTGCTGAGCAGGATCGCCCATCTATCTTAAATCAGCTTCATCAGCCGCTTGACAACGCCGCGCTGCCCAGGCAGCACGATAAAACGAAAGGACAGGAACGATAATGGAAAAGCAAAAGAAAATTGAAATCAAGGTGCGCGTCACGCCGGAGCAGTTGGACGCCATTCATGATAGGATGCGGCAAATCCCTACGGATAACCGCGAAGCGTATCTCCGTAAAATGGCGCTGAACGGTTATATTCTGACGCTGGACACCACGCAGATCAAGGAAATGAATCATTTACTGCGAAGCATCAGCAATAATTTCAATCAGGTGGCACGGCTGGCCAACAGCAGCGGGAACGTATATGAAACCGATCTGTTTGATATGGCGCAAAAACTGAATCGGATTTGGAATAAACAAAACCAATTCATCATGATGCTAAGCTGTTTAAAATGATAGATAGGAGCTGGTGTTCAAGCACCAAAAAAGCATTGCCTACATAAAACTTAGAAAATCAAGAACTTTGCAAAACAGCAAAACAAAAGAGAACTTATTCCAACGATGTGAACCGTATTCTGGATTATTAATAATATGCAGACTGTCCTTTTTCTATTACACATTATATGAAGAGAGCTGTTGCACAATGCACAATGCAACAGCCTCCTTTTTTACTATAAAGTATATAGAATATTTGCATTAAATCATTAGATGCATAATTTAGAAATTCAAAAATACTCTATAATATGCCATTTTAGTGTATTCTGCACTATAATAGATAAAAAGACTGCCAAGGAGGAATTCGAATGTACTCTGCAATAGAATTAATAAATACAATAATTATGCCTTTTACACTATTATATGGAATAATGTTTCTTGTTTTATTCGCACAAAAATACTTGCGTGAATATCGAAGAAACAAACGACTACTATTTACTCAAAGTGAAATAAAAGATAAGAAAAATGAGATTAATTTAATAATCATTAGCACTGAAAAAGGGGATAATATAGATAATATCATAATCAATACTAAAGAATTATTGAGTATTTTTTCAATATACAATGAAATAGCAGTCGGAATAAATGAAGGGATTTATGATGAAACATATACGAAATTAACCATAGGATATGAAATGATATCTTTCTACAAAAAAAACAGATTCGTTGTTTCTCAAGAAAAAGAAGTAGAAATGCAACGTTTTTTGCCTTTAGAAATACTCTTAGAGCGATGGTCAAATAGTGATAATCGTCAGCACAGCAGTTTTCGTAGGAGGAAGTACTAAAATGTTAAAGTTTGCATATGACAAAATAAATGAATTTTGTAATAATGTAAATAATAATAGTAAAAAAATAATTTTTTCTTCAGAACGAGCTTATATATGGAAATATTTTACAGATAGCTATATTCAAGCAATTAGTAGATTTCAAAACGAACATAATGAGGAGCCAACCGATGAGAAAAAACAGGAAATCATCAATTCGCTACTTGTTGATAATATATTATATAGTTATTTAACTACCGCAGAAAACGAGCAAAAAGAGTATAGAAATGGTATTGAGAAGGATCTGCAAAAGAAAGAGGGAAGATCAACTTTTTGGAAAAGTATTTTTTCAAGTGTATTGGCAAATCTTATCTATTCAGTCATACTTATATTTTTATTTTGGGTTGCAAAAGATCACATATATTCATTGTTAAGTCAATTAATAGCTATATCAAAGTAAACTTATTTTTTCATAATTCATGGAATACTATTTGAAATTATTGGAGAGAACATAATATGGATAGAATTGGGTATAAAGCATATTTGCAATCGTTAGGAAATCAAAATCACTATATAGGACAAATTAAGGCACTAATTGATTTGGAAAAAGAATTGCACATTGACCTTGATGATTACATTCCATATAATGGAGATTATAGTAAACCAGCAGCTTTAACTGCTATGCTGCCTGACTGGCAAAAGTACAATGAGAAATTGAATTTTTCGATTAATAGTTATATGCGATATCGTTTGAGTGGTTTTGAGAATAATAAAGCAGATTCCAATGAACCAACTTGCAGTATGTATTTTACTTTTAACGGAAAAGAAACTGATTTTAAATCAACTCTTTCTGAATTTATGTCCGAACAAGAAGCTCAATTATTCGTTCGCTATATAAAAGAGTACGGTCAATCTCTTGATAAGGATGAGTATATAGAGGAAACAAGAACAATATCGCGTCCTCATTCAAATCCCCAAATGCTTTCTTGTCTTATTGAATCTGTGAACTATAATGTCAATATAAAGGCACTAACGCTTATGATGATCTCTTTATTGCTTGATATTAAATTGACACTTGGTTTTGTTGGCGCAGCACTAACAATTATAGGCTTCAATGGTCGTGCAATTGCAAAGATAAATGTCACTGAGGGAGAAAAATGTTTGATTATGGAAGCAATGCACAGCCGCAATAGAGTAATCAATGAAAATGTTTTTTCCGTGTGTAATAATGAGTGTGTGCATAATGATTTGCCTTGCAAATATCAAAATGAAGATATGTGTACGATTAAGAAAAGTGACATAATTGCCATATTGAATGGATTATGCGAAAAAAACATATTCAAAAAACATGGAAATTTCTATAAATATAGTTTTTGAGAAGTATCATCATTTAAAAAAGCGTGCATGGTTCACGCTTTTTTATTTTACATAGAAAGGATACTTGAACATGGCAACCACCAATTTAATTCCTGTGCATAAAGGAAAAGACGGCCTGATGAGCAAAGCCATCCGAAGAATCATTGGATATGTGGAGAACCCTGGCAAGACAGAAAACGGCAGTTTGGTGACGGGCTATGCGTGTGATCCGCAAACCGCCGATGCGGAATTCATGATGGCAAAGCGGGAATATATCCAGCGAACGGGGCGTATTCGCGGCAAAGATGACGTGATAGCATATCATCTTCGTCAAGCCTTTGCGCCCGGCGAAATCACGCCGGAAGAAGCAAACCGGCTGGGCTATGAATTGGCAAAACGGTTTACACACGGCGAAAATGCTTTTATTGTAGCAACGCATACCGACAAGCATCACATCCATAACCACATTATCATCAGCGCCGTTAATCTGACCTGTGACTATAAATTCCGTGATTTTCATGGCTCTAAAAAGGCGCTGGGCAGGTTGAGCGATATGATCTGTTTGGAAAACGGGTATTCCATTGTTGAGCATCCGAAAGGCCATAAGCAAAGCTACAATAAATGGCTGGGTGAAAACTATCAGCGCAGCCAGCGGGACGAATTGCGGGAAGCAATCGACATTGTGTTGCTGCAAAAGCCCGCGGATATGGGTGCGTTTTTGAAAATGCTGGAAGATATGGGGTGGGAAATCAAGCGCGGCAAGCGGTCTTCCCTGCGGAAAGCCGGACAGCAGCGCTACAAAAGATTAGATTCCCTGGGCGAAGAATATTCGATGGATGTGCTTAATGCGATTTTCAAAGGGCAGCGTATTCATAAGCCCAAAAGGAATTATCACAGCTTAACTCGGCAGAATGATCGTCTGGCGCTGCTGTCCAATATTCAAGCAAAGATGCGTCAAGGAAAAGGCCCTGGGTATGAGCGTTGGAGCAAAATATATTATTTGAAGCAGATGGCCAAGACCATGCTGTATCTTTCCGAGCATGATTTGGATTATACTTCCCTTACAGAATTGACGCAGGATAAGAAGGATCACAACAATGAACTGTTGAAACAAATCAACAATATAGACGCGCGTTTGGAAGAAATCAGCGCATTAAGAACTCACATCATCAATTATTTGAACACCAGGGATATATACCAGAAATATCATAAATCTGGACATTCAAAAAAATTCGCTGCTGAACATGAGCAGGAATTGACCATGCACCGTGCAGCAAAACAGGCTTTTGATAAATTGGGAGCCAAGAAAATTCCCTCCATCAAAAGCCTTTCCGATGAATACTCCGCTTTAGTCAGCCAAAAGAAAAAGCTGTATTCGGATTATAGAAAAGTACGGGATGAAATGCGGGAGCTGCTCGTTGTCAAAGCCAATATAGATGAAATGCTGCAAATCGAAGCGCAGCAGAAAGAACAGGAGATGAACCGTAATAATGTTCGATAAAGGAATCAAGCGTTTTGAAAAAACGCGCCGCCGCATGATATATCATGCGATCAAGAGGGGTTTGGGGGCTGCTGCCACCAACAAGCTGCATCGTGTTATGGGCCCACGATGCCCAGCTTGCGGTTTTTGTTTAAAAGAAGAAGGCAGAATATACAATGCAATTGACACTAAATTTATTACAATTTAGAACAATTAGATTTTGCGTTCCCAAATATGTTGTATACTAATATGCTTGACTATATAGGCAAGACTCACTACAATGAAAAAGGATTATTGGGTAGAGGAGGAAAAAATATGCGTGTCATCATTTGTGAAGATGATAAAGAATATCAGTGTACAATTAAAAGTATGATTCAAAAGTGGATGCAAATTAATCATAGAGATGAAACAAATATAATTGCTTATTCATCCTCTGAAGATTTTTTGGAAAAATGGAAACACGGATTAAAAGCAGATATATTATTTCTGGATATTATATTTAATAAAGAAATGAATGGACTGGATGCGGCAGGCATTATTCGGGCAACAGATCATTATACAACAATTGTTTTTATTACAAATTTTGAAGCATATTCTAAAGACGGATATTTTGTTAATGCTCTTAGATACTTAAGTAAGCCGGTATGCTATGAGGATATAGCACTATGTTTAGATGTAGCATACAAACAATACACATTAGCTCATAACGAATTTCTTATCCTAATGGAGTCTGGAATCAGAATAGCCATTAGATATGAAGACATAATATATATTGAAGCACAATCGCCCTACGTCATTGTTCATTTGCAAAATCAACCGAATAGTGAAATGAGGGTTCGTTCTAAAATTACTGAGTTTAAATATAAATTGCCAGGTGAGACATTTGTACAATGTCATAGAAGTTATATAGTTAATATTGTACATACGCGTTGTATTAGGCGAAATGAATTGGTAGTTTCTGATGGCACAATAATACCGGTATCGCGTTCATTAATCAGGGTGGTGAATGAGACGTTTGATAGTTATTATCAAGAAGGCGGTGTAATTCATGTGGGGCATCTTTGAAATTTTCATAAATTTATTTCAAGCTATCCTGATACAAAGATTTATGAACTATCGATTACACATTAATCGAAAAAAAATGATGGCAGATGGTATCTGTATTCTTTTAATGACCTGTTATACTTCACTTTGTATGTATAATATAGTTTATCTTCCTGACATATTAGTTTTTATTTTTCCATTATTTTATGGAATTTATGTTGCGGATGAAAAATGGTACGTTGTTACATTTTGGAGTATAATTATCATGTTACTTTTTTTATTAATAATTTCGTTGTCTCTTCATTTGTTTATCAGCATTCCGGGAATAAATTATAATGAATTAATGGGGAATAGTATTATCCGTCTTGTTTTTGTGGTTAGTACAAATATGGTGTTAACTCTAATTGTATGTATTACAAAGCAAATAAGTAGAGATTATTCAAGACCATATTGGTCTATCCTTGGATTATTTTTGCTTGTAATTATTTCATTACTTATTATTGAAGAATCTCTTTATTATTTGCAAATTGATATGGAATTTGAAAACGCAATAATAAAGTCATCATTTTTTTGGGGTTATATGGGATTGCTCTTTTGTACAGTTGGCATAGTATCATTGTTTCATATCATGATGAAGAGTATTGAAAAAGAACATTGTTATCGAGGAGAATTAGCTTCAATAACTCAAACGAAACAATATCAGAAAGAACTTGAACAGTTGTATGATCGACTTATTACAATTAAACATGATATAAAGCATCATTTTCAAATTATGGAGAGTATTCTAATTCACGAGAATCAAGAAAAAATGAGGGAGTACTTTAATGAATATCTGAAGAAATCAGAAATGACAGATCTCTTTCATACGGGATCCCAGTCTGTTGACGCCCTACTTTTAGCAAAGTCTATTAGAATGAAACAAAAGAATATAGAATTTCGTTATTCTCCATATCCATTAGATAGTCTTCCTATAGATGAAACAGATTTTTGTACTTTATTAGGGAATATCCTTGATAATGCCATAGAAGGAGTGTTACGAATTGACTCGGCTAATATAACCCATGTGATTAACTTGGCATTTTCTCGATCTTGGGATATGTTCTATATTTATTGCAAGAATCCATGTAACGAATCTACCATTATTTCTGAGAGTGAGGGTTTATTATCTTCAAAGAGAAAGGATAGCCTAAAAATGGGGATAGGGATGCGAAGCATTAAACGCATAGTATATATGTCTGAAGGACGATATACTTATTCAATAGAAAATGGTTTTTTTGTAACAAAAATAGTTTTACCATATATCGTTGAGGAGAATAATAATGATACAGCTGCTAAGTGAGTACGTTGTTAATTGTCTGGTAAAAAAAGAAGCTATTTGTGAGAGCGAAAAGAAAAAATATTTTTATGGATGCGATGTGATTATATATACTATTTTAAGTACATTTGGGTTATTGCTGTTTGGCTGTATTATGGGGCGAGCATTAGAGTCCTTAGTTTGTATAATAGTATTTTATACAAATCAATCTTCTGGTGGTGGTTTTCACGCATCATCTCACAATAAGTGTTTTTTGACAATGATAGCAGGATTATCGATATATATATTATTATTATCGATTGACATGAATTTATTATTCATAATAATTACTGGTATATTTTCTTTGTGTATTCTTTTCTCCTTTCCGCTGGTTCTTCATGCAAGAAAACAGTACTTGATGAAATTCAAAGATAATCTCATAAAACATTCTAAAAAAGTTGTTATTTTTGAAATCATCATTTATGCTATTCTTTTTTTATTCTCGTTGTCTCATTTACTCAAGATATATACAATTTCCCTTTGGATTTCTGCAATTTCTCGTATTTCAGCAGTTGTAATAACTTGTATTCGTTGAAAATACAATGCTGAATAAATTCAATCAGATTGTTGTTGTATCCAAATACGCTTGTATTATGGCTTTGATGCGTCTAATATCGGTTTCTTTCATTCCCAGCAAAGAAATTGTTGGAGTTTCATTTATGCCGAGTAAATAATCTGATGTCACATGAAATAATTGACAAAGTTTTTTTATGTTTTTGACAGTTGGTTCCGAAACACTATTTTCCCAATCCTTTACTGATTTAATGTTAGTCCCGACATAACTGGCAAGTTTGGATTGAGACCAATTGTTTTCGGAACGTAATAGAGAAATTTTGTCACCAATTTTCATAATAATTTCCATGCCGGTGCGGCACCGGCACAAATAGGGATGAAAACGGAAGCCGCAGAATTTTCCGCTTTCATATGGTACAATGTGCTTAGGAGAGGCAAACTACAAAGCACGGTGAGATGAGTTGCACGCAACTCATCAGCTGCAAAGGCAGTATAACAATCAGTGTAAGAGTCGCCTTTCAAGCACAAATAAGTGAGATGATCCAATCCGCACACTAAGAATTGT
>ERZ842401.3484-NODE-3484-length-19500-cov-32.974646_pt1 | contig 19500 bp, 10 predicted proteins | sample MGYA00521270_ERZ842401 | MGnify/ENA primary metagenome ERZ842401 (study PRJEB31892, sample SAMEA3878208) | bioreactor metagenome | biome: Moose rumen | place: Sweden | collected 2011-10 | study: EMG produced TPA metagenomics assembly of the PRJEB12797 data set... | reverse complement strand
ACCAGTTATATCACGCCTTTACTTTCGACCCTTCGAAAAGTTTGCTGCAAAGTTAGGATGTTTTTATGAAACGGTCGTTTCAATTTGTTCCAAATCCGTTTCAATTTGTTCCATACCTCAGAAAAAATATAATTTTATGTGCAAAATCTTCCACTCCCCACAAGAAATTCGGGCATGACGACCTTGATGATCTTGGTCTCCATTGTGTCTTCGGACATATGTAATATGTCCGTCTTCGGCAATGTTTACTTCGTCTACAAAGCCAATTCCGACTCGTTTGCCGTTGAAATGGGCATTTTTTGATTTTTCCGCCTTTTGGGTGGCACCTTCAGCCACAAATCCGTCCTCACCGAGGACTTTTTCCTCCTCACGTTCTTTCTCATACGTGGAGGTAAAAGAAACCACCACTCCGCTACCAGCAAGCAGATACTCGTTGTCGGCGAGTTTCATCAGGATGGCACCGCCTTCCTGCCAGACGGAACCATCAGTAGCACGAGGGTCCCATGGCAGTGTGAAGTAGTGGCGACAGGTGATCGTTAGATCGCCCTCTTGAATGACACGCTCCTTGTCTTGCTGGTCGAAAAGGAGACCGTAGGATTTGGAGGTGAGCGGTGAGCGGTGAGCGGTGAGAGATGAGAGTTGGCGTACCAACTCATAGGCATGCGTGACGGAAGTTGTCTCACGGGGAGAGGCCTGGTCGATGGCAAAAGGAGAGAAGCCCAGGGCGTGGTGCTCTCCAAAAGCATAAAGCGCACGGACACCACTATTCTCGCAACAACGGCTTTCTGGTATGAAAAGGCGGTTATTAGGGAGCGCATACTGGTCTGCCCATCCTTTGAATCCCGTGTCGTAAATGTCTGGGGCAAGCATGGCAAGTTGAGGCGCTCCTGCATGCCACAGGTCAATGAGATGAGCAAGTGGTCCTGCCGAGGGGTATTGTCCGGGAAGTCTGCCACGGCTGTTCATAGCGGCATTGACATAAAGTGGTATCTGTGTGTGTTTCCTTGCCGTCTCACAAAGTCTGCCCACATATTTGGCGTAGTAATATGCCATGAAGATCTCATCGGTATAAATGTCGTCCCCGAAGAGGGAAGTCCAAGGGGACCCTCCTAAATCCTCCCTGCTTAGGGAGGACTTTCTATTTGAAGAGGTCTCCATTCGTTCCTTTAGCCACGGATGCAGTTCCTTTTGATGCTTCTTGAGGTAGTCTATCAGTTCCTGTGGAACGCCTTTTTTGTAGATTTCATCGGCAAGTTTCGAGTGGTCACGGGCAGACTCCAGCATCCCAATCTCGTTCTCCACCTGTATCATGCTGACCACATCATTCCCTACTGCTACGATATGTTTTACCAACGCCTCAAAAGCATGGTTGTCGGCTTGGAACACATTCTCCGAGAATGCGCTGGCGATCTCCAATGGCTTTCCCTCTTCCGTACAAGCACGAGGGAAACGCTTGGTATCTTTCTTAAACCATAGTGGTGCGTAGCATGACATGGAGTTCTTCCATGCGCCAAACCACAAGAAGACGATTTTTAACTGATGCTCCCGAGCCCGTTGTATGGTGCGGTCGATGAGGGTGAAGTCAAATTTCCCCTCCTCTGGCTCCAGAAACTCCCAGTAGGCTGGTACCAACACCGTATTCAGCCCTAAGGTCTTCATGCGGGGTATCACCTCGTCGGCATCCTCTACTGAGGTCACCGCCGAGTTACTTAACTCTCCACCAAGGATTGGCAACTCCTGTGCTTGCAGACCAAGCACTGCAGACAATACCACTACTAAAAGTTTTGCTCGTTTCATAAGGTTTTAGTTTTATGCTCCTGCAAAAGTAAGACATTTTTAGTGAATTCCCAAATTCTTTTTCGTTTTTTGTCAAGGTTGTCATAAGGTTGCACGAAGAGCCTCCTCACGGACGAAGCCCCTACATCCTCCCTTCGAAGGCCGTACCTTCGACCCTTGGATGTGCCGCCTCCTGCCCCCGAAGGTACGGGCTTCGAGGCAAGGAGGAGGCACCTTCGTGGAATGACGCATAAAAAAGAATTTTGCGAAAACTATTGTCGACCTCCCGCCAACGCCGGTCATCGACATACGCCCGCATCCCTCAGTTTAGGGTCAATCTTGTTCAGTCGTGTCTGCGCTTCGTTCATAATCACTAAATATTAACTTTCCAATAACCCGTTTTATTGCTGCCTACACGCACAAGGAGTCCTATCTGCTTTAGTTTGGTGATATAGTTTTTTACCTGACGTTCTGAAAGACCAACTTGCCCACCAATCTCTGCCGCATTAAAGCCACGATGTGCGTTGATGGCTTCGAGTACTTCGATAGCCTTTTCGGACAGTTCCGGGAATTTATCGTGCAGTTCATCGTGCAATTTATCGTGCAGTTCCTCACTTTCATCCTCCTCTGGCTCGCGGTAGTTTTCCATTGCCTCTATGAGGCATTGGAGCATGAATTCTATAAACAGCGTACTTTCGCCCACCGCATCACATTTGGCTATGACGCTGTAATACTCTTGCTGATATTCCTTCACGATGGTCTCAACAGGAATCCACGAGAAGATGCCCTTCCACCGACTCAGCAGCATCGTCTGCCAATAGCGTCCCATGCGTCCGTTGCCGTCAATGAAGGGATGGATGAACTCAAACTCATAGTGGAACACGCATGAATACACCAGCGGATGGGTCTTGCAGGTCTTGACCCAATGAAACAAGTCGCCCATCAGTTCAGGTACTCTATCAGGTGGAGGAGCCATGTGCAGGCAGTTGCCATTACCATCAAACACGCCAACGTCCTCTTGCCGATAGTGTCCTGCGTTACGTACCAACTGGCTCATCATCATTCCGTGTGCCTTCAGCAGGTCTTTCTCTTTGAAGGCATCTAACTGCGGCATCAGGCGATATGCCTCAATGGCATTCTTCACCCCCTGTATCTCATCGGGAGCACCCAGCACATGTTTTCCGTCGATGATATCTGTCACCTGTTTCAGCGAAAGTGTGTTGTTCTCGATGGCCAGCGAAGAGTGGATGATCCTTATCTGGTTTTTCTTACGCAGCAGAGGAGAAGGTGCGTTGTTTCCTATGCGTGAGTTTAAGTTCCCCACTTGTTCAGAAATCTCTGAAATCTGGTGAAGAATCTTCTCTGTGATGGTAAATGGAGGTATATGCATAATCAGTTCGTTTTCTGTCTTATTCAAATACTTGTCGTAATATGGCTTGCTTCAAGAGAAAATCGGGGACGGTTCTCACTGATCCACGAGGTAACTTTATGTTGATTTAGGCAACACATTCCGTGTAATGGCTAATGGAACATCATATACCTATCCACCATTTTTTTACCCTTGTCGAAGGTGCCGGCTCTAAGGGTAACTGATTGTCTTGTTGTTATTTCCTGACGAACTGTCCGAAATAGTTGAGGCAGACATCACGCCATTCTCTGGCGTTCTCTACCTGTATCCGCAAGCGCTCGTCGACCTCCCGCCACCGCTGCTCGTCGACATACGCCCGCATCTTGTTGTGCCATAGGTTCTGGTACGTCTCCGTCGTGATGACACCTTGGTTATAGTGATACTGTAATGACTCCCACAGGGTAGACCCGTCTTTCATCCGATAGTCCCAAGGCAAATGATGGAACCAGAGCAAAAGGTTCTCCGGGCATGTCTCTACCTTGTCATACATAGAGGCATAAGGTTCCCGATACTGGCTGACGGCATCGGTGCCCGTAGAGGATCGGTCAAAGCCAACACCGTCTTTGTCCGCCTTGTGGTAGTAGACAGGGCACCACTCCAAAGGATACTCCGCCTTGAAACCGTCAGGTTCAGGTCCGTAGTGGTGGTCAAACTTGAAGATATGGTGCAAGCCCAGTGGCATCATATAGTTCACACAGGTCTCACGACTCTCCTCCATGACAGTGGACATGAGGAATACGAAGTTCTCATCGATGGAGAAGGTCTGCTCCAGCCATTCCTTGGCAATCTGGTCGGATGACAGCGAAGGGTTCCATGCAAGCCGTCCGAAGGCATACCAGTTAGCCTGTGAGAAATGATGACCACACCAGTTGGCATCCTTTCCGATGTTAGCCACTCCCGCGATACCCGCCAACCAGTCGGGCTCCACATACTGGAAGAACTCCTTCCACATCGGAGCGAGATAAACCAAATGTTTTGACTGCCCCAGATACTCTTGGGTAATCTGCAACTCCACCATGTTAGGAGTCTCTCTGATTTGGTCGAACACAGGACTATAGGGCTCACGAGGCTGGAAGTCGAGCGGTCCGTTCTTTGTCTGTAGGATGACATTCTTACGGAACTTACCGTCGAGGGGCTTGAACTCTGAGACCGCCTGCTTGACACGGTCCTCACCTTTATGGTTGGCACCATAGACGAAACAGCGCCACATGACGATACCAGACCCCTCCAACCTCCCCTGTTTAGGAGCGGCTTGTTCCAAAGCCTCCGCCAACATATTGGCGCCATCGGCATGAGAGCGATGGTAGTCTCCAGGTCCCGGCTGTCCCTCACTATTTGCTTTCACGAGGAAACCGCCAAAATCAGGTATGAGTTTGTAAATCTCACGTGCCTTGTTCTTCCACCATTTGCGAACACCAGTGTCTTTAGGATCGGCAGTCTTGGTATGTCCAAGAGCCATGGGTGTGGCGAAATTGATGGATAGGAAGACACGGATGCCATAAGGGCGGAGTATATCAGCAATCTTCTTCACCTCACGCAGATAGGACTTCGTCAGCATCTTTGGCGAGGCGTTGACATTATTAAGCACGGCGCCATTGATACCGATAGACGCATTGGCACGGGCATAGTCGCGAATCAGTTGCTCATCCAGTTTGAACCATTCGAATATGCTATTTCCAGCATAGCCTCGCTCGATGGAGCCATCGAGATTGTCCCAGTGGTTGAGTAGTCGCAACTTAAACTTAGGCTCCTGCCGTTCGTCCTTAATGGGCATATCAGTTGCCTGTAGTCTCAACACCTCATAGGCACCATAGAGCAGTCCGATGTCATGACGTGCCGTGATGGTCAGTTGGTCGTCATTACCACTGATGACATAGCCATCATTGTCCGGCAGGCTTGGGTCGATGCGTAGCATCACATGGGACCCTTGGTAATAGTTTTGTAGTTCTCCTTTGGCAATGCTAATAGTCGGTGAGCCAGCAGGTGCCTCCACTTGTGCGGTATTGGTGAGGTTATATCTCAGCCATAGGCGATGACCGTCTTCCGCATGAGCCGAAGACGCTGCTATGATTATCGCAGTCATAGTTAATAATAATTTCCTCATACGTTATCTGTTTTTATATCGTTATTTTTCTTGTTCTCTTCTTTCTCTACGTACTCCGCATAGGCTCTTGGTCCCATTCCGAAATGTTTTTTGAATGTGGTGGAGAAGTGGGGCTGGCTGTTGAAGCCTACAGCATAGGCTACTTGTGACACGTTGATTTTCTGTTCTTTGATAAGACGTGCTGCCTGTTCCATTCTTAAATTTCTGATAAACTCAGCAGCCGTAAAGCCGGTCACTTTCTTCATCTTGCGATGTAACTGTGTCCTGCTGATACCAATCTTCAGACTCAGTTTCTCTAAATTGAACTCAGGGTCTGTCAGGTTATCATTGATGCATCGCATTACCTTTTCCATCAGGGCATCATCATTGCCTTTTATCTGAATATTCTCTGTGGACTCATCTGTCGTCTGTCCTTTAAACTTCCCTTTCAGTCGGCGCACGTTATTGACCAGATTCTCGATCAGAATATGTAACTCCTCCATTGCGAAAGGTTTGGAGAGGAAGGCATCTGCTCCCTTTTTCAACCCCTCCAAACGGAAAGACACTTCAGCCTTGGATGTTAACAGGATAACAGGAACTTCTGTCAATGAAGGATTGGATTTTATCGCTTTTAGTAAGGTGATACCATCCATTTCCGGCATCATTACGTCCGTTATGACTAAGTCGTATGCCCTGGTAAGAACCAGTTTCAAAGCCTCTCGCCCGTTAGGAGCATACTCGAACTTATAGTATTCTCCGAGTTCTTGTTTGATGTAGGTGCCAATCTCATGGTCATCATCAACAATGAGAATCCTGAAATCATGCAAAACTTGTTTAGAAGGCTTGTTGGTAGGAGTAGTCGTTGTCTGCTTGACCTCTATCTCCTCAGGCTTAAGGTGCTTTTTCCCTAAGGGAATCTCTACCGTTAGAATAGCCCCGGTTCTCCCGTCCTTGCGGTTGGCGGCACTGATTTTGCCTCCATGCATCTCTGTCAAGGCGCGGCACAGGTTCAGTCCGATTCCAGTGCCATTGATATGTAGGTCTTTTGAGTTCTTTCCCTGATAGAAGCGCTCAAAGAAACGCTCCGTCTTGTCATCCTCAAAGCCGATACCGTCATCGATGACCTCAATGACGGCAGAATTCTCCGACTGGGTTAGTCGGATACATATCTCTCCGTTGTCATAAGTGTATTTGAATGCATTCGACAATAAATTGGAGATGACCTTATCAAACTGTATTTTGTCAATCCAAACCCTGACAGGGTGCTCAGGATGCTCAAAGCGGTAGGTGATATTGCGCTGCTTGGCATTATACTCATAGAGTTTATAGATACCTTGGATAAACTCTGTCAGATTAGTGCTTGTACATGACAATTTCATTTGGTGCTTGTCAATCTTACGCTCGTCAAGAATCTGGTTGACAAGTAGCATCAGCCTTTTGGCATTCTTGTCGATGGTGTCCAAGTCTGTCTGGTCTTCTGGTGTGGTCAGTCGTTTTTTCAATTTCTCCAAGGGACCTATAATGAGGGTGAGCGGAGATCGGATATCGTGTGTGGCATTAATCAGGAAGCGCATTTTCGCCTCTTCCAAGTCACGTGCCCTTTGACGTTCAAAGTTAAAGAGGATCAGTGAAAGGAAACCGATAAGCACAAAGATATAGATGAGATATGCCCACCACGACTTATACCAGGGCTTTAATACGACAATATGCAGTATGCGTGGCGCTTTGCTGAACACCCCGTTGCTTGTTGCCCTCACCTCTATGGTATATTGTCCAGGAGGCAGTTGTGTAAAGGTCAGTTGGTTGACACCCTCGTTCGTCTGCATCCATGTGTCACCGCCATTGATCCTGTATTGGAACGAGATGTTGTCGGCATTCAAGTAATCGAGCGTGGAGAACTCTAATGTGAAAGTATTGTCGGAATAGCGTAACTGGAAATAATCCTGCAGGGGACTTAGCGAATGTCCATTGCTAATAAATCGTGTCAAAAAGACCTCCCCCAATTGATAGATACGGTTGTTGATGTCCTGAGGGCGGAATGTGGTGATACCGTCTGCTGAACCAAAGAAGATGTGATCGTCGTTACGATGTAGTGCCGCTCCAAGGATATACTCTTTCGACATCAGACCGTTGCTTCCGATATGACCAATTATCTGCTGGCGTTTGTCGGCGTATTGCCAGATGCCGTTAGTTGTTGATATCCATATCTCACCTTGGTTGTCCCTGACCATGGAACAAACCATCTTGTCGCTAAGGATTTTGGCTTTGGCGTCTTCTGTCACTTTATTGGTCTTCCAACTATAACGGTAGAGTCCCGCCTCTGTTCCGATGAGCATATCGCCATTCTGTGTCTCACAAATGGTGTAACATTGTAGTCCCTCAAGAATGGCGTTCCATCCCCGACTGTTGAAGACCAGCCCATCGGGATCCATCATGGAAGTGCCGTTGGTTGTCCCAATCCATAACATCCCGCGTGAGTCGAAAGTCATTGCCTTGATCCAGTCATTACAGAGATAGCCTCCGCTGCGGTCAGTCTGTTGCATACTGACCATCTGTATCTCATGGGTGTTAGTGTCATAGACGCAAAGTCCCATGCCGAACACGCAGATGTAGAGTTTCCCTTGTCCGTTGTCTGCCATGCAGTTTAGTCCTCGTCCGTCGAAAGACCTCTCCATGACGGCACTCCCTGTTGTCGGATTGAAGCGATACAGCGTATTCTCTGTTGTCAGCCAGTATTGCCCGGAATGGTCGCGATAGATAATACGGGTACCTCCTGGTGAGGCAGGATGCTCGATGATATGTCCAGTCTTGTCGAGCCGGTAGATACCATTGTTCTGTACGGTACACCAGATGTCCTCGTTTTCTCCTTGGGCGATAGAGGCGACATAACCGCCAGTGACAAAGTGCTGGTTAGAGAAACTCCAGGAGTTGAAGGAGGCGTTTTGCTTGGAGATAAGGATGAGTCCTTTGTTATAACAGGCAGCCCAGAGATGGTGGTCCTTATCTTCCATGACACCTACGACATTGGAAGACGACAGGTCGATTCTGGCACTGGCGTTCTCTATGCGTTGCAGGCTATTCGTGCCCTTAGGGATGACTAAGAGTCCGCAGCCTGCCGTAGCGAAGTAGATATTTCCCTGACTGTCCTTGTAGGCTTCCTCGATACTGACGTTACGGTCGAGTAGGGAGAGGTCGAAATTTGCCGGTCGCATCTCCTCTGTCTGGTAATTGTAAGTCATGATGCCATACATGCAGACTATCAGCATCTCCTCCTTGGAATACTCGATATAACTCATGGGCTGTCCGCATTCCGACTGGTAGTCACGTAGCGCAGTAGGTTTCTTGTTTCTTACAACATAGCGGGTAATAGTGGGAAGATGACTGCTCCGCCAGAGGTTACCCTTCTGGTCTATGTGCATACGGCTGCAGAAATCATCGATATGTCGCTGACAGAATTTGTTCTCATACTTCACGACATCACTGCCTTTGTTGATAGAGAAAAGACCATAGCCTGCCGTTCCTATCAACAAGTCTCCCTCTGGCGACTCTAACAAGGAGTTCACACGAGGCAGGCAGTTGTCAGGGAAATGAAAGCGCTTGAAAGTGTCATGCTCATAGTCATAACGGGCAAGTCCTCTTGATCCGCCCACCCAAAGATTACCGCTCTTATCCACAAATAGAGAGGCAATCTCATTGTCGGAGATAGAGGTGCTGTCTTGTTTGTTATGATGGTATGCCGTATATCGGTAGCCGTCAAACTTGTTCAGACCGAATTCCGTACCTATCCAGATGTAGCCATAGCGGTCTTGGCAGATACATGTTATCAGTCCGCTCGACAACTTGTCTGGTGTGTAGAGATGGCCAGTGTCTGCCATACCTCGCACACCGATGAGGATGCAGGCAATCAGAAAAAATTGACGAGAAAAGCGCTTCATCGCGGTGCCCCTATTTAGTTTCTCTTCAGCAAGTCAAGTTTTTGCTGGGGAGCCAGCACGTTCCTCACTTGTTCTGTATACTCCGTCAAGTTTGTTACGACAGTGCCTCTGATGTCTCGGCAGGAAGCACCAATCTCGAAGGAGTACTGACCAGCCTCCACCAGCCAGCGGCTGTTAGCCTCGTCGAAAGAAGCGAGGTCACGCTTTGCCATTTGAATGGTCAGTGTCTGGCTCTCTCCTGGTTTCAACTCACGGGTCTTGGCGAATCCTTTCAATTCGTGCAGAGGTTTCTCCAGTATACCCTTTGGCGCAGCGACATAGACCTGTGCGATTTCCTTGCCTGCCACCTTGCCTGTGTTCTTGACAGTCACGCTGACAGTGATGTTGTCGCCATTCACCTTGACAGCAGGCTTGTTGTACTCAAAAGTCGTATAACTGAGTCCGAAGCCGAAAGGATAGGCTACATTCTTGTCGAAACTATCGAAGTAGCGGTAGCCGACATAGATGTCCTCCTCGTGGTTGGTATAGGTATGACCAGAAATAGGCTTCTTCTGGGCTGCCATCTCTTTGAACGTATAGAAATCAATATTACCAGGGAAGTTCTTTGTTGATGGATGATCGGTAGCGGCAACAGGCCAAGTCATGGTGAGTTTACCAGATGGACTTACCTTACCAGTCAACAGGTCGGCAATAGAGTTACCGCCCTCCATGCCAGGTTGCCAAGCGCACAGGATGGCATCAGGATAACCACTCCATGAGGCTGTCTCGATGACACTACCGGAGTTGATGATGACAATAACGGGCTTATTAGCAGCGTGGAAGGCATTGCAGACATCCACGATCAGGTTGCGTTCCTCAGGGATGAGGTTGAACTCCGTGTCGATATCACGGTCGATACCCTCGCCAGCCTGACGCCCAATCGTGACGATGGCGGCATCAGCAGCCTCAACCTCTTTGTTAACGGCAATCGGAGAGAGTCCAATCTCAGGATATTTCTGCTGTCCCATTATCTCCATCTGGAACCATTTCGCAGGGTGACGCTCAGCCTGGAACTTCACCTTTGCAAACTCGATATATTTGCGGTAGATGTCCGTCAGTGTCTCAGAAGATGAGATACCCACATTCTTCAAACCTTCAAGCATATCGACCACATAGGGTGGATGAACGCAACCAGAACCCGTTCCACCAGAGAAGAAGTCGTATGAGTTTTCTCCAAAAAGGGCAACAGTCTTGATGGCTCCACTCTTCCAAGGTAATGCCCCGTTATTCTTCAGCATGACAATGCCCTCAGCGGCACTCTGGCGAGTAATCGCGGCATGTGCTTTGAAGTCAGGATTATTCGAGGCGGGATATTGATGGAAACTGGGTGTCTTGACAATATACTCCAGCATACGGCGCACGTTACGGTCTACATCAGCGATATCCAACTGACCATTCCTCACGCCCTCGACAATCTCGTCAATCTGTTTCTGTTGCCCTGGCTCCATCAGGTCATTGCCGGCATGAACCTCTGCAATCGTAGGCAATCCCTCGCGAATGCCAATCCAGTCGGTCATCACCATTCCCTTATAGCCCCAGTCATCACGCAGAATACTGGTCAGCAAATCGTGGTTACCCATTGAGAAGGTTCCGTTAATCTTATTATAGGATGCCATGATAGTCCAAGGATTACTCTCACGGACGGCAATCTCAAAGCCACGAAGGTAAAGTTCACGGGCGGCACGCTGACTGACACGCTCGTCCACACTGGTACGGTCGGTCTCTTGGGAGTTGACGGCAAAGTGCTTGGCACTCACACCAGCCCCCTGACTCTGCACACCGTTGATATAGGCGGCAGCAATCTTACCTGTCAATAGCGGATCCTCTGAATAATATTCGAAGTTACGACCACAAAGGGGATTGCGGTGCAGGTTCATGCCTGGTCCAAGGATGACGTCACAGCGATATTCTTTTGTCTCATCGCCTATCGCCTCACCCACCTTGCTCACCAGTTCGGTATTCCATGTAGAGGCAAGACAACTACCGATAGGGAATGCTGTAGCATAGTAGGTCTTGGAAGTGCCCTCACGAGTAGGGTCTATACGTACTCCTGCAGGTCCGTCAGTTAAGACGGTGGCAGGGATTCCTAATCGCGCGATCTCAGAGGTAGTGCCCGCAGCACCAGCCACAAGGGTTGCCTCACTACCGACAACAGCCCCTTCGCCAAAGAAGTTGTTGGCTCCGCCTACTAATAGTTTCGCTTTCTCCTCAAGGGTCATTGCCTTCAACACCTCATCGATGTTGTCGGCTCTCAATTTAGGTTGTGCACTCATTGTTGTTACCGTTACGGCAATCATGCCAAGTAATACTAATCGTTTTGCTTTCATTATTGTATTGTTTTATTTCTTAAAAAAGTTTGGGTAAGAACAGGTTCAAATAGATGCGCCAGTTACGCCAGATATGTCCCCCTTCAGTCTCTAAATATTCATATTGATAACCTTTTTGGTCGAGCCGTTGGCGGAAGTCTACATTATCCTTGTATAGAAAGTCTGTTTTGCCGATGGCGATATAATAGAGTGATGGCGCAGGGGCAAACTGCCTCGCTAATTTCTCGTCAAGGTTCTGGTAAATAAAGTCGTTCTCACCTTTCCCCATGCGGTTGACGGCTGCGGAGAATAGTCCTACATACCCGAAAGTCTGCGGGTTGTTGGCTGAGATATAGAGTGAGTGAAAGCCACCCATTGAGAGTCCGGCAATGGCACGATGCTGCTTGTCGGCAATCGTGCGATAATGGTTGTCAACCCATTCCACTAAGTCAGGGAACGCCACTTCGATAGTGCCCTCCATTGTCTTCGGATTCATAAAGGAAGGCTTGTACATAGCGTTCTCATACTCGCCAGGAGCCGCCTTTTGGGCACCATTCCCGTTGGGCATCACCACTATCATCGGCTCAGCCTTGCCCTGTGCGATCAGATTATCGAGAATCTGTGCGGCACGACCTAATTCTGTCCAAGCGTTCTCGTCTCCCCCTGCGCCATGTAGCAGGTAGAGTACAGGATATCTTTTGTTGGGATTGTCGAGATAACCTGCTGGTGTATAGATGGTTGCGCGACGCTCCTCCATCCCGAGTTTTGGGGCAGGATACCATACTTTGCTCACTGTTCCATGTTTCACGTTCCGCACGAAATAGTTGGAGGAGAGGTCACCGTCAATCAGGAAATAACTCTGATAGGAGGCGATGTCACGTAGCATATACACATTATTGGGGTCGTTCATCCTGACACCATCCACATAGAGGGAATAAGTATGCAGTTCAGGGGGGAGTTTTCCAGAGGTCCACGACCAGACACCTTTCTCGTCTTTCGTCATGACGGCACGTCTTGGCTGTTCCATCTCACCCATCGGAGTCTGTATTTTCTGAACAGGGGTGAAGTCACCCTCTATCTCTACCAGCCGTGCTTCGGGGGCGAGGATGGAGAAGGTCGCTGTTCCATCGGCATTTATCTGGGGAGAGGTGATGTCGCCCGTGTTTATGGCTATCGTTTCCTGTGCCATTCCTATCAGTGAGATGATGACAAGATGAAATAGTAGTAGTAATCTTTTAGTCATTGTATAGCATTTTATTTAGTTTCTTGCAAAGATAATGCTTTTTGCCCAAGTAGCCAAATTTCGTGTTATATTTTTACGCTCATTGGCTGTTGTTTGGGAAAAAAAGTGTACCTTTGCACCCGATATTATTAATAAGGATTATAAACAACATAAGATTATGGCAAAGAAAGCATTACTCATGATTCTCGACGGATGGGGAATCGGTAAGCATGGCAAAGGTGACGTGATCTATAACACGCCGACTCCGTATTTGGATTATCTGACAGCCGTCTCGGCTCATTCTCAGTTGCAGGCCTCTGGCGAGGACGTGGGTCTGCCCGATGGACAGATGGGTAACTCTGAGGTGGGTCACTTGAATATTGGTGCTGGTCGTATTGTTTATCAGGATCTGGTGAAGATCAATCGCGCCTGCAAGGACGGCTCTATCGTAGAGAACGCCCAGGTGAAGGCTGCCTATACCTATGCCAAGGAGAACAACAAAAAGTTGCACCTGATGGGACTGACCTCTGATGGTGGTGTACATTCTTCTTTGGACCATCTCTTCAAACTCATCGAGGTGGGTAAGCATTATGGTTTGAAGAATCAGACCTTCGTACATTGCTTCATGGACGGTCGTGATACCGACCCCAAGAGTGGTAAGGGCTTTATCGAGCAGGTCAGCAAGGTATGTGCTGACAATGATGCTGCCATCGCCTCTATCGTCGGTCGTTTCTATGCCATGGACCGTGACAAGCGTTGGGAGCGTGTGAAAGAGGCTTATGACTTGCTCGTCAAGGGTGAGGGTAAGCAGTCTGCCGATATGGTTGCCGCTATGCAGGAAAGTTATGATGAGGGCGTGACCGATGAGTTTATCAAGCCCATTCATAACAGCAGTGTCAATGGTTTGATCGAGGAGGGTGATGTAATCATCTTCATCAACTTCCGTAACGACCGTGCCAAGGAACTGACTATCGTACTGACTCAGCAGGATATGCCTGAGCAGGGTATGAAGACCATCCCTGGTCTGCAATACTATTGCATGACTCCATACGACGCTTCTTTCACGGGTGTGCATATCCTCTTCCCGAAAGAGAACGTGGAGGACACCTTAGGAGAGTATCTCTCTCGCCAGGGCAAGAAGCAGTTACATACTGCCGAGACGGAGAAATACGCCCATGTCACCTTCTTCTTCAACGGTGGTCGTGAGCAACCTTTCGAGGGTGAGGACCGTATTCTGGTGCCTTCTCCAAAGGTAGCCACCTATGACTTGAAACCAGAGATGTCCGCTTACGAGGTGAAGGATAAGTTGGTTGCCGCTATCAACGAGAACAAGTACGACTTTATCGTCGTCAACTTCGCCAATGGCGACATGGTGGGACATACAGGTGTCTATAATGCCATTGCCAAGGCGGTATGGGCTGTTGACCATTGTGTGCATGATGTCATCGAGGCTGCCAAGGCTAATGACTATGAGGCTATCATTATCGCTGACCATGGTAATGCAGATAATGCTATCAACCCTGACGGCTCACCTAACACGGCACACTCGCTGAACCCCGTTCCCTTCATCTATGTGACCAATAATAACTCGGCTACTGTGAAGGACGGTCGCCTTGCCGACGTGGCTCCCTCTATCCTCCATATCATGGGTTTGGAGCAGCCTGCCGACATGACGGGTGAGTGCCTGATACAGGATTAATCCCTGTCACTGACAATAACTTTCGGGTATCATTTTGCTGACTCTCTGGCAGAATGATACCCGTTTGTTTTTAATCCATTCCCTCACCACCAATTCGGAATTTATTGCAATTTTGCAGAAAATTCCGAATGAAACCTTGCTTGTATTCGGAATTTATTGTATTTTTGCAGAAAATTCCGAATAGAATGATGCAATACGTTCAAAGAGAGACCTATTTAAAGCAACTCATTGACAGAAAAGACAATGGGGAAATCAAGATGATTACCGGTCCCAGACGATGTGGTAAGTCATGGTTGTTGAACAGAATCTTCAAAGACTATCTGTTGTCTGTTGGTGTGCCTGAGGAAAACATCATTATCGTGTCTTTTGATATAGACGATGAGGAACATGAAGATTTGACTAACAAAGAGGCGTTGAAGACTTACCTGTATAGCCAGATTACTTCCACTACCTCACCGTATTATATTATTCTCGATGAGGTACAGGAGGTTGATGGTTTTGAGAAAATTGTCAACGGGCTGAATGCCAAAGAGAATATTGATGTCTATATTACTGGTAGTAACTCTCATTTCCTTTCCTCTGATATCAAGACCATTTTCAGAGGGCGAGGCGACGAGGTGAGAGTCTATCCTTTTTCCTTCAAGGAATTCTGCGCTAATCGTCAGGAACCAGTCAGTGAATTGTGGAAAGAGTATTATACTTATGGAGGTATGCCAGGTCTGCTAAGACAACACACTCCTGAACAAAAAGTTGCCTATTTGCAACGCCTATGGGCTAAAACATATTTAGACGATGTGATTGAGCGGCACCATATCAAGAACCGGGAAGCCCTATCCTCACTTGTCGACGCTCTCTGTTCTTCTGTTGGTTCGCTGACTAATCCTAACCGTATCAGTCGGATATTGGAGAGCGTACAACAGGTAAAGATTGATCCTGATACTGTCTCCAGTTATATCAGTTATTTGGAGAACGCATTCTTGTTTGAAGGGGCTAAACGTTACAATATCAAAGGCAACAAATATTTTGCGAGTATCAAAAAATACTATGCGGTGGATGTCGGACTACGAAACGCGAAACTCAATTTCCGTCAGCAGGAGATTACCCATATTATGGAGAATGTCATCTATAATGAACTCCGAATGCGTGGCTTCACCGTTGATGTGGGCTTGGTTGAGGCTCGTGAGTCTCGGAACGGCAAAGTGGAATATGTCCAATATGAGATTGATTTCATAGCCAGTAATGGAACTGATAAGTACTATGTCCAGTCGGCATTCGCCATAGATAGTGAGGAGAAGCGCCAACAAGAATTGAACTCCCTGCTAAAGATTGACGATAGTTTCCAAAAGATAGTCATTGTAGGTCAGGACATTGCAGAATACACTGACGACAAAGGCATCCGATTCATGGGACTCTTCCAATTCCTGAACGGATAAGAATGTTATTAAAGATTTGTATGAATCAAAAAGGATGACAAAAGAAAGGTCTCCAGCTCTGGTTTTAAATATACTTTTTTCATTTCCATCTGATTGGTTACTTAACGAAATATTTCTTTTTACCTTTGATAAATAATCCTTTCGTCTTATTATTCGTCTTGATACCTTGTAAGGTATATATTTCAGACGTTTGACTATCACTCTTCAGATTGGTGATTTGGTTTAGGTCACAAAGGTAAGCAAAATTCTACAAACGGCAAAGAGAAAATAGCGCGATACCAAAGATTTTGCAGATTTAGCAACTCGTTTTGCAGATTTATGCCAAAAATCAGCGAAATATAGTATCAAGAAGCCTAATAGTTACCTGTTTTATCCAAAGTGGTTTACTTGAATCTGGTCTCTCCCTATGTGTTTTAACTTCACAGCCTTATCCTTTTCGTTTTGTTCAATGCCTGGGACCAAAGTAAACCCTCTGGGAAACCGATGGGTTCCTTGGGGGAAACCAGTGGTTTCCTTACTGGAACCCATCGGTTTCCTCCGTGGGAACCACCCTTTTACCCCATTCGGACTACTCACTAACCATATCCGAGCGAGGTTGAAGGAGTTTAATGCTCCTTGATAAGCCTCGCTGTGGCTGACGGTTCGGAAGAAACAAACGAGTTTGTTTTGTTCTCGACTTTCCGTAACTTTGGAAGAATTTGCAGGATTTCTTTGTATAAAGGCAGTTCGGGAGATCGAGGATTTTGAGGGTTACGGATAAGAGACTGTTCTCAATTCGTTGTTCTGCCATAATTTGCATCAAAGAACACCCGACGACGAGCCACCAGCCGTTTTTAACGGCTCATCATCGGGTGCAAAGGTAAGCATTTCTTCTGAATCTGACAAACGTATTACTATTATTTTTCGCTATATTCCTTTGCAATGAGTATCGATCGATTGAGTTTATCGATGAACCATTGTTTGTCAGGTAGGCAGGTAAGATATTGTGCTACTTTGATGTGGTCCTCGTTCAGCATCATTAGTTCTATATGCTCAGTATTACCTTCGCTACACAACAGCAGACCGATGGGAGGATTCTCGTCCGGCTGCATATCGTATTTCTCCATATATTTGAGATACAATTCCATTTGTCCCTTATATTGAGGCTTGAATTTTCCAAGTTTAAGGTCGATAGCAACCAAACATTTCAGTTTACGATGATAGAACAGCAAATCCAGTTTGTAGTCAGTACCATCGATGGTAAAACGTTTTTGGCGTTCCAAGAAAGCAAAGCCTTGCCCTAATTCCAGAATGAATGCTTCCAACTGTTTGGCGATAGCATCTTCCAGTTCTTCCTCGGAATAATAGCCGCTCAAGCCCAAGAAGTCAAGTACATACGAATTACGGAGTACAACATCTGGCTCCATGTGAGTAGGGGTCACCTTCTCAAGTGTCTTGACAATTTCGTCTTCAGGCTTAACAGCAATGAATGAACGTTCATACAACATCTCATCCTGCTTATCCCGCAAATCTCTAACACTCCAATGTTCTGCGATGCCCATCTGCTGATAGAACAATCGTTTGGTAGGATCCTCTATAGTGACAAGCTCCAGAATATGACTCCACGTCAATGTCTGCGACAGCGTCGCAAACGTTTCCTCGTCTCGGTAGTAGCGGGCTACTTTCATCATTCTTGTCACGGCAGAATATGTATAACCTTTGCCGTAGCGAGCTGTCAATCTTTGCGACAGTGTCGCAAGAATCTTGCTTCCATAGGCCGAGTACTGTTTATAGCCCATGTCCTCATTGATGTAGCGACCTATGTGCCAAAACATCATATCAGAATGTTTATTCACATATACTACAACCTCTTGACGTGCATTGTCTATAATGTCTGTGACACCCTTATACAGACTATCACTGACTTGCTCTATTATGTTTGTATTTACAATTTCGTTTGCCATATCTGTAAATGATAACGTAAAAGTATACCAAATAATAATTCAAAAGTATACCACTTCGACTGAGTGCTGCAAAGGTACAAAAAGTTTGTTACACATTACTTGTTGTTGATATATTTTTTTGTTTCTTTAATACGATATGACGTACCTGTCATGTTGACCAGATATGATTTATGACAGAGTCTGTCGACAAGAGCCGAGCATAACACTTTATCCTTGAGAACCTCCTCCCATCTGGTAAAGGGGAGATTGGTTGTGATAATAGTAGACTTTTTCCCTGTTCTGAGTGAGAGATGATTGAAAAGCATCTCCGCTCCTTCTTTGTCGAAGCCGACATATCCGAGTTCGTCGCATATTACGAGGTCATAGCGTTCAAACTTGATTTCCAGATTCCTCAGGGATTTCTCCGTCTTAGCCTCCCTGATCATTGTCAGCAGATGAGGTACGGACGTGAAGAATACCGAGTATCCTTCAAGACAGGCCTTAATGCCGAGTCCGATGGATATGTGTGTCTTGCCTGTTCCCGGATTACCATACATGACGATGCTGCGTCCTTCCTTTATAAACTCGAGATTTTCCACCTCAGGCAACAGCATCTGCCCTTCTAGTGGTAGCTCCTCCCTATGGAGTTCCTCCAGGTATTTCATCTGCGGGAAGTCGGCCCTGTGAATACGGGTAATCTTGCTCTTCTCGCGCCTGCGGCTCACCTCTTCTTCCAGGAGCCTGCGGAGGAACAGCAGGTATCCCCACTGTTCCCTGACGGCATCCTCGGCAAAGATTGATACGTTCTCCCTCACTGACGCCAGTTTCAATTCCTTGGCATACAGACCGATGATATCCTTCTCACTCATGGATTGTTCCTCCCTTCATTATTCCTATGGCCGTCAGACATACCCTGCATGATGCCGTCAAGCTGTGCCAGCACGTCCTCGCTGCCGAGCTCTATCTCGATAAAGGCATCCGTTTTCTGGCTGTCCTCAAACTCCAGCGGGCCATCCTTCCTCGTCTCCAGCACTACTTTGATCTGGTCAAAGGTGATGTGGCGGGCACCGCGCATACGAATCTTCCTGACGGCATCGAGGATGTCCTTATAGTCGTAGTTGTTCTCCCTACAGTATTTGAGCAGACGCAGGAAGTCCTTGCCGTTGTCCCTGTCGGCAAAATGCACACGGAAGAGGTCCCGCATCTTCTCTGGCATCTGGCGCAGTGCAACGGAGCCCTTGAGTGCACCGGGCTTCTTCATCAGCGTGTTGATATAATGGTTGATGTCAAACGTCCATGATCCTGTGGAGTAGCTGCGCTCATGCTCGGCCATTTTTTTGTGTGCCGAGTCATAGACACGTATCTTCTCGCTGTAGAGCTGCACGATGACAACCTGCCCCACGAGATGGTCAGGCACGGAGTAGTGGCTGTTCTTAACAGATATGGTGGATTGCTTGTCCACTGTTGCCTGAAGCAGGTCGAAGCAGCCAAAGTCGCCTGGGAAGCGCAGCATACGGTCGAGGTCTCTGCGCAGGGCATCCTGCTTGCCTCCCGTGGCTATGCTGCCACTCTCCCTGTTGAGCATATCACAGATATGGCTCAGCCACTGCTGCGCATCCCCGATGGAGTTAAAGTCCACACGGCGTGTGAAGGCACGTCCACGCACAAAGTCCACAC
>ERZ842401.3483-NODE-3483-length-19502-cov-53.258960_pt1 | contig 19502 bp, 17 predicted proteins | sample MGYA00521270_ERZ842401 | MGnify/ENA primary metagenome ERZ842401 (study PRJEB31892, sample SAMEA3878208) | bioreactor metagenome | biome: Moose rumen | place: Sweden | collected 2011-10 | study: EMG produced TPA metagenomics assembly of the PRJEB12797 data set... | reverse complement strand
TGAGTTAGTCCGTCGGTCAGAACGGGCTTCAAAACTACAAAAAAGCCCCTGAAAAGCAATCGTTTTCAGGGGTCATTTTTATTTTGCCGTAAGGGGTCAGTGTATTTTTGCCCGCAGGGGTCATCGTCGCTTGCCCTCGGGGGTCAAACTCGCGCGGCTTTTCCACCCGTCTTGCCGATAAAGTCCCAACACAGGCTCTGAGGTGTCACTTTCAGCGTATGGTGCTGATGACTCAGACGCGAGATGGCCACATAGTCATTCAGTGCCTGCTTGGCATTCTGGACACCTGTCAGAGAATCCAACTTTTCAAGCGACTCTGTAAGAATGGTCTCGTCCAAGTCGTTTACCTGATATTCTTTAGGCTTGACGTCAGGAATGTCACAAGCCTCGATGGTGGTCATTTCCTCCAGACTGATTTTGTCAATGGGCTTGTCAAGCAACCGCTGGCTCAGGGACGGAATGATATTCGTGGTAATCAGTCGTGTGATAAATCTGCCGTTGCCGAAATGTTCGTCCTTATGGTCATACTCGTAGATGACATACTTGGCCAGTTTGCGCTCTGCATCCTTGGTGAGCGAATAATGCTCTTCTTCAAGCACCTTCTTGCCAATCAACATCAACTGCTCAGGTGCATAGTCCTCGTTGCCCCAAAGGGACAATAGGCTCATTTGAACAAACGAACCAGCGAAAGGGATGTTATTCCAATTCCCCATTTTGTCACGAATGACAAAGTGGGGAATTTTTGTTGTCATACCTTTCCAAACGATAAGCTTCTACAACCAGCGGAAGCCTAAAGAGCTACGACGTCGACAAAGTTGTCATACCTATCCAAACGATAAGCTTCTACAACAGTTATTCCAACCGAAGACTGCATGGTCTGGGTGTTGTCATACCTATCCAAACGATAAGCTTCTACAACGACTTCGACATCGAGGTTGGTAGCATATATGCAGGTTGTCATACCTATCCAAACGATAAGCTTCTACAACAGGGTGCCGCTCAGCAGAAGGACTTCGCCAATGTTGTCATACCTATCCAAACGATAAGCTTCTACAACCAGATTGAGGAGGAAGGTCGCCAAAAGGTAATTAGTTGTCATACCTATCCAAACGATAAGCTTCTACAACCTCGTAGGGATGTCAAACATTCCTCTGAATTAAGTTGTCATACCTATCCAAACGATAAGCTTCTACAACGAGCTTCATCGACGCAACAGCCCAGTCGCAGAAGTTGTCATACCTATCCAAACGATAAGCTTCTACAACGTAGCTCAAACTATGGTGGTTACAAGAGAAGTTTGTTGTCATACCTATCCAAACGATAAGCTTCTACAACGGCAAGGAGTCGGACGTGTTCACTCAGAACGGAGTTGTCATACCTATCCAAACGATAAGCTTCTACAACACCAAGTCCATCGCTGAGCGCGTCGTAAAAACCAAAGTTGTCATACCTATCCAAACGATAAGCTTCTACAACCCGAGGGAATGGCAAAGATCGACGGTAGCGTTAAGTTGTCATACCTATCCAAACGATAAGCTTCTACAACTATTTAGCCTGTCCCATCAGGCAAGTTATCAAGTTGTCATACCTATCCAAACGATAAGCTTCTACAACTTACACCGGTTCAGCAACAGAGTTACTCAAGTTGTTGTCATACCTATCCAAACGATAAGCTTCTACAACAGTCCTATATATGGGACTTTGAAGAAGTTCGTCTGGCAAAGGTCTGACGTTTCTTTAAACCCTAACGCATTGGTTTCGCAAGACTTAGCCGTCTCACGGACATGATTTTCGCAAATGCTATGCTTTTTCATTGTCAAATGCTGGGTTTTTATGGGTTTCTTCATTACTATCATTCTTATTTTCAATGGGTTAGCCTCTCTGAAAAAGTTCGCAAATGATTCGTTCGAAATATCCATAACGGACTCTTGCGAAATATGCGCTCGTTTTTATTGGCTTTCCAATGTGCAAAAATAGCACTTTTTCGCAAGACTTCCAAACAATTTGCATACTATTTTTCTTTTGCGAAGAAAATTTGAAAATTTCAAAATGGTCCCCCAATAGTCAAGTTGCTGATAATGAGAGACTAAGGCTTAAAAACGATTTTCGCAAATGTTTTTGTATCAGTAAGTCAAAGAACTCTTAAAAGAGCAAAGAACATGAATTCATTATTATATAACGACTATCTTTACGGGATCCTTCTTCTTGATGTCAGGAATGTACGTTATGCGAGCATAACACTCAGTGCAAAGCGGATAGATATTTACCCAGTCCTCACGTTTTATTATGAGTTTGGAGAGTTGACTACACATGTTACGATATTGTATATCTGTCAGCATGCACTCAAAGACGCTGAAGTTCATTCTGGTGCCGATTCCCTCCAGCAGTTTCACGACCTTATTTCGTCGCTTGTCATCACCAATATCGTAGGTTACTACATAGAAATGTTTCCTTTTCATCTTCTTATACCTTATTATATATAATAGGAGTTACCACTTAGCCACATAGGGCTTGAACTTATCTGTTCCTTCGAATGCTTTTGCCAGTAACTTTGCCTGACGAAGAATAATGTTCTCCATCTTCATCTCTTCACCCTGATACTTCTCATATCGGGCCAGTCGTTCCATCACAGACTTAACCAAGAGCTGGCGAGTTTTGTCTGTCAACAATCCGTTTCTCACCTCTAAGTCTTGCCCCTTCTGTACCAGACTAATCACCACACGATCCACAACCTGACTGCGGAAAATCTCTATCATGTCATAAACAAGAGTAGGTTTCCCCTCTCGCTGTACGTGGATAAGACTCTCAAAGGGATTAAGTTTTGCAGCCAGCAATGCCTGCCATACCCTGACATATAGGATGGCATAGCCATAATTCAGCATAGAGTTAACAAGGTCTTTTGCTCCTTGATGTTCCCGTTGTTCAAAACTGACATTGTCATCAGAGAAGAGTTCTCGGATATAATCCCAATACCGTATAGCCACCTGCGCTTCATGACCGATAAGCCCCTGAAGGAATCCTTCATCTGACGGCTTTGCCTGCTTGCGCCATTCTTTAAAGTTCTCTACAACCTCTTCCATCATGACCATTTTAGGCTGTAACTGGGGATAATGTGACTTATGGTACTTGTTGAAGTACTTCAATAGCGCATGCTGGTTTTTGACTTTCCCCTCTATAATGCCAAGTGCTATCGTGTTCTTCAGCAACACATTGGCTCCAGCCTGTTTGGCCCAAAGTGTATTCTGCATATACTTTGAGGAGATGATAGAGCCAAGATGTGTACCTTGGGCATCAAAGAAATCAACGGGTATCTTTCGGTTCATGCAGAATCCGACAAGGTTAGAGGACATAGATACTCCTTGTCCTGTGATGACTATCTGAGAGAGATTGTCAGGATGGTGCTGAGACACAACCTTCCCTTTTTGCGATATGGTGACACCACGGCTGGTTAAACCTATGAACATTCCAGGCTTATTGACAAGCAGCCCACTAGTCTCTGCTTCAATCTTCCGATACTCCTTCTTGCGCTCTTGTATCAGTTTACGATTCTTCTTAGCATCAGCAGCCTGCTTGTCTTTGAGTTGTTGCGAAATGTACTCTGCAACTATCTCAGAAGTAAACTGCTTCTTCTTCAATTGATATTGGAGGGAAAGGAAACTGAAGGTGGAGAGTGCAAACTGCAGGTTTGATTTACTTCCGAAAACCTCGAAACGCTCATGAATGATGGTGATGAGGCGTTTGATTAATGTAGAGTCGAAATACTCTAAGTCGGTCTGTGGCAACAGTTTGCCGTAATAGTTGCTGATACCCTCCCACACTCTGGCACTCTTCATCGGGAAACCATCGAGGTTGAAATCGAGCGTATTGATGCGATCACAGAGGTCTGCCTTCTTCTTTTCTGTGATAGTGGCTTGTTTGTCTCTGATGGTAATGCCTAAGAAGTCGAAGCCGTCTTTAAGGTCAATGATGGTTGGAGGCTGATTCAGTTTCAGTTTAAGCTTTTCTTCAAGATATTTCTCTGTCTTGGAAAGAATCGCCTCTGCCTGCTCCTTGGTTTCTGTCAGAAATAGGAAATCATCTGCATAGCGGACGTATGGCACGTTCTGACTAACAGCAAACTGATCGAAGGAATGCAGATACAGGTTAGAAAGAATTGGTGAGAGCACAGCCCCCTGCGGTGTGCCATAATCTGTTTCTACCCATTCCAAACTACCCTGTTTCACTTTACCCATTTGGACACAGAGCATGATGAGACGAACTATCTCTGCTTCTGTGCCAGTGGCAATGAGCCGTTTCTGGAGAATCTCGTGGTCAATAGTATCAAAGAAATTATCAATGTCAAGCCTCAGTACAAATTTGTATTGCGGTTTGTGGCATTCTGCCAATACTCGTCTTATTGCCTTCGTAGCCCCTTTACCCGAACGGTAACCATAGCTGTTGCCAAGAAATATCTTCTCATATCTAGGTTCTATAATCGACTTGATAGCATGCTGGACAATCTTGTCACGGATAGCCGTCATACCCAATTTGCGGATTTCATCCGGATTCTTGGTCTTCGCCACTTCAATCTCCATATATGGCTGCGGCTTCCAAGTACCAGCCTTCAATTCCTCAGCCAGCTTGGGAATCTCCTTCCGCTTGTCATGTTCAAACTCAATAATCGTCATCCCGTCAATACCACCCGCAGATCCCTTCGCCTTCACCGTGTTCCATGCAAGGTGGAGACGAGGAATCTGACAGAGCATATTGAGTTGGGCGGGCATAGGCTATTGTTTTTTCTTATCTTGTTCGATAATGCTACGCTCCAGATCCTCCAACATTTTCAGGTCTTCAATGTCTGCCTGTTGGGCATCAATCTGCTTGCGTCTCCGGTCGAATTCATCGTATTCTCGTTTTGCAGTATCCTCCATTTCGGCATTCGATACGCTGCCCTTGCCTTGGAGAACATCCTTGTCTTGGAAAAGGAGAAGACGGTCAACGTTGTTGCGCCAGTATTGAAGGGTCAAATCCCGCCTGCCCTCTACACGTTCTTCCGCAGAGGCAATGAATATTTCAACCAGCCGGTTGAGGGAGTTGATTTCGCTTTGGCTCAGATAGTTTTTAGCGATAATGACATCTCCTTTTCTTACGATAGCCCCCTTCCAAGTGGTCAACCCCATGTTAGGTTTACTGGCATTTGCACGGCTGACAACAATTTCCGCTGCCGTCTGGTGGGTAACGGCATAGAGCAGTTTGTTTTGAGTCTCGGCAAAGAACATCTGTGTGGCCTTGTCTGTCTTGTCGTAATCGCTGCTGAGAGCAAACAGATCACGGACTTTCTGATAGAAGCGTTTCTCTGAAGCCCGGATATCGCGGATGCGGGCCAACAGTTCGTCGAAATAGTCGGGCCGACCATCAGGGTTCTTCAGGCGTTCGTCATCCATAGTAAATCCTTTTACAAGATATTCCGTGAGGTGTTCTGTAGCCCATTGGCGGAACTGCGTACCCCGGAAACCTCGTACTCGGTATCCAACGGCGATAATCATTTCCAGAGAATAGTAAACCACATTGTAACTCTTGCCATCAGCGGCAGTCGTCAAATACTCTTTGACAACTGACTTTTCTTTTAACTCCTTGTCTTTCAGAATGTTAAGTATGTGGTAACTGACGGTTTGCTTGGAGGTGGCAAAGAGTGCGGCCATCTGTTGTTGGTTGAGCCAGATCTTACCGTCCTTTGCGTAAAGTGCCACGGAAATCTTGCCGTCTGGTGTGCGATAGATAATCATGTTTTGAGGGTCGTCTCCGCTTGAAGAGGCCAATTCTTTACTTTCTTCAGGTTCGATGAATACATGATTATCCCAATATTCATCATGAATGTCTGGGGAATCAGGTAAAGGAGGTGCCATCTCGCCAGGGAACATGGTGATGAGATGCCAATCTTCAGAGAGGATAATCTGGCATTCGTTAGTCGGAATCACCCTGTCGGTTTTGACAGAACGTACTTTCTTGCCTTGACGGTCGACTATCTCAATTCTATCTTTTTCCTCAATAGTCAGTTTGTCAATGCTTACCACATTACTCACTCCAATCTCTTCAGGGAATGTCAAAGAAATGCGATAACGCCCATCGACATCAGGTTTAGCACTGCTGAATATCTCTGGAAAAAGCTGCTGGGCCATGTTGAGCAAGTCCTCAGGTGACTCCGCATAAAACTTTGAGCCAGGCAGGTCTTTCTGGAAATGGGTGGCAAGGTGCTCCCGGACATCTTTTGCTATTTTTATTTTTTCAACCATTACCCTTTTTCTTGAAGATTCTTTTATATAAATCTACTATATCCATGTTATTTTTAATCATATAAATCAGCATTACGATGAACAAGATTGCAATAACAATAAAAGCCCATGCTATCATGTATTTGTTACTCTCATTGACACAAAGAGCATCAGTAAGCATAGAGCATAAATCCCATGATACAGAAAACACTGCAAAAATAGTTGCATAGGAAAGGATATTGTTGAAACGTTCCTCATTCTTTTCTTTCTCCCTCTCCTCTGCTTCTTTGCGTTGTTGGGCATCGTGCATTCTTTGCTCCTTCCGCTTGATTTCCTCTTCCTTCGCACGCTCTTTAATTTGCTTAGAGATTTCTTCACGTTCATCAGCAATATCCAACCCCCTTGCCATAGCGTCATAGAGCATATTGGGTAGAAAATTGTAGGAGATGTTTCTGTAGAAATAGAATCGTTCCATATCAGTAATATCAGTTGACAGATTATCTACAGCTTCTCCCTGCCGATATGCTATATTTCTACTGAGACAGAATGTCTTTTCAAAGAAACATCTCAGATATATAAGACGGAAATAGTGTTGCAGCCATAGTTTGTAATTATCATCCCATGTCTCTCGTTTAGGAGATTTCTCAGAACCATCAAGCATCGTGAAACTGTCGTTAAGAGCCAGTGCCTTCCAGTCTTTGAATGCAGAAACAGCGTTCTGCTCCATGATATTATTATAATACTCTTGAGAGGGTGATAGCCACATTCTTTTATGCACACAACCTATGGGGGAAGAAGTTGCTAATTCATAGAGTAAAACGTCCTTGTCGGATATGTTTTCTTCTGGAATATTAATAATTTGATAGAGTTTAAGTTTATTTCCCTCTATACATAATATGTTGTCATTTTGGCCAGAGAGAGCTTCCAAGGGTTTAAATACTGTTTTTGTCCAGATGGGGAAATTTGAAAAATTATCATTCCAACCCATAATCTGACTATGCCCCCACGTCAGAGCATCAAGAGAATTTCTGCTATCATCTATCTCTATCGCCAATAAAGTAATATGAAGTGGAAAAAAGAAAAGATGAAGATAACTGACATTAAAGCGATAGTCACGCTCTGGGAGTATCGCATTTTGATTAACAGTATAACGATAATGACGAATACTGGCCAAAAATCGTACGGATGCCTCCGACTTCACCGGGCACTCCATCATTGCATTAACATGCCCTTTATAATAATAGGTGCAAAGTTCCGAATAAGTGCTTTCATCTATTACAACATGTTCCCATCCGCTTTCTAACAGGGTATAATCTGTAATATTTGTGGCTATCCGTCCTACAAAAAATGCGTGTGAAAATCTTGTTTTCATATCTCTGAACTGTATAGTTTTAAAAAGAAGTTTGTTCCTAATTGGGTACAAAGATAAACATTTTTTCGTTAAAAAGATGATTTTGGCTTGACAAATAATAGTCACTATGCTCCAGATAGGCAATCACGTTGCCCATCCCCTCACGGCTGATGTCGCTCAACAGCAAGATAATCTGAGACTTACAGGAAGTAGTACCACAAGTATTCATTCCATAACCATTGATAGCCATAGCACACAAACCATATCACAACAATAAAGGCAAACACGACAAGGGTAGTAAACCTATAGCTGTTGAGGATATCATCTATCACAACTTGTGAGAACAGCCAATGCCGAAGGCCGCTTTCTATATGCTGCGCCCTGCCTGTGCGGAAGTTAAAGACAAAAACAGGTCTGATGCGCCAAGGGTGGTTGTAACGGTTCTGCCAGTCGAACATGCAGTATTCCCAATAGCCGCCACGTTGGTTCCACCATTCGCCTGTGTTATACCCGTTCTTATCGGCATATCTGTTCAACACGGCCGGATTACCATTGGCTCCGGCATTCAAGTAGGTTGTGTAGGGGGCCAGCGAATAGTTGATGATTTTGCCAAGGGATACACGGCAGACTATCATCACCGGGTTGGCTCCACACAAACGATGGGGGTCTTCTGCATACCTTCTGGCAACACCACGACGAGAGGCGAAATACACACCGATGCCTCCCCAGCTGCTCTGACTGGCAGTGAAGGTGCCGTCGGTCCATGTTCGGCCAGCCTTGCCCGTAATGGCCTGACCTGCAATCAGGTCTGTTCCGTGATACATCGTTATGGCAGGGATGATGGTATCTATCACCGTCCATACTGCTCCTTCTATCAGCACCAATCCGCCGTGATAAACTGGATATTTGATGATTCGAAGGGGCAGCATATATATCCACTCCCACCAGTCACCATAGCCTTCGCCCCATTCACTGGGCTGTAACACCTCAAAAAAGAGGTCGTACAACTCTGTGACACCATATATAACGATATTGTAAAGAAAGGCATTTAGAAGCCGGAGGGGTGTTATTGCTATATATAAAAGTAATTGGAGTCCATAGAGCACAGGGCGAAGGAACTCCTTGGTATCTTCATCGGGCCAACTGGTTTTGAACATATACCGCCAGGGTTCTGAAAGGACATGCTGTAGGCGGTTCAGAAACCAGACGGGCAGTGAGAAGATATAGTAGGCATATTCGAAGATGGAGGAATACTCAGCCCCCAAGGACTGGGTAATCAGTTTCAGACCGATGAAGATAGCCACCCAAAAGCCTACTGTAGAACCAGTACTGGAATCATCAAACAACCACCATCCTATCAACGCTCCAATTCCCATGAATATGCCTATAAACATGGCTGCCTGAATAAGCTGCTCGCGAAAGGCATACGCAATCAAGGCAATGATAATCCAGATAATAGCGGTAAGCATCAGCCGATATATTTTATAGCCGTTGCCGCTGTCATCAGCAACGCTGCAATCGCAATAATGGCGATGTCGCGGTTGCTCATCATTCGTTTGTTGTTATTGGCATTACTCATAATCCGTACCTTTTTAATAATTACTGCCACAAAATTACATATTATTATTGATATATCTAAATAAAGAGCCACTTTTTCAGTCATTTCTATCACCAGAAAAAATTTTTCTGAAAAATAGTCGGAACCGCTTGGCAGTATCGAAAGATTTGTGTAGTTTTGCAGCCGAAATATTTGAATAGCAAGATGACATAGCTAAGAATCCGCTCTCAGAAGCATAGTGTAACAATGGGGCGAGAAGCCCTGCAAACATCAGCCTGAAAAGACTGATGAAAAGAGTTCTTATACATTATTGTTACACAAAAAATCATACACTTATGAGAAGAAGAATTCCTTATCGGGTATGCAGATGCTTACCCAATGGTGTCGTGACCCACATGGAAGCCCGGCTGCTGAAGGACTTGGTGAACCGTGAGATTCATCCCATCCGATGTGCAGCAAGCTGCAAGCGCAAATTCCAGAAAGCGATGTATCTTGGTGACCTATGTGCAGAGACAGGCCATTTCGGATGGGCCAGAAAGATATGGCTGTTCACGTCAGGGCTTATCGAGGACAAAGACTACGACGACTGGCGTTATGTCTGTTTTGACAACAATCGGGTTCGACTGAGCGATGTTATCTCAGAGACCGAGTGTGAACTTCTGGACCGCCGATGCAGTCAGCTGTGGCGGGCACTGGGATATCCCGAATATGACTGGTGGGACGACCGGATAGAGTATCTGACGAGCCGATATTACGGAACCACCTATTATTATTTGTACGCTGAAAGGTACAGCGGTTACTACGAAGAACTGATTGGCGAGTGGGAGGCAAGAATGGAAGAGGCCGAGGCAGAACAGGAAACCCAGCAGATATTCCGAGACGGCCAAGGCGACAACCTGCCACCCTGCTCACAGGACTTTACGGAATACTGGCACGACGGTCCTCATACCGAAGACTTCTCGTGGCTCACTTACAAGCATGGTCAGCAGCAGAAATACTGCTGACCATGCTTTTTGCTTGCTTGAAGAGGGCCAAGTCGCGACGAAATTCAACAAAAAGTTAAATGTGAGTGAAAAATTACGTAAAGTCGAACAAAAATGAGTACCTTTGCCAAATTATTTTATAAGTGGTAGAGATATGAGCAAGAAGTCAACAAAGTTAAACAGCATTCTCAGCACCAGAAAGGAAAGTCTGTTTCTAGGATGAAGAAACTCTGTCATTACATATCGGAATACATGGGCTTGCTGGTGCTTGCTGCCGCATTACTGGCATTGGCATTCCCTGATGTGCTGCAACAAGTACGTCCTACAGTCATCAACTATCTGCTTGGCGTGGTGATGTTTGGCATGGGGTTGACCTTGAATCTCCAAGACTTCAAGATAGTATTCAGCCGTCCTAAGGATGTCGTCATTGGCTGTCTGGCACAGTTCACCGTTATGCCGCTGTTGGCTTGGGGATTGGCCCGGCTGTTCCAGCTTGACGAAGCCTTGGCGCTTGGCGTAGTACTGGTAGGATGCTGTCCTGGAGGTACGGCTTCCAACGTGATAACCTATCTGGCTAAAGGCGACCTGGCTCTTTCTGTGGGTATGACTGGAGTCTCTACCCTACTCGCTCCGTTCCTGACCCCTTTACTGACATGGGCATTGGCAGGGAAAAGTGTCAACGTAGATGTGGCAAGTATGTTTCTGAGTATTCTATGGGTGGTGATACTCCCCATAGTCATCGGATTGGTGGTCAAGTGGATGTGGCCCAAGTTCACTGAGAAAGCAACCGACTATCTCCCAGCATTCTCTTCCATCGCCATTGCCTTCATCGTGGCTATCATTATCGCCGCCAATGCCGACAAGCTATTGGCAGGTGGACTGATTATCGTGCTGGTGGTCATGCTTCACAACATCTTCGGACTGAGTCTTGGCTACCTGATAGGCCGGCTGCTAGGTTTGTCTGAACCGAAAAAGCGGGCCATCTCCATCGAGGTTGGTATGCAGAACTCCGGACTGGCAAGCAGCTTGGCAACCATCCATTTCGCAGCATATCCGTTGGCTTCCATCCCTGGAGCCATATTCAGTGTGTGGCACAACCTGTCCGGTGCTGCCGTAGCATATCTATATAGAAGAAAATGAATATGGCAGTTATTTCAGCTTACAGAAACATTATTTCTATAAGCTAATTAAAAACTACTTCAGTTTACTGACAGTGCAATTGGCCTTTCAAGACTTTTATTATGTGTGCAGTGTTTTGTTTTATTCCGGCATCATTCATGTGCCATCCTGTGTCGAAAGAGCAACTGTCATCAAGAGCCATTGAAGAAGGAGAAACAATATAGGAATGATGGATAGACCTAAGTGCATCGCCAATATTATCGTTGTATGAAATATTGAAATATGACTTCACGCAAACCGGTGGCAAAATGATTACCAATGCTCCTGCCTGTTCATATTTTGTAATCATGTCATTAAGCCACTCCATAAATTCTTTGTTTACAGTTCTTTTCTCACGTTCACCATATATATTTATGTTCTTGGGTGGATAGTTAAGGTGGCTCACCTCATCTCCATATTCATTGAACCCACTTTTTAGATACTTAAATGTGGCACCATTAGCAGGTGTATCGAAACTTTTCCTTATAGGGTACCTTAATAATCTGACAATTCCTTTAATATTCTCTCTGGGCATCCCAGAAACTACCTTGCACCACTGAGCAAAATTCAGCTGATGAACATACCTCCAATTGGTTGACTTAACAAATACAGGATATGTTTCTGGCTCTCCATTTCCTCCATCAAAGAAATTGCCATATTCTAATTGCATCACAACAACATCGCCTTTCTTAATATATTGCAGGCAGTTCTCAATTGGGAAGACAATACCTAATCCTGCATGGAAGCCGAAGTTGACAACATTACATTGAAGTGAATCTGCAATTGTCTTGGAGTTAATTCCAAAAGCCGTATTACTGCCACCGATAAATATTATTCTCGGTTGTTGAGTCATTTCCATCAGTTCCACTTTATGGTTATACTCGCATACATAGGCGTTCTTGTCCATAGGAATCAGCAAGATAAGAACAAGATTGACCACTATAAACAGAAGCATAATTAATAGTCCCTTAGTAACAAACCTTTTCATGATAATACCTGTTTAGAATTGAAAATAGATAAATTCAGATTGGGAGCCATACACTCCAGTAATCAATATCAATAAAATGAAATAGATGATATAACGGACTAAGACATTCCCAACAATCCAATGGTTTCCTGGGAATTGCAAGGCATGTTGCTTGTCCCTTTGAAGCCACTCACATACAAGCATCATGATAACACCAACGCCAATAGGACCCAGTTGAAGAGGGTCTATAGATGCCATCAATACCATGCCACTATGCCAATCAAACAACGACAAGCTACATAGCCCACCAAGATAATGAATAGCATCTTCCAAACGTTCTGCTCTGAAAATAATCCATCCTACTACTGTAAGCAAGAAGGTTAGACATGTCATCGTTAACTCTTGCCAGTTAGGAAATAGTCTATTTTGAGCAACGATATTACTGTGCTTAGTGTCATCACAGACATTGTAAACGACAAGCAACGTCGCATGATACAGCCCCCAACAGATAAAAGTCCAGTTGGCTCCATGCCATAGACCGCTGATAGCCCAGACAATAAAAACATTACGAATGACTTTCCATTTGTTACATCGGCTGCCTCCAAGCGGTATATATATGTAGTCGCGAAACCACGTAGTCAACGAGATATGCCAGCGGCGCCAAAATTCGGGGATGCTTCGTGAGAAATACGGGAAATTAAAGTTTCGCATCAGATTGAAGCCAAACAACCTCGCACATCCGATGGCAATGTCCGAATAGCCTGAGAAGTCACAGTAAATCTGGAAAGTAAAGAGGATAGCGCCAATCATGAGTACAAATCCTGTCTCATCTGTATAATTTGTCCATATCTGGTTAATAACAGTAGCGCAATTGTCGGCAATCACCATCTTTTTGAAGAATCCCCACAGCATCTGTCGCATACCATCAACGGCTTTGGCATACTCAAAATGTCGTTGTTGCTGGAACTGAGGGAGCAGATTTGTTGCCCGCTCAATAGGGCCAGCCACCAGCTGGGGAAAGAAACTGATATAGGCGAAGAACTCTACGATGTCGTGGGTAGCCGCCAACTTCTTCTGGTACACATCAATAGTATAACTGAGTGCCTGAAATGTATAGAAGCTGATGCCTACTGGCAAAATGATGTTCATTGTCACCCAGTCCAAATGCCAGCCTAATGTTCCGAATAAAGCATCAAGGTTTTCGACAAAAAAGTTGTAATACTTGAATACTCCAAGAATGCCGAGATTCAGCACAATGTTGGATACACTTACCAACTGTTGCTTGCGTCGTTTTCCCTCGTAGTGTTCCAAAAGCAGACCGCTTCCGTAACTACAAAGTGAGGTAAGAGCTATCAGTAGCAGGAAACGCCAGTCCCACCAGCCATAAAAGATGTAACTCGCGACGACAACCAATAGGTTCTGCCATTGACGCCCGCGAAACACAAACCAATAGAGAAGAAATACTATCGGCAGGAAAATAAGAAACTCGAAAGAATTGAATAGCATAATGAGCCTCTTCCGTCAATCAATTTGTCGCCCGCAGAATACCCAAATCGGACGGAGTAAGACTTTAATTATACTACAAAAGGAAAGCGGGGTATCTGGCTTCTGCTCGTCCGTAATTCGAGGCCTTCCACAGCCTTTGTAGTAAACGAGCAGAGTGATACCCACGCCGTTGGTATATAATTTACGCCCCTAAAAGCGTGCGTGAGGGCATAATCTACCCTCGGCACGCCAACGGGACGGTATATACCTACCCGCAGCATCTACTTCTGCTATGTTCTTGACTACAAATTCGTTTGTGGAAGTTTCGAATTACCAAAAACAAAGCGTCAGCGACGCATTCCATAATGTAGTGCTCCCTCCCTGTAGCCGCTCTGACATCTTACGAAGTCGACACGGCGTGAGTTAGCGGGTGCAAAGGTACTCAATTTATCCCAATATTTGGCGAAAAGAGCCAAAAATAATTGTTTTTTGTGCAATTTTGGGGTAAAGTGAAAGGGGATTTTTGCTATCTTTGCGAGTGATTTCCAGCAATGGGATTCCTTTTTCGCTGAAAGAATCGGGGGATTCGCTGATTATATTTCTGTAGTTCTGATGGAAAGTGTACTTTTGCACCTGATTGCAACGACACACTCCTACCTTCAGGTGGGAGAAATTTTGAATTAAAAGAAAATGAGAAAGACAATTTTAATGCTATTCAGCTTTTTGACCTATGGTCGAGCCACCTCACGCTCGGCAAAATCCATGCGAGCACGGTTTTGCGCTTGCTTAATCGGTGCCTTGGTGCTGTCAGGCTCTTTGACGGCACAAGAGATTGCGATGCCACACTCAGACCACCGGTCAGAGAATATGCCGAGAAGACAGAAGAGAGTCACCTATGAGCAGATGACTGAGAAGATGGTCAAAGAGCTGCAGCTTGACGAGAAGCAGAAGAAGAAAGTAGCCAAGCTCAATAAGAAGTATAAGACACTGATTGAGGGTGAGCAGGTGGAACGTCCACAAGGTCAGCGTCCACCGATGGGTGAACGTCCCAGTGGAAGCCCCGGCGGCAGACCAAGTGGCAGTATGGGTGGCCCTGGCGGTGGCGGTTTTGGAGGCGGTATGCCTGGCGGTGGCATGGGCGGTCGTGGTGGCGGTATGCAAGGAGGCCCGCGTGGTGGCGGCATGGGAATGCCTGGTGGAGGTCAGCCATCAGAATCGAGCTATGACTACGACAAGCAACAACAGAAGTACGATAAGGCTATCGGCAAGATCCTAACCGAACAGCAATATGAAGGTTATAAAAAGATAAAGCCTCAATTTTACTCTCAGCGCAAAAACCGTGAGTTTCTTTTTGGTGGACAGCAGTCTTTAGGCCAAGGCATGCTCATGCCTCCTGGCAGTATGGGAGGCCCCAGCTCTCGTAATCAGAATATCACCTACTCTGGAGCTACAGAATTGAAGACATCTGTCACAGAGACGAGCAAGACATACCAGAGCAGTAAGACCGACGAGAATGCCTTGTTGGTTTCCACCAAGGAGGCTGTGACCATCTCTCAGCCTACAATCAATAAGACGGGTAGTTCCAATGGTGGCGATAACTGTAGTTTCTACGGTGTCAATGCAGCCCTGCTTGTGAAGGGCGGCAGCACCACGACCATCAAGGGTGGAACCATCACCAGCGACGCTGATGGAGCCAACGGCGTATTCTCGTATGGTGGCAACGGCGGACATAATGGCGGTCAGGGCGATGGTACCACCGTCATCATCGAGGACACCAAGATTACGACTACCGGCGGTGGCTCTGGTGGTATCATGACTACTGGCGGTGGCGTGATGAAGGCCAAGAATCTGACCATCAACACCAGCGGTCGTTCGTCGGCTCCGATTCGTACCGATCGTGGTGGCGGTGTCGTAACCGTAGATGGCGGCAGCTATACCAGTAACGGGCTTGGTTCACCCGTTATCTATTCTACTGCTGATGTGACAGTATCAAACGCTACGCTTACATCGAACATGTCCGAGGGTGTATGTATTGAGGGTAAGAACAGCATTACGCTGAACAACTGTCAGATGACCGTCAGCAACACACAGCGTAACGGACATGCGCAGTTCTTGGATGCCATCATGATTTACCAGTCGTTCTCAGGCGATGCCGATGCCGGCAACTCGCACTTCACCATGAACGGAGGTTCGTTGACAAACAAAAAGGGACATCTGTTCCATGTGACCAACACAAATGCAATTATATCTCTGAATAACGTCAACTTAGTGAATGAAGATCCTGCGAAGGTGCTGTTGTCGGTATGTGCCGACGGATGGCAGGGAGCGGGTAACAAGGCTACTATGAATGTGAGTCACCAGCAATTGGACGGTACCATCCTCGTGGGCAATGACTCTGAGCTGACGTTGACGCTTGCAGACGGTTCCACCTTCAACGGCTGTATCAATGGCAACATCACCAATGCAGAGGGTAGCAGCGTATCGACTGAGACAGGTACGGTGAATGTAACGTTGGGCGACGACTGCACATGGACGCTTACAGCCGATACCTATATCACGTCCCTGAAGGGTGACATCTCACGCATCAAGGCCAATGGGCACCGGCTGTTTGTAGGTGGTAAACAGATAATACCTACTTCTTGCTAATCGCGTTTCATTAGAAACACTGCTTATCCCGACGGTAAAACACTCAGTTTTGAGTATTGTGCCGTCGGGATTTTCGTCGTACCTTTGCAGCGTGATTTTGAATAAATAAATTTTTAGCCATTTTAGATAAGATAGAAATGAATAAGACTATTGTAGTGTTTGGTTCCTCGACAGGAACGTGCGAGGCTATCGCAGAGAAGATAGCCCAGAAATTAGGTTGTGAGGTCATCAATGTGCAGGATTTCACAGCCGATGTAGTCAACAACAACCAGAACCTGATCCTCGGCACCTCAACATGGGGCGCCGGTGAGTTGCAGGACGACTGGTACGACGGTCTGAAGGTGCTGCAGGGTGCTGACCTGTCAGGCAAGACCATCGCCCTCTTCGGCTGTGGCGACTGCGAGAGTTATAGTGACACCTTCGTGGGTGGCATCGGTGAGTTGTATAATGGTATAAAGGCCAGCGGCGCCCGTTTCGTGGGAGCCGTAGATACCGACGGCTATACCTTTGATGACTCTGAGGCCGTTATTGATGGTAAGTTCATCGGCCTGCCTCTCGATGACGTGAACGAGGATGACAAGACCGACACACGTATTGAAGCGTGGATTGCCGAGATATCACCTAACCTCTAAATCGTTCAGGTGTATGCAACAGATGACGGAGAGCCGGATGGCAGTATCCTCAGTGGATAAGGTGCTTGCGAACCATATCTATGAATATAAGAAAGGTGTGCGAAGGATGATACTTTTCACCTGTAACCGCCGTTTCGAGCAGCAGGCCTGCCATCGTCTGTGCCGCCAGTCGATAGACTACGTGGTGCAGCCCGCTGGCAAAGAGAACGTGAACGTCTATTTCGGTCGCCGCGAGTGTCTCGATGCCATCCGTCTGTTCGTTACCCGTCCGCTTAATGAGTTGACGCCCGAGGAGGACTTCATCCTTGGAGCCATGCTCGGCTACGACATCTGTGCCCAGTGTGAGCGATACTGCGAGCGTAAAGGTAAGTGTAAAAAATGCCAGCATACGCAATAGACATTTCAGGTACAATGAAAATTCATAAAGAGTATTTGTTTAGTTTAGTAAGTAAGGCTTGCCGCGAGGCAAGTCTTGCCATATAAGGTCATATTATCATTAGAAATATGGGACTCATAAAAACGTTTTTTTGCTGAGTCGCGAGAAAATTCAGCCCAAAGCTAAACTTTTAAGGCAAAAAATTGTCTTTTGCTATTTTTTTCTTATCAGAATACAATATGCACTTTTTTTTGCCCCCACCACCTCGCGCATTGACATGATATACAACTTCAACCTCTTACCGTTGAGGGGTGTCCATTTGCCGTCCATCCAAATCACCAAATTATTCATGCTCTATTTGATGATTATTGCTTAACCAACCCACTTTTTTAGGCAAAAAGTTTGGAGATTAGATTTTTATTTGTATTTTTGCAGTCGAAAAGTGTAAATTGCGTTTTACATATCTGTAGCAATTAGAGTAAATTACGTTTTACACATTGCGCAGATAGATGTAAATAGCCGTTTACGCATCGTTGGATTAAATATATGAATTATGGACAGACTATTCGAACGCCACGACATCTACCTCTCTGAAGTACCAATGGATTACATCAGGGACTTCATGCACCGCATCCAATGGGATTCACGCCTCGTCATTGTCAAGGGTCCCAAGGGAGTAGGTAAGTCCACACTTCTGTTGCAATACATCAAGAAGAACTTTGAAGCCGATGACCGTCATGTGCTCTATTGTTCTGCGGATACTAACTATTTTGCGACACATACCATTGTTGATTTGGCCGATACGTTCGTTAAGCGGGGAGGCCAGTGGCTCTTCATCGACGAAGTGCATAAATACGAAGGCTGGAGTCGCGAGATCAAGGAGGTTTACGACCTGTATCCTAAATTGCATGTCGTGCTCAGCGGCTCGTCGCTCATACAGATTAACGATGGACAGGCTGACTTGTCTCGTCGTATGCTACATTACGAAATGCCTGGGCTGTCATTCCGTGAGTTCCTTAAACTCGACGTGGGCCTTGACATCGATTACATCGCCTTAGACGCCTTGTTGGAGTCACCCAATAAGTTCTGTTCGCACGTCCGTTCCTTATGCCATCCGTTAGAGCATTTCAGCCGTTATCTGAAATACGGCTACTACCCCTTCTATTTCGAAAGCAAGCGTGCGTATTACAACCATTTGGAGGACGTGGTCAACTATATCATCGACGTGGAACTGACCAAACACCGCAGCATTGACGTTGGCAACACGCGCAGCCTGAAAGCCCTGCTGCAAGTCATCTCGCAGATGACGCCATACGAGGTGGATATTGCCAAGTTGTCGAAAGCCACGGGCATAACACGCCCCTCTACGCTGAAATACCTGACACACATGGAGGAGGCCTGTCTGATTCGCCGTCTGTTTACAGACTTACAGCGTGTCACAGACCTTCAGAAGCCAGATAAGATATATCTTGACAATTCCAATCTGCTCTATGCACTTTGTCCACAACAGCCAGAGATAGGCACTGTCCGCGAGACATATTTTGCCAACCAACTGGCCTCTGCTGGCCACACCGTGGAATATGCAGGCTATAAGAAGGGCGACTTCCGCATCGACGCTGGTACGGTGATAGAAGTTGGTGGCGAAGACAAGGGCTTTAGCCAACTGGAAGGACAGGACCATGCCTTTGTTGCTGCTGACGACATTGAGTTTGCCTCCACGAGGAAGATTCCCCTCTGGGCCTTCGGCTTCCTGTATTAAAGTTTATCAAGCACAGAATATGAAGAAAAGAAGCCCCATACACGCCTACAAGCGGCTGCTGGCCAACGACAATGACTGGGATTATGGCTACCTCATTGCCACCTATAACACATGGCTCCACCAGTCCTACTCTGGCGAAATGAGATTCCGCAAACTGGCGGACGGCAACTATCAACTTGACGATACGGACAGAAAGCCCCTCGCCGATCTTCCTGTATATGTCAACGTTTTCATGCAGCCGAGAGCAGAGACCATGCTTGCATGGGCTATGCCGAGGCCAAGAAAAGGTCGGATGAAATCCAACGTGAAGAATGAACGCCGTTTCTTCCGCGCCAC
>ERZ842401.3482-NODE-3482-length-19505-cov-5.147506_pt1 | contig 19505 bp, 19 predicted proteins | sample MGYA00521270_ERZ842401 | MGnify/ENA primary metagenome ERZ842401 (study PRJEB31892, sample SAMEA3878208) | bioreactor metagenome | biome: Moose rumen | place: Sweden | collected 2011-10 | study: EMG produced TPA metagenomics assembly of the PRJEB12797 data set... | reverse complement strand
TTCACTCGGATTAAGGAGGTAGCCAACGAGCCTCCGCGTGCTTACGTACCATCTCGACTTGCCGTCAAATCCAGTCACCCCCGGATACGAGATTGTCGTAATTTGAGTGCAAATATAATAGTTTTTCCGTTAAACTGCAAATATTTCAGAAAAAAAATGTAATTTTGCACCGTTTTTTACGTTAATGGTATATAATAATAAGGTGATTATTCACAAAACGAACCAAATATGAAGCAAATTTACGCTATCTCTCTTTTTGTGGCAGGACTCTTATTCACGGCGTGTTCCACACCAAAGGACATCACGTATCTACAAGACCTGAAGGACGGACAAACCGTACAGACACTCAGCTACAAGGGCATCACTCTGAAGCCTTCTGACGCCGTGTCGATCGTAGTGAACACAAAGACTACAGAGCTGACCAACCTGCTGAACCTGCCCCTGTCTACACAAGTTATTGGAGCCTCACAGGCAACTGCCCTGGCACAGAGCCATGGCACTTCGGGATACACTCTCGACAGCGAAGGCAACATCGACTTCCCCCTTGTGGGCAAGATTCATCTGGCCGGCCTGACCCGCGAAGAGGCCGCAGTTCAGGTGAAGCGCACGCTGGAGGAAAAGAACGTGGCATCAAACCCTGTGGTCACCGTGGAGTTCCTGAACCTGAAGTTCTCGGTGATGGGGGAAGTGGGCCATACCGGCGAGTTCACTATCAACCGCGACAAGATAAGCATTATAGAAGCCCTGAGCCAGGCTGGCGACCTGAACCTGTATGGTAAGCGTGACAGCGTGTTCGTTTACCGTCAGGAGGGTGACGCAAAGAAAGTATACGCCATAAGTATGCTCGACGGCCGTACGTTGCTTTCATCCCCCGCCTACTACATTGAGCAGGGCGACGTGATCTACGTGCAGCCCAACAACTACCGCAAGCGCCAGTCGTCGGCCAACGCCTCGGAGGTCACCACAGCCTCCTTCTGGCTCTCAGCCCTCTCGGTGCTGACCACCATTGCAGTGCTGGTATTCAAATAAGCAACAAGACGGACGATGTCATACCTTAGCAATAAAATACGTATCCTGAAAGATGCATTCATGGGAAACCTCATGAAGCTCAGGGTGCTTTACGACATCCGTCTGCGCAAGGCCCTGACCCTATCAAAGCGTCAGGAGCCATCGGTCATCGTGTCACTTACCAGCTATGGTAAACGTGTCAAGACAAGTACGGTCTACACAGTATATTCCCTGCTACGGCAGACCGTTCGGGCTGAACGGGTGGTGCTATGGCTTAATGAGGACGTTTTTAACAACGACAACATCCCCAGCGACCTTCGTTTTCTGAGCAAATACGGCCTGGACGTTCACTTTTGCAAGGATATTGGGTCGTACACCAAGATTATCCCCTCCCTATCGGAATTCCCTGACAAGCACATCATCACGGCCGATGACGACTTATTCTATACCAAAACCTTCGTCGAGGAGTTTGTCGAGGCTCACCGCCTGCACCCAAAGGCCATCATCACCGCCTGTGGCAAACTGCCGATGTTAGACAGCAACCAGCAGATGGTTTCCTACGATTCCTGGCCGGAATATCATTGGACGCCAGCCCACTTCCAGTATGACAGCCTATTATTGTCACCAATGGGCGTGGGAGGTGTCTTATATCCTTGTCATGTATTCGACTCAGAGGTTCTCAACGAGGCCGTCTTCTTATCCCTTTGTCCCAAGGCCGATGACATCTGGCTATACATCATGGGACTACGTAGCCAGGCTGAAAAGCGCTTCCTGGCCGACTCCCGCATCGCATACTATCAGACAGACTTATTGCGACAGTATTTCACCAAAGACCGCCTGACGGCCACTAATCGCTTCAAGGGCGAGAACGACAAACAGCTGCAGGCACTATTATCACATTACGGAATATCAATAAAAACATAACCACCAGCGTATGAAAGAAACAATTACCTTCAGTAAGTTTTTGCGCCTCTGCCTCGACAAATGGAAATGGTTTGGCGTATCCGTCGCAGCATTCCTGCTGCTGGCCATCGTCTATTTGGTGATTACGCCGCCGAAATACACCCGTCAGGCCCAAGTGCTTGTCAGGGATGAGAGCGGCATGGGCGGAATCATGGGACGTTTAGGAGGGCTGGCAGACATCGGCGGCCTGATAGGCTTCGGAGCCTCCAATGTCTACGACGAGCTCTATGCCATGCAGTCGCCCTGGCTGATGCTCAATGTGGTCAAGCAGATGCACCTCGACATGAACTACACGATCAAGGGTATCCGCAACCAAGAGCTCTATGGCGAGACGCTCCCCATAACTGTTACCATCAAGAATCTCACCGAGGAGGACGACGTACGGATGAAGCTCGACCTGAAGCGCAACGGTGACTTCAAGATATACAAACTGAAGAAGAACGACGACAAGTACGATGAGGAATTGGCAGGTCACGTAGGTCAGACCGTGAAAAGCGGTATTGGCGACATCGTGGTAGAGGCCACCCCCTATCTGAGCAAGCTAAAGGATGATGAGGTGACCATCACCGTGAGGCGTACCGAACCCATGGCCGTTGCAGAGAGTCTGAAGAAACAGTCGGTCTCAATGGTGGTCAGCAGCCGCGATGCCGATATCATCGACATCAAGTGCAAGGACGTTTCGAAACAGCGCGCCACCGACATCATAAACGCCGTCATCGAGGAATACCGCAAGGAGGCCAACGAAGACAAGGATGCCCAGACAGCCATATCGGAAAAATACATACTGGAGCGCCTGGCCTCTTTGGAAGACGAGCTCAAAACGCTCGACCACCGCGTGGCCGACTATAAGAGCAAGACCATGATGCCCGACCTGGAGGTGATGGCAAAGGCCTACGCCGAGGGAGCCAAGGACATCTCTACTGCCCTCCTCGAGGTCAGCAGCCAGTTGAACGTGGTGCAGGCCATCCGCGACTATCTGCGCGACGAGTCGAAGAAAGACGAGCTGCTGCCTGCCCTGCTCGTCTCCGACAACAAGGGACTGCAGGAAGAGGTGGCCCGCTACAATGAACTGCAGCTGCAGCGCAGGCGCCTGATTGCCAGCAGTAGTCAGGAGAGCCCGCTGGTGAAGGAGCTCGACCAACAGCTGGCAGCCATGCACAAGGCCGTACTCACCTCTGCCAACAATGCCATCAAGCAACTGCAGATACAACAGAAGACCATCCAGGCTAAGGAGAACGAAGGCCGGGAACTCATAGCCTCTGCACCCAAGAAAGCCATCGGCGGCCTGACCGACGAACGCGACTGGAAGATACTCAACGAGGTCTACGTATTCATGCTCCAGAAGCGCGAGGAGGCCCAGATGATGAAGGCCATGCGTACCGACGTGCGCCTGCTCACACCTCCATTAGGCGTGAAGAAGCAGACGTCTCCCGTCAAGGGAAGCATACTGTTCGGAGCCTTGCTCCTGGGACTCTTTTTCCCTGCCTGCGCCATCTTTATCAGCGAGCGTAGCAGGCAATAGTCCCTCAACACCCAGTAGCCGCCACGCGATATGGTCTACCTGTTCAGTGTACTCACCATTGCCCTTCTTCTGCTGTCGTGGAAGTATATCCTCAGGCTTGAGCCTGCAGGAATCTTTGCCGCGTTGTGGATATTTATGGCCGTGTCGGTACTGCTGCTGCAGGAGTATATCGACTTGAACTTCGAGGGGTGTACCTTCGTCTTGTCAGGGGCGCTCTTCTTCGTGGCAGGCACAATCTTCAGCGACTACTTCTACCAGCCGACGCCTTCCGACGTCAAGATAGAACTCAAGAAGAAGTGGGTGACACCGTTGCTCATCGTACTGCTCGCAGGAGCTATGGTGAACCCCATCTACTCCATCTTCCTCAACGGCTTCACCCTGAGGGCACTACTCGACATGCGCGAGTTGCTGGAGATGAACAAGGAGATAGCCATCAGCCGGTATTCGGGCACCGAGGTCTACAGTGTCTTCAACCAGTTTTTCCTCATTTTCTCCTATGCGGCACCAGTCATCGGCGGTTTCTGTTACCGGCTCGTAGGCAAGTGGGAAAAGGTGCTCTGCGTGATCACCCTCATCCCCTGCACCTTCATTGCCCTGACACAGTCGCTCAAGATGGGCATGATAGCCTCATTCATCCTCTATTTTGGAGCCTACATCACCAGTTCCTACACCTACGGATTGCCCATCCGCCTCAAGGCAAAAGCCGTGATGCGCCTGGCCATTATAGTGTTCGGATTCATCGGGACGCTTTTCATCTCGATGGTGTTCAGAACGGGAGAGGTCAGCGAGAAGGCTATCATCGAGGTCACCAGCACGCTCATCTCCTATGCCGTAGGCCATATGCACAGCGTCGATGTGTGGTATACCACCTATCAGCCCGCCGACCTCACCTGGGGCAGTCACACCTTTTTCGGCATCTCCAACCTCCTGGGCATCGAGGACCGCGTGCAGGGCATCTACCCTGAGTTCATGAACATCGGCAAGAACGGATTCTTCGGCATATCCAATACCTTCACCATCTTCCGTCCATTGACGGAGGACTTCGGCGAGGCAGGTGCTATGTTGGTCATGCTCATTATGGGGGCCATCGGCAACATGGCCATCAAGGCCGTCACTGTCCACCGGGCTGTCATCTTCAGTCAAGTAGTCCTCGTGGCCCTTTATGCCTACCTCATGTGGTCGTTCTCGGCTTCCTTCTACGCTTACACCACCTATCTGACGATGTTCGCCCTGGTGTTCGTGCTGTTCCATCTGATTCAAAGAAAGGTGCTGCCATGCTGAAGGTCATCAAAGAGAAACTCAACTCAGGGATGGGCAAGGATGTCGTTTGGACATTCACAATCCAGATACTCATCATGCTTTGCGTTTTTGCCATCAACAAACTGCTGGCAAGCCGACTGAGTATCGATGACTTCGGACAGTACAACGTCATCAAGCGTTCCGTTCAGGTGCTCTCCTTTGTAATGCTGGCAGGCGTGGGCATCGCCTTGCCCCGATACATCCCCCTTTACCGCAACAGCAACCCGCCTCGTCGGATTGCTCCGCTTCTCACCTCCTCCCTGATATATATAATAGGAGTAACAGCCATCGTGTTGATGATATGTGTATGTTTTTCATCACAGATGCAGGATATCATCATCGGCCAACGAGGCAACGATGCATTGCTGCCCATTGCCCTGGCTTACGCCTTTATCCTGGCAATGACACAATATGTGTTTGCCTACTATCGCGGCATCGGAGATTTCAAGTGGTATAATGGCACCCAACTGACCCTGCAGCTGGCAATCATCGTGCCACTCGTCCTGCTGCCTGTTCTCACCGTCGGCAATGTCTTTATCTCGTGGCTCATCATCAGCATCGCTCTCGTGGCCTACTGGTCGGGCAGGGAACTGTGGCGATTCCATCGCAAAGGGAGTTCCCTCGCCTCTGAGACTTCCCTGAAGACTCATCTCACTACGATTATAAAATACTCCTCAGGACGCCTGATTGCCGATTTCTTCCAGTTCTCACTGGCTGCCTTTCCGCTTATCTATATCAGCAACACACTTGGACTGCAACCAACAGCCTACTACTCCGTAGGCATCACATTCGTCACGATGGTCACCCCCCTATTCTCTTTCATGGGCATCATTCTGCTGCCGTATGTATCACAGGCCATCGCCAAAGGCGAGCTAAAATCAGCCAACCGCTTCATCTCACGCCTGGCCTTGCTCTATCTGGTTGCCTCGGTATTCATCACGCTGGTGTTCTGGTTCTTCATCGATTTCCTTACCACCCTTTTCTTCTCGGAAAGCTATGTGGCAACGAGTGATGTCTCGCGCATCATGATACTCTCCATCCTGCCACAGGCAGCCTATATGCTCTACCGTAACACCATTGACGCCGTGAGCGTCATCCCCTACAATGCCATCATCCTCGGCATCTGCCTTCTGGCAATGATTGTCTGTTTCACCCTCTCCTCCACCCTCACACAGTATGCCTGGGCCTATTTTGTCGTTTCATTCCTGCAAGGCCTTCTTTCTTTCCTGACGTGGCAGGTTATCAAAAGTAAACAAAAAATATAGGGAAAAAGAGCTGAATGTGAGAAAAAAGTAGTACCTTTGCACGCTCGGATGGAGATGTGTGAAAGTTTTCCCCATCACAGACAATAAAAAACGTATATAATACGTTTAGTAAAAAAATACTTTGGATGGCTATCAAGTTAATGTACATAACGAATGAGCCGGAGGTAGCTCATATCGCAGAAGAATGTGGTGTAGACAGAATCTTTATCGATCTTGAAATACGTGGAAAAGAAGAAAGGCAAGGCCATATAGACTCTGTGAAGTCGCACCACACGCTGGAAGACATCAGCAGCATTCGGAATACGCTGGTAAACTCGGAGTTGCTGGTGCGTGCCAATGCACTATATCCTGACAGTAAAGATGAGATCAACGAAATCATTAGTCGTGGCGCCGATATCGTGATGCTTCCCATGTGGACATCAGCTGACGATGTCCGCAGGTTCCGCGACTACGTGGACGGCAGGGCCAAGGTGCTGCTGCTGCTTGAAACCATCCCTGCCGAGAAGGCGCTCGACGAGGTGCTGGAAATGGACGGCATCGACGAGGTACTCATCGGGCTGAACGACCTGCACCTGCAGTACCACCTGAAGTTCATGTTTGAGCTGCTGGCCAACGGCAAGGTAGACGAAATCATGACAAAGCTGAAGGCCAAGGACATATTCAGCGGTTTCGGCGGTATCGCCAGCCTGAACAAGGGCATGATTTCCGGCAAGAACATCCTGACGGAGCACTATCGACTGAAGTCAGACATGGCCATCCTGTCGCGCAGTTTCTGCGACACGTCGAAAGTCAAGGACTTAGAGGAAATCAGGAACATCTTCGCTGAAGGGTTGAAGGAGATACGCGACTATGAACAGCTGCTCACCACGCAGCCGGCGGAATATTTCGAAGCCAACCATCAGGAGGTGATCCGCAAGGTTGGTGACATCATCAAATGACTGGCATGGAGTTGAACATCAAGTTACTCAGGGATATTGAAAAGGAACAGGGAGGAGCCTACTACCTGCTTGACACGCAACAGTTCGCAAAAAACTTTGATGAACTGCTGTCGGCTTTCCGTGAATACTACCCCGACACACAGATAGCCTACTCCTACAAGACCAACTACACGCCCAGACTCTGCCACTTGGTGGAACAGCTGGGAGGCTATGCCGAGGTGGTTTCGGACATGGAGTATGAGATAACCCGGCGACTGGGCATCCCGACGAATAAGGTACACTTCAACGGGCCTTATAAAGACCCACAGGCCATGAGGGAAATCATACTCGGAGGAGGTACCGTCAATCTGGACGACTACAGCGAAGTGCCTGTCATCCTTCAATTGGCAGAGGAGCATCCCCAGAATACCATCCGGATAGGTATCCGCGTGAATTTCAAGATCAACGACGGGGTGACTTCCCGATTCGGATTCGACACCACCAAGCCCGAATTCCGACAACTCATCGACGAGCTGAAGAAAAAAGGCAACATACAGATATGCGGCATTCAGTGCCACTATGCCTCCAGGGCTCTGCAGACATGGCGACCCAGGGCAGAGGGTATCAGCAGACTGACAGAAGATACTGGAGTAGACTCTCTGGAACATATCGATCTGGGGGGCGGACTCTTCGGAAAGATGAAAGACTCGATGAAGGCACAGTTTGACACCCCAATCCCCACCTATCAGGAATACGCCAAGGAGGCTGCTGCCTGCATTGCCACACACTTCGATGACAAGGTGCAGAAGCCCACGCTCTTTATCGAGCCAGGCACGGCACTCGTGGGAGACGCTATGAGATTCGTGGCTCCGGTGAAGAGCATCAAGGACATCAGGGGGAAGGCCATCGCCACCCTGCTGGGGAGTGTGTACAACATTAATCCCACGCTCAACAAGAAGAACCCGCCCATCACCGTCTACAGCGACAACGCCAATGCGTCTACCGTCTACCACGACCTTGACTTTGCAGGCTTCACCTGCATCGAGAGCGACTATCTCTATAGAGGCTACAACGGACCACTGTCCGTGGGCGACCTGGTAGTGTTTGAGAACGTAGGCTCCTACTCCGTGGTACTCAAGCCTCCATTCATCCTGCCCAATTTCCCCATCGTAGAGCTGAACAACGGACAGACTAAAGTGGTGAAGCGGAAAGAGACATTCGACGACCTCTTCCATACATACGAATTTAAGTTTTAACCGGTATGCAGAAGATATGGACAGCACTCAACAACCTGATTAAGCGAGGATTCGACATCCTGGCCTCAGCCCTCACGCTGGTGGTGCTGTCGCCCGTAATGCTGGTCTGTGCTGTCTGGATCAAGAGAGACTCCGAAGGCCCAGTGATCTTCAGGCAAGACCGGCTGACGAAGGACGGACGGGTATTCAAGATGCTGAAGTTTCGCTCAATGGTACAGAATGCCGAGAAACAAGGCACAGGCCTTTTCAACTATGAGGGCGACCCCAGAGTGACCCACAGCGGGCGGTTCCTCAGAGACCACAGCCTCGACGAACTGCCACAGCTACTGAATATACTGAAAGGCGATATGTCGGTGGTAGGACCAAGACCGTGCGTAGTATATGAACTGGGCGACTATGCGACGCTGAACGCACGCTTCAAGAAACGCTTTCAGGTGACTGCAGGGCTGACAGGTTATGCCCAGGTGCAAGGACGCAACGAACTGCCCTGGGACATCAAGGCCGACTACGACAATCGCTATATAGACCTCTACAGGAAATGGGGCGTGATAATAGACGCCTGGATCATCATGAAGACTGTCGTCGACGTGTTCCGCCATAAGGACATCTACGAGAACAAGGTTGGCGACGGCCTGAGCGACAGCGACTCGGCAGAACTGGCACAGGCCAGGATTATCGAGATGGCACACGAGGAATAGAGAACTGAAAATTGAAGATTGAAATTATGGACAATAACAAAAGACTTATCTGGTTAGGAGGCAAGATCATGCCGGTGACTGAGGCCACCATCAATGTGTTGTCTCCGACAGCACAGTTCGGTGCCAATGTATTTGAGGGCATCCGCTGCTACTGGTCGGAAAAAGAGCAACAGCTTTATGCCTTCCGACTGGCTGACCACTACAAGCGGCTACACCACTCCATCAAGCTGCTTCGGTTGAAGAGTCCCTACTCTACCAGCGACTTTGAGAATGGTCTGAAAGACGTCGTAAAAGCCAATGGCTACCGGGAGGACATCGCCGTCAGGCAGACGGTATTCGTCGACGGTCTGGGAGGCACATGGAACTCATGCGAACCCATCAATATGTTCATAGCCCCTATCGCCAAAGGCTACCAGCACATTGCCGACAAGCAGGGTCTGCGCTGTCAGGTGAGTTCGTGGGAGCGCATCAGTGACCGTAACCTCTCGCCCCGTGCCAAGGTAGGCGCCAACTACATCAACAGCCGAATGGCCTATCTGGAGGCACGGCAGAACGGCTACGACACGGCCTTGATTCCCAACTTCCAAGGCAAGATATCGGAGGGGCCCGGTGCCTGTTTCTTCATGGTGAGAGACAACACCCTATTCACCCCGCCCCCAACGGCATCAGTACTCGAAAGCATCACCCGCGATACCATTATCAAGATGGCGCAAGACGTGCTTGGCATCAAGACCGTGGAGCGTGACATCGACAGGACTGAGCTTTATATCTGTGACGAGGCATTCCTCTGTGGATCGGCAATGGAGGTTACGCACATCACTGAAGTAGACGGCTACACCGTAGGCAAAGGAACTGTGGGAACCATCACCAGACAACTGTCTGATACTTACTACCAAGTGATCACAGGACAGCTGGAACAGTACAGAGACTGGCTGACACCTATTTATTAATATGAAGGAAGGCGAACAGACATATCAGCAGGGACTCGTCTCAATCGTAACACCTGTCTATAAGGCAGCAGGCTACATTGAACAGACCATCCGCTCCGTGCAGGCTCAGACCTACAAGGACTGGGAACTGCTGCTCATAGATGACTGCTCGCCCGACAACTCACAACGGATCATTGAGCAACTGGCTGTGGAGGACAACCGCATCAAATACCACAGGCTGCAAAAGAACAGTGGTGCGGCCGTGGCCCGTAATACCGCCATCGGTCAGGCCCGGGGCGAATATCTGGCCTTCCTTGACAGTGACGACCTCTGGGAGCCAGAGAAGCTAAGTAGGCAGACACAATTCATGAAGGAGAAAGGATGTGCATTCAGCTACACCCGTATCAGAATGACGGATGCCGAGGGCAACACCATCAAGGACAACATAAAGGTGCCCGAGAGAATCAGTTATCAGGGACTGCTACGACAGACTGTCATTGCCACGTCGACCGTGATGCTCAGCCGCACGATGATTCCTGATTTCCGCATGCCCCTCCGACGGGGAGGACAGGACTATGCCACATGGCTCCAGATACTACGTGAGACCGACTATGCTTACGGCATCAACGAGAGTCTGACAGCCTATCGCACCAGCGACGACTCACTCTCGTCGAACAAACTGGACAGCATCAGGCAAGTATACGAGATACAGACGCAAGACGAGCACATCAACAAGTTCTCTGCAGCAGCCAACACGCTTTGTTTCTGCCTGTATGCCTTTAAGAAACACTACTTGTAAACAGACAACACTTATTGCGTATGATGAACTCTCTACTCGACAAGATAGCCCACTGGTACTTCTCCAAGGATGCGCTGCCCTACTGGTGTATCTTCATCTTCGACTGCCTCGTGGTGTTCACCACCGGCATATTCTGCTACATTCTGCAAAACGGAATAGTAGAGACCAGCGACAACTTCATGCAGGTATGCCTCACCCTGAGTTTCTACATGGTGTTCTATTTCATCGGGTTCCGGATTTTTCATACCTACTCTGGGGTCATACGCTTCACGTCTTTCTCCGATATACACAGAATAGCACTGGCCAACCTCGTCGGCGTATCGCTGACGGCTATTGCCACACGCTTTCTCAACTTCGGATTCTATTTTGTACCACTGGGACTCAAAACCCTCGGGGTATCGTTTCTCCTGTCGACAGTAATCATGTGGAGTACCAGAATGCTGGTGAAATACGTTTATGAGTACTACAAAGACGACCACGATGCCCAGCATGCATTCATCTATGGCGTGAAGAATGGAGGTCTGAACATCGCCAGAGCCATCACCTCGGGAGAGTCACCCAAATACAAGCTGAAGGGTTTCTTCAGCGATGCCGAGGATATGCCAGGCAAGATGCTGATGGGCGTAAAAGTGTTCAAGTACGACAGCCACATCATAGAGAAGATGAAAGAGTATGAGGCCAACGTGCTGTTCGTTTCTCCACTGAAGCAGAGCACTTTTGTCAAGAACCCGGAATTAATTGACCAACTGATGGAGGCTGGCATCAAGATTTTTACGATGAACACATCAGTACAATGGGACGGCAAGAGCAACATTCATACATCACAGCTCAAGGAAGTCAGCATTGAAGACCTGCTGCTACGCGAAGAGATTCAGATTGACATGAAGTCAATAGGCTACCAGATTGCCGACAACACGATTATGATCACTGGCTCTGCAGGCAGCATCGGCAGTGAGATAGTAAGACAGATAGCCACACTGAATCCGAAGGAACTGGTATTGGTTGACCAGGCTGAGACCCCGCAACACGACCTGCAACTGATGCTCAGGAGTTCTTTCCCCGACTTAAAGTCCAACGTCATAGTCACCAGTATCTGCAACAAGAAGCGAATGGAGCACATCTTCCGTCAGTACAAGCCCGACTTCGTGTTCCATGCAGCAGCCTACAAGCATGTGCCGATGATGGAAGACAATCCAAGTGAGAGTGTATACAACAATGTTTATGGTACAAAGGTTATAGCCGACCTCTCTGTCAAATACCATGTGAGGAAATTTGTGATGATTTCCACTGATAAGGCTGTCAACCCCACCAATGTGATGGGATGTTCAAAACGCATCTGCGAGATTTACGTGCAGAGCCTCGACAAAGCCATTAAAGATGGGCAGGTGCTGGGTATCACCCAATTCGTCACGACTCGCTTTGGCAATGTTCTGGGGTCCAACGGAAGTGTCATTCCTCTCTTTGAGGAACAGATCAAGCACGGAGGACCTGTCACGGTGACTGATCCTGAAATTATCCGCTACTTCATGCTGATACCTGAAGCCTGCAAACTGGTGCTTGAAGCTGGTACGAAAGGGAAAGGTGGAGAGATATTCATATTCGACATGGGCAATCCGGTCAAGATTGCCGATCTGGCCAAACGCATGATCAGATTAAGTGGTGCCAACAATGTGGAGATAAAGTATACCGGACTACGGCCGGGAGAGAAGCTTTACGAGGAACTGCTCAACGTGGCCGAGACCACCAAGCCCTCGTTCCATGAGAAGATCCGCATAGCCACTGTCAGAGAATACAACTATAACGATGTGTGCATTGAGATTGCAAGACTAATCGCTGTCAGCGAACGGTTCGACGACATGAACACGGTTAAGGTCATGAAAGAGATTGTGCCGGAGTACAAGAGCAAGAACTCTATCTACGAAAAACTGGACGAGAAATAATGAAAAGACTGATAGACTTCATGATGGCTGCCGTATGCCTCATTGCATTCTCGCCACTATTCCTGGTCTGCTACCTGGCCATACGACTGGAAGATGGAGGTCCGGCGATCTTCAAGCAGGAAAGGATTGGGCTCGGCGGCAAGCCATTCTATATCTATAAGTTCCGCAGTATGAAGACAGATGCCAACAGGGATGAGAACGCCCTTTTCACCGAGAAGGACTCTGCATATCTGACCAAAGTGGGACGACTCCTGCGCAGCCATCATCTCGATGAGCTGCCACAACTATGGAACGTTCTTAAAGGTGACATGGCCTTCATCGGGCCAAGACCAGAGCGCAAATATTACATCGACCAGATCATGCAGCACGATTCACGCTATGAGCGACTTTATGCCCTTCGCCCCGGCGTGACCAGCTATGCTACGCTGCATAACGGCTATACCGACACCATGGAAAAGATGCTCATCCGCCTCGACATGGACATCTATTATTTAGAGCATCAGTCACTGTGGCTGGATGCAAAGATTCTGACAGAGACCTTCTTCAGCATCGTCTTCGGAAAGAAATTCTAATATTTCCGGAAATACAACCTTAGCATAAATGACTCTATCACCAGTGTTTCCGAATCCAGCGTAATAATCCGGAACTGCTCCTGAAGGGAATTGACACCATACGGTCTCAGTATCTCTACATCTGTGATGAGTGCATCGCCATCGGTACGGTCAAACATACACGGGTCATCCAGATGCAAGACCTGATTCGCCTCTTTCAGACGATAGATAATGTTATTATCGTGCAAATTGGACAATTCTACCAGGTCGTGCTGGAAACTCCAGAAAATATGACGGTCAGCACAAGGCACTGTCTGGTGATTAGCCAGAGAGTCAATCTGCTCTAAGCGCCAGTAACCATCCAAATCACCATTCTTAGACGTATCTATGTCGCAAGCAGATAATACTGCCAGACATACTATCAATAACACAACAAACCAGCTTTTCATCTCGTCAAGATACCTGTTTTAATGATTGATACTTGAAAACCATAGTTATCTCCCAGTAGTTTTCCCTTGTCCATAGCCAGGGCACAGCGTACCAGCCAATCGTGCGGGAACTGCCAAGAGGCCTCACCCAGCAGACTCAGATTATACTGACGGCCGGTGAAAGGATCAAGATATGTTCCCAGACCTGTCTGATAAGTAGCCAACAGACGATAGTGGAGAGGGGCCAACGGTTGTCCGCTCACACCCAAATGCCAGGCAACGAATCGATTGTCGGCTACTTTGATCGTCCCATCATCATTATAGAGAGGCGAACGATAGAGGGGGTTGCCGAGCACCTGCCCCCAGTGCTGCCACCCAGTAAACAGATGATGATTATAATAGTCATCGCGTCCTCCGAGATGACTGCTTATGAAGGGGGAGTGATCATGATACACAGGTCCGCTCTGATACTTCGTATAAAGATATTCTACGACAATACGGTTCAGCCAATCAATCTGCTTCAGATGCAGTTCGGCACCAAGCATCATATCCTTGAAGTCGTAGAGGAAGAATCGGCTGTCTTTCTTCACATCCCATTCAGAGCCCTCACCGTAGCCATTATAGTCAAGCATGAACATTGAAGAATGGTCCTCAAAATAGTGGTCGGCATAGACACCGAGGTTCCAAGCGGGCTGGTCAATGTTCAGCCGCATGACCCATGAGCCCAATTGATTACCTTCAGAATTCTTGTAATTGCTTCCCGATTCGTCGGAACCACTACCACCAGGAATGAAAGCATGCCAGAAAGACTTAAGGCCCCCTCCGTTATCCATCACAACGAGCTGACCATCTTTCTCATAGTACGACTTCCCTCCAAACTGACAAGCCATCTCCAGTCCCAACTCCAGCGTGATGTTCCTGGGTCCTACTCTCAGATAGCCGGCCTTTGAGTGATAGAGGGTTCCTTCGGTATAGCGGTTGTGCGCACTGACGAAGTCCTTCTGCCACTTGTCGTCGGTAGTCTTGCCATAAGCGATATGTCCTTTCAGGGCCAGCCAGTTGCGGGTGTGGGGAATCGTCCAGTAGTCAGGCAGCGCCAACCGCACCTGCGGCACGGGACGGGCATTGATTCCCAAAGCCTGCGAACCGGTGCTCAGCTCCTGGTTCTTCAACTCCATCGGTTGCTCCTTGGCACCGACCGTCAACGTGCCTTTCAGCCAGCGGGCCTCCACATAGGCCTGCTGGACAATCAGCGTACTTGTGAACCCAGCTGCGACAGCAGCATCTACACCATAGCCGACACCCCACTTCCGACCGTCATCAAGCGCCAGCGGCCGCTCCAGACTGCCGCGCAGATAGCCGTTTGTCGTCTTCAGCGAACTCAATCCGTACTTGTTGGCGTTCAGCCATAATGGGTTATGATCACCCGAGGCAGCCGTGGCCTGTACCTCTGCACGATACTGCAGACTGTCAATCAATGAACGTTCCTGAGCCCTTGTCGGACAGGAAGCTGACAGGCAGCTTACACCTATTATAATATATATGATTCTCTTCATCACGTTGCAAAGGTACAAATAAGTGGGCAGAAAAACAAATCAAAATAGCAACTATAGGGAAATTCCCCGCCCTTTTTAGGGTTTTTCCTTTGTAAAACAGCCGAAAAAGTCGTTCCTTTGCACTGTGAACAGAAAAAAATGTCTAACAATTAAAATACTTACGACAATGAAAAAGATGATGATGACCCTGGTGGCAATGCTGACGATAGCAGTATCAGCCCACGCCATGAGCTATGAGCAGGCTCGCAACGAAGCCCTGTTCCTGACCGACAAGATGGCTTATGAGCTCAACCTGACCGACGAGCAGTATGAGGCAGCTTACGAGATTAACCTTGACTACCTGATGGGAGTGACGAGCCGCGACGATGTGTTCGGTACCTACTGGGAGCGCCGCAACCTCGACCTGAGCTATATCCTGTACGACTGGCAGTGGAATGCATTCCTGGCAGCCAGCTACTTCTACCGCCCCCTCTTCTGGGAGGCCGGCTACTGGCACTTCGGCATCTATGCCCGTTATCCACACCGCGACTACTTCTACTTCGGTCGTCCTCACTTCTATGCCACCTACCGGGGTGGACATGCCTGGCACCTGCATGGAGCACATGGCTACTACTACGGACAGCGCAGCCACTTCCGCGCACCAGCCGGCAGGACCCATATCGGTATGCACGACCGCTGGACCCGCGGCGACTTCCGTGGCACGCATCACAGCTCAAGCCGCGTCACTGACCGCAACGGCAGAGGAGCCTTCGGCTCGGGCAACCGTTCGCTGGAGCGCAACAATAGAAGTCTGGAGCGCAGCAACCGTTCGCTGGAGCGTACCAACAGAAGCTTAGAGCGCAGCAACCGCTCTTTGGAGCGCAGCAATCGTTCATTGGAGCGCAGCAATCGTACACTGGAGCGTAGCAATCGTACACTGGAGCGTAGCAACCGCACAATAGAGCGCAGCAACTCCAGCAGTCCCAGCCGCACATTCGGCGGAAGCAGTGCCGGCAGATCCTCTATGGGCACTATGGGCACCTCCCGCAGCAACTCATTCGGCAGCAGTTCCCGCAGCAGTTCGTTCGGTGGTGGATCCCACGGTGGCTCGTTCGGTGGCGGATCCCACAGCAGTGGCTCGGTCGGTGGCAGCCATTCTGGTGGACGACGCTAAGTCTACAATTCCAATATGCGCACCTCAGCGTTCATCATCCGCTGCACTTCGCTCATTGATTTTCCGAAATAGACAGCCTGGACGGCTTTATTGATGATGCCATGTCCCACGGCCAGCACCTTCTTTCCCGGGAACGTCTCCCTGACGTAGGCGATGAATTCGCCAGCCCGCGAAAGAAGGTTTTCCAATGTCTCTATATCGTCAGGCCACACTTCTCCTTTCAGGTCGGGAATGTAGCGCCCTGTGAATCCACCCCAGTCACGCTCGCGGAGCAACGGTGTCTGGATCACGTCCAGCCCACGGGGGACAGCGATGACCCGTGCCGTATCCACCGCCCGCTGAAGGTCGCTGCTGATGATGGCATCGAAGGGAATACTGCTCAGATCGTCGCGTACCTTCTCTGCCTGACGGACACCATTCTCTGTCAGCTGTCCCTGTGTCTGTCCCTGCATAATCTGGCGGACATTATCCACCGTTTCCCCATGTCTCACCAAGTATAAAGTGGTCATAATTCTAAAATTTGGTGCAAAATTACATAATAATTATCATTTTTCATTTATCATTTTTCATTTTTTTATTATCTTTGCACCATCAACCAAAGAAAATGAAGATATGAAGATATTACAGAGTTCCGTTTTCCGCGCCATCAGCGCCCTGGCCATCGGTATATTGCTGATCAAGTACCCAGACAACACAGTGACGTGGATCACCATTGCCATCGGCTGCCTGTTTTTGCTGTCGGGCATCATCTCATTGGTGGTCTACTACCATGCCACGCGAAAGGTCAGTGAGTACAAGATAACGGATGCCGACGGCCATGTGGTGGCCAGCGACGAGAAGCCGACGTTCCCGATTGTCGGTGTGGGTAGCCTGATTCTCGGTCTGCTGCTCGCCCTGACGCCCACCGTGTTCGTCACAGGCCTGATGTATGTCATCGGGTTCATCCTGGTGCTGGGTGCCATCAACCAGTATATGAACCTGCTGAATGCCCGCCACTTCGGGAAGGTGGGCTTTGGCTACTGGATATTCCCGAGTCTTATTCTGCTCACGGGCCTCTATGTCATCATCAAGCCGTTGGCACCTGCCAGCATGGCCATGCTGGTTCTTGGCTGGTGTACACTGCTCTATGGAGTCACGGAACTGATCAACTCGCTGAAGATCCACACCGAGAAGCGCAAGGCTGCCAAGGCTGAGGAGATTCCCGTGGCAGAGGAGATTATCGAAGAAACGACTTCCGACCAGCAACCGCCGACGGAATATCTGCCAGAGGCTTAGCCTGGCATCTTACAATCTTTCCAAGTCCCGGCCTCTCAACCCTTTTTCATCTCCTCCTTCACCTCACGGGAGAAGCCTTCGATGTAGGTCTTCAGAATATTGATGCCCGTCTTGTTCTCACGTCCCCAGGGCACGATGAGGTCAGCAAACTTCTTGGTAGGCTCAATGAATTGCTCGTGCATGGGCTTGACATCGTTCTCATAATGGTCGAGCACCATCTCCACGGTACGTCCGCGTTCCACCACGTCGCGACGGATATTACGGATCAGTCGCACATCACTGTCGGTATCCACGAATATCTTCAGGTCCATCATGTCGCGCAGCTTCTTGTAGTGAAGCGTCATGATGCCTTCGAGGATGATGACGGGTTTGGGGTCTACATGCACCGTTTCCGGCAGACGGTTGGAGAGCACATACGAATAGGTGGGCTGCTCGATGGCTTCGCCGTTCTTCAGTCTCTTGATCTGTTCTGACAGCAGTTTCCAGTCGAAGGCGTCGGGATGGTCGAAGTTGATGGCACGGCGCTCCTCGTCAGTGAGCGATGTCGTGTCGTTGTAATAGGAGTCCAACGGTATGACGGCGAAGCAATGTGGCGGCAACGCCCTGGCAATGCGCTTCACGACGGTGGTTTTGCCTGATCCCGAGCCGCCGGCTATTCCAATGATAATCATCTTCTTAGAGTTTAGGAATTATCTTTTTATTTCTGTTGCTTGATGATATAGACGACGGTAGGCAGATGGTCGCTGTAGCCGTCGAGCCACACGCCTCCGCCATGCGTACGCAGGGGACTCCCCTTGTACTTCCCTTCCTTCTGGATGAGATAGTCACGACGGAATATCTGATGGGAGAAGAGTTTCAGTGAAGAGTAGTCCTTCTTACCTCCACGGTCAAGCAGCGAAGGGGACAGTATAATCTGGTCGAACAGGTTCCAGGCCCCTCTGTACATCAGGGTTCCCGTACCTGATGCCAGCACGTCCCACCACGGGTTGTACATATCGCCGTCGCCAACCTCCTGTATCCTCCGCTTGGCACCGAGGCACTGGGCCATTGAATTGTCCTGCGGATCATCGTTCATATCACCCATGATCAGCAATTTCACCGATGGATCAGCAGCTATCAGCGAGTCTCTGACTACCCGGAGCTGTCGTCCTCCCTCCTCACGGTAGAATGAAGCAGAAGCACGCGAAGGCAGATGGTTGACGATGATCGTCACATGCTCCCCCGCCATCGTACCACTGACGATGAAGAAGCCGCGTGTTGCCCGCAAGGAGTCCTGAGGCTGCGTATATATATAAGGTACGAGACGGGTATTACGGACCGTAAACAAGGCGGGATTATAGAGCAGCGCACAGTCTACGCCGCGCTGGTCAGGGCCCTCTTCGTGCACGAACTTAAAGCCCCGTGACTTCAGCGGTTCCTCATTACACAGATCCTCCAGGCACTTGGCATTCTCCACTTCTGCCACACCGATGGCGGCACACCCCACCTTCGGCAGCTTGTCGGTGCCCATCTCAGACAGTACGCGGGCCATATTACGCAACTTATGGGTATATTTCTCGGAAGTCCACTTGTAGGTGCCGTCAGGCAGGAACTCATAGTCATTCTTACCATTGTCATGACAGGTGTCAAACAGGTTCTCCAGATTATAGAAACCGATACCATAGACAGAGAATCTTTTCTGCCCGGCCTTACTTATACCGACTCCAAAAAATATAAGCAATAGCAGTAATACAACATTTTTTTTCATATAAAGACTGTTTTATGGATGCAAAGATACAACAAATTATCCACAAAGAAAAGAAAAAGAGGGCAAAAAGTTTGTATAATCCGAAAAAACTTCGTACCTTTGCGGCCGATTTATGCGAAATTAGTATTTAAACATTAATATTTTAACTCAAAATGAAAAAAGGTATTCATCCAGAAAACTATCGCCCCGTCGTGTTCAA
>ERZ842401.3481-NODE-3481-length-19508-cov-4.880019_pt1 | contig 19508 bp, 23 predicted proteins | sample MGYA00521270_ERZ842401 | MGnify/ENA primary metagenome ERZ842401 (study PRJEB31892, sample SAMEA3878208) | bioreactor metagenome | biome: Moose rumen | place: Sweden | collected 2011-10 | study: EMG produced TPA metagenomics assembly of the PRJEB12797 data set... | reverse complement strand
CCCGCCACAACGAGGTGGCTCCAAACCAGTTTGAGCTGGCCCCCATCTTTGAAGAGTGCAACCTGGCCGTAGACCACAACATGCTGCTGATGAGCCTGATGAAGCGCGTAGCCCGCAAGCACGGCTTCCGCGTCTTGCTGCACGAAAAACCCTTCGACGGCATTAACGGATCAGGCAAGCACAACAACTGGAGCCTGGCAACCGACACAGGCGTGCTACTGCATGCGCCGGGAAAGTCGCCCGAAGAAAACCTGCGCTTTGTCACCTTCATCGTAGAGACGCTGATGGCTGTATATCGCCACAACGGTCTGCTGAAGGCCAGCATCATGAGTGCCACGAACGCCCATCGCCTGGGTGGCAACGAGGCACCTCCCAGCATTATCAGCTCTTTCCTCGGCACGCAGCTTACCGAGTTACTCGACCACATCGAGCACTCTGATACCAACGAGCTGTTTAACCTGAAGGGCAAGCAGGGCATGGAGATCGACATTCCGCAGATTCCCGACCTCATCGTCGACAACACTGACCGGAACCGAACCAGCCCCTTCGCCTTCACCGGTAACCGCTTCGAATTCCGTGCCCCTGGCAGCAGCGTGAACTGTGCATCGGCCATGATTGCCCTCAATTCGGCCATGGCAGAAGCTCTCACCAGCTTCAAACGACGGGTGGACGAACGCATCGGACAGGGAGAAAATAAGATAGCGGCCATCCTGAACATTCTGCGCGACGACATCAAGACCTGCAAGCCCGTACGCTTTGATGGCAACGGCTATTCTGAGGAGTGGGTCAAGGAGGCCGCCTGTCGTGGTCTGGACGTGGAGAAGTCGTGTCCCATCATCTTCGAACACTATCTAGACGAGTCGAGCATCAAGATGTTTGAAAGCACGAAAGTGATGAATCAAAAGGAACTGGAAGCCCGCAACGAGGTAAAATGGGAAATGTACGTAAAAACGGTACAGATAGAAGCCCGTGTGCTGGGCGACCTGGCCATGAACCACATCATTCCCGTGTCAACGCACTACCAGAGCCAGCTCATCAAGAACGTGCAAGGCATGAAGAGTGTTTTCGACGCTCAGAAGGCAGAACGCCTCTCCTGCCGTAACATGAAATTGATTGAAGAAATTGCCGAGCGTACTGAGCAGATAGAGCAGCTGGTGGAAGAACTGACAGAAGCCCGGCGCGTTGCCAACCGCATCCAGGACATCCACCAACGTGCCATCGCCTATCATGACACCGTCTGTCCCCACATGGAGGCCATCCGCCAAGAGACCGATCACCTGGAGATGATTGTTGAGGATGGTCTCTGGACGCTACCCAAGTACCGCGAACTTCTGTTCATCAGATAATAATAAGAGGTGGGAAGCATTTTCCCACCTCTTATTATTCACTCTCCTTCGTAACGGAAGATGTCTACGTGTGTTTCGCCGAAGTATTCTTCACCATCGCCGCCCTGTATGAGCGGTTTGTCGTCATAGTCAGGCAAAGGAACTTCGCGGGGAATGAATTTGTTGAAATCTACCGTGGGGATAACCAGTCCGAAGATGCCAATGCCACAGCGCTCGTAGCGCTGGTCATAGCGGTGGTGAATATACATCGACGAGAAGAATGTATGGTTATAGTAGGTAGTGTCGTTACTGTCGATAAACAGTTTCCAACGCTTTTTCATATCATCTGTGACTTCACCGGAGAAAGAGGTAAAGGTATGTCCGATATTGCTCATGAAGATGTCCATCGCATCGGCATTGATACTGTCGCGCGACCATATACTCTCCTTGATGTTGTCCTCCATCTCGGTTTTCATCTTCTTGGGAGAAGGATTCGTCAACCAGGCAATGATAAGCAGAATAAGCATGATGACTGCCGCAATGACGACTTTTCCCAGGCAACTATGTCTGAACTGCTTGAACGTAGACTCTTTAGTGCGGTAAGAACCGCTGTCGTTCTGATTCATAATTTGTTTGCAATTAAATTAATGTGAAATAAGATTCATAAATTCCTGGCGAGTCTTTGCCTGATTGAAGGCACCACTGAAATCGCTGGTGGTAGTGACGGAGTTCTGCTTCTCTACACCACGCATCTGCATGCACATGTGACGAGCCTCCACCACGACCATCACGCCGAGTGGATGTAGCGTCTGTTCAATACATTCCTTTATTTGCAGTGTCATGCGCTCTTGCACCTGTAGCCGATGGCTATAGATGTCAACGACACGGGCTATCTTGGAAAGCCCTGTGATATAGCCATTGGGGATATAGGCCACATGGACCTTCCCATAGAACGGCAGCATGTGATGTTCGCAGAGCGAGAAGAAGTCGATGTCCTTCACAATGACCATTTGGGAATAGTCCTCCTTGAACAACGCATCTGTCAGAACCTTGTGGGCATCCATTTCGTAGCCACGAGTGAGTACTTGCATGGCCTTGGCTACTCGCATGGGCGTCTTTTGCAGCCCTTCGCGCTCAGGTTCTTCACCAAGCAGCGTAAGAATCTGCTTGTAGTGGCCAGCCAGCTCGTCAAGTCCTTCTCTGTATTCAGTCTCTGGATTCATTATACATTATAATATATATAACAAGACTAATAGGCCACAGTAACTTTACCCCTGACGAGCGTCGCCGTATCGTAGCCCATGCGCACCACTTCGTCCAGCACCTCTTTTGCCTCGTCCAAGGTGCGGAAGTTGCCCATGCGGCATATCCAGCGCGGAGAGTAGAAATGTACATAGACTTTGTGGTCGGGGAATTGTGTCCTCAGCGAGTTGGCCGTCTGCTCGGCCTTCTGACGATCAGCACGTGTCTTTCCGCCTACAAAGACCTGAATGCGATAACCCATGACCTGACGTGTGCGATGCGATTCTGGTGCTACAGAGTCTGTATGCTGTTCCGATGCACGCTGTTCGGCTTTGGAGTCACCACGTTGCCGCTGCCCATCCTGCTGGCGGTTGGTCTTGGCCTCGGCAGGCTTCTGAGCTGGGGCTGTCTGTGGTTTGCCGTTCACCAGTTCGTCGATGGCAGCATCATGATGAATAGTCACCTTGCCACCACCTGCCACGCCCTGCTGGACTCGTTGCGTAAAGTTCTGTGCAGAAGATGTGACAAGCGACAAGTGATAAGTGATGAATATCACCAGCACCTTCACTGCAAGATGTCTTAGAGATTGAAATTTTTGTTTCATAGTTTTCTCTTATTCTGGCTACTTATCACTTACCACTTCTCTCTTCTCGTTTCTTATTTCTTCCAGGCATCAATAATTCCCTTGAAATCGGCTGCCTTGAGTGATGCGCCACCAATAAGTCCGCCGTCAATGTCGGGCTTGGCGAAGAGCTCGGGAGCATTTGAGGCCTTGCACGAACCGCCATAGAGGATGGTGGTATCGTCAGCCACGGCCTGACCGTACTTCTCAGCAATGATGTTACGAATGTAAGCATGAATCTCTTCTGCCTGCTCAGCCGTGGCGGTCTTGCCGGTACCGATGGCCCAGATGGGTTCATAGGCGATGACAATTTTGCGGAAGTCCTCCTCACTGAGGTTGAAGACGCTGCCTTCCAACTCGGCCTTCACCACTTCATTCTGCTTGCCGGCTTCACGCTCTGCAAGGCTCTCACCAATGCAGAAGATGACCTTCAGGTCGTTCTTCTGGGCCAGCAGCACCTTCTCCTTCAGGATTTCCGGAGTCTCCTTGTAATACTCACGGCGCTCTGAGTGGCCCAGGATGACATACTGTGCCCCCGTCGACTTCACCATCTCTGCGCTCACCTCACCGGTAAAGGCACCCTTTTCCTTGTCAGCACAATTCTCGGCACCCAAACCGATGACAGACTGGTCAAGGAACTGAGCAATGCTTGCCAGATGAATGAACGGCGTGCAAATGACGACGCCACAGTTGGGCTTATCAGCCTTAAGGGTTTCGTTAAGCTCCTTTGCCAGAGCAATACCATCCTGGAGATTCATATTCATCTTCCAGTTTCCTGCAACAATTTTCTTTCTCATTTTTCTTCTTTTTTTATTTATATTGTTAGAATAATCTTTTTTGCGTCTGAGCCACTTGCTCCAGGCCCAAGTACGGTCTGCAATAGACAGCAGCGAGAGTGGCAGAACGAACCACAGCATCAGCTTCAGTATCTTGCCTGGCACGGAGTCAGAGGAGTCCTGTCCTATAGACAACTGCTCCAATGGCAGCAATGCCTCCTCGGCCTTCAGTTCCGGCAGGTTGTTGCGGCTCCACTTACCCACCACCGTACCATCCTTCAACAGCACCAGTCCTGGATTGCTGCGTATCACCGTCTTCAGCATCGTGGCATCAGCCGAACAGAACGGATACTCTGCACCTGTCATCCCACTCCACTGGTCAATGCCCTGCCGAGTGCTGGAGGTAAGGCAGTAGAAGGGATAGCCATGTTCATGACTGTACTCGTAAAGCTCGTTTATCAAGTCGAAGCGCGAGTCGTCTGCCTGCTCCAGGAGCGGCGAAATCAGCAAGAACGCATAGCCCTTGTCAGCAAGTACCTCTTCGGTAATGTCCTCCCCTTCTTCTGTCATAATCGAGAAGTCGTGAATAGGTGGTACATAGCCTTCGCAGGTCTGCACCGTGCGCGAGTCAATGAACGTCCAGGTAGAATCCGGATAGTTGTCCAAGGTGAACTCGCGTTGCACGCCGTCCTTTTCTAGTATGAAAGTTGTCTCAAACTGGGGCCGCTCAGCGCCCTCGGGCACCTCCATGCCCTCTCGTATATTGGCCCCTACGTGGTAGGGACGGAAGTCGAACTGCGGCAAATCATAGAGGCTCCACAGACTGACAGCCAGGATGAACAATGCCGAATAGTTGATGACTATCCACTGATTCGCCTCGCTGATGAAGCGGAACATTTCCTGTGGCTTCCAAGCCACAACCACAGCCATGGCCAGCAGCACTACGTTCTTCCAGAACGTTTGCCAGTTGGTGAGCACCAGTGCATCGCCAAAGCATCCGCAGTCAGTAATCGGATTTACCAGTGCCAGCCATAGTGTCAGGGGCGTCATCACCAGCATAATGGCCAACACACATCTTGATGTGAACCTGCGCCTGATGGCAAAGAGCAGGAAGATGCCCAGACAGAACTCTACGGCCGACTGTGCTACGGACAGTGCCAGCACGACGATGTCTGGGAGAAGCCCGCCCATGTGCATGGCTTCGAGATAGTCCTCAATTTTATATTGTGTGCCCAGCGGATCGACGGCCTTGACAAATCCTGAGAGGATAAAGACCAGGGCCAGCACCAGCCGGCAACTATTTACCAGAAGCTTCTTCACTCAGAAAGCTTTATCAGTCCGAAGACTGCATAGTTAATAATGTCCATATAGTTGGCGTCGATGCCCTCGCTGACAAGTGTGTTGCCCTGCAAGTCTTCCATCTCCTTCACACGTTCTATCTTTGTCAGGATAAGGTCGGTATAGGAGCTGACACGCATGCCACGCCATGCCTCATCATAGTCGTGATTCTTGCGTTTCATCAGCGACAAGGCCTCTTGAGCATATCGGTCATAGAGCTGCAGGGCCTGTTCGTTCGACATGTCTACCGTATCGGAAAAGCCTTGCTCCAACTGTATCAGTCCGACAATGCCGTAGTTCACCAGACCGACGAACTCCGGTCTGATGCCCTCGCCCACCAACGATTCGCCCGTCAGCTCCAGCTGGCGGATACGCTTAGCCTTGATGAAAAGCTGGTCAGTGAGCGACTGGGGCCGCAGGATGCGCCATGAGGCACGATAGTCGTGCAGTTTCTGGCTGAAAAGCTCACGACACTCGGCCACGGCGGCTTCGAACTCAGCATTTGTCTTTTCAAATTTATCCATATCAGGGTGCAAAGTTACAAAAAACTTTGAACTTAGGACTTTAATCTTGGAACTTTTTCGCCAAGTAACAAAAAAAAATTACTCTTTTTGCTTCTTATGAATGTATTTAATGGTCTCTGCGAGCACCTCGAAACGCTCTTTCAACGAGTCGCAGCGTGCACGCAGCTGGTTCAGACGCTCCACTTCTGGCGACCGGTCGTCCAGCCCGGCAGCGTGTTCCATCACCCACTGGTGCATCTCATCATGTTGCCGTGTAGCCACGTCGAGCAGACTATCCGTCACGGCCAAGTCGCGCTGAGCATCTTCCAGACTCTGCTGTTGATGCTGCTTCAAGGCTTCCCGCCGTTCTGCAATCTCCTCTGCCAGTGCCTCATTCTCTTTTTTCAGTTTGCTGGAGCAACCCATCAGGGCCACTATTGCCAGCATAAATAGCAAAAAACGTTTCATATCGGGTGCAAAATTACAAAAAACTTTGAACTTTTCATTTTAAACTTTGAACTTTTTAGTACCTTTGCACGCAATTAAAGAAAAGAGACCATAAAGATGAGACTATATACTGATGAGGAACTGGCGCAGATTCTGGATCAGGAGATTTTTCACCAGATAGGCCAGGTGGCCGACCAACAGGGCGTGGAATGCTACGTGGTGGGCGGCTACGTGCGCGACATCTTCCTGGAACGCCCCGGCAACGACATCGACGTGGTGGTGGTGGGCAGCGGCATCGAGGTGGCCGCGGCACTGAAGAAGAAGCTGGGCCGAAAGGCTCACCTCAGCGTGTTCAAGAACTTCGGCACGGCACAGGTGAAGATTAGGAGCGAGAGGCCAGAGGCTGGCGAGACAGAAGTGGAGTTCGTGGGCGCCCGCAAGGAGAGCTACAGCCACGACTCGCGCAAACCCATCGTGGAGGACGGCACGCTGGAGGACGACCAGAACCGCCGCGACTTCACCATCAACGCCATGGCCATCTGTCTGAACAAAGGACGTTTCGGCGAGCTGGTTGACCCCTTTAACGGCTTGGCCGACCTGGAGGACGGCATCATTGCCACGCCGCTCGACCCAGAAGTGACTTTCAGCGACGACCCCCTGCGCATGATGCGCTGCATACGCTTTGCCACCCAGCTGCGCTTCAATATCGAGCCTGTCACGTTCGAGGCCCTCGAACACATGGCCGACCGCATCAAGATTGTCAGCGGCGAGCGCATTGAGGTGGAGCTGAACAAAATCATGATGTCGACAACACCCAGCCGTGGCTTCGTCGACTTGCAGCGCAGTGGCCTGCTGAACATCCTGATGCCCGAACTGGCGGCTCTCGACATTGTGGAACAGCGCAACGGCCGAGCCCATAAAAACAACTTCTATCATACGCTGGAGGTTCTGGACAACGTGGCCAGCCGCGATGCCAGCCTATGGCTGCGGTGGGCAGCACTGCTTCACGACATTGGCAAGACGAAGACCAAACGCTGGGATCCCGCCATCGGTTGGACCTTCCACAACCATAATTATATAGGTATGAAGATGGTGGCCCCGCTCTTCCGACGCCTGAAGCTGCCCATGGGGGCGGAACTGCACTACGTGGAAAAGCTGGTGGAGCTGCACATGAGGCCACAGGTGATTGCCGACGACATTGTGACCGATTCTGCCGTGAGACGACTGCTCAACGATGCCGGCGACGACATCGACGACCTGATGACGCTGTGCGAAGCCGACATTACCTCGAAGAACGAGATAAAAAAGAAAATCTTCCTGGAGAACTTCCGCATGGTGCGCGAGAAGCTGACAGACCTGAAAGAAAAGGACTACAAGCGGCTGTTGCAGCCCGTCGTCGATGGCAACGAGATTATGCAACTTTTCGGTCTGAAACCTTCCAAAGAAGTGGGTGTGCTGAAGCAATATCTGAAAGACGCCGTCCTTGACAACCGCGTGGAGAACGAACACGATGCCCTGATGCAGCTCCTGATGGAAAAAGCGGCCGAGTTGGGACTCTCACCGGCCACCAGAGCATAAAATCTAGCGCTAGATTTTTCAAAATATCGGCCCCGCACGGAAAAATCTAGCGTCAGATTTTTCCGTGCGAGGCCTTCTCGTAAGTATTAGCGCAAAAAACTTTCCCTTATCCTTGGCTGTTTCGTTTATTTTCCCTACCTTTGCAATCGAAGAAATAAATACTTATGCACACACGAGAAGAACAGATGCAGGCTTTCGGCCGGCTACTCGACGTACTGGACCAGCTGCGCGAGAAATGCCCCTGGGACCGCAAGCAAACTAACGAGAGCCTGCGACCAAACACCATAGAAGAAACCTACGAGCTGTGCGACGCCCTGGCCCGAGGCGACCAGCACGACACCATGAAGGAGCTGGGCGACGTCATGATGCACCTCTGCTTTTATGCCAAGATAGGTCAGGAGCAGGGCGCCTTCGACATCTACGACGTGCTGCGCCAGCAGGCTGACAAGCTCATCTTCCGTCATCCCCACATCTATCATCCCAGCCAGGTGGGTGCTGATGAGCCAAAGCCCTTGCCCTACGGCGAGACCGGCGAGGAACGCGAATTTTCCAACGCCAGAACGGCTTCCCAAGTATTGCAGAACTGGGAGCAAATCAAGCTGAAGGAGAAAGACGGCAACAAGACCGTGCTCAGCGGCGTTCCTGCAGCCCTGCCATCGCTCATCAAAGCCTACCGCATCCAGGACAAGGTTCGCAATGTGGGCTTCGACTGGCAACAGCGCGAGGACGTATGGGACAAGGTTCGTGAGGAATTGGCCGAACTGGAAGCCGAACTGAAGCGCGACGACAAGGAGAAGAGCACCAACGAGCTGGGCGACTTCCTCTTCTCGGTCATCAACGCTGCACGCCTGTACAAGCTGAACCCCGACAACGCCCTGGAGCGCACCAATGCGAAGTTCATTCGCCGCTTCAACTACATCGAGCAGCACAGCATACGTGCCGGGAGACCCCTGACCGAGATGACACTGGAGGAGATGGACCAGCTTTGGGACGAAGCCAAGCAACAAGAACGGCAAAATACTGAAAACTAATAAAATAAACATAAAACTATGAAGAAAACATTCTTTGCTCTGACAACACTGGTGCTGACACTTGTTGCCTGCGACATGAGGCCACCTTTGAAGGTAGGTTACGAAGCCCCACCCGACTTACAGGAAGAACGCGACTCCACCATCTATGGATTCTGTGGCCGCGCCTCGAACAGCAAAACACTGCAACTCATCACCTCGACCGACGACACCCTCTACTTCAACGTGGAGGAGGCCCGCAAGAAGGGACGCGTGATGGCCGACTATCAGCGCGGCGATGAGATTTACGTGCTGCCCGACTCTGACCGCACGAAGGCGCTGATGACCATCAACAAGAATCACCTCCTAGGCGAATGGGTGATGCCCAGCCCCTACGACGGCAGTTCGCCGGCAGGCATCGTACTGAAGGACGGCGGCGAAGCAGAGAGCTTTGAGCAGCAGGGCGACATCCTCTACAAGTCGTGGCGCATCATCAACGGACGTTTACAGGTGGTGGAGACGCGCGACGACGGCACAGACATCGACTATGTTCAAACCTACGACATCATCAGAATGACAAAGGACTCGCTCTACCTGAAAAACGACGAAGAGTCCTTTGAATATGGCCGCTATGTGCCAGAACCTGAAGAGAATCTAGGCATCGACCTGGACTACGACAGTCAGGAATCGTTCGACCTCTGGTAATACAAGATTAACGGCCATGGAACCATTTCGCGTTCACATTCTGGGCTGCGGCAGCGCACTGCCCACCATAAGGCATTTCTCGTCGATGCAGGTCGTGGAGTGCCGGGGAAAGCTGTTCATGGTAGACTGTGGCGAGGGTGCACAGCTGCAACTGCGGCGCTCGTCGCTGTCTTTCGAACGGTTAGGACACGTTTTCATCTCACACCTGCACGGCGACCATTGTTTCGGCCTTATCGGAATGATTAGTACTTTCGGACTGCTGGGCCGCAACGCTCCGCTGCACATACACGCCCCACAGCAGCTGGAACCCATGCTGAAAGCACAGCTCGACATGTTCTTCAACTATAGTCTGGGATACGATGTGGAGTTCCACGCTATCGACACTACCCGCCAGCAAATCATCTACGAAGACCGCTCGCTCACCGTGGAGAGTGTTCCGCTGGATCACCGCATGCCCTGCGCCGGTTTCCTGTTCCGCGAGAAGCCTTCGCTGCCACACATCCGCCGCGACATGATTGACCTGTACGGCATTCCCGTCTCGCAGATTAACAACATCAAGGCCGGACAAGACTACACGCTGCCCGACGGCACTGTCATCAGCCACGAGCAGCTGGTGACGCCCGCTGACGCTCCCCGCAGCTACGCCTACTGCTCTGACACACGCTACATGCCCAGCTTGCACACGGCCGTACAAGGCGTCAGCACACTCTACCACGAGAGTACCTACGCCCAGGACAAGCTACAAAGCGCCGAAAAATACTACCACTCCACGGCAGCGCAGGCTGCCACCGTGGCACGCGACGCCCAGGTGGGCAAACTGCTGCTGGGCCACTATAGCGCACGCTATAACGACGAGCGTATATTGCTCGACGAGGCCAGGGAAGTGTTTCCAAACAGCTTCCTGACCAACGAAATGGATGTTTTTGAGGTGTAAATAGCATTTTTTTTAAGAAAAATTTGCTCAAAACAAATATTTTCACTATATTTGCGGTGTAATTACAATCTTACATGCATGAATAGAAAATATCTACTTGTTATTTCGTGTGCGGCATTACTGTCTCTGACCATTCCGACCAAGGCTGCAAACATGGTTATGGAAATGGGAGTAGCCGAGCAGATAGATGAGCAGGCACCTACTATTAGCGTTGAGGGGAACATTGTCAGCGTACAGGGTGCCAGCGGTATGTCGCTCGAAGTGGTGTCGTTAACAGGACGCGCCGTTGCCACATATAAAATTGAGGGTCCTGCCCAGCGTATCGAATTAAATCTACCGAAAGGGTGCTACATTCTGAAAGTTGGCAAGGTGGTGCGAAAAGTCACCGTGCGCTAATCATTCTTGGAAGTATTTTCCTAGCCATGAACATCTCTGCTTGTAAACAAAGCGGAGAATCTCAAGTTGATGAATCTGCCCAGCGACTGGAGCAGCTATATCGGGATTGCTCATTGGATGCCCAGCAGCATTTAGACATCCTTTTTGCAGAATCCGCCGATTCCCTCTATGCAGACCGCATGGCTCGCCGCTATTACGATGAGGGAGGGAAATGGCGTTGGATGGGTCAGCCAGACGAGATTTCCCTATGTGATGCATTCGACAGCGTGATGCATTGCAAGGTGCCTGGCATGGGGTTCAATGAGGAGGTTTTCTTCCTTCCACAGATAGCCAAGGATTTACCAGCCATGCACCAGCCAGACTCGGCCACTGACGTTCCCCTGCGAATGGCTCAGCTGGAGGCCTATCTCACCAAATCCTATCTTCGTTACGTCGTCGGCCAGCGCTTTGGCTTCACCACCCCGAAGAAGCTCTTTGGCGATAAGCAATATGACATTGACATCGAGCAGGCTGACAGTGCTTTTGTACAATTGGCTATGAAGCAGCTGACTGACAAGGAAACTATGTTAAGTTTCCTGGCTTCGGTCGAGCCGCAAGACAGTGCTTATCACGTGCTGAGAAACCAGTTGGCACTTGACACGACCGATGTTGCCCGTCAGCGCACACTTTGTAATATGGAGCGCTTACGCTGGCGCGACAAGAAACATACTCGCGAGGCAAGCCGTCACATCTTTGTCAATATCGCCGCGCAACAGGTTTGGGCCGTGGGGCCTGATAGTGTCATCAATATGCGAATCTGCTGCGGTAAACCCTCCACAAAGTCTCCTTTACTCTCTAGCGAAATCACCCGAATCGAGGTGAACCCGGAATGGGGAATCCCCATGAGCATCATCCGTGGCGAAGTGAGCAGTCATGCTGGTGACTCGGCCTATTTTGCCCGCCGTAATTACTACATCACGAACGGTCAGGGGCAACAGGTGAACCCTAGCAATCTGACTCCCGGCGAGTTGAGCAGCGGACGTTATGCCGTACGTCAACGCAGCGGTGCAGGAAACTCTCTGGGGCGCATTATCTTCCGATTCCCCAACAGGTTTTCTGTCTATCTACACGACACTTCGTCGCCCGGTGCTTTTAACAATGAGCGCCGCACCATCTCACACGGCTGCGTACGCCTTCAACGCCCGTTTGATATTGCAGAATTTGTATTGCCAAATGCCGACGAATGGATGCTAGACCAGATGCGTCTGTCAATGGATTTAAAGCCGAAAACAGAAAGAGGAAAGAAGTACAAGAATGAACACAGCGGTCAAGCTATCCGACTCATCAAGAACACTCCTGTGGAGCCTAACATCCCTGTCGTTTTAGACTATTACACACGCTTCCCTAATCCCAAAACGGGAGAATTGGACACTTGGGGCGATCCATACGACTACGACAAAATCATACTGAAGGCCATTAAGCCTTTTACGCTCTGAAGACGTCAAAGCTTCGATAATGAAACTTCTCGACGATCAACAACTGAAAGAGTTACTACAAAACCCAGCAACACTGCGCAAGGGGTTTGAAATAGTAGTACGCCAATATAGCGAACAGCTATATTGGCAGGTTCGCCGTATCGTGCTGACTCACGAGGATGCCAACGACGTGGTACAAAATGCACTGCTGAAAGCCTGGAACTCTATAGAGTCGTTCAAGGGCGAATCAAAGATTTTCACGTGGCTTTCACGCATTGCTATCAACGAGGCACTCGACTTTACCCGCCGCCAAAAGAACCACCCTACCCTGAGTGCTGACGATGCAGACTTGGGACTGGCAAACCATCTGCTTGCCGATGACTACTTCGACGGAGACGAGACAGAGGCTCAGCTACAAGAAGCCATTGCCAGCCTGCCAGACGTACAACGTACAGTATTCCAGCTGCGTTACTACGACGAAATGAAATACAGCGAAATCAGCCGCATCCTCGGAACATCGGAAGGAGGACTGAAAGCTTCCTACCACATAGCAGTGAAAAAAATTACAGAATTTTTCCATCGGTACGATTAAACCTTAGACACCTGTATACGTCAGATAAAACAGAAAGGACAAGAACTATGATGAACGAAGAAGAATATCTGAACAGCAAACTGGGCAAGCGGAATCCGTTCACCGTGCCCGAAGGCTATTTTGAGCAGCTGACTGCACAAGTCATGGAGCAGCTTCCTGAAAAGAAGCCAGCCAAGAAAGCTGTCATCAAGCAGTTACGCCCGTGGCTCTATGCTGCTGCCTGTATCTGTGTGGCCGTATTCACTGCCGGCGTTTTCTTCAGCAACAAGACTGACAACGCCAAGGAAATTAAACAAATGGCTAGCGTAGAACAGGTGCACAACAATTACTACAGCGACAACTATATTGACGAGGAAGCAGACTACGCCATGGTTGACAATCAGGAAATCTACGCCTGTCTGTTAGCTGATATGTAGAGAAAATTGCAAACAAGTCAAAAAACTAGCTACAAATAACTCTCATGAAGAAAATACTATCTACTATTATCATCCTGCTGACTGCTGTCATCATGATGAATGCACAGGAGGGACAACAAGCGCAGCAGCGCTTCTCGCCTGAGAAATTTGAAGCAGAACTGCAAGACTACATCACAAAAGAGGCTCATCTGACCCAACAAGAGGCAAGCAAGTTCTTTCCTGTCTATAAAGAGATGCAGGAGAAGCAACGTGCACTCTTTGACCGCCAGCGTGAACTAGCTAAGGTGAAGCCTTCCGATGAGCAAGGATGCCTGAAAGTCATCAAGGAAAGCGACGATATTGATCTGGAGCTGAAACGCATACAGCAAACCTATCACGCACGCTTCATCGAGCTACTATCAGCTTCAAAAGTTTACGACATCCTGAAAGCAGAACAACGTTTCCACCGCCACATGATGAAGAATTGGGGACGGGGAAATTGGGGACAACAGCAAACTGGGTTTCAGAATGGATTCCAAAATGAATTCCATTCTCCCAAGATGCACTCCCCTCAGAAATAGGGACGTTCAAAAGTATCTTCGTCGCGCCGAAGAAGAGTTGACTGCTCCTCATGCGATGACAATTTACGCCAGACAGAGCTATAGACATCAGCTATACGCGCTGTCTGGTTTTCGCTTATCCGATAGTCGCGCCAAAGATGAATCACGTAGAAAGCACTGTCCACAGGCTCCTGCACCTTTTCTAACTTCATGCTCAACTGGAGGATCTCGCTCATACGGATAGACAGGCTATCCTCCGTCAGCGCAGTCATCTCGCTTTTACCATCAAACAAATTGGTCACTTCGGCTTTCATCTGAGCATCCCGAAAGTCCAACATGTCTAAGCGGTTGTTCTTGGAGAGGTATGGCATCAGCGAATCGGGAATCTCCCGAAATAGAGAAGCCATAGAGGGATTCTGGGCGTTTCCTGCTATGGAGATACCCACTAGCAAAGTGATGATTAGAAGTTTCTTCATAATTGATAGGTGTAATCGTAAGTAAGCGGCAACCGCTTACCTATACTTGTTATAATGACAGAAGCCCCTTGAACGTTGGCTTCCTGACTGAGCAATGCAGCCATAGCCTGAGCATTTCGATCGTCAAGATGGCTAATTGGCTCATCGGCCAACAGGAAGTTGAAAGGCTGAACTAATGCGCGCATCAGAGCGACCCGCTGCTGCTGACCAAAAGACATCTGGCCGACTTGTGCGTTTAACTTGTCGGCTATTCCCAGCTGCTCAAACCACAGCTCTATCTGTTGGCGGCTTTTATGTTGAGTGAGCTTATTCTTTATCTCTACATTCTCCCATGCTGTTAGTTCAGGAAACAGACGTAACTCCTGAAACAGACAACTGACATGTCGCTGGCGCAGACGGCTCCAGTCGCCAATGCCATAATGACGGGCGTCCTTCCCATCGAAGAGCAGCTGGCCTGTATAGTCCTGCCGATAGCCCAGGATATAACTACAGAAAGTACTTTTCCCCTTCCCGCTCTCGGCCTCAATCAGATAATAGTGCCCAAGCTCGAAAGCAACATCTTTCTGCCAGATGTCGGACGCCACTGGTTCTGAACTGAATACCTGTGGTAAAATGTTTCTAAAGGCTATGGTATTCATCGCTGTTGTGCTAATTGCATCATCATCACTGCGGCCAGACCAGCCGTCTCTGTGCGAAGACGGCTCTTACCCAAATCAACCGAAACGAAGCCTGCATCGACAGCCATCCGAACTTCGTCAATCGAGAAGTCTCCCTCAGGACCTACCAGCACCAGAATCTGTGAGCAGGCGACAGCCTGCTTGGCGCAAAGATTGCAAAAAAGATTCACTCTCGGTACCTCATTGTAGCAATGGGCAATATATCGGAGCCCCTGATGATGTCTGTCTACGAATGTCTTGAAGTCCTGCATCTCGTTGACAACGGGCTTCCATGCCTTTCTGCTCTGCTTCATGGCAGAAACAACAATCTTATCCAATCGAGGAGTCTTCACTACACGACGCTCAGAGAAACGGCAGTCTAACAGTGACAGTTCGTCAAAGCCTACTTCTGTTGCTTTTTCCGCCAGCCACTCCATACGTTCCATCATCTTCGTGGGTGCTATGGCCAAATGCAGATGACATGGCCAAGGGCGCTCTTGAGGCAGCGTTTCTTCTATCGAATAGGAGCAATGCTTCCCGCTAGCCATGGTGACCACAGCACGAAAGAAAGTCCCTTCGCCATCCATCAGCATCAGCTCGTCACCTTCTTTCAGGCGAAGAACCCGTACAGCATGCAGGCTCTCCTCTTCCGGCAGCTCATTGCACGTTGTCGCATTGGGAACATAAAAGAACCGCTCTTCCTTCATTGTTTTCTCCTGTTAATCTCGTCACGCAGTTGTGAGGCGAGTTCATAGTTTTCCTCTTCTACAGCGTTCTGCAATGCTGCCCTAAGTCGAGGCGTATCCATCGAATTAATGGGAATAGCCACCCCCGTCGCATTTTCGTCGAAGGGTACGCTCTGACGTTCCATCAACCTGTCCTCAATATATAGCGGAATATTTGAAATCATGCTCAGCAAGACAGCATCACTCGTTCGTACCCTCACACTGTCACCATTCTCAACATCCATCAGCATTACCTGATACTGACCATCATAAACTCCGACAATCATCAGCTCGTATGTAGATGGCAGCATCTGTATCAGGGCTTCCGGCAGCATTGTCCGGCACACTTCCCGGTTGCCTTTTAAGCGCATCAGTAGCTGTTGGGACATCTCAGCATCGCACACTACCGACAAAGCCCTCTTTCGCGCCTCGTCAGTAAGCAGAATCACGGACAATCCTTCGCCGCCCACAATCTGCTGCATGTTCTCGAATCTCAGCAATGTGCGTTTCATCAGATACTTTATTTCTTCTCTGGTTTGAAAATGATGGCGAAAAGAACACCCACCACCAGTGCGTAGGCGGCAAAGATAAACCAGCAGGTTGACCAGTCCCCTACGGTGTAGTGTGCATCACCTATGGCCAGGTCGTGCGTGTAGTTGTTAATGATGGCCTGCGCGCCAAGTGTTCCAAGCGTAGCGCCAATGCCATTGGTCATCAGCATGAAAAGTCCCTGTGCACTGGAACGGATGGAAGCATCCGTAGAGTTCTCGACAAACAGAGAGCCAGAGATATTAAAGAAGTCAAAGGCTACGCCATAGACAATCATGGAGAGCACAAACATCCACACGCCTGTTCCCGGGTCGCCAAGCCCGAAAAGGCCAAAGCGGAACACCCATCCAAACATAGCTATCAGCATCACGTTCTTTATTCCAAAACGCTTCATGGCGAAGGGGATAAGCAGGATGCAGACCGTCTCACTAATCTGTGAAAGCGAAATAAGGATGTTGGCATGCTGTACGCCAAAGGTATCAGCATATTCTGCAATGGCGCCGAAGCTGTTGATGAACGGATTAGCGAAGCCGTTTGTGATTTGCAGGCTCACACCTAGTAACATGGAGAAAATGAAGAAAATGGCCATTTTCTTTTGCTTGAAAAGAGTGAATGCACGCAATCCAAACGCCTCAACCAAAGAGGTCTTGGCCTCACCAGTCTTCACAGGACACTTCGGCAGCGTGAAAGTATAGAAGAAAAGAATAATGCTCAATACACCCGATACAACGAACTGATTCTGGTTGTCCTGGAAGCCCATCAAATCGACAAACCACATCATCAGGATAAAGCCGATAGTGCCAAAAACACGTATGGGCGGAAAATCCTTCACGGTGTCCATGCCAGCCTGCGTCAATCCATTATAGGCCACAGAATTAGCCAGGGCAATGGTCGGCATATAGAACGCCACACTCATGGCATAGAGGGAGAAGATGATGCCAAACTGAGACTCCGTTCCATGGGTGGCACCATACCAAGCTGTGGCAAACATGAAGAGGCCCGCCAGCAGGTGGCAGATGCCCAGCATCTTCTGAGCCTGCACCCAGCGGTCTGCTATAATGCCAATGATGGCAGGCATAAATATCGACACGATGCCCTGCATGGAGTAAAACCATCCAATCTCCGTGCTGAATCCAATATTCCCAAGGTAGCGACCCATACACGTAAGATAAGCTCCCCAGACAGCATACTCCAGGAAGTTCATGATAGAGAGACGTATTTTCAAGCCCATAATATTATATGGTTTTAGTTAATGATTACATTATTATAATATGCGCGCAAGAAACCTTCTTCATCGCGGCGCAACACTATCGAACCGCTCCGCCATTCGGTGAAGGGTAGCTCCTGTGTCAGGGGGTAGCACTTCGCCACCACCCCTGATTGTATCTCGACCACCGACAGGGTCAGTCGGGAGTTGTCCTCCAATACTATCTCGTGCGATGCTATCCGTCGGTTCATATTCTGCAGGTTTTGTATGGAAACGTATTAATTGAACATTCTTTAAGAACAACAACCTCGCTGAGAGCTCCGGATCGTTGGCTCCCCCCAGATAGAAGAAGCCTTTGATAGCCTTAATAACCCTCATTGTGTCTACTGGCAACCGCAATTGGCTCAGACCGGAGATGGAGAAGCTCAGATTGCGACTCACAACCGTATCTCCATAGTCCACTGCAAGGAAAGCCAATCCTTTCTTGTCACCCGACTGGTACATATAATCACTGACGAACATCAGCATCAGTTCATCGCCTCTCCTGTAGGTAGAGTCTGCTTCAAGATTGAAGTCCCATCTGTTGTACGGAGGTACAGGCACCAAGAGTGCATTGGAGCGGTCGGCCCAGACGTTGGCAGTGTCGCCCGTTGCATTGAGCGATGCAAACTTGCCAATCTCGCCTTCAGAGGCACCTAGGTTGAGCGCTTTGTCCTCGAGACACTCCGACACCCGTTGGAAAATGTCAGCAAAGCGGTCGGCCCGTGTGTAGTAGTAAACCAGTGACGAATCAAACTCTGCCTGCGTTACGCCATGTTTCCTCAGAACGGCCTCCACATAGTATGCGGTATTGTACTCCCGTCCCTGATAGTTGTTCTGATCTTGTTGTGCCAATGCTTTGGCCATATAGTAGTCTACGAGTATATCCTCCATGTCGCCAGGTTGGATATACTGTCTCGGCGTACCTGGCTTGCATGCTGCCATAAGCACCAGCACGCCCATCACAAACAATGCACTGACCCTATTCACGCTTAAGCGAAATCTTTGCGAGTTCTTTCCTATAGAAAAGCAGTAAAGCAATGACGCCCACGGAGATGCTGGAGTCGGCAAAGTTGAATACAGGGCTAAAGAAGACGAAATCCTCACCACCCCAAAAGGGCATCCACTCAGGCCACGTAGTGTGAATAATGGGGAAGTAGAACATGTCTACCACTTTACCCATCAGGAATCCGGCATAACCGTTGCCCAGCCCCACCCATTGGCTGATATGATGCGGTGTAGAGGCGTCGAAGCCCAACCCGTAGAACATGCAGTCAATAAGATTGCCGGCAGCCCCGGCCAGCACCATCGAGAGGCAAATGACATACCCCCAACGGGCTCGCTTGCGTGCTTCAAGCCAGATGTAGTAGCTCAAGAAGCCGATGGCCACTATACGGAACAGTGACAAGGCCAACTTCGACCCTATTTGCATGCCCCAGGCCATGCCGTTGTTCTCGATAAACGAGATGAAGAACCAGTCGGTGACGCGAATGCTCTCATGAAGCTCCATGTTAGTCTTCACCCAGACCTTGATGACCTGGTCAATGAGCAGGATGGCGATGACAAGTAGCACCGCCAGCCGTCCACGCGTCATAATCTTTATTTTGCTCACTTGCGCTGCTTCTTCTCTAGTTCTTTCGACTCTACGCTCAACGTAGCATGGGGCACGGCGCGCAGGCGCTCTGCCGGAATCAGCTTACCCGTGATGCGGTCGATGCCGTAGGTCTTGTTGTCAATGCGTACCAATGCGGCTTTCAGTCCCTGGATGAACTTCTGCTGACGTGCAGCAAACTTCATCAGGTCTTCCTTCGATTGCGTCTCACTGCCCTCCTCCAGGGCTTTGTAGGTGGGCGAGGTGTCGTCTACGTCGTTCGAGTCACGATTCGTCAACGTGTCCATCATCTGGTCGTAGTCACGCTTGGCAAGGGCCAGTTTCTCATTGATAATCTGACGGAACTCCTCGAGTTCCTCGTCAGTGTAAC
>ERZ842401.3480-NODE-3480-length-19516-cov-12.582087_pt1 | contig 19516 bp, 12 predicted proteins | sample MGYA00521270_ERZ842401 | MGnify/ENA primary metagenome ERZ842401 (study PRJEB31892, sample SAMEA3878208) | bioreactor metagenome | biome: Moose rumen | place: Sweden | collected 2011-10 | study: EMG produced TPA metagenomics assembly of the PRJEB12797 data set... | reverse complement strand
CAAAAGCATTCATCCGGATTTCCCGTAAATGCTCAAGCTCATTTTTGCGATATACGCCTAAACTTGATAACATCTCGACGTTTTCAGGCTTCAATAATAAATCAATTCTGTCCGGCATTGTCTCTGCTTCGATTAAACCGCGCATTTTTGCTTCATTCTGCCATTCATGAGAATATGCATCGCCCTCGAATAAAATTTTGCTTCCGAGTTCAAAGGCTTCACGTGCCGCGTCTAATGCCGCGTCCATAGCTTCCATGCCCCCAGAAATGCGCGCTTCAGTCATTTTTGTAACTTCCTCAATCCCATATGCCCACAAACTCGCAAACATCGTTACGGGTAATGCTATTGACTGGCTTGAACCGGGCGCTCGAAACTCGAACTTGTCGCCTGTGAACGCAACCGGAGAAGTCCTGTTCCTGTCGCTGTCGAACGGAATTATCTCAGGCAATTTCGCTAGTCCCAAGTCCATAACTCTTTTTTCGGGCATTGATACGTCAGAACTCTTTAACCGGTGAATTAAATCCATCAATGCTGAGCCTAAATATACACTTATGATTGATGGCGGAGCTTCGTGGCCTCCAAGCCTGAATAAATTTCCGTATGTCGCCGTCGAGAATTGCAATAGGCTGTGAAACCTTGATACGCCTAAAACTACAGCCGATAAAAATGCTAAGAATATCACGTTGCGTCTATGGGAATTTGACGGCTTGAGAAGATTTCTTCCTTCACTGTCCATTAATGATAGGTTTGTGTGCTTTCCTGAGCCATTCATACCAGCAAATGGCTTCTCATGGAATAATAACCGTAATTCGTGTTGACGTGCAAGTTTACGCATTGTTTCCATTAAGATTTGGTTCTGGTCGCAGGCTCTGTTCGCGTCGCTGAAAAGATGAGCAAATTCAAATTGGCAACGTGCAACTTCGTTATGACGTGTCATAATTGATACACCTAATCTCGCTAAATCGCGTTCAACGTCCTCCATGTAACGCAATACTCGGTTATGAATTGCTCCCATATAGTGATGGTCTAATTTCTGGTCTTTCGCCGGTTGTGCTCCAATTAACGTTCTGCCGCAAAATCGAATGTCAGGTCTCATTTGTGCGCGCGGCCTATCAAGTAAGAAATATTCCTGCTCGGCTCCAGCTGTCAGTTTCACGCTCTTAATTCCTCGCTGGCCTAAAACTCGCAAAAGCTTCAATGAGCGGCTTTCAACAGCGTCAAGTGAGCGCAGTAACGGGGTTTTCAGGTCTAAAGGAGTTCCGTCATAAGAAAGAAAAACTGTCGGGATAAAAAGTGTTCCGCCCTTCGGACTTTTCACGATGAACGCTGGACTTGAGATGTCCCATGCCGAATATCCGCGTGCCTCAAAAGTTGAACGCGTTCCGCCGGATGGAAAACTTGACGCGTCGGGTTCACCTTGTGCTAGATGATGGCCTCTGAAAAGTTCTATCGGGCTTCCGTCACTGTCCGATAAGGTGAAGGCTAAATGCTTCTCGGCCGTCAATTCAGTCTGCGGCTGGAACCAGTGAGACCAATGCGTTGCGCCTTTGGACACTGCCCAGTCCTTCATCGCTCCGGCTACTATGTCGGCCGCTTCAGGGCTTAAACGTGCTCGGCCCTCCATCGCTTCAATGACTTGCGAGTAGATTTCAGGGTTCAATTTCTCCTTCATTACTCGTCTGTCGAATAACATCGTTCCGAAAATTTCTCGTATGGGCTTATATTCTGTCATTTAATCACACTTCCTTTTGTGATTAAGCAAAAAATTTACGCAAAACTTTGCTTAACTTCAGCGTGATTATAGCATAAAAATATCCCCCCTGAAAATTCAAGGGGGGTTAAGAATTGTTAACTATGCACTTAATGTAAATTCCGTCTCGTCGGTCTCTATCAATTTCGCACTCTTGCATACCGCTGGAACTTTCGCGAAAATGGCGTTATTCGTGATGATTGCTGATACTAACGCGTTCACGTGGGCGGTCGTTACATCGGGGTCCGCGTATTTGTAGTTCAGGGTCGTACTCTCTCCGCTGGCTGTCGAAAAATTGAGCGATAATTTGAAACTCTGCACCATTTGTGATTTCACCTCCTTCGTAATATCTCAAAATTGCTATTCGTCCTCAATCGTGGTTACATAAGTCTTCTCCACGCTGTAAACCGACAACGATAAACAATCCTCAAGCGCTTCCGCAACCGCTAAAGCCTTTGTGTTATCATAACCCGTTGTGCTCAGACTTCCGAGCGAAACACTCACAGTTTGAACGTTTCCGGAGCTGTCTACTCCGTTATTGAGCCTCACACTTACTGATACTTTCTTCGGGGTTTCTGTAACTGCCATATTTTTTTTCACCTCCTGTTTCGTTTATGCACGTATTATATATCATAAATGGATTATGTCAAGCAGAAAAAGTGAAAATGATAGTTTTACGCAGAAGTGAGAGATAAAAAAAGGCTCCCCCATTTTGAAGCGAGAGAGCAAAAATGAGTTATGCGAAGTATTCCTTAGCGATGAATAACGCCGTTAATACCACCATCAAAAATGATATATCTTTAATTTTGCCAGTGAAGATTTTGATAATCACGTAAGACACAATTGCGAACTCGATACCGACGGCGATTGAGTAAGCAAAAGGCATCATGAAAAAGCCCAAGAGTGAAGGGATTAATTCCGTCCAGTCGTTGAAGTTCAAATCACGCAGGGACATCATCATGTAAACTCCGACGATTATCAACGCTGGAGCAGTGGCATAAGCCGGGACCATGCCGACAATCGGAGTGAAGAAAATTGCACCGACGAATAACAACGCAGTTATGACAGCTGTAAGTCCAGTTCTGCCGCCCTGCGCAACGCCTGAAGAACTCTCAACGTAGCTTGTAACGGTTGACGTTCCCATTGCGGCACCGGCCATCGTCGCGAGAGCGTCCGCCATCAATGCTCCTTTAGCACGCGGAAGATTTCCGTTTTCGTCAAGAAGTCCGGACCTGTTGCAGACACCTACGAGAGTTCCGAGCGTGTCAAAAAAGTCAACGAAGAAGAACGTAAACACGACTACCCAGAATTGAGGCTCTTTTATGAGTGAGAAATCAAATTTGAACATTAAGGGCATAATTGAAGGAGGTTCTGACACGAATTTTTCAGGAATTTCAACCAGTCCTAAAACTGCCGCAATCGCTGTGATTATGAGAATGCCGATTAATAAAGCTCCTTTGACGTTCCAAGCCGTGAGAACTGCCATGATGAAAAGACCGGCCATCGACATTAACATTGGAATATTATCTCTGAAATGACCGAGACCAAGCAAAGTTGCGTCATTGTGAATGATTATTCCCGCTGACTGAAGGCCTATGAACGTGATGAACAAGCCAATTCCGGCGGAAATTCCAATTTTGAGCGATTTCGGTATCGCATTCATGATAGCTTCCCGAATATTCGTAAGCGTCAGGACGGCGAAAATTGCTCCCTCGATCAAGACGGCGGCGAGTGCCATTTGCCAAGTTACTGGGGCTCCATTAATCTTCATGGTCAAAACGACACCGAACGCGAAGAAAGCATTCAAGCCCATTCCAGGAGCAAGAGCAATCGGATAATTCGCGAACACGGCCATTAAGAAAGTCCCGAGTGCCGACGCAAGACAAGTAACGACAACGAGCGCTTGAAAGTCCATGCCTGTGTTGCTGAGGATTGTCGGGTTCACGAAGATGATATAACTCATCGTTACGAAAGTCGTGATGCCCGCGAGAACTTCAGTGAAGAACGTGCTTCCAGTCTCGCGAATTTTGAATAATGACATTTTTTATCACTCCCAATTAAAATGAAAATGAGCAAATATTATCTCACAAAAAGTTTCTGAATGCCGCCTTTCGTGATATCGACATATCCCAAGTCAGTAATTCTGAGCTCCGGTATCACTGAAAGCTGAAGGAAGCTCATGACCATAAAAGGATTAGGGATTTTCACGCATAATATTTCGGCTTCTCGGTCCATTTTTGCGAGTTCTGCGGCTGTCTGTTCTGGTGTGAGGCAATTCATCAGGCCGGCAATCGGAAGTGCAAATGACCCTGTAATCTTTTCGTATTCAGTCGTAACAAGCCCTCCCCCCATTTCTGCAAGTTTGCTTAAGGCTGTAATTATGCTCCTGTCATCAGCCCCAATCGCCAGGAAATTATGAGCGTCATGCGCGACACTTGAAGCTATTGCCCCTTTGCTCGAAATTCCCAAGCCATGAACAAAGCCTACGCCGAAACGCCCTGTGTCATGATGACGTTCAAGCACTACGATTTTGGCTATGTCATTCTCAGGTTTTGCGTCCTCAAATGGGACTTGAAGAGTTTTCGTTATTACGGTGCCTTGAGTTACTCCGATTACGTTTATAATTTTGCCGGCGGGATTAATTTTGATTTGCTCTGTTGTCGGAATATTTTTCACGTGAAGTTTTATTGCAGGAGCGGCGTGTTCAGTCTCGTCAATATGGAAGCTGTCTTCATTTTTTGCGATTAATCGGCCGTTTTTCCAGACGGAATTAATCTTGAAAGTTTCATCGAGTTCGTCATTATCGAGAATAGCGAAGTCGGCAATTTTTCCTGGTGCTATGCTTCCTCTGTCGTAGAGCCTGAAATATTCAGCCGGTGTCAGCGTAATCATTCTGAGAGCGATAAAGGGGTTCAGGCCTTCAGAGAGCATAATTTTCATTTTAGCGTCCATATGTCCGGTTTCGAGCAAATATCGAGCAGTAATATCATCACTGACGACCATACAGCGAGCGGCATTAAGGGGATTTTCGCGAATTAACGGTAAAAGAGTGCGTAAATCATTGAAGCTTGCACCTTCCCTAAGCATGATGAACATTCCGCGTGATAATTTCTCTCGTGCTTCGTTGAGTTCCGTACATTCGTGGTCAGAGTTTATGCCAGAAGAAAGATAAGCATTAAGATTTTTGCCAGTTACGCCCGGAGCATGACCGGTTAAAGGGACGTTTCCAGCGGCTAAGATTTTTCCCCAAGCGTCCGTGTCGCCGTTAATGACAGCAGGGAAATTCATCATTTCGCCGAGATGTTGAGTTAAATTGCGTTCGAACATTGATTTAATAGCGTTCATGTCGAGTTCGTCAAAAGGAGTTTCGAACTCAGAAGCCGGGACGCATGACGGAGCCCCGTAGAAAATATCAACAGGGAGGCCCTGCGACGCTTTGAACATGTATTCGAGGCCTGACATTCCCAAGCAATTAGCGATTTCGTGAGGGTCAGCGAATACGGTTGTAGTGCCGTGAAGTGAGGCGATTTTTGCGAAATTGGCCGGTGTCATCATGGTGTCTTCGATGTGAATATGTCCGTCGATTAAGCCAGGAATTAGGACGCGGCCTTTTGCGTCGAAGTTTACACGTCCGGAGTAATTTTCGCCAATTCCCGCAATTTTTCCGGAGTAAACGGCGACGTCAGCGAGTTCGTAATTTTGAGTGAAGACGTTAGCGATTTTAGCGTTGTGAATGACGAGGTCAGCCGGGATATCGCCACGAGCGACAGCGGCAATTTTTATCATGATTAAATTTCCTCCTTATGCTTAAAGATAAATAATTTGCTAGCGATGTAATTTGCGATTATCACGAGAATGTTAGAGCAAGTTTTTATGAGGACATCGTTTAGAGCGAGAATATCAACGAACACGAACATGATAATCACGTCAAGAATTCCTGTAGCAAGTCTGCAGATGAAAAATTCTGAGGCTTCCGAGATTATGCCATTGAGGGAATTATTTTTGCTGTGGAAGACGAATTTTCGATTAGTGTAATAAGCGAATAATACTGCGATAATCCAAGCGATAACAGTAGCCTGAACGACGGAGAAGTTGAGAATTCTAGTGAACAGCCAATAAGCGAAAATATTGAGTAAAGTAGTGAGCACGCCGAAAATTCCATAAAGAAATAGAGTATACAATGTTAAAGCTCCTTTTTGCGAACATGATATTATTATAGAACACGAAGGAGGCAATTTTCATGAAAGCATTTTATATCACCACGCCGATTTATTATGTTAATGACATTCCGCATATTGGGCATGCATACACGACGATAGCCTGTGATGTTTCAGCACGATACAAGCGAATGAAGGGCTTTGACGTTTATTTTTTGACGGGTACTGATGAACACGGGCAGAAAATTCAAGTTTCAGCGGAAGCGAAGGGTAAAACTCCGCAAGAACTTGTTGATGAAATTCACGTAAACTTTAAGCGATTATGGCAAGTCTTGAATATCAGCAACGACGATTTTATCAGGACGACAGAAGCTCGGCACATCAAGAAAGTGCAGGAAATTTTTGCGAAGTTAATTTCACAGGGAGACATCTACAAAGGGAAATATTCCGGGTATTATTGTGTACCTGATGAGACGTACGTCCCCGAAAACGCGATAATCGAACATGACGGCAAAAAGTTATGTCCAGATTGCGGGCGAGAGTTAATCATAATGGAAGAGGAGAGCTATTTTTTCAAGGGAAGCAAATATGTTCCGGCTTTAATAAAGTTCTATGAAGACCACGTGAAAGCTGTAATGCCGCGTATTCGCTACAATGAGATTATGAGTTTTTTGAAAGGCGGCGTGAAGGACCAATCAGTATCACGAACTAGCTTAAAATGGGGAATTCCCGTGCCTGGTGATGAGGCTCATGTGATTTACGTATGGTTTGACGCGCTGATAAATTACGTTTCAGCTCTGGGCGAGAATAATTTTGCGCGATATTGGCCTAATGTTCGTCATATGGTCGGCAAGGATATAATCCGGTTTCATTGCGTAACATGGCCGTTAATGCTTCTTGCACTTGGCTATGACTTACCAGTTGAGATAATAGCTCACGGCTGGTGGACAGTTGACGGCGAGAAGATGAGCAAGACCAAAGGGAATGTGATTGACCCGTTTAAAATTGTTGAGAGTTACGGATTAGACGCGTTCAGGTATTTTTTGTTGCGTGAAGTTCCATTTGGCAACGACGGTGATTTTTCGGAATTAGCTCTTGTGAACCGGATTAACAGTGACTTAGCAAACGACTTAGGTAATTTATTAAATCGCACGCTTCAGATGATAAAGTCGTATCGCGCTGGAATAGTTCCCAAGAATGAAGATATTTCGCCTCTGAGTGAATTAGCTCCTGAGATTTTATCACGAGTTGACGAGGCCATGAACGAATACGCCTATGATGACGCATTAAAAGCAATCTGGGAATTTATTTCACGAACGAATAAATTTATTGATGAGACTTTAGCTTGGAAACTTGCGAAGGACCCTGCAAAATCTCATGAACTTGACTATGTATTGCTAAATCTTTACGAGGCTTTAAGACTTACGGGATTATTAATTGCTCCGTTTATGCCCGACACAGCCAGCAAAATTTATTCTCAGCTTGGAATTAATGACGAGCCAGTGAAATTATTATATGAAAGTTTTTCATGGGGAGCAGGAGCCGGAACGCGCATTAACAAATCAGAAGTTTTATTCCCCCGAATAGATATTAATGAGTGGCAAAAATCAAAGGAAACCGCAAAACTTGAACAGAACAGCGAAATCACGATAGAGGACTTTGCGAAGGTAGATATGCGAGTAGCAGAGATTATCAACGTTGAGGAAATTCCGCGCTCAAAGAAATTATACAAGCTCGAAGTCGATTTAGGCTATGAGAAGCGCACAGTTTGTTCGGGAATTAAGGCATTTTTCACACCAGAAGAGTTAATGCATAAGCGTGTAATTCTAGTTACGAACTTGAAGCCCGTGAAGCTCTGCGGAATAATGAGCAACGGAATGATATTAGCGGCCAGTGTGAAACATGACGGAGTAGCTGAAGCCTTGACATTATTAACGCCGTTTGATGAGACAATCCCATTGGGAAGCAAAGTAAGCTGAGATGTTGAGTATACGCAAGAGGGAATATGATTTTCTTGTGAGTGAAGCAGAGACGTGGCAGGAACAGGAGATAATCAGTTCAGACCAAGCCGAGAGAATATTATCGCTTTACGATGTGAAGGCAAACAACCTGCGGAATATTTTGCTGACTGCCGGCGGAGTATTGCTGTTGCTTGGATTTGTGAGTTTTATAGCGGCTCATTGGCACGAACTGAACAAATTATTACGTGTCGGCATAATCTCATTTGCTTATGTTTTATCGTTGACGGCATATTTTTTCACTGGTAAAAGTGAGACGAAGACGGGCAAAGTATTTTTATTATTGTCAAGTATAATTTTCGGCTCCGGAGTATTTTTAATTACCCGCATGTACGATATAAAGCTAAGTTTTTCCGAAGTGTTAGGCTATTGGCTGATTGAGATAATTTCCGTGTCATTAATAACCCGTGATAATTGGCATGTGTATTTATCTCAGCTTGTTGCTTTAATCTGGCTGAACGACACCGAAGCGATAAATTTCTGGGCATTGCAGTTCATCAACACAGCGCGAGTTTCAGTTCTTGAGTTTTTCTCGCCAGTGAGTGCATTTGCGTTGATAATATTTTTATGGCTAGTCTGGAATTTTACGCGTGAGAGACTAGCATTTATCGTGAACATGTTCTTGACGTTATTATTATTATCCTCACGAATGAGCCTTTGTTTTGGTGGAACATGGACATTGATAATTCTTGCGATTTCCGGAGCTTTAATGTCGTTCATGAAAAATTTTCCTGATATTGAGATTTTAGGGTTGCTCATGCTTGGATTATTCGGATTATTATTAACTTGGCCTGAGTTCTGGCGAGGTGAGCTGTTTGCAGTTCACAAGGATGTTTTTGCTGTGATTAATGCTCTGATAATCGCTGTGTTAATGCTGGTTAATATTTATCGCGGTCATTCATCAACTGGAATAACTTTTTGTGTGATATTAGCGTCCCGATATTTCTTTGACCATTTATTTGGCTATATACCTAAGGCGTGGGGATTTACACTGACTGGAATAATTTTGCTTGGAGCAGGAGTGTATTTTGGCCGTAAAAAGCGTTGAAAAATTTCTCCCCCTGTTAAGTCAGAGGGAGTTTTTTTGTTATTCTTCAATCACGTACTTAATATCCTTAAGATGTCTCCACATTCCTGCGCAATCAAGCCCATAACCTACGACGAACTTATCAGGAATTCTGAACCCGCAGTAATCTACTTTGACTTCTGTTTTACGTCGTTCGTATTTGTCGAGCAATACACAGACTTTCAAGCTGTTTGGATGTCTTCCCTTGAGAAGCTCGATTAAGTGTGAAAGCGTCAAGCCTGTATCAACAATATCTTCAACGACGAGGACATTTTTGCCTTCAATGCTGGACTTCAAGTCATGGAAAATTCTCACAACCCCACTGCTTGTCGTATTATCGCCATAAGAAGCTACGGACATGAAATCAACTCGAACGTCAATATCTTCGGGCATTTCGCGCACTAAGTCAGTCAGGAAAAACGCCGCTCCCGTTAAAATTCCGACGACAACAAGACTTTTATCACAGCCGTTATCCTTCACGATTTCTGCGGCAATCTCTTTAACGCGTCTTGCAATTGTCTCACGCGATAAAATTACTTCTCCCAATTTATATGACATTGTTAAATCTCCTTTCGTATCGTATCGTAAGTTCCGTAAATCCTGAGCTTAATAATTATACGCTGATAACTTTTTCACACGCAAAAATCTCATCAAGAATTTCGCTCATGTCAATAATCTCTCCAGCTCCGATTGCTCCGGTCATAGCTAATCTGTCAGTACAGCTCTCGGATATTAATACTTTCACGCCGTCAGCTTCAAGTTTCTTGAGAAAATCGCAAGTTTGAGAATTATACGCGGCTAATTTCACAGCGCCGTTCATCAGGGCTATAATGCTAGGCTTGTGTTCTGCTTTGATTATGGACGAGAGAAATTTTTTGTAGAATGCCTGATTATATTTTCCAGGTTCACACGAGATTAATATTCCCGTTGAGTTTTGGGAGGCTTGAACTTTTTTTTCTGGCTTAGAAGTTAGCTGTTCCGTTTCTTGTTTGAATTTGTCTTGCTTGTATTCTTTATCGTCAGCTTCTGTTGTTTCTTTCGCCTTATCTTTCTGTTTCTGATTAGGACGTGAAGCTATAATGTATAAAGTTCCTTCGTCGTCTTCAGGAAGAATATTATTGAAACCTTGAGGCTCCAGAAATTTCTTGACACTCTCAGCTTGAGCCGGACCGTCAATTGATATTTTCAGCTCGTTTTCGCCTTTAGAGACAGCCTCTTTCATGAGATTTGCGGCTTCAGTTATGGACTTGCCAGCAATATTTAATGTCAGCATAATATTTTGTCATCACCTGAAATTTTTTGTAATATTATACGGCATTAATAAATATATAGGAGTGAGCATGATGTTAATATTTTGCGGCAATAAAATTCTCATGAAAGACGGAGTTTATGATTTTGATGAAGATTATCTTTCGAGTTTTGACGTAAACCGAAGCTCTGAAACTTTACCAGAAAACTGGCAGAAAATAACTTCTTGGGCAGAATGTGAGAATATTCCGGACGAAGAATTAATCAGCTTGCGTGATTTTTGGCATATTGCAGGGGATAAAGCGTTCACGATTGCTTCAGGAGCTTTGCAGTTCATGAGTTGGTTTCGGAACGTAAAGTTATGTTCGTCATGCGGCGGAAAATTAATCCCTAATGAAAACGATTACGGGCGAAAATGTGAAGCATGCGGGAAAATATTTTATGCTCCGATTTCTCCTGCTGTGATTACTGCGATAGAACACGACGGGAAATTATTACTCGCTCATAATGCCGCGTGGCCTGATAATCGTTATAGTGTGATTGCGGGCTTTGTTGAACCTGGTGAGAGACTTGAAGAGGCTGTAAGACGAGAGATTAAGGAGGAAGTTTCAATTGAAGTCGACGATGTAAAGTATTTCGGCTCACAGACTTGGCCGTTTCCGAACTCGTTAATGCTGGGATTTAACGCAAAATACTCTTCAGGCGAGATTAAGCCCGACGGCACGGAGATTACGCGCGCAGGATTTTTTACGCCCGAAGAGATTATTAACATGAATATTCCGGATAAGGCTAGTATTGCGAGAAAGCTAATCGATAATTTTTTGCTCAGAATATCTTGTAATTCTCAAATATGAACCATTCAGGATTAATAATCCCGTTAAGCTCGACGAACTCCCGAAATCTTTTAGGCACCTGCGATGTCAAATCATTTTGTCTTGTGTCGAACAATCCAGCATTCCCGAAAGATAATATCCATTGTGAAATTGCGAGCCCCGTGATATAAGGCGAATAAGCCAGGTCCGAAAGTCCGGAGTCAACTCGCGCTAAATCAATGCTGACAACAGGAACGTATTCTTGAAAGAGTTTATGCCAGTCCAATTTTTGCGTGATATTGGCGTTCGACGGAGCTATTAAGATATTCTCATTGCCGATAACCGGAAGAATTATGCACTCAAACGGAGCTGAATACCCGGAATAAAGCCATTCACTTTTTGAAATCCCTCCGTCGGGTAAATATTCGAGCGTTAAATTATGGGCAAGACGGGAAAATAATTTCAAGCTCTGGTCTCGTTCAGCTCCCAACAAGATAATTTTTCGTTTTCCCGTTAAAGCATCAAGTGAGAAAAACTTTGTCCGAAACTCACGCTCTCGCATTGACGTAATTAACGACGACAAAAGATTTTGGCTTTGAGTTTTCGGAGTGATTACGCTCTCACTGAATGAGTAGCCCGAAGGAATTTCCGTAAATTTTTGTTCAGCTGATAATAACTTTTTGAGGTTGCTTATGACATCTTGAATACGCCATCTTGATGAACCTGTAACTTCTCTTCTCGCTATAACTCCTTCCAAAATCTTTAATGTTCGTTCAGCCCTGAGAGTTAAAGCCCGTGTGAAAGAATTTCTGCTGAGAGGCTCAAAATATTTCACGACGTCTTCAAGATTAGCGTCAATCCAGGCTTGAGATTTCTTGTCATAAAATTTCTCACATGCAATCTTCGCAGAAACCGGAATTACATCAACGTCAAGCCCGCAAAAATTTTTCATGTCATGTCTTATCGCGTTAATGTCGCCTAAAATTTTGTCATGAGCCGAATGAATAATTTTTCCTGCTTCGGTGTCGTCACGTTCCAAGTCAATTTGAGACAGCACGAACACGATTTTAGCGTTTATGCTCAGAATATTTTTCAACAGGTCATAATCAGCCCCCTTAAGTCTTGCACGAACAGGCGTAACGTAAATCAGCATGTCGAGTTCAGGCAAAATATTTCTCAGCATTGCTCCACCTGAACTTATCAGAGCGTCAGAACCTGGAGTGTCGACGAAGCAAATTCCTTCAGGTATCATCGCGCCCGGAATAATCATCTCAACTCGTGCAATTCCTGACCTGTTGCCGGGATTAAATCCTTCTGAGGCAATATCCTTAACATAATTTCCCGTTAATCTCACGCTTGGGATTTCGTCAACTCGGCCGTCCTGATAGAAAACTTTTGCGCTTCTAGTCTCACCTTCTCGGCATATAATCGGGACATTCGTAGTTGCTTTTGTCTGTTCGGGGATTAACTTTTCGCCTAAGAGTGAGTTCATGAATGACGATTTCCCGCTGCTGGTCAAGCCCACAATTCCGACGGTTAAACTTGTCTCGTTGAGTGAACGCCGAAGAGCCTTAAGCTGATTATTTCCCGTCAAGACGTTCAAAGCTGAGTTGATATAGTCTTCGAGTTTCGAGCGTAAAATATCCTCATTTTCCGAGTAATCCGGGAGCTTTAAGGGCTGGGAATTGGCCGAGAAAATTCTTCTTTGGATTTCCCGCCTAAGCCTCATATTTTCGTTCTGCATGTCCTCAATCATTCCGGCATTAAACAGCGTCATAACCCCTTGAACTCTTACGGCCTCAAGAATTTTCATATTTCCGTTCTCGTCTTGGCTTTCTATCTTGTCGCCTTCGGAAGCAGTAGCAAGCCAAGCATTAAGCGCAGAAATTTCACGTCCTGTTAATTTTTCGGGTTTACCTCTGGAATTTCTGTGAATAATTGCCTCAAGCCGAAAATTCCTGTAATGGCCATCCCCGCAAAAAAGCCTTCGCGTAATCGTGATAAAACTTTCTTTGCTCTTGATAACTTGCTCAAGCCTGGAGATTTGCAAATGGTCCTCAGGATGACAAAGTTCATTAAGCTGGTCTAAAGTCTTCGGACATGTTGAGGCGTCAAAACGTAAAAGGCTCAAGACTTCGGGCGAGAAATAAATTTTTCGGGAAGGGAAATTTACAGTTACACCGGCAATATTTGATGAGGCTGTAAAATTTTCACGTTCCCAATCAGCGAGATTTAACATGATTTATTGCGTTCATAATTGACATATTAAAATTTTCATTTCGGCGATAAAGTTTTATATAATTTTGTGCGCTAATAATATCATGAAAAAGGAGTGTTCAAAAATTTCTACACATAATAACTTAACATGGGGCGGAGTTGACTGCCAAAAATTAGCTGACGAGTTCGGAACTCCTCTTTACGTTTACGACGCAGGAATAATCAAGTCAAGATGTCGTGAGTTACGCGAGACATTTTTAGAGCGCTGGCCGAATACGAGAATACGTTATGCGGGTAAAGCATTTTTGACGCGTGCGGTTGCAGAATTAATTAATCGTGAGGGATTGGGGCTTGATGTCGTCTCGATGGGAGAATTATTTACGGCATTGAGCGTGAATTTCCCCGTTGAACGTATCGAGATGAACGGCAACGCAAAAAGTCATGAAGAAATTTCGTATGCTGTAAGTTCAGGAGTTGGCAGAATTATTGTTGACCATCCAGACGAGTTAAAAGTCATTGAGGAATGCGCGAAAAAGTTCGGCCATGTGCAAAAAATTATGATACGGGTAACGCCTGGAGTTGACGCTCATACTCACGCATATATCTCGACGGGACAAACTGACAGCAAATTTGGATTTCCATTAGACGGGCCAATGCTGACTGACGCGATTAATTACGCTATGAAGAGTGAATTTATTGACATTCGGGGCTTGCATTTTCATGTTGGCTCACAGTTATTCGACACAGACGATTATTTGAAGTCGCTCGCAAAAATTCTTGAACTCATGAAGAGGCTGAAAGGAGAATTAGGCTTTATCACTCACGAGCTTAATATCGGCGGAGGCTTCGGAGCTGTCATTAATCCTTCTGTTCCGGCAATGCGTTCTGAGTTTTACACGGATAAAATCATGAATGCTCTTTACGAAGGCTGTAAAAATTTCGGGCTTGAAATCCCCTGTGCAATCTTTGAGCCGGGCCGCTGGGTAATCTCTGAAGCATGCTTGACACTTTACCGCGTCGAGAACATCAAGGAACTTCCGGGAATTACGTATATTGCTGTCAATGGCGGAATGGCCGATAATCCGCGCTTTGCTTTGTACAACGCCGAGTATGACGCTGTAGCAATCGCAAATCCAGACGGGAAAATCTATAACCGTGAGGGAAATACGAAAGTCTCAGTTGTCGGAAAATGCTGTGAGAGCGGAGATATTCTCATTGACAACGCTAAACTCCCGTTATTGAAAGCAGGAGACATCATCGGGCTTTACAACTCAGGAGCATACACCTTCAGCATGTCGAGCAATTATAATTATTTACAGAGGCCGGCAGTTGTCTTCGTCGAGAACGGAGAAGCTAAACTTGTTGTTGAACGTCAAAGTCTTGATGACTTAATCAGAGGTCAGCGAGATTATTAATATTCATGATAATTTTTGCCGATATTTTTAAACAGGATAGTATTACGAAACAGGAGGTTTAAATTACCATGGCATCGATGACAATCAACGGTGTAGTTTCCGGTATGGACTGGGAAAGCATGATTGACGAGATCATTACTGCCGCCGCTCAGCCTGCACAAGTTCAAGTCAACAAGAAGACAAATTTGCAGAACAAGAAGAGCCTCTTTGAAGAAATGAAGGTTATGATGAACAGTCTGCAATCTTCATTGACGACGCTCAAGCTCCCATCAACTTACAAGGCAAAAGAGATTGAGATTGAGAATTTAGACGGAGGCTCGTATAAAAAAATTCTCACGGCAACGGTCAACGCAGATGCAGAAGTTAGTGTTCATGACATCGAGGTTAAGCAGATTGCTACGGCCCAGACTGTACGCTCACGGCAAATGACGGGTTCGACGATTGCAAGCTATGTCGGCGGAAAAGATAAAGTCATGAGCATAACCGCAGGAGGTCAGACGGTCGATGTTGAAGTCAAAGCCTCTGACAGTTTGCAATCCCTGAAATCACGGATTAACAACGCAATAAAATCCCTCGATAATCCCATGAATTTAACAGCTTCAGTCGTCGATAACAAACTCGTGCTCAAGAGCGACAGCACAGGATTAGGCCAGACGAAAATTGAAGGGACTGTTAAAGGCGGTTACAGTTCAAGCGGAATAACGAGCTTAAAGGGATTAATCACGAACGCGGATTCCGGAGCAACGGCGGATATTTCCGTAACGAAAGATAATTACGACAACTTCAAGATTACCAGCAAAGGCACGGAATACACGCGCGGAACTGATTACGAGATTATTAACGGCAATGAAATTCGCTGGAAACAATACGAGGACACCGACAACGAAATAAAACTCGGCAAGAGCGTTAGCGACATTAAATACACGTTAAATTCTGATGACGTTTACGAGGTCTCAGGGACTTACGGTGAAAGTGAAGCGGACATTTCTGCGTTAAACATAGTCGACAACGGCACATTGAGTTCAAGGCTTAAGATTAAGGACGATAACGGCAATTATTATTATTACGGTAAAGATTTCACGCTTGAGGACGGAAAAGTTGTTTGGCTTGATGCTCCAGCAGAAACGAATGAGCCGAGTTCTTACACTGTGAATTATACGGAGACAGAGACGTTTACGCCGGCAATCAGTGCACAGAAAGCAGCTGCTTCAAGCGGGCCGACTTCTTTTACCGTGAGCTACACAAAGACGATTGCAAACGAAAATTTCGCAGACACCCTGAACTACAATAATGCTACCGTAATTTCAAATTTAGGAATGTCCACGTTTGAAGGCTATGACGGAGTAGAAATTGTTACGTCGAATGCAAGCGGCCGTGATGTAAGATACGTAAAATTTGATGATCCCAGCGAAGTATCATTAACTTTCACCCCGTCTGACGGCAGTGATCCGATCAGCTATACGTACGGGCCTCAAGTTGTCTTGCGTGAAAGCGGTTCTGCAACATCAGAAACGGCTTATCTTGTATGGTCCCGAGACAACGTTTACACTAACATTCAGGGCGGAAGCGTAACCCCCACAGCGATGCCGACAGCAGGAAGCAACCAATCTTCAGCAGGAACTTACACGTTCACTTACAATCATAAATACACGTCTCAAAACGAAGTCTCAAGCGAAGTATTAGCTGCCGCAGGTTCTGACCTTACGAATATAAAAATTACTGACGCTAACGGCACAACTTACACAAACGGAACGGATTTTACAGTTTCCAATACCGGCCAAATTACATGGTTGACTAGCGCACCTTCAGCTGATGATGTAATTTCTGAGACTGATTTTACGGAATTAGAGAATGCTTACAAGGCAAAATACAATGTTGATGAAATCCCGACAAAAGTTATCGTGGATTCCGACGGTGTAGTACGAACATATATTGACCCGGTAGACACTGATTTATTCACGATGACCTCAATAAATGATGACGGTGATACAGTTGATTATAAATACGGCCGGGATTACGTTATCAGGGTAAATGATGATGGAAACGGTTACGTTTTTTCTTGGGCGGTAAGTTCGGACACAAACGGCGACGGAAGCACAAATATTCTAGACGCTAACCCTTCAGTGATTGCCTACATGACTTACAAGGGAGAATACACAACTCTTGGAATGAACAAAGCGCCTTCTTTAGGCAAGGATTACGATTTCAAGTTCAATGGCGGAACTGTTGAGGTTAAGACAACGACGACTTCAGACACAATAACGCGGGATGACGAAGAGAAATCGCTTGCACTCACGACGCTTTTCAGCGATAAGACGATAACGGATTACACGAAGCTCTCAATTTCCGACGGAACGACAACGTATAATTATGACGAAGATTTTACGGTTGATGAATCGGGAAATATTGTGTGGATTACTCAGAGTGAAAGCAAGCCTTCAACGTATAACGTAAGCCTGGAAAAATCTATTCTGTCGCAGAATCTTTCATCATCAAATGGAGGAGCACCAATACTCACAAGTTTCGGGCCGTTTTTCAGCGATGATAGTTCTGTTACGACATTAGAGAGTACGTATTTGAACACAGAGGGAACCGCTCTACAAACTGTTGATTTAGGTAATGGAACCAATTTTTACCGTTATGTTACAGATGGCAGCAATTTTCACGTCTATACTACTGGTAATGATGGTAATGTTTATGAATATACTTACGGACAAGATTTCATTATACGTTCACAGTTTTCTTCGGTCTCACCAACTTTAAGCATAATATCATGGTCAAGTGGTGATGCAGATACTGTTAAATATAAGAACTTTTACGCAAACTATTTTGGTGATTATGATGCAACAACGCACGCCCTCCCTCCAGATAGTTATACAGTAGCGTATACTCATACATATTCAGCTTCTGGGAATGATATTAATACGCTCTCTTCAATTCTTGGTACAACTGTAGACACGAGCGATTATTCTAATGTTGTCATAACAAGTCCTGACGGTTCAAAAACTTATACACGCGACACGGATTATACGATTGAAGACGAAAAAATCGTATGGCTTTACGAGGATACTACGACAAATCATCCTACTGAAGGCTATACGCTGATTTATGATGCCTTTGATGAACTCACAGCTTCAATTGACGGCTCAAGTTCTCAGCAGGAAGTTGTATTAACCGTTGATTCAGGTTACGGCAATATCTCAGGTACAAAGTTGAGCTATGAACAAATTCTTAATGATACTGGCCTGACAAGCTCTGCCACTGATGACGACTTTGCAGAATTTTTCTCACTTGTCGGCACAAACGGAACGTCTTATACATACGGCACGGATTATACGATTGTTCAAGGCACAACGGTTGACAGTTCAACGGAAGAACATACTATTGCGATAAACTGGCTAACAACTCCAGCGAATGGAACCCTGACTTACAAGGGACGCACCGGCGGAGAAACTTTTGATATCTCTGATGGAGTTACACGTTCAGCTCAGGACACAATAACTTCAAATGATACTGTTATGCCCACATATGGAACATTTATTGACGCTGATGCAATCAGAATTACTGACGGCAAAAACAGTTATTATCTTGGTCAGGATTTCACGATTGACATTGACGCTTACTCATATAAAAATGGCAGTGTTCTTGTCGACGAAAATAATAATTTCATCGGCAATGCAGTAATCAAATGGAACACTGCAAGTTTGGGACAGCCTGATTACACAAGCAGATTTGAGAATGCAAGCTCAGTTGTGATTACAGCCTCAGACGGGACTATTTACACTGAGGACGAAGATTTTCAGGTTATGAATGACGGACAAGGCCACGCGGTAATCGACTGGATAATTCCTGACCCTGATAATACATCATTAACTTACACTGTAACAGTTGAAAAAGACGGAACAACAAAAAATTATGACCTCAACAGCGATTTATCGACGATGACGCAAAGAGCCGCTTGGCTTGAGGATGAGGCTTCAGATACTTATGATATTATCGTTACGAAAAGCGGCGTGAATACAACTTTCACAGGAAATCGCAGCAATAACGAGCTCGAAATTTTGCCTTCCGGACTTCCTGAGTATTCAGACTTTGACAACGGAACTGTGACGATAACTCAAGGCCAGAAAACTTTTTATGACGGTATTGACTTCACAATTGAGAAAGACGACGACGGCAACGCTGTAGTTCAGTGGATTACGGACAGTGAAGGCGGCTATGAATGGTATTATCCCAATCCTGGCCAAAATTCGACTTACACGATTAATCTTACGACTTCTGACGGAACGACTAAGACTTACACAGGAACTCGAAGCTACAAAGAAACTCTTGACATGGCAGATTACGGCTTCACGACTTACAACGGGAATATCAGTGTGAAGACGACTGATGACGACGGCAATGAAGTTTACGTTGAGGCTTCAAGTACACAAGTTGCGACGGATTCCAATGGGAACGTAATTTATCAGCAGGAGAGAAAATCCCGGCAGGTTCCAGATTTGGACGAGGACGGAGATTATCAGTTCGACTTAAGCGGAAATATTCTTTACAAGACTGAATATTATTATGAAAATAAACTTGACGAGAACGGTAATCCTATTCCTGTCATTCTCTCAGTAGGAAATAATGCGCTCGCTGATGCATATTCCTTTAACGTTACAACAGGCACAACCAGCGGCAGTAACACACTGTTCAATTTCAACTGGCTCACTCCTTCCAGAACAGCAAGAACCGGCCTGCCTTCATACGGCGATGAACTCAACATTACTTATGAATACGACGCTAACACTTTCACTTTGAGCGGCACAGATGACGTTCTCGATGATTTAGGCC
>ERZ842401.3479-NODE-3479-length-19523-cov-5.955003_pt1 | contig 19523 bp, 2 predicted proteins | sample MGYA00521270_ERZ842401 | MGnify/ENA primary metagenome ERZ842401 (study PRJEB31892, sample SAMEA3878208) | bioreactor metagenome | biome: Moose rumen | place: Sweden | collected 2011-10 | study: EMG produced TPA metagenomics assembly of the PRJEB12797 data set... | reverse complement strand
TCTACACTCTTTCCCTACACGACGCTCTTCCGATCTCCAATCCCCAATCCCCATTGAATTAATATTATTTAATTTATTTACTTAATATTTTAAATATTTATATTTATTTTATTACAATTTAAATAATTTTAATTAATTAAAACTTTATTTAACTTAAATTTCATCATCTCTAAAATCTTCTTCTTCTTCGGAGTCAGTTTTATCCACATCAGAACCAGAGTTAATTTCAGTGCTTTTTTGTTTTTCTAATTCGTTATCATTATCTTCTAAATCTTTGGCTAAATTATTGTCATTATTACCATCATTATCATTTCCAAAGCTTCCTTTTCTTTTATATTCATCAATTTCTTTATTTTTCTTTTTAAACAATTTATTATCCAAAATAACATCTCCATTTAAGTCCATATATAATTTATAACTTTGTCCAATAGTAACATCAAATTTGAAAATTTCATCAATTTCATTTTCGAATCCATTTGTATTAATAACATTTTTATTCCATAAATCTTCATTTATTATATAATGTTTTAAATTTCCTACATTTTGAATTTCCATTTCTTGTCTTGTTATAGCAATTGTTCTCGCTATTAATTTCCTTATTGCAGAAGTAAAGTTATCTTTATTAATAATTTTATTTTCTTTCTCATTTTTTTCGAAATACGATATAATATAATTTTTAGCATTATCTGATACATCTCCTTGATAATCGATAGGAATATTCTTTTTCATGTCTTTCCAACATAGAGCTTCGAAATAATCGAAAATTGAAATGAGTGAATCAACTGTGAATAATTTAAGGTCATGATAATAATAATATTGATTCTTGAAAAAGTCGACTAATTTTGGTTCTAATATTATATATTTTGGTAAACTTTCTATTATTTGATGTAATAATTGGTCTTTGACATAATTTTCTTTTATTATTTGATTCATTAATATTTGCAAAGAGGCAAATACATCATTATAAAAACGACTATTTCTGTTTTCTTCTAATAAATTATATAATAAATCTTTTTCGGTTTCATCTAAATCTCTTTGATTGTATTTGTTAATATAATCTTTTAATACTGTGCTATTTTCTCCTCTGAAACCTTCGTATAAATAGGTTATAAATTTAATTTTGTCATTCGTGAATTTTTTTAATCCTGGTAAAATTTTTTTTCCTAATTCTTCTTCGATAATATCATAATTATAAATGATATCATTATAATTACTATAATCAATATCATCTTTTTTTTTGGTGAAAACATTCCTCATTGAATTATTAATAACTAATTGTTCGAATAAAGCAAATATTTCTTCGTTAATATTAATTATTTCATTCTTAGTAGCATCTTGTACATTTATTTCTTGCTCTAATTGCACTACATAACTATTTAATATTCCATTAATATTATTCTTAGCAATGATATTATTAATAAAAGTATTCTGAATTTCGATGAATGATTGATATGCAGCGGCTAAAAACATTCCTCCCTCCTTATCACCATCATCTACTAAAAAGTCACATAATAAATTTTCTATTTTTATATCATAGGGTTTTTGGCCTTTATCTAAATCACGTAATATTCTGCATTTATATTGTACTCCTTTGGATTTTATTATTTCCCATGAATTAATAAAAGATGAAATATATTCAGATTTAAATTCATCTTCGGTTATTTGTACATTTTTTATTTCGTTATACATTTGGACTATTTTTGGTATTTCGTCAATTAATCTTATTTTTTTGGCTTCGTCTCGAGTTATTTTATACCTGTAAATATTTAATAAGAAATTTGATAATTTATTTATTGATATTAAACTTTGCATTTTCATAGCATTTTTTGTTAAGTCTAAATCTTTGTTTATTAATGCATCAATTAAAGCATATTTCTTTTTGTTTTCTTCTGATGAATTAAATTTATTTATGAAATTTTGCATATCAACGATTTTAGATACAGTATAATATTGTATATTTGGATAAGTTTTTTGTTGATATATATTAGGAGGATAATTCGATTGAATAATTTCTTTAATACTTTGAGGATTGAAATTAAGTAATTTTTGATTTTCATTTCTATATACATTATTTAAATTTTCGATTTCCATTTTATTATTAATTAAGCTTTCAATAATGATATCCGCTTCTTTTTCGAATTGGTCTAATTTTTCAGGAGTATCAACATTTTTTAAATTTGATATTAAATTTAATATATCATTGAATTTAGTGTTTAAAAATACATGTATATTATTAAATCCCGCTTCTTTTAATTCATTTTCCAACATTTCTAAATCTTTTTTAATTATACCAAATAAATTATGAGGGAATAAATTATCCACTAAATATTTTCTCATTTGTTCCACAGTTAAATGATTTAAAATATACGCTCCTAATAAATACGAATACAAAATAAAATTCAAAAATCGATAAGTAATATTCTTAACTCCCCTAACAATACCTTTTTTCTCGAAGTCTTCCACGGTTACATTTTCTAAAATACCTTTTTCTTTTATCATTAAATATTTATCGACATAATTTTTTTTGAAATCATTTATAGACATTGCTTGGAAAGCGTTACAATAAGCTTGACTACGATTTCGACAGAAATTATCGATATCATTTTGGTCATTAAAAATTCTGAAATCTCTTTTTGATAAAATATGGTTCACCCCCCCTATGACATGCCCGTTGGGACAGTTGAAGGTATGCACGGGGAAGGTGCAGGGTCTAATTTCGTATGCGAACCCACAATCTTTACATACATAGTATCCCATTAATTCCTTCATGGGGAATTTTGGAGCTAAATAATTATATGATTTGATAAATTCGTTCATAAAAGGGAAAGATCCTGGGATATAATTTTTAGATATAAAATCACTTGTGTTTGATTTTAATATTTGATTATAAAAATTATTATCTTTTAACATTTGGGTATTTAATATTAATCGAATTATATATAGTAATATTTGGAAATCATTTTGATTTAAAGGATCATCACTTATTTTTGGATAAATATTTTTTTGTAATAAATCTTCATTAAGTAAATAATTTAATAAAGTCTTTCCTTCGTTGCCTAAATTAATTTTATCTTTAATTACTTCATATAAAGTTTTCATTTTCATAATTGTGAAATTTTTGTCTTTGCCATATAAATAAGATATTAATCTATTTACTAAAGCACAATAAAATATATCGAAATTATTATTAATATCATCGAAATTCAAATGAATATTATTATCTTTATCTAAAAGATATAAATTAATCGGTTGTACTATATCCTTATATTTCTCTAAATTTTTAAAATTAAGAAAACTATCTTTAAAAATATAATCACCCGCTTCTTTTTCTTCTATGCTTAAAATATCTGCTATTTCATGGTAGATAGGAATATTCTTTGTATTAAAATCGAAATTTTTAAATTGTTCGAAATTATCGAATTTTTGGAAATATACTCTGAATATATATATATTTCTCATGAATATAATATATTTATTATTATCATCTTTATCGACTAATAATCTATTTATTTCACTGAAATTACATTTATCGAAATAATGATAATTAATTTCGACGTAATAATGAATATATGTTTTGATATAAGCGATTGAATATATTTTTAAAATATTATTATCATTCTTGTTTTTATTTTCGTATAAATATTGCATGCATTTTTTTAAATATTTTAATGATAATCCTAATAAAAGCATTTCACAACATACCCCGGAATATTCATTATTATGCATTTTTAATATCCCTTTGAAATATGATTGACATTGAATTTCAAAAATATAAATTAATATTTCATTCAATTCCACTGAATTTATTTTATTCACTAATTTATATAATTCAACATATTTATTTAATTTTCTATTATTATCAATATTTAAGAAATTTCTTAATAAATTATCTTCATTATCTCTTTCTCGACTATATATATTAGCAATTTCAGGTTTCAAATCTTTCATTGTTTCTACTAGGAATATATAACTCTTTCTAATAAGAGAATCATTTCCAAAAATATTTTGAATTAATTTAATTTGAATATGCTCGTTATTAATATTTTGATATTCTTGTCTAAAAATGAAAAAGAGTAAATTAATATATTCATTTCCTTTTTCTTTGAAAGAGTCATTAAATATTTTATTTAATTCGATTATTTCTTTATAAAGCGAATTATAACTATTATTATATAATAAATAAGTTTGTTTAATTAAATTGTTTATTATTCTTTCGTAATATAATTCAAACTCTTTTTGATTATATTTATAACATTCGTGGATTTTTATTATCGAATTTAAATTAAATATTTGCTTACTACAAATATTATATTTCATATTAATTTTTTGTATACTTGCTTCCGCTGGGATAAAAGTATAAAAATAGTCATAAAATTTATTCATATCTTTTTTGCTTAATTCAATACTATAAACAAACATTGACTCTATTAAAGATTCAATTATAAGGAAAAAGAAATTATTCACTTTTTTAATATATCTTTTATTTTGATTATTATTTTCAAACACTATTTGATTTTTATTCAATATTTTTAACAAATATTTATCAACAGAGAAATAATTCTTTGGTTCTAATATGATATCTATTATATTAATTATATCATTTTTGTATCCTTGTGTAAATAATATTATTTTAATTAATTCTTCTTTATCATAATTGAAAAAGAAATTATCATAATGTCCTTCTTCTCCGAATTTTATTTTTATTATTAGTAATAAAATCGTATAAATATTTTCATTTGTTGTATAATTACTATTCGGTTTTGCTCCTAATAGTTTAATTATATAATATTTTAAATAATCTTCGAGTAATAATTTCTTAATGTTTTCGTCGTTTTGATTATATATAACTCTAAAGAATTCATTATTATCTAATTCGATTAAGATATTATTTTTAAATTGTTCTAATTGCTTTTGATATGTTTCATATATATCATAATTATTTTCATATTCTTTTCTTAATAAATTTTCATTATCAGCATATCTGTGACTTATGGTTTCATTTACGTATGAAATAATTTTATCTATATTTGATTTACTTTGTGGTATTTGAAGACCATTGTATATTGTTATTTTATTGGAATTTATTCCTTGCTTTAATTTAAAATTAAATTCAGATTTTGTGAAATAATTCATTATTATATTACTGAAATATTGATTCTTCATAAACATTTCTAAATTATTTCCAACGACTATTTGATTCAAAATATTATCTTTTAATCCTGCGTAAATCATTTTTAGTAAAGATAAAGACATATAACTTCCTAATTTACTATTAATGACTTCGAAGAAGTCGATATCATTAACTTCGAGAACATCCGAAGTATAAATATCATTAATTATTGCACTCATATTATTTCCTTGTTTTTCCATATTTTTATAAATATAACTTTTAATTTTTTCATTTCCTAAAATTTTTTCAGCTAGATATCCCAAGTAATTAGCATTATTTACTTCTTTTGTTTCATTCAATATTTCAAATTTAATACAATTTAAAACATTATAAATTTTTCTTTCAATTAATTTCGAACTTTGTAAATAGTCTTTTGCTATCATTTCATTTTGTTGCGAAATAACTTTGAATAAATCGGTATTTTCATTTCCTTTTAAGTTATCAATGAAAATTTGATTAAATTCATCGTTAGTGAATGGTACTAAATCTGGTATTATTTCTTTTTTATTATTTTGATTATTTTTATTTTTGCCTTTTTTATCAGCTCGCATTTGTCGCTTTTTATGAACGATAAATAAAATATTTTTATTTAATAATTTTTTATTTTCTTGTGCTGAAGTATTTATTACATGATTAACTGAGTTTATTTTATCTAAATCATTTTCACCGAATTTGATCACTAAAATATTTTTATTATTATTTAAACTGAATGATTTAAGAACTAATAATAATTCCGCTTCGCTTTTTATTGTCTCAATTATGACAGCACTTTGTTTACTAAATTCGCCGAATTTATTTCTATATACTTTTTTTTCTTCGAAAATAGTTTCAGTCATTTTACTGAAAGTGTAAATAATATTCTTCATATATTGCACTTTTTCGAAGAAAGATTCGAAATTATTTTTTTTGGATGTTTTATATATATTAAACACTTTTTCATTATATTGATTGAATTTTTCTATTTTTGAATGAATTATCGAAGCGATAATATCTTGACAAAATGTTGGTACTATTTTTTTAAATATTGAATCGACTATATATTCTTCATATTGTTCAATATTCTTTTCTTTTTCTTTTAATATTTCAGGATTTTGATTTTTTAATTTGAATACTAAACCGGCAATATCATGTGGTTTACAATTGATTAATAATTTATCTAAATCTAATCTTAATTGATTTTGTTTACCATTGAAATTGGCAATTAAATTAATATAAGCATTTATTTTTTCAATGATATTTAAATCATCTTTGTCTAATAACATATCATAATTAATAATATGCTTTTCGAATCTATTTAAAAATGGGGGATCTAACTTTAATTGTTGAATTTGGAGATTATTAACTAATACTATAACATGGAAATTACGATTTACTTCAGAAGATATTTTAGCATATTCAAACGCAATTCTCGCATATTGTTTATTTCCCATAATTGTGAAATTTTGGTTGAATAAATCATATAAGGAAGGATAAATCATATCCAAATCTTGCATTAAAAGAATATCGTCTGTTTCCATTATATACTTTATTTTATTCAAAATTTCTTCACTGTATCTTCCTGATTTTATATCGGCTTTATATTTACTACCAATTAATGATATATATTTACGATTTAATTTCGTTAATAAATAATTCAAAATTTCATTAGATGAATTACCTTCTGATATAAGCATTAAATATCGACTATTTTCATCCATTAAATTTTTTTTGATTATATCTAAAATATTTATTTCATCTTTAATATTAACATTTTCATCAAATTTATTATTAAATTCTTCTTTAAATATTTTTTTTATTTCATTTGTACTATCTTCCAGACCACCGAAATTTATTTCCAGACTTAGTATACCCACCTCAGTTAAATTTTTTTTTTCATTTTTTTCTAATTCCCCCCTACGGGCTCTGAGTTCCCGCATGGCATTTTTTATCAAATTATAAAAATCTCTATTACCATGGAAGTATTTATTATCTTTTCTATGTTCTTGATTAAAGGCTAAATATTTAAAATAAGTTCTCGCTAAAGTATTAAAGAAATCTCCGTATTTATGCGCTAATTCTTCATCCAAAGCTTCAGCTATAGATATCGCAGTTTCTTCTAAGTCTTGAATATCATAATCTGTTATTGTTAAACCTAAAGCTCGATTAATTTTAGCAGCATCTAATTTCCAATTTGATATACCTAAAAAGGGAACAGAATCTTTGGCGTCTTTTTCCAAAAGGAAATGAATTACTTTTAAAGGATTATTACTCGATCTTTCTGCTAAGCCCATTTCGTCGAAAAATACCAAAGGTATTATTTTATTATCATCATCTTCTTCTTTTTTTTCATTTTTAGTAGTTAAAGCTTTATCGAATACTTGTTTAATCCCTTCTGCTGTACTTGTTTCAGAACCTTGATAATAAAAACGGTATAACTTGCCTTTGTCTTTAAATAAATTATTTTCAGAATATTTTCCTTGCATTGAATTATATAATATTTGAAAAGATAAAGATTTACCAGTACCAGGTTTTCCTACAATAATCAACGGTACATTATTAATAATGCAAGTGAAACAAGTGAAAAGATTTTCTCTTAAAGCTCGATTTAAAGCTATACCTTTGTTTTTTTCTATCATCATTTGCTTCGTTATTTTTTTTATTTCGTATTCAGGTAAAGTTAAAAATGTACTTTTGTCATAATATTTATCTAAAATTTTAGCCAAATCTTTTCGATATTCTTTTTCATTCAATCGAAGATAGTAACATAAATATAACGTCATATTTTGACTTTGGAACATTTTCTTATAATCAGAAAAATAACTCGAATTAAAGTATTTAATAAAATACTCAAAGAAAATTCCGAATCTTCTTATTTCTCTCATACTAACTGAAGATTTATCATATTTATCCCTGATGAAATCATGACATTCGACAATGCTGTCAATAATAATTTGAATTAAATTATTCATATCATTTTCGCTGATATTTGTTATTACTTTATTTTCTTTTATGCTATCAATAATAGACACAATTGTGTTATGAATATACTTTCTTTCATCTTCTCTTCTTAAGGAACCAAAATCAAATACGAAATTTAATAAAGAATGTGGTAAAGGATTTACTGAATATACTAAATTATTTAATTGTGACTTTTCTTTTGTGTTATAATAAACTAAACCACTTTCTCTCATTTTTTTATTAAGTACACGATAAGGATTACAAGCACCAAAGAATACGAAATTATCGTTTATCTTTTTTCCTAAATAAGTATGACGACACATTATTTCAGTAATTAGACCTAATGAATTACATGTATTAATTTCGTCAAAAAATACCCATACTAATTCTCGATCACTTTCTCTTCTACCATTATTTATAGTATTATCTTCTTTTATTATTTGTTCGATAAAATTGACGATATCTTCGTCGGTTATACCTGCGTGAATTTCTAATTTTCGCCAAATTAATTTACCTTTGCCGTATAATGTTGATAACATCTCGAAAATTTTTGTTTTCCCTACTCCAGTTTCTCCCATAAGTATAACGGGGATTTTGGCCTCTATATTTAATAAGATACGGACGATTTTGATAAAGTTATCTGAGACAAATATATAATTTCCTGCCTTTACACATATTTCACGAAGGCGATCTTTACTTAGGCTATCTAATGAAAATAATTTTTTTATTTCATCTAAGAATTGTTCATGAGACATGCTTTTATAATCAGGTAGAGGGATTTTATTTCTTCTATCAGGATTATTGGAATTCCATAAATCCAATAATTCTTTATATTCTTCATCATTCTTATTTGCATTTGAAATAATACTAAAACTATTTTTATCTCTATTAAAGAATACTAAACTTGGTTTAATATCATCAAAACTAAAAACTTCATGTTTTTCATTTTCTAAAGCGGTGATAGCTTTTTCCATCGCAGCATTTTGATCATATTTATTATAAATATCGATATTTTCTTTTTGCCTTTTAATCAAAAGTTGATCATAAGGTGATCGTGTAAAAACTTTTGTTAAAGCAATGAAATTTTTAATAACAGAGACTCTTGCTTTCATAATAAGATCTTGAATACCATTATAAAAAGCAATATCATAACTAAAATAAATACTTTCAAAAAAGTTTTTAAATTGTAGTGATAATATTTTAATAAAATTCATTTTTTGATAGTAATTTTGATTTTCGACATTAAAGTATTTATTTATCACTTCTTCGTATTTAACAATATCTTCGGGATCGATTGGCATTTCTAAGTCTATATTTTTTTTAGAAATTTTTCCTTCTTCGTAACTATGAAGCACTTCACCTACTAAGGCTATTGGAGATTGACCGACTAAACGAACGTCTTTTTCTATTCTTAAGGGACGAAGTTTATCGATATATTCTTCTTTGAATAAATTCAACATTTTAAACTTTATTTTAAAATCGAAAAATCCTTGGGGTATTTCTATAATAATATTAATATCGTGACCTAAATAAAATATTTCTTCACTGGAGTCGAGATAACGTAAAATTATTAATTTGAATAAGATCTCGTTCATTAATTCGTCTTTGTCCGTGTCTGATAAATCTAAATGAAGATATATATAATTACAATTTTGAGTATCGAAATTTAAATTTTTGAGATTTTTAATGACATATTCTCTATTGAAAGTACCACCAATAGGTAAATAATAATATTCACCGCTTTTAACATCTTTGACATAATGTATAATTTCAGTAGTTTTTCCATATCCAGAAAAAGCCGAAGAATAAACCACAATTTTATCTAATTTTTCACTTCTTTTTTCCGGCTTTTTCATATATTGTCTATTTAATATATTTTTATCCGAGATTATTCTTTCTAAATCTCTAGTAAGTCCTGAATCAACTTTTTCATAAAAGAAAACAAGATAAGATTTAATATCTTTATTTTTAAGTTTATAAATTTTTTTTAACGTTCTTAAAGCATTTTGTGTCGCAGAAAGGCCTAAAAATTCCATATTAGCAATAACAAATAAAATCGGTTTTTCGCAATATAAAGCTCTATAAAGAAAAGCCTTCACTTCTTCCGCTCTTGTTTCTTCATTACATATAAGTAAAGTATTTACAATAGGGAAATTCCCTGTTAAATTGAGATATAAATGAATTAAATCTACGGATAAATCTGAGTAATTTCCTTCTTTAATTGTACGATAAAGTCCTGGAGATAAATTATTTGCTATTAATACTTGATTAACCGAATATATTTTATCTAAATTGACATCATTTTCTTTTAGGAGTATTTCGAAGTATTTATTTATATTATGAATACAGTCTGTTTTTTTATTAAATTCATATTTGATATCATAATCAGATATTTGATTATATAACATATAATTTATCAAGCCTTTTATTTTCTTATTGGGTTCTTGGAATTTATTATCTTTATCATCTTTTTTTTGATATAACATTATTTGTTCATGTAATTGAATAAATTGATATGCATAAAAAAGTCTTAAAATAGGACTTGTCTCATATCCTCTTTTTATTATTTTTTTGAAGTTTTTACTTTCGTTTTTATATTCTTCGATTATTTTTTCTAGTGTTTTATTTTTATCTTTTGGATCAAAGGCAATTGCGTTTTGAATTTTTAGAGAAAAATTTTTTATAAAAGGATATCCTGATTTAATTAAAGTATTTAATGTATTATTTAATTGATTTATATTATCTATTAAACTTACATATTTATTCGTTAAAACTTCTTTTGAACCTTCTTTTTTGTTTTTATTTTCTTCGGTGATTAAATTTGAGCCTGTTCCTGACATGTATATTTTATATCTCAATTCATTCAGTTCATTTACATCGATATCTTTTTTAACATCTTTTTGATATAAATACACTATTTTAAAAGTGTATAAATTATTATTTAAACTTTTATAAAATTCAACCTCTGATTCTTTTAATATTTTATCCACCTTTTTCGCAGTTGCTTCAGGATTTTTTACTAATATTTTATTTAGCTCGATAAGTTCGCCATATACTTTTAAATATTCTTTCATTTTAATCATTATATTTTTCTCTTTATCACAAGATACTTTAAAAATTTTCATTAAAGTTATATCTGAAACAATATTTTTATTTTCGACTAATTTTTTGAAAAATTCAAATGTATCAAGTAAATTATCAACATCATTTGTTGTTAATTGAGAGTTTTCTTGTTCATCAATGAATTCATTAAAAGTTTTAATGTCCATATTTTTATCCTTTAATTCTTTCAAAAAAGTAATTGCCTCTTCTTTTCCTAACATTAATTCATAAAATTCCATTAAACTCGTTTTACCTTGTTCAAAGTAATACTCATATTTTTCCATAAATTTAATTGCTTCTTTAATTTCATCAGCAGTGACAGCATCATTAGCAATTATATTATGAGTGGATTTTAGTGATTGATATAAATTTGTCGTTTCTATTGGTTTTATTTTATTAAAAGTTTCGATAAAGTAAATCATACCTGAAATTACTATTTCAATTATGTTTCTAAATGAAAATATTTTTATATCAGGAAATAAACTGCTTTTAATGTAGTTATCTTTATTGATATTTTTTAACTCATTTCTTAGAAAATTAATTTCAGTATTCAAAGATAAATTATTATTTTGAAAATTTTGAATTACTCTTGTGATTATTTCGGAATAATTAATTTTAAAAAAAGGCTCCTTGGTTTCTTTTTGATTTATTATTTTAGTAAAAGTATCTTTTAAAGCTTGTATTGAACCATTAAATATTTCTTCCTCGGTTTTTTCTAAATGTTCGTTTTCATATTTTTCGCGATATATCGGCATAAAAAATATTGAATATTTATATCTTAAATTTTCGTTATCTTTTAAACAATCATTATAAGAAAAATTTTCATCAACTATATATTTATTTTGACTTAAATTTACTAAATGTATTAAATTCTGCTCTTTGGTTAATTTTAATTTATTTTTAATTAATTGAATAAAATCTCTTTTTGTTTCTTTGAAAAAAGTAGAATAATATTCAATAAATTTTTCGTATATATTAAATTTAGTTAAACATTTATTCACCATTGATTTAATATTATTTAAAATCTTATTTGCTTCATTAGTATTGAAATCTACAATAACTTTAATTTTTTCTAAAAATTTAAATTCATACTGTAATAATGTTTCTATTGTTATATAAGGAACATTTCCTTCATTTAAATCTTTCTTTATTTTATTTTTTAATTCGAGACTTTTTACCAAGTATTTTCCTTTTAAATTCTTTCCGCCTTTTTTAACCAAGTCATTGAAATTTTCATAAAAAAATTTAAATAATTTAAACTTCTTGGTTTCTTCTCTTTGATAGAAATCTTTTTCTTCTAAAAGGAAATTATCCATTTGATTTAATAATTCCGTTCTGAATGATTCATCAGGAGATACTTTTAATAAAAATATTAATGAATCTATTGTTGTATTTCCTTTTTTATGTTGCTCGATAAAAAAGTTTATTATATAATTTGTCACTTTCTTAATAATATTTTTCACTTTATTACTCTGAAGTAAGTAAAAATAATAATTAGAAGTGAAATTATCGTCAAAATTAGAATTAACTAATTTAATTTGTTCTAAAACATCCAGACCTCTAATTTCATTTAAAAATAGAATTCTTTCAAATAAATAAAATAATCTATTATCTTTAACATTTCTCATTATTTCTTTTTTTTCTTTGAAACAAGTATATATTATTTCATTCAATTTGTTATTTATATCTATAATAAAATTCAGATTTATTTCACTATTAGGGAATAAATCAAGCAAAGATTCTAAATCTTTAATATTTAAAATTTGGTCCAAAAATACTTTATGAAATGTATTTAAAATATTTTCTTTAGATTTATTAAATAAATTCCAAATTTGTTTTTCTTTTAATATTCTTATATTATTTTCATAATCAGGATATTCATTTCCAATATGAATATATTCAAATATTTCCGGTTCTCTGTTTTCATTATTAATATATTTATCATCTTGATAAAAAATATCTTTTTCATAAATGAATTTAATAATATCATCAACTTCGTACATTTCTTCCATTTTAATTAGGTTCATTCCTTTTTGATGCAGTTTAGTATAATAATTTTCGATTGTGTCTTTTGTTAAATGATTATTTAATATTTTCACAAATGTTTTTAAATTGCAAAATTCATCCAACGTTTCGTTGGAATATATATCAATTAATTGATTAAAAATTTGTTCGTAATTTAATATGGTGTATTTTTTATCCTTCATTTCTTTTAATATTACTAATATCAAATCACATATTTGTTTTAAATCGTCTTCCTTTTCGGGTCCTGGGATATTTAATGTATAATTAAATTCTTCTTTTTTATTTGATTTTTTTTCTTTTTTTATTTTTGCAGAATTTTCTTCTAATATTTGACAAATTAAATTTATATTTTCACTAATAAATTGAAGATAATCAATTAAACCTTTGGAAAAATTTTTTAATATATAATTTATTTCTTCCTTTGTATTTGCTACTTCGATTAATTTATTTTTTAATTTCTTCATTTTGATTTTATTATCTAATACTTCTAAATCTGGTAATTTTATTTCTTCTTGCATTAATAAGGTAAAAATATCTCTGATATAATATTTAATATTGTTTGAATCTAAAAATGTTTTGATTAAAGTTTTGTATTCGATATTATTCGAATAAAAATGAATTATAAAAGAAGCAAATTTTTTTATTGAATCTTCTTTGCTTTTATCATTTTTATCTGAGATTAATAAATATAAATTATCTAAATCATCTGAGGTTAAAATATTTTTTTGTTCGACATTATTTGCTTCTTCTATCAAATTTATTGATGATATATTATTTATTTGTAATTTAAATTCTAAAGAGGATTTAAGTATAAAGAACAAATTATTATAAGTGAAAAATATTTCTTTTTCATTTTTTGTTTCGGCAATTGTGTGAAGTAAGGATTGAATTATGTCTTTTTTGAAATCTTTTTTAGGAAGTATATTTTCATTTAAGAAATATGAAATGTATTTATCAAATATGAAATTTATTTTTTCTTCAAAAACAATATTGTCTATTAAGTTTTCAAATGATAAATTTGAAAAGTGGAAATAATTACTTATTTTATCATTAATGACAATATTACATATGAATTCAGTAGTTATAATTTCTTGTTTAAATTGTTCTTTAATTGGTTTTTTATCCTCTTCTTTATTTTTTTCTTTACTTTCTTCTGTTTTATCTGAATTATCTTTTCCTGTTTTTTCATTTTCATCTTTTTCTATTTTATTATCTTCTTTTTTATCTTCATTATTTTCTTCTTTGTTTTCTTCTTTTATCTCCTCTTTATCTTCTTTTTCTTCTTCTTTTTTATCTTTTTCTTTTCCCTTCTTTTTCACTTCTTTGTTTTCTTCTTTTTTATCTTCTTCAATTTCTTTTTTTTCTTCCTTCTTTTCTTCGGTTGAATCAACTTTTATTTCTTTATTATTTTCTTTTTCATCTTTTTTTTCGTCTTTTATTTCATTTTCATCTTTTTTCTCTTTGTCTTTTTCTCCTTCTTTTTCTTCTTTATTATCAATAATTATTTCATTTTTATCTTTTTCTTTATTTTCTTCCTCTTTATCAGGTATTATTTCTTGTTTGACTTTTATAATTTCCTTTTTGATTATTTTTACCGTCAATTGTTTCATTTTTTCTTCGGAGGGAATTTGAATAATTAATATCCTCCTTTTTTCTTGGTCTAAAGCAGTTGTTACTTCATCTGAAATTATATTAAAAGGATAATATATGCATTTATCTTCTTCTTCACCATTACAAATATCTATAGTATAATTTTCTTCTTTGAAATTGCTAGTTAATGAAAGCATAAAAAAAGTATTATATTTAGAATCAACATTTAATGGTTTTAATTTATTCTTTAATAATTGTTTTTCATCAATGAGAATAATTTTTGGTGGTTCTTCTTCCTTTTCTTTTTCTTGATCAATAATAATTTCATTTTCATCTACTTTTTTATTATCTTCAGTGTTTATCTCATTTTCATTTTGTTCTTTCTTTTCTTTATCTTGTTCTCCTTCATTTTCATCCTTTATTTCATTTTTATCTTTTTTATCTTCTTTTATGTCTTCTTCTTTTTCTTCCTGTTTTAAACTGTTAAAGTATTTCAAATATTTTTCTAGTTTTTTTCTTTTTCCAAGAGGTAGCCCTAATTTTACAATATCTTCATTTCTTAATTCCAACAGACTTTTTCCATCTAAATCCATATCTTCTTTAATTCCAATATTTTTTTCTAGAAAAGCTTTAACTTCTTCTTTAGTTGAATTCTTAGTTATCTTTATCTCAATTTCTTTCTCAGGAAAATCACTTTTATTTTCTGAAATATATTTTTTAAGTTTTTTCATCGGACCTAATTTCAATCCCAATGCTTTGAAATCTGCATCATCTAAAGATAATAATATATCTCCTGATATTTCTTGCTTGTTTATATTTTCTTGGACTTCAGCAGAAAATTTTAATTTATCACCAAAAAAAGATGATAGTTCTTGGGGGGTAGATGAACTGGTTGCTTTGGGTTTTGGCTGATTAGATTGTGAAGATGATTTTGACATTAAAAACTATTTTTGTGTTATTGAATAAAATATTAATTCATAGAATAATATATATTATAAGGAAATTCAGTAAATTGATATATTATATTTGAATTCGTTATTTTAACAGAAAAAATAAATTGATTTAAATTAATTACTCCATTTTTATCACCCAAAGAATAATTATTTTCATCAATTAAACAATTAAATGATTTAATAACTTCTCCATTATCTTTTATCGAATTTAAATCATTATAGATTGTTGAAGATATTCCAATCCAATCGAAATTATTGTCATTATTAATTTTTATTTCTATATATTCTATAATATTTTTTATCTTTTCAAAATATTCTAAGGAATTATTAATTTTTATATTTACATGAATACATTTAATTCCATCATTTAAATCTTCAACTTCATAATTTATATCAAGACTATATATGCAATTAATACTATGAATTTTATTATTTTCTAAATAATTTAATCCATATTTTATTATGATATTATTTTCTCCACAAAAAATATTTGTTAAAAAATTTTTAATTTGTTCATAATTTTGTAAATCTTTATTTTTAATAATATCATCGAATAAATTATCATATATTCTACAACTATTATTATTATTACTTATTTTAAATATTAAATTACGATTTATATTCTTATCTTGAAATACTTCTTTATTATTTGAATTTTGATTGTTTTCTTCCTCTATAATAAATTTTGTTCTATCAAATATAAGAGATTTATCTTCATTATAGGAAATGCTATGATAATCTATCTGATTTATAAGATCTATATTTAATTTTATTTGTCTTTTATAATTAATTTCATTATATTTATAAATATTGTCCTGAATATTTATATTTGCGCCTTTATTCACTTGAATTAAAATAATATTTCTATATAAATCTAATTCTGAATTTAATGTTTTTTCTTTAAATTTTATAATAATTTTTAATAAACATTCTCCAGCTTCTTTCCCAACAATTGGAACATAAATAAAATTATTATTATTTAAATAATTATTATCTAAGTATTTTGGATATATTATTATATCACTATTAGTTTCTAAAAAAATAGTAAAATTTTTAATTTCAATAGGATTATTATTATTTAATATTTTAATTGGAATAAAATAAATTTGATTTTGAAATAGTGTACATTTTTCATTATTATTATTTATAATCACATTTTTTTCTTCTATTGCCGAAATTACTTTAAATGTAAAATTCTTTTTAATACAATTATTGATTGTATTATCTTTAAACTTTTTCGAATGTAAATATAAAAAATTTATTTTTTTTTTATTGAATAAATATTTTATATTGATATTTTTAAATAATGTCATAATAATACCAGATATTTCATAAAAACCAGAAGAATTAAATATAATTTTCATACTTGCAGAAATTGTTTGATTGGAAGGAATATCTATATTATAAAAACCACATTCATAATCAATTGAATTGTCTTTATTAATACAAGAATCACAATTAGGTTCTTTATTTATAATTAAAGTCATATTTTTAATAGATAAATTAATATTCAAAGGATTTTTAATATTAATTTTGATGAATATTTGTTCACCGATTTTAACATTAACTTTTCTTTTCATAAAATAATTACTACTAAAATTAAATGATAATTGCTCATCTATATATCTTAATGTTGATATATCTTCTTCAGATAATGATGAATATTTTTGTTCTACTGATAATTCAGTATATTTTTTGAAAGAATTCATGAAATTTAAATTGTTTTTATAATAATTTTCAAATAATTTTTGGTCTTCTTCTTTATAATATACTAAGCTATCATCAAAAATTATAGGTAAAGGAAAATTTTCTAAATATTTAATTTTTCCTTTTATTAACATTGAATTCAATATCTGAAAATAAAAATTTATTTCTTCATTTTCATCATTATCATTATTGAGATCAAATAAATTAATCGATTTTTTAATAATATTAGAAGATTCACATAATAAAAATCTCAGATAATTGTAAAGAAAAGGCAAACCTAATTTTATATTATTTGTCATTTCACATGAAGAACATAATAATTTAAAAATATATTTTTTAATAAAATAGAAAGAACTTAAATTTTCATAATCATCAAGCAAAGAATAATCATAATCAATTTTGAATTCTTCAAGAATATAACACAAATTTTGTATTAAATAATAATTTTTAATATCAGTTTCTTTTTCTAAAGAATACTGTTGAATTGTATGATTTAATATATTTAGTGCAAATTTTCTTGGTTTAGGATTTTTTGAAGCTAAGTAATAGAATCCTATTTTTTCAAACAATAATCCGGTAAAATATTTAATATAATGATTAGTTAATAAATAATTATATTTATAAATATTATCCAAAATGGATTCTACTTTTAATTGTTCTGTCATTCTCAAGAAAAGTAAAATATTTCTGTAAGCTAATAAATATTTTTTATTATCTATATAATTTTGTAGAGGAGCTAAAGTATCAATTTGTGATTTATCTTCTTTTTTCATATATCGGCATATTATTTTCAATTGGTTAATAGAATTTTCATATTCTTTATTTTTTCCTTTTAGTGAATCCTTTAATTTTTTCAAATTTTCATAAGCGTCTGTATAATCTCTTATATGAAAGAGCAAAATCGATAAAAAATATCTTTGCCTATCAGCAGATAATAATTTGGTTAATTTATATTCCTTTATATATTCTTGTCTTTCTATTTTTGCTGATTTAAATCTATTTATAAATAAATTTATTCCACTATTTTTGGTTAAATTTAAATTTAATTTAGTTATTAATCCAAGTAAATTTGGTCTAAATCTATTTTTAATATAATATGAAAATTTTTGTTTAAAATTATTAATTTCAGTTTTTGTAATATATCTTCCTCTTTTAATAGGATCAAAACCATCTGAATATTCTTCAATTTTATGTATGTAATCACTCCAAATATCATCACTTAAATCTTTTTGATTTTCTTTTAAATAACCTGAATTTATATCTATTGTGATGACATCTATTCTATCATATTTATTTTTAAAATTAGTTTCTAACACTAATTTATTTAAATTTTTGTTTGATATATCACTTTTATCATTTAATAATATTAATAAATCAATTGTTTTTTGTTCATAAGCTTCACTTGATATTAACTTAGGCATAGATTGTGATGTCAAATATTGAATTATATTTACATCATCATTAATATCGCATAAATAAGTATTCAAAATTGGTTGTTGGTATAATTCTGTTTCTTGAAATTGACACATTTCAAATAATAATTTTTCGAATTCTATATAATATTTTGTTGATAAATTTTTAAATTGACTTAGAAAACTTTGTATATCATTTTTATTTAATTTAATGCAATTATTTTTAAAATTTGGCATTACATTTTCTGAACTTATGCAATTGATTATATAATTATTTATTTGGTTATTATCAGTTTTTACAAAATCTTGAGTATCATAAAAATCTAATTGAAAATCTTGAACAATACTTTGATATTTTTCATTAAACATAAAAACAAGTGATGTTCCTTTTAAATTTCCAAATGGTCTCATGAATTGACTTGGGCTTAAAAAATTTTTTCCTAAAATTTTTTGTGCATTTGGAGATGAATAAACTAATGAAATAGGTGGAAATTTATTTAATATCCAAGGACAAAATATTTCTTTGAAATTATTATGGACATTTTTCATATTGAATAAAATTTTTTTTAAATAATCACAATATAATCATTTGATAAAATAAGTTTATTTATTATTAAATTTATATAT
>ERZ842401.3478-NODE-3478-length-19525-cov-8.357473_pt1 | contig 19525 bp, 22 predicted proteins | sample MGYA00521270_ERZ842401 | MGnify/ENA primary metagenome ERZ842401 (study PRJEB31892, sample SAMEA3878208) | bioreactor metagenome | biome: Moose rumen | place: Sweden | collected 2011-10 | study: EMG produced TPA metagenomics assembly of the PRJEB12797 data set... | reverse complement strand
GCTTGACCACAAGAGTTTTCCCTCTATGACAAACTGAGGATGCTGTTTAGACAATGGTGAGGGCGTAGCTTATAAGTGGACTTCACGTTAGGTTAGAATAATGAACGTCGTCAGAGTAGAACAGGTATGGGTCGGGAATGAAGCCAATGTTCTGCAAAAGCAATCTTCTCGACGAAGTGATGGACGGTCAGCAAGAACAGCGTCAGTGAGGGTTTCGCCCTGCGATCTCACCGACCCTGTTTGAAGATGACAGGCTATCTTTTCGTGATTGCCTTGCCCTGTAACAGCGTCTTTTCTTTCATGTCATGCTCTGCTGACTGAAAATAAAGTCTCTGTTAAAGGGACAGGACTTGGCTTCATGGTGTGGGGCGAAGCATTAAAATCAATGCAAAAGAATAGATGGGATAGAACCCAAACCTATCTTGGAATATAAGAGGTCAAAGCGTCCTGCCGTTTACAGCAGGACGCGCAGGTTCAGCATAGGACTACTATAGCCCAATCGATGGGCTTCCCATCTTGCTTCATCTTTTCGATTAAAGCCTTAATCTGCTCCCGTTTGATGTCACTTGGCTTTTCCATAAAAGAGAAAATTATGGGCAGATGGTTAGTCTGCCCGTTACCTTTTACTTTGTCTGGAAGCACACCCTGCCTTTCCTGCGAAGTTGCAGCACAAGGTGAAGTTCCTTGTTCAAGTCTGCCAACTCCTGCAACTTCTGCCGTGTGTCCTCCGTGTTCTCTACCAGAGAAGCGTAAATCAGATTTCCGACTTGCCTTCCCTCGTTGATGTCAAAAGCCTTGAAGCCCTTGCATCCGTCAAACTGAGCATAGACGATATACCATTCCATAGTTCCAATATATTAGTCCACAAATTCAAACTCATCCCGATAGCAGGTAATCTCTGCTCCGCTACCAATGACGATGCAGTTGTACTGATAGCCATGATAGCCACCCTCGATGCTGTTCAAGTCCACTTGAATGTCCCAATATCCCCGATAGGGAACGAAAAGCCTTGCGTATCTCATAACGTCCTCCTTTCCTTGATTAAAATGGCAAGTCCTCTGCCTTTGCCTCTGGAGCGTCTGCTGGCGGTGTTGGCGTGTTCTTCGTCTTTGCCCCTTTCTTGGATGCCTTCTTGGGGTTAGCGTCCTGCTCCTCTTTCTTCCCTGCGTTCACAAATGCGATGCTGTCAGCATTGATGGAGATTTGCGTGTGGCTCTCGCCTTGTCTGTCCGTCCATTGGGAAGTGGAGATAGTACCCTCCACGAGAATGAGCCTTCCCTTGGTGAGGTATTCAGCCAAGCGGACATGGTTCTCCCTGCTGCTGCGTACCCTTACCCATGTGGTGATGTTCTGACCTTTGGCATAATCATCTACTGCGATGTCCACAGCCATGAATGTTCCGTGCGTTCCTGTGATGACCTTGCAATCCTTGCCGATGCGTCCGATAGTGTGAGTGTAAATCATAATCTTTGAATGTTTGATGGTGAATAATCTTGTAAACTCTGTTCTTATTCTTTTCCCTTTATTCAGGCAATCTGCTTTGCAGAGGGAAGAAGAAGGCTCACTTGGCCTTCTTCTTTGAAGTTTTCTTCTCCTCCGCAGGAGCCTCTTCCTCCTTGTCGGGAGTCTCATAGAACTTGGTGGCTACCAGCAGCACTCGCTGATGCTTGACACCTTCTTGATCGCTCCATTCCTCAGGCTTGAAGTAACCTTCCACGGTGAGCATTGCACCCTTGGTGAGCTTGTCGAATGACTCGGCGTTCTCGTTCTTACGCCATGCTTCCACGTTGACGAAAGCCGATACGCGGTTGTTTTCCTCGCCGTTCTTCTCGTTACGGCCGATAGCCAGAGAGAAACGTGCTACTGAAGCGGTTGTGAACTGACGGATTTCTGCATCCTTACCTACGAAACCTGTTACTGCGAAATTGTTCTCGATCTTTTTCATTGTTTTGAATTTTTAGAAGTGGTACATTTGTTAATTTTGTAAGTTATTGTAATACAGAAATATAAAAATACTAATACCTCGTAAGTAACACACAAGTAACAAAAATTTTGAAAACTCCAATATGCTGATTTTTAGCGTTTTGTCGATTTTTGAGTAAATGTTACAAAAAGTAATGTTTCCCAGTCAAAGTAACTTCGTCATTCCAATAGATGCCATTAAATAAGTCAGCCGTTTTCAGAGTATATCCGAAAACGGCCGACTTCAGAAGACAATGTAATAGACCTATTCTTGATTTAGTTCTTTCACCATGTGTTCAAAGTCAACTTCCAGTCCCAGTTTGTCGATGAGTGTCTGCAAATTGGGATTGAGCTTTGTAAACCTGTCCATTATGCTTACAGGCAGCATCTTTCCCATATTCTTCAGGACGATACGGTTGGCAAGGAGGACATTTTTATAATATGGATAATTATCACGACACTCCCGCCACTCTTTTGTGCTGACGAGTGCAACCTCATGGCACCAGTTAGAAAACTTGCTTATGGCTGGCTCAATCTCCATTTTCTGAACATACCAAAATGCTCTGCCCATATCCCGAAGGTTCAAGGGGCTTACCTTATCTTCAGTCGTTACATAATCAACCATTTCCAATGTAGGGCGTTTGTAATCAAGTATGCAATCTATCGCGACCTCATAAAGATATGACAGAGCTTCGTCAGAGCTTATCTTCCGCTCTGCTTTCTGGCAAAAACTGAGATAGTCCATCGGTGAGAATTTACTCTTGTCAATCTTGAAATTCTTGTCACCAGCAAATCTCAGACAAATGAAGTAGTAATTGCGCTCCATACGCAGTGTGTCAAGGTTCGCCAGAACATAATCTTTCGGGAAATAGCGTATAATAGCCCAGGCGCAACGCTCTTCATAGTAGGTTTCCCAAGCGTCCTTCACTATCGGCATGAAACTATCATCCCAATAGCGAAGCAGTCGTGGATAAACCCACTGCCTGTCAGACTTCGATGATTGCAAATGTGCAATGATGATTTTCTTCTGAATGCTCCAGTCCAGATATTCAAACCGCTGGTGCAGTTCGTTCCTCGCATCTGCTACCTTGCCCTTCTTTTTCTCTAAATACTCCCGAAGCACTGTAGCTATCGGACGATTGCGCTTAATCTTATTCTCCATGATTACGAATTTTTGTCGCAAAATTAAGCGCATGGTGTGCCAAATGGAGGCATAACAAATCTTTTTCTTTCTATTTTTGAAGATTTTTTCAACATGTGCCTCAGAATGGCATACCATGAAAATATCTTTGCAACGAGGAATACGAAATCTACGCGTATGGATATATATAAGGTGTTTGAAGACCCACGGATTAAGATACTTGAAAATGACATCGCACTGTGGAACGACCATTGCCGATACACTGATGAAGAACGGCACGTCTTGAAGCAACTTCTTCGCAGTAGAAGCAATGTGCTGTATGAACTGAATGTGTACGACGGCGATATGCATCAGATGCTCGTATCATTCAATGACAGATTAAGAAAAGCTTGCGCAGAACTCTATCAGAAAGTGATGACCACCTATGAAGACTTATGCAAGCGCAGCGATAGTTTTGGTGATTTTGAAGTGGACGGGAAAATATATCTTGGTGCAGAATACCCTAAGCATCACCCTCTTCAAACCGAAACCGCCCAACAAGTATGGGACGCTCTGACACAAGGAGGCTTTGAGCCTCTCTATGATGATGGTTGCGCATGGCCGCTACGCTGTAGTAAGGCATATTCTCCAGAACATGGAGGATGTGAATCATTTGAAAAATGGATTGGTATGGAAGATGAGAATGATAACTGGAATGAAGGACTGGACAGGGAATGGTCGGGAGACATACACCTGATACAACCATTTCACAACCTCTACGACCATTGCCATTTCTCTCTCTATGACCTTATTTATGTACATGATTTTGACTTGGAAGTACATATCCAACTTGACAGAAACGTAAAATACGAATAATTATGATGAAGATTGACAACAAAGAGAAGATTGCTGAATTGGTTGGCAACATTGGTAAAGACAATGGCCTTGTTTCATTTGATAAGGATGTCTTGGAAAAAACAAGAGAGAAAAACACCATACTATATGGCTCATATCTTTCTGCCCCATCAGAAGGTACAAGTCCGATGCAGTCCATCCTTAATCAGCTTAAAGAGTCGACTGATGCAAAGGTTGATGACTTTCAAGAATACGATCTGTGTTCAATCTCCATCCTCTGCCACAATGCTGATGAGCTGAAAATGGATGATCTTGCCAAGTTGCATATGTTTCTTTCGGAGTACATCAACCCGGAAGCAGAAGTTACTTGGGAATATGGAGTTGATGACAGCTTAAAACCCAACCAAGTGCGCCTGACATTGGTACTTGGATAGGGCATTTTTGCTAAAAATAAATAAAATACAGCAGGAAAGTGGAACTTATGCCCCATAATTACACAAGTTTTTGCTATCTTTGCGGTATCAAATCAAAAAATATGGCTAAGAACCTTATCAACAAGTATGTTTGGCTGGTTGAGACCATCTATAAAGCTGGTCGCATCACTTTTGAGGAAATCAACCAAAAGTGGGTGGATAAGTTTGAAGAAGACCCGATACCGCTGCGCACTTTTCACAAGTGGAGAATTGCCGCAGAGGACATGTTCAACCTTGCTATAGAATGTGAGCGCAAAGGCGGCTATCACTATTATATTGAGAACGCAGACGAGATAAAACGAGGTGGATTGCGGAATTGGCTTATGAACACCATTTCCGTGAGCAATCTTCTTCTTGACAGCCAGTCTATCAAAGACCGTATTTTGCTTGAAGACATTCCTTCTGGACAGAATGAACTGGCCGTCATCATTGATGCCATGAAGACGGACACACAGCTGCGCATCACATACCAAAGCTATTGGAAGGACGAAAGCCACACCTTCAACGTCCATCCCTACTGTCTGAAGCTCTTTAAGCAGCGGTGGTATATGATAGCCCTCAGCCCATACTACGACAAGATAATGATATATGCCCTCGACCGCATCTTCCACATCTGGAAGCTGGACGGTCAGACTTTCAAGATGCCTGAAGATTTCGTTCCTGAGACATTCTTCTACAACTACTATGGCATCATTGCCGGAACTAAGCGTAACATTGAGAAGGTGAAACTGAAGGTGTCGGCTGGCCAGGCCAACTATCTTCGTTCGCTGCCGCTTCACAACTCGCAAGAAGAAATTGACCGTAAAGACGAGTACAGCATCTTCACGCTCCATCTTTGTCCCGAATTTGATTTCTACCAAGAACTGCTTTCAAAGGGTGAAGACGTGGAGGTGCTGGAACCCATCTGGCTTCGCAAGGAGATTGCAGGAATCATTAAACGAATGTGGAACAAGTACGACCCAAATAGAAAATGAGAGACTTTGCAGCAATAGACTTTGAAACTGCCAACAACGAGCGGACCAGTGTATGTTCTGTTGGCGTGGTGATAGTGAGAGATGGTGAGATTGTAGATTCGTTTTACTCTCTCATCCAGCCTGAGCCGAACTATTATAATTACTGGTGTTCGCAAGTACATGGCTTGGGGCATGACGACACAGATGAAGCTCCTGTGTTTCCCGAAGTATGGGCACAGATAGAACCTCTCATTGAAGGCTTGCCGCTTGTTGCTCACAACAAGCCTTTTGATGAAGGCTGTCTGAAGGCTGTTTTCCGTGTCTATCAGATGGATTACCCTGATTATGAGTTCTACGATACACTTTGCGTTTCTCGCCGAGTGTTCCCAGACTTGGAAAACCATCAGCTGCATACTGTGGCAGCAACTTGTGGTTATCAGTTGGAGAATCACCACCATGCACTTGCTGATGCAGAAGCATGTGCATGGATTGCAAGAGAGATATTATAAATGAAGAATCATATGGATACACTAATCAAAGGACTGAAAGCCATAGTTTCGTTATACGAGTATTGCGAAACAAACGGGTTAATATACCCCGAAGATGCCGAACTCTTCTTAAATGACGGAGAGGATGAAATTGAACAACATGTTGACCAGACTCTACTGAATGAGATTTTTGTTGAGCTATGGTTGCGTAAGTTATTGCATGAAATCAAGCAGTTCAAAAATGCCAAATGGGATAAATCTTTGGAAAGAGTTATTATCGAGCTTCCTGATAACGGCACCTTTGCCATTGATTGTTGGTTCGACGATAATCTTTGCTTTGGAAGCCACGATACCATTTTTATAAAATACATAGAAGAGGGTAATGGTCGAAACTTGGTGGAACAGATTTCCAGCGTTTTACAAATTGATCCCAAATCCAATGATGCGCGGATGGCTTCGTTCGAAATTGGAATAGACAGGGACTACACCTTTGAAAAATTATTGGATGTCATAGGTAAATTATCGCACTTTGTAATCACTGTTAAACACTAGTAATGAAAGTATTTGCACACTATTTCCAATCTGAAGAAACTGGTAACGATTACCGCTGGGGTACCATATTGCAATTTGGCACATCTTGGGATATTATAGGCTCTGTCGTAATGAAGAATCCTGGCAGTGCCGAGCATCTCAATTCAGTGAATGAGCCTAGCACATTAGAACACTTGAAAAGGTTCTCTAACGAGTTAGAATACGATTGGCAATCTCGTGTCTGGTATTCTTTCAGCAGCGATGATACCATGCAGAAAGTAGAGAAACTATTTTGTGCTTACTACAAGACTTCCACTCTTAACGGTGTAATCCAAGTATTCAATTTGATGAATGTCCGTGACCCAAATTTAGAACAGGCTCTTATAAAAAACAATGAAACATCGTATTCATTTTCTAAAACGATAGAATCTGATATAAAATCTTTGGTTGCTCCTGTCTATTTGGGGTGGGGAGATTTATGGAAGAAGAAACCATTTAGAGAAGATGCAGAAAAGATTTTCAATGCTGTTCAGCAACAACAGGATGGGAATTATCTCTTTCCACGGATGGCTGACAATAAGTTCTATCATCCGCAATATCTCTTGGGAATGGGATTTAACTCCCCCATAAGTCAGTTTATTCTAAATTCTTTTTGCCAAAATACCACAACACCAGTATTGGAAACTCTAATAATGCCTCGAAAATCAATCTCTAAGAAAAATATTTTTGAGCAGGTCGTTAGTAGATTGCGTAAAGAATACCCATTTGTGGAGGAACAACCAAAGACCGGCCGTTTTCAATTTACAGAAGAACTTGTACTCACCATAACTTGCACAGGGCAAGGTTACGTTGGAATAAGACACTCCATTTATGCTGGCAGATATTGTCTTGGCAATTATCCCCATATAACAGAGTATCGTTCAATACTCTCAGAATTCGGTTACAACATAGCTTCTGAAGTTTGGTTAGGAACAAAAGATTTCAAGGAATATGACGGGGAAGAAAGTACAATTGTAAGTAACATTATTATGGAAATAGATACTATAAAAAAGAGAATATGACTCAAATAGAATCCATTATTAAACAACTTCAACAAATTCTAATTGTTGAACGCAACAATCAAGAAGAAAAATGGAAAAGAGGCGAATGCTTCAACATTTTTCAGATTCTTGGTGTTGCCACAAGTGAGGTACGTCTTCACTCTGCATTCCTTGCAGAGCTACTCAATCCTAGCGCAAGTCATGGCATGGGAGCAAAATTCTTGTCCTCCTTCCTTGATACTGTAATTAGACGAGAGAATGTTCTCTTTGAATTTGATGTCGATTCCGCCAAGGTGTATGTTGAGTATAATGTAGGCAATATTTCAGACGATTACACAGAGGGGGGCAGAATTGATTTGCTGTTGCAAGATAAGAAGATGCAAACTATAATTATAGAGAACAAAATATATGCAGGAGATCAATACTGTCAAATGTTCCGATATAATCAGTTTGCCCAAAAAGACTTGCAACTTACCGATAACCAATTAAGGCTTCTGTATCTTACGCTTAATGGGGACGAGCCAAGTAAAGATTCTCTAAACGATGATGACTTTAAGTATTATAGAATAAGTTATAGAGATGACATATTGTCATGGCTTGAATGCTGTCTTTCAATAGCAGCACTCAAACCAATGGTAAGAGAAACTATTTTTCAATATATCAACAATCTAAAAAACATCCTTTCAATTATGGAAACTTCCAACAATGATAAATTCTTAGATATACTCACATCTGAAGAGAATGCGGAAACAGCACTAACCATTTTGGCAAATGCTGGAGAAATACACAATCGCATACGAGAAAGCTTTATAAATAAGATTCGACTACTCTGTGAGTCATATGGTTATACCTTTAAGTGTGATGAAGGCGTAAGAACTGCAAGTCATAATAATTGGATCCACATTTTCGACCCCAAACTTAAAGATGTTGAGTTTAGAATTGGTGTGAAGAGCCATACGAACTCCGATGGTTATCGCATGTGTTTTGTTTCTTTGACCCGCCAAAACTTAAAAACTGGATACAAATTTTGGCAAAATGACAACCCTTTAGAGGAATTTCCATTTGGATGGACTTATCTATGGGGAGAAGATGGAGAAACAGGAAGATGGTGGAGATGGGATGATATTAACACACTAAAAGATATGACTAACGGAAAAATGTTGAAATTTATTGAAAGTCAGCTTCAACGAATTAAGGATGAGAACATCTTTGAAAAGATGAACGAACTGTTAAATCATTAATTATGCTACATGCTTTTGATAAACATAAAATCTCACATGAGATAAGAAACCAGATTTGGAATCTGGAAGACGTAAAGACATCCTCTATAATAGGAAATCTCTTGCATCTTCCAACCAGTATCTTTTGGTACATCCTGCGGAATGCTTCAGACGTAAATAAGGCTAATGGAAATAAACTGCCAGTTTTGTCAGATGATGAGGACATTATAGACTTTGAATTTTGGCCATATTGGACATTGCAAGATAAGGTGGAGCCAGATGTTTTCATACGGTTTACGAACTTTGATTTGATTATAGAATTAAAAGTGCATGATTACAATCAACAGAAATCTTGGCAATGGAAACGTGAATTTGCAGCATACTACAAGCGTTATCCCAACGAGAATAAACCAGTATATTTGATTGCTATCAGTGGAAAAACCAATGAGACAATGAATAATGTATTTCAATGTTCATGGCAAAGTCTCTTGGAAGCTGTGTTAAATGCCAAAGAAACAGTAGAAAACAAGAATAGTTTTATAGATAGGATATTCAATGATATACTCATGGCATTCTCAATACACCAGGAGTATTATTTCAAATATCTAGATAGCGTCATACTCGACCAAATGGACATTAAATCTGATTATAAATATTTCCCCAATTTGATATGAATACAAAAAAAGACATACATCAATTGATGGAAGATGTTCGGAAAGCACATCGTATTATCTATCAATTTCAAGACAGGATGCTTCAACTTATGAATCGTATTGCAAATGATTATGGGTTAAATCACCCTGTAGGAAGAAAACGCTTCTCAAATCCCATTGGTTCTACACGTAGAGGTAATGATTACCCTGAGGCCAATCTCCGTGTACATGACAAATGGGTTTGGGATATGCTTTATACTTATGAATTTGAGTATTACTTTGGGAAGATGTTGAGAAATAATCTGAATGGATGCTTGACGGTATTCCAGATTTCTGATAACGGATATTATCTGGCAGATGGTCATCGACTTGAAGAAGGGGAAGTAGGACATCTTTCCAAACGTGCAGTTAATGACTTTTGGTCAACAGATCAGTCTGACTCTTACCTGATTTTTGCTTTCGAAAGTTTCCCTCAGCAAGGTCATCGTATATTTCTCAAACACCCCAAGAACTCTATAGTCCGCCTATATGGAGGATACGACGATATTATTATAGAACATAATGGAGAGAATACAATTGTTGCAAAACGTTTCTCCATTGAAGATTTTTTCTCAAGGGAAAGTGTGGGTGAACTATTAGAAGAATTTTCAAATCTTGTATCTAGTAATACGACCTTCAGATTGCTTGACAAATAGATGTTCACCTATATATCCAACACCGACCATTACAAGGAGGTGCTTTCACGGGTACAGTCTGTAAAGCACACCCTTTGGATTGGAACCGCTGATATAAAAGACCTTTATGTGGAGGTGGGCAAAGAGAAGAAACCTTTTCTTGCTGTGCTTTCCGGTCTCATTAGGCGTGGTGTGGAGGTTAGGCTCATTCACGCAAAAGAACCAGGCCCAAACTTTCGGGAGGACTTTGACAAGTACACAGTGCTGTATGACCGTTTGGAGCGAGTGTTGTGTCCACGTGTCCACTTCAAAATGCTTGTCTTCGACAGCAAAGAGGTGTATGTCGGCAGCGCAAACCTGACTGGTGCCGGCATTGGCATGAAAGGCGAAGACAAACGAAACTTCGAGGCTGGCATCCTAACCGATAACACAGCAATCGTAGAGCAAGCCATGAATCAATTTGATGAAGTGTGGATTGGCCGACACTGTAAGAAGTGTAAGCGCAGAGAGTTTTGTATTGACCCCATAGTATGAAGAAAATTATCTTTCTTGACTTTGACGGCGTTCTGAATACCGAATACTATCAGAACTACCTGATGTATGAGAGGAAGCCCTGGCAAGACAAACATGGTGCGCTCTTTGACCCAGAGGCGGTGCGGCAACTGAAACGAATCGTTGATGTCACCAAGGCTGACATTGTTATTGAATCATCTTGGAAATATCTCGGTCTTGCTGCCATGCAGGAAATGTGGAAGGAAAGAGATTTGCCTGGCAACGTAATCGGCATCACTGATTCGGCGGTCAGCGATAATTGGCTGCTTACCGCAAATCTTGATGACATAGACCCGGCTATGGGGCATTGTAAGGGGATGGAGATTGCGTCGTGGTTAGCCGACAACACAAAGAATGACGTGAACTATGTCATCATCGATGATGAGTATGTCTGTCTTGAATCTCAGGTGCCCCACTTTATCCTTACCAATCCTCATGATGGTATTACGGAAGACATAGCAGACAGAGTGATTGCCATTTTTGAATAATAGTCGTTTTTTCTCAATCAAACACAAAGTTTTATGGAGTTGTGCCCCCGTTCGGCATAACTCCATTTTAATTTTGCAGCAGATTTCTAATTGTAAAACTAAAAATTCATTATTATGGCACTAAAGAATGTAAAGGTAACGATGTCCCGAATAGGTGTTCACACCATGGAAGGAAGTAGTACAGTCTATATGCCTTTGGCAAAGATAGAATACATGGAACCAGAAAAAAAGAAAAAGACCGTCCACTTGGATGGCAAAATGATGTCCGACAAGAAGTATTTCAAAGGTTGGATACTGGGTATGTCCTATTTCGTGGGTGTCACTGCTGACGCATATCAGATTTATGACGAAGACGGCAACAGAACGGGAACGGCTTCTGTTGAAGAATATGGAAGACCAATCCAAGCAAATGAAGACGACTTCATCTGTTTAAAAGAAAGGCGAATCTCATGGATTGGTATAGATGGGCTATGTACGAAAAGCAGAGAATTGACTGATGAAGAGTATGAATCTATCTCTAACTAATAGGAGGGTCTGCAAAACTTCTTCCAGTCACAAGCACGACTATTCAATAGAGGAAATCTGGAACACCCCAAAATTATGGGAATGACAACATGAAACTTGACAACCAAATAAAAGCACTGCTCAAAGTCCTTTCACAAGGTGTCTATGAGAAGGAACACATTATTGCAATAGCACTACTGAGTGCCATTGCTGGCGAGAGTATCTTTCTGCTTGGCCCTCCTGGTACTGCTAAGAGTCTTGTAGCACGGAGGTTGAAACTGGCTTTCAAGGCTGGCGTGGCGTTTGAATACCTGATGTCTCGTTTCAGCACTCCTGATGAGATATTCGGACCTGTTTCTATCTCGTTGTTGAAGAATGAAGATAGATACGAGCGTGTGGTGGATGGTTTCCTGCCAACCGCCACCATCGTATTTCTCGATGAGATATGGAAAGCCAGCCCAAGCATACAGAACTCCTTACTCACTGCTATCAATGAACGCATCTTCCAGAATGGACGCAGCACCATCAACCTGCCAATGAAAGCCTTGATTGCTGCAAGTAATGAACTTCCTGCGGAGGACGAAGGACTTGAAGCCTTGTGGGACAGGTTCCTTGTGCGCATGGTGTCGAACTGCATACAGAACGAAGCCACTTTCTATAAGATGGTTCGTCAGCAGAATTTTTCAACTCCAGTAGTGGACGAGGATTCTCAGATTACGGAAGAACAGTACATCGATGCCCATCCCGAACTCTTTAGCGGATTACGTATCCGGCAGATCTAATGCCAAAGGAGAAGTATATGAAAGAAGTTGCGGGGTGGTTTTAATTTCTCTTCGAAAGTGACTATATTATTGTATAACGTTTAAAACCAGACAATATGAACACAAACATTGAAAGACTGAGCCAGATGCTCAAAAGGCATTTCCACTTCTGGACAGAAGCCTTCAAGGACGAGGAGACAGGCGAAGATGTGTCAATTGAACGAAGAGACATTCTTGATACAGAACTCTCCGATGAAGAGCGGCAACTCATAAAAGCCATAGCTGCGGACATTCCCAACCTAACAGATGACGAACTACATCAATTCAGGGAAGAGATAATGCCTTTCGACTGTAAGACAATAGACCTGATATACATTGAACGTGTGCGTCGCGGTGATGAGAGATGTGCTCAGGCTATTGAAGATGTGCCTGCATTGTTAGAGTTTTGCGACAAGGGGAACCGTTGGGCTGCCTATGCTCTGTTCCATAAAAAAAGAAAATTGTGGGCAGATGGTTCTTGCTCTGGCAAGCGACCAGAGGTCGAGCGAGTCTACCCGTTACCTTTTACTTTGTCTGAAATATCACTTCTCCTAAATATGTTAAATAACAAACACATTCTGCAAGAAAAATGAGCAAAACGCACGTAATGTCAGGAGAAATTATTAATTTTGCAAGCAAAATTTGCAGAACGTGTTTGAGCCACGGAGATGCAATCAATGTTTAACAATTAATAGAATAAGAAATTAGTGACAAAGATAGCATGTTAGAAATAGAGAAAATCGGGTACAAAATGTGCAGTTCATGCTCATAATGTTTCCCAGATGTTTCCCAGATTTCTGTAATGTGCTGATAATCAGCATCCGTCTAGCTGCCGCGCAGGCTGCCGTTGAAGAGGAGTGAGCACTCCGGGCTGTGAGGCCAGGGGCTTACTATATAGGTAATCGATTGTGAGGGGCTTGACCATCAGTGGTCAAGCCCCTTCTTTTGTAGGGTCCGAAGCTTGGTGTAAGAGCGTCCGAGGGCTATTGCGGGAGGGTCCGGACCCTCCTTCGGTAGGGGCCGAAGCTTCGCGTGGGAGGGTTAGTTGGCTGGCTGGGGAGGGTCCAGTGTGAGGGAGGCGGAACGAAGGTAGGGTGAGGTGGCCTGAATGCGTACGGGACCGGAGCCATGACTATGGATGTAGGCCACGAGGCGACCGTTCGCGACGCGCAGACGGGGCTGACGTGACGGGGCGAAGGTGGGTGTCATCATGTTGCCGTTCTCCATACCCAGGAGGCGGGCTCCACGGACTGTGAGGGTGACTTCGTTGTCTGCCTGACGGACGAGGTGGCCGTCTTCGTCGACCACTTCCACGAACAGGTGCATCCCACCGTCCGAGGTAAGGCGCAGGGCATGGGGGGCCTTGGTGGTGTGTATCTCAAAGGCCGTGCGGCCCTGGAGGTCGGAGGATGGCGCGTGAGGGTTGGGGGCCGTGTTGCCCACTGTCTCGCAGCGCAGGGTGCCGGGCTGGTATTCTATGTCCCAGTAGAGTATGTCCGTCTTCGGGTCACGCTGTGGAGGGCCACCCACGGGTTGTCCGTTGAGTGTGAGGCGAGCGTCGGGTGCATTGGTGTAGCAGACTACGCGGACAGGCTGCCCGGGCTCGTAGTTCCAGGTGTCGAGGGCATAGGGCGATACGTGGGTGGTGCGCTGGTTGTTGTTGCGCGAGCCGTAGTGCTGTGGGCCTGAGGGGTAGGTGCCTATGTAGCAGACGGGCTGGTCGCTCCAGAGCGAGGCCCGATACCATCCGTTGGGCTTCCTGTGTCCGGCGAGGTCCAGCAGTCCGGCGCTTGAGCCGCGAGCGGGCCATGTTCCGCTCTCTCCCAGATAGTCGATACCGGTCCAGAGGAACTGACCGAAGATGTGCTCATTGTCGCGCACTGCCTTCCAGGCGTCCAGGTCGTGGCGGTTCTCCGACCCGTAGATGACGCGCTGTGGATAGCGTACGTGGTCCTCCAGGTATCGGCTCTCGGTGTAGTTGTAGCCTACGACGTCGATGGCCTCCGGATAGAGTGTCTCGTTGGACATTACAACGCCTGCCAGCGCACCCGTTACGGGGCGTGAGGTGTCGATGTCGCGGACTACGCGGGCCAACCGCTGGGCGATGTGGCCTATGCGCTCGGCGTTTGGCTGCTCAGGCTTATAGCCTCCGTACATGGGTTGTGTGAAGCCTGAGGTGCCACCGTCCAGAATGGGGTGGGAGTAGGGGTCGTTAGGGTAGTCCACCTCATTACCGATGGACCAGAGGAAAACGCTGGGGTGACAGCGGTCTCGGCGTACCATGTCTGCCACGTCACGGTCTATCCATTGCTCGAAGAACCGGTAGGTGCCTTGGAAGCCGGGCACGCCTTGGTTCCAGCCTTTTAGCCACTTGCGTTTGGGGAACTCCCATTCGTCGCTGGCCTCGTCCATTACGAGGAGTCCCAACTCGTCGCACAGGTCGTAGAGTTCGGGGGTGTGGGGGTTGTGGCTCATGCGTATGGCGTTCACGCCGATAAGCTTCAGTTCTTCCAGCCTGCGCCTCCATACGTAGGCAGGCACAGCCGTGCCCAGTGAGCCGGCATCGTCGTGGAGACATACGCCTTTCACCTTCATCCATTGCCCGTTGAGGGCAAAGCCTTTGGTGGGGGAGAATTCCAGCGTGCGCAGGCCTGCCCTTACGGTGGATTGGTCGGTCTCTCTGCCGTCCGCGAGCAGACGTGTCTCTAAGGTGTAGAGGTAGGGGTCGCTAAGTGTCCACCGCCTTGGGTTCGGCACCGAGAGGCGAAGGGTCCGTCGCTCCTGTGGCTTGATGTCCGTCTTTGCCGTGGCCACGACACGTCCGTCGGCGTCCTTCCACTGTACGATGGCTTGCAGGCGAGGGGTAGGTTGGCCAGGTTTCCGCTGGTCGCATGTCTCCACGTCGACCTCCACTTCGGCCTTTTTCGCCGATATCTTCCCGAGCCGATAGGCCGTACCCCACTGGGCCAAGTGCAGGGAGGGTGCGGTGACGAGCCATACGTTGCGGTTGATGCCGGAGCCAGTGTACCAGCGGGCGTCGTTCTCTTCCGTGTGGTCGACTCGCACGGCCAACACGTTGTCACCATCCTGCAGATGGGGTGTCATGTCATAGAGGAAGGAGGAGAAACCGCTCGGTCGCCGTCCCAGCAGGTGCCCGTTCAGATAGACCTCGCTGTGGGCGTATACGCCCTCGAAGTAAATGAAATAGCGGGTGTCCTCCCCGCGGCTTAGCTTGAGGTGCCTCCTGTACCATGCCACGCCACCGCCCAGGTAGCCCTGGCACGAACCCTTGTCGGGCGACATGGGAAGCTCCGTAGCCCAGTCGTGGGGCAGCTGCAGGTGTCGCCAGCGGGCATCGTCGAAGTCGGGCTGTCGCATTTCAGGCGATTCCACGATGTTCCACGATGTGTCGGCCCTGAGGAACAGCCAGTCGTCGTTCAGCAGTCTGGCGTCTCCGAAGCTTACCTGCGCAGTTGCGCTCAGTGCCCAGCAGAGGGCGAGGGCGGAATGGATGATTCTTCTCATAGCCTGGGTATAATATTAAATAGGTATCTGTTCGGTGTACAAAGTTAAGAAAAAAAATGTATCTTTGTATCACGTTAATACTTTTAAGTTATGGAGAACTACAACGTGTTGCCCGAAGTGGGCATGGGCGAGGCCCTGAGGATGGGGCTTGCCAGAGTGAGAGAATTTGCCGGTCGCTCGCGAAGGAGCGAGTTCTGGTGGTTCATGCTCGTGTTCCTGATAGTAAAGTGGGCCGTGGGCTTCGTGCTGCAACTCTGGTCGTTCAAGGCAGACAGCGTGGCAGAGTGCCTGCTGTGGCTCGTACCCCTGGCGCTCACCGTGCGCAGGCTGCACGACTCGGGCCACTCCGGCTGCTGGGTCTACGTCAGTTACGTGTTGGGCTGTGCGGTACAGCTGCTGGGCACCTTCTCCCCTGTGTATGACATCGTGCTGCGCATGGGACACACGACGACCCCCGACAAGGTGATGAAGTACGTGCAGGACCCCTGGTTCATGTCCTATACCGGCATCTCGCTGCTATGGATGCTGGTGAGCCTGGTGGTCATCGTAATGTGCTGTCTCGATAGTCAGAAGGGTGCGAACCGTTACGGTGAGAGCCCGAAATACGTGTCGAACGCAGAAGAATAACCCACTGGGCGATACCATTGCATCATCCCGATGCGACGGATGGGGGCCTATTCCACCGTCACGCTCTTGGCGAGATTGCGCGGTTGGTCTACGTTCAGCCCCTTGGCCACCGCCACGTGGTACGAGAGCAACTGCAGCGGTATGACGCTAAGCAGGGGAGCCAGCGGGGCAATGGTCTGGGGCACCTCGATGACATGTTCCACCATCGAAGGGATTTGGCTGTCACCCTCGGTGACGATGGCTATAATCCTTCCGCCGCGGGAGATGACCTCCTGCATGTTGCTTATTATCTTCTGATAGAGCCTGTGGTGGGTGGCAATAAAGACGACAGGCATCTCGTTGTCCACCAAGGCTATGGGGCCGTGCTTCATCTCCGCCGCGGGATAGCCCTCGGCATGGATGTAGGAAATCTCCTTCAGCTTCAGGGCCCCCTCCAGGGCAACGGGGTAGTTCCACCCGCGGCCCAGATACAGGAAATTGTGGGCAAACGTGAAGGTCATGGCCAAGGAGTGTATCTTGTCGTTCTGCTCCAGAATGCGCTCTATCTTAGAGGGAATCCGTAGCAGTTCGGCGATGGTCTCGCGGTATTCGTCCACCGACACCGTACCCTTGGCCATGCCAAGAGCCAGGGCTATCATCGTGAGTACCGTAACCTGTCCGGTGAAGGCCTTGGTGGAGGCCACGCCTATTTCCGGCCCTACGTGGATGTATGTCCCCGTGTCCGACTCACGCGCAATGCTCGACCCCACGGCGTTCACTATGCCGAACACGAAGGCACCCTGCTGGCGTGCCAGCTGTATGGCTGCCAGCGTGTCGGCCGTCTCGCCCGACTGTGAGATGGGCATCACCACGTCGCCGGGCTCGATGACAGGGTCGCTGTAGCGGAACTCACTGGCGTAGGCCACCTCCACGGGTATGCGGCAGAAGTGCTCAATCAGCTGCTTGCCGATGAGACCAGCGTGCCAGCTGGTGCCGCACGATACGATGATGATGCGCCGTGCCGAGAGAAGCCGCGCACGGTTGTTTGTAATGGCGGAGAGCACAACCTTCAGGCTGTCGCCCCGCGGAGTCTCGGGGGCAGAGGGGTCGGCATCCAGATTTGCACTGACGATGCGCCCGCGCATGCAGTCCTTCAGCACGTTGGGCTGGTCGAATATCTCCTTGAGCATGAAGTGGGGAAACCCTTCGTGGTCCAGCATACTGAGGTCGAGGTTCACCTCCCGCACCTCGGTGTCTGCCTCCCGACCGTCCAGTTTAAGCACCTGCAGGGGTAGGCCGCGTCGGATGACGGCCACCTCTTCGTCACGCAGATAGACTATCTGCTTCGTGTACTCGGCTATGGGCGATGCGTCGCTGGCGAGGAAGAATTCCTGAGGCACGGCCCCGTCGGCAGGCCCCTGGTCGCCGTAACCCAGGCCAATGGCCAGAGGGGACGACTTGCGCGCAGCCACCAGGCCGTCGGGCTCACGTGTATCGATGACGGCTATGGCATAGGCCCCGAACACCAGGCGCAAGGCTCGGCGCACCGCGTCCTCCAGACTGAGCTCCGGCTCGCCAACCTTTAGGGGAAGCGTCTGCACATACTCTATCAGCTGCACCAGCACCTCCGTGTCCGTCTCGCTCCGGAACTCGAAGCCTCGCTTCCTGAGCTGCTCGCGAAGCGTAGCATAGTTCTCGATGATGCCGTTGTGAACCAAGGCCAGTCGGCCCGACTGCGACAGATGGGGGTGGGCATTCTGCTCCGACGGCACCCCGTGCGTCGCCCAGCGCGTGTGGGCGATGCCCAGCGTCGACGTCAGGGCAAGCCCCTCTTCACCCTCGGCCCGCGCCACCACGTTTTCCAACTCAGCCACCTTTCCCTTGGCCTTATACACTCGGAGTCCCTCACTCGTGGCCATGGCACATCCAGCACTGTCGTACCCGCGGTACTCCAGCCGATGCAGGCCCTTCATCAGCACGGGGAACGCACGTCTCCGTCCGATGTATCCTACTATTCCACACATATCTTTGTCTTTATTTCACTTTACGGCTGCAAAGATACGACAAAATCCAATAAAACATATCTACTCTATCCAATTATTTGTAATTCTTACACCCATTTCCCCACGCCTGCATCCTGCAATTGCTGGAATTTTTCCATTCGAAGAATAATTGCATAATTACTTGCCCAAACCAAGAAAAAGTCCTAATTTTGTAAGCAAATACTAAAAAACATAGCCTATGTAACATTACAAATTAAAGACACATAGATAAAGAAGCATTAGCTTTATTCTTGTTTTCTCTCTAAATCGCCAATTTAAGGAAAACGTCCAAGAGTAAGAGTTAGTGCTCACGTTTATAGCGTGGGCTTTTACTTGTATAGGACGTTATGGTGTTTGGCGATACCTGAGAGAAACTATACAAAGCATTAGTCCACGTCTTCTTTTTTTGTCTAAACTTAGCTTTTGGACTAACAAACAACACTCATTTATTAATTCAAAAAAGACAGAAAAACAAATGAAAAAGATTTATGGAATCCTTATGTTGGCCATGCTGGCCGTATTCAGTGTATCAGTAACATCGTGCAGTGACGATGACAGTAATGGTGGAGCAAAAGAATCGGCTCTCATCGGTACATGGCATCTTGATCTCAATGATGACGAGTGGATGGAGTATACCTTTACTTCTGACAAAAAGTTCGTAAACCGCAATGCATGGTACGAATATGGTAAGTGGGATATCGACACAGACTATGGAACATGGTCCTTAAGCGGTACGACTGTTACCCTAAGATATGATGACGGTGACAGTGAAAACATGACGCTTGATGGCAAGAACCTTATTCTGGGTGATGGTGCATCCAAGTATATATTCTACAAGAAGTAACGGGTCCTGATACTTATTTATTAATGACCGTCCTCATAACAATATGGTCGTGAGGATGGTCATTCTTTTTAATACGCTCCACAAAAACCATTCACTAAATTTGTGAATTTATGGAATAAAAGTAAATATAGCAGACAAACGAGAGGGTGTGTCAAAATAGGCACATCCTCTTTTTTTATCGCAAAGCCCCGACTT
>ERZ842401.3477-NODE-3477-length-19528-cov-96.565706_pt1 | contig 19528 bp, 22 predicted proteins | sample MGYA00521270_ERZ842401 | MGnify/ENA primary metagenome ERZ842401 (study PRJEB31892, sample SAMEA3878208) | bioreactor metagenome | biome: Moose rumen | place: Sweden | collected 2011-10 | study: EMG produced TPA metagenomics assembly of the PRJEB12797 data set... | reverse complement strand
TTGGGATTCAAACCCAAGACCTTCAGAACCGGAATCTGACGCTCTATTCAGCTAATCCTTATGGGTATCAACATGTTAATTCTCTCTGTGTCTTAGATTAGTCAACTATTAGTCAACAACTTTAGACTTGGCGAAGGTAATACTTTTATTTCATAATCCACTCAGTTTTACAATTTTTAATTCCAAACGGGTATGAAAAAAGGGCTTAATGCACATAATAAGTGCAAAAAGCCCATTGTTTAGCTGTTTATTTCTTTGTATTCCCATCTATATCCGTATATTGATTTCCTTGCGTGTCTGCAACATTCATTGATTCTGCTGTTCGCTTTGGGGTAGTTCGTAATGCCCTTGTTTATTAGCCAGTCTCTTGCGCATGATGGATTATCGAACGTTTGTATATAATTCCCTTCCAAATCATATTGTTCAACTGGCCTGTATATTTCTCGAAGTTTAATATGGTTCTCCCTGAAAATCTTTCTTATATTTGATTCTTCAGAGCCAGTTATAATAGAAATCTCTGATATGTTTTTCCCTTTTTGATACAGCTATATAATTTCCTTGTGGTCATAGATTAAAGTGCCCTTTCCCCCTTTGGTTTCATTGTAGCCATTCTCGAAAGTATGTAAATGCTCTATCCAAAAGATTTCTCGTATGTTGAGCATCGCAATATCTTCAACGGTCTCTAATTCTTCTATCTTGAAAGAACCATATCCATATTCATTCATAGCGCAGTATAGTTTTCTGTTTTTGTTCCTTTCCTTCTGTGCATCTATGCAATGTGTCTTATATCTATCTTCTAATGATTGGGTTGTCTGCCCAACATATCTTGTGCCATTGAACAAGTTGGTTATTGAATAAATACGTCCTGCCGTCATTTCCTTTTCTTCATAATATTGAAAAACTCTATTTCTCCATTCTTGTTGATTATATCTTCGATTCTTATATTTGTTTTTGGCTTGGGTACTAATTGTTTCTTCATAACTACAGTTCAAATTTGTTTGTTCATATTCATTTATCTGATGTAAATATATATTTGGCTCTATATATGTCAACGGCTTTTACGACCTTGCCACTAACACGCTTGCTGATTGGGTCTGAGCATTCAAACCATTTGTGTAAATCTTTTGCTTTTGCTGTGTGCTTAATCCCAACAGTCTAATATGCATCGGCTATTATCTAGTTGGCTCTGGCTACTGTTATCGGCTAGCCTATTAAAATGTTTTTCACAATGATTCGGGCTACTTTCTGTTCTGCATCCTCAGTATCTCCTAAACTGATTAGAGCGTCTTGTATGGACTTCTTAGTATAGCGTAATGCCTTGACCCTATCAGTTCCAAGTTTTGTGTATGCTTCTCGTAATAATGGCTCTTTTTTTTCCATCGTCATTATTTCAGGCGAATAAGGATGGTTCGTCATTAGGTCAGCATATCTGACGAACAGTTCCTTGAACGTCTGCTTCTTTGTTGAAAATTCGATATTCTCACTTACTTTTTGGTACTTGTATTGGGTCGTTTCAATACCATTATCATTATATGCCTGTGCTAAATTAAGGCCATTATTGTATATTTCCTGATTCACCATGTAATTGTAAAGTTCCAATTTGGGTAGTCTGTCATTCAGAACGAACATATCATTTTGTTTGTCGTAACTCATATATAGGCTATTGAGGTCATGCTTTATGCCATCGCGCAAATGGTCTTTTACATTAACTGAGGCTTTGTTGAAAATTTCTACCGTCTCTCTGGCAGCTGATAGGGATTGTTCGGTAATAGCTTTCATGTCTTCAAATGATACATCAAGATTCAGTTTCCTGTGATTTGTATTGAAGATGTGAATTAATGTGTTTCTAAATGGATTAGTTTTTGTGCGGATTCGACCTGCAATCTAAGGAATATCACTATCTATACTAGCCAGCGTATGTTTATTTGAAGCCCTGCTAACCACATAACAAATTCCAGTATCGCTATAGTAGTCTGCACCCTCGAATGACTTTGATGTGATGAAATTGAATCGCTTACTATCGGAAAGACTATTGCTTATTATATATCCCTTCAACTTCTTTTCGTTTTCATCGTTCTTGGCACAGATTATTCTTACTTCGTCATTACCAAGGTGACAATGCTCTATAATGGCTAATATATCAGTCACACTGTTAATGAAAAAATAGGCTTCATGGCTTTTGATACCATTAACTGTAACATATCCGTTAGTCTGGTATCTATTGATGATATTCGCTGCCATTGTATATGGTTTGTTGGTCTGCAACAACTTTACCTTCAATTTCTCCTTGTGCTCCCATTCAGCAATGACATCATCCACATCTTCGAGGCATGAGGGCTTGAATAATGGTTGTATTGGCGTTGCTGACATGAAGCAGAAAGACTTGAAGCGTCTGAAATTATTCAGTACCCCATCTATAGCACGTTCACGGTATGAGTAATCTTTCAATAGTCGATGATATTCGTCAACCAATAATCTGAATTTCTTTGGGTTGATAATCTCGCACAATTTGGGCAACTTGTCGTAAGTGCATATAATCTTTCTGGTTTCATTTGAGGAAACATAATCCAATATGTCTCTCTCCATGTAAGGTGCATATTTTCCATGTAAACCATATACAGCTCTGCTTGTTTCGTCATTGAATCTTACCAATCCAACTCCTGCATCGGGTCTGCCAATCTTGTTAATAATGAGTTCCGTTGTGGGAACTGCAATAACATAATCTTCATCATTCTGTAATGCAACTGTTGTGCCGCCACAGCCGGTTACTACCTTGTTAAAAATGCAGTCGTGGGGTAGGTCTTCCATGTGTAAATACCCATCAACTGAATCAATTTGAATTCTCTTTTCCATATTGTAAATTATAAGAGGTGAAACTTGTCATATCTCAGAATTTCTAAATTATCTCGGAATCACAAAATCGAGGTGATGTAACTGCCTTTATTGTCTATTGTATAAAAGGAATAATTTGCAGATTTTGGTTACTCTAGAATCCAAAAATAAAGGACGCTCATCTTCGCATCCTTTGTAGGTTTGCCTCGTCATGTTTTGGACTGAGCAAGTATATGTCGAATCACCTCTTATATTCTGTTCCCATCTCAAATCTTGTAATACGAATATATATGTTTAATTCGAGGCTTCAAAGTCAATTCACACTTTTTTGAAAAATTGAGTAGATCTGCACTTGAAGTCCAAATCTTTCTTCTGAGCGAGCATTGCAAAAGAAAAGGGGACTTGAAAGCCCCCTTAACTCATTTTTATCTTTTCTCGTTCATATATGTTTCCATACTAACAATATTTATGCAGGTTCATTACCATATTCATTCTCACCTTCGTCACCTCTGGCAAATAATAACCAGACAATGTAGAATGGAATCCAAATCCACCATCCTGAATGACCTATATCATGTGACCTTTTAACAGCTTGTGCAATCCAAATATACCATAGAGTTAATCCTAGAATTGACAGTATTAATAAAACAAAACTATTTGGATTGTCGTCTCTTGACATTTCGTTTGAAGCGGAACTGACAGCGAAACCAAGAAGGATATAGATTGCAGTTACGAATATGTAAAGCGACCTGCCAACCCTTCCTTCAAATCCTATTAAAAACCATAAGTCTATTTTATTACCCTCTTCTGATTCTGATACACTCTCTTGTCTATATTCCTCTTCAACGATGGTAATACTACCAGACTGTGGAACATAGCTATTATCCTTTGCTTTTTTCATCCAATAGGCATAATCAGAATCAGCCCCACTACCTTTCGTCTCTTTATAGTATAAGGCGAGATAATACTGTGCCTCGGCATTGCCAGAGCCAGCATAAGAATACAAGTCTTTGAATGCATTCTTATTTCCTTGCGATGCTTGCTGCATCAATTGTTCGTAGTTAATCATATCTTTATACGTATTTTTACCAAAAGTAGTAATCCACAAAATTCTGAATACAATTAGCAGTAGTATCTCTCCCAGAACTTTCCATTTCTGATATTGCTTTATCTATAGTATCTTTAAACAACTTTATTTCGTCTGTATAATAATCAATATCCAAAAACCTATCTAATTTTTTTATTATCTTTCTTACCTTATCAGATGGAATTTGAATGCCTTCATAATTCATATCCCGTTGGACTTTGGAAAAGATATTGAGTATCACATTATCTGGTAATAATGGTAATGCTGCTGCAAAGTATTCCCAATGCTCTAAAAATAAGATACCACCATACACTAAATCAGAGAAGAATCCTATCCAACTCTTGTTCTCCAATAGACAATCTTGCAGTTCAATGGCATGGTGAACAATCGTATTAGGTCTTTTCTCTTTTTTATAAATAGTGTCAATTAACATTTTGTCCTCGTTATCTATAGCACTATCTAATAAACTTCCATGCTTCCAATTGTTTATATCAACCAAGCCCTGATTTATCAAAGAACAAATTTGTTCAGAACTATTCTGGACACATTTTCTATTCCGATTCCAATTTAACCAAGACTTCCTGCTTTCAAGCTGTTTTATGTTTGTGTCAATTTCTTCTAGTTGTTTAGTTATCACCCTTACTTGTTCATGCCATTTCTCATAGAAAGAGTCAAATGGTTTCCTTCCTATTTCCATTAGGTCATATTTGAGTTCTGATGAGTCATCACAAGGAATAAAAAGAAAACCATATTGATTCAATATTGAGTTGTTGAGTTGTTCACATAGATTATTATGTTTACCTTGTGAACAACCAGAACACGAACAGCAATTTCCACTACCATCACCATCACTTGAGCTGCCACGCTCATATTCTGGCCTCTCTTCTTTATAAATCTTACAGATTTCTTCATAACCTTGTAAAGATAGTTGAAAATCATTCCGATTTACATAAAGGCCAAGACAGCGAGATTCCCATGAGAAACTTCCAACCCAACCATTTGAAGAATGATGCAGTCCCTTATGGTTGATTTCTGAGTACGATGTAAGAAATGCTATCTTTATATCCATCAACTTATTATGAGGTTTTGAGGTTAGCGAGTTTTTCTCCTAATCTTAATCTTTTAGTTTTCCAAAAAATTCATCATTTCTCCCTAAATCTAGAGCGAAACCAACATTGTCAAAGAAAATGTTATATACTCTTGGATATTTCTTATATGGTAAAATCCATATTACAGCTGGCTTTGTCACTTTTTTATAACCAATCGGTGTGAAACTTCCTGTTTTTCGAATTTGATTGGCTTTAACTACAGCCAATTTTTCTTTATAGAACCATTTAGTGTCATCTTCATATAATGGTCTACGCAGTTCTTTTAAACAATCTTCAAATGTAGGATATACATCACAGATATAATACTCAACATAGCCATTATATGCCCAATTTTGTTTGTTTTTATAATGAGTTTTTATCTCTTTTTTAGAAGGTACATTATAGTCTGTCATCCAAAATCTAATGAAGAAATCTGCTGGTTGTTTACCATCTTTGAAGATACGATAACCTTTTTTATTACCATATACATGATACATGTTAACCCAATTATTTCCATCCCATCCATTCCAAACATCTTGATAATAATAGTTTACGCTAATACCTTGTGAAGACACTAGGCTCGGAAATAATAATAATAAAGTGATAAGAAAGCCCTTTATTGATAGAAATCGATACTCCATAATCTTTATTATTTAATTACGTACATTTCATTACCTGTATCAAGAAGATAATTACCTAAGTCCATTAAGTCGAGAATCATACTTTTCTCTGATTCACTATGAGCGTTATTATACATGCTTTGAAGTGACATGATAGGTTTACTACATGGTTTCCACGTCTGGCTGTTCTTTATTCCCATACAAGTGATTTCAACAGAACCATTACTTTTTGTAACTACTCTAGCTCTGATTGATGTGGCGGTATTAGTTCCCAGCTTGACACCGTTAAACAACTGTACTTCATCCGATACGACTCTAACTGATTCTGCACTACCTCTTGTAGAGAATGGGTCTGAATTAAACCAATTACTTGACCCAGAACTACGTGGTATATCAGGAGCAGTTGTTTTCATGCCACTCAAATCCGTTGATTGATACTTTACCCCATAATCATTATAGTTCGGTTCTTTGCGTACTGTTACATCCCATGTGACTTGTGCATAAGAAGATAAGCTTATCATTACCAATGACAAAATAAGGATTTGTTTTTTCATACCAATAACAATTTGTGCTATCAGTTCCCAAGATGAATAGCAGGTTAGTAGTTTAAGAAGCATGGGACTGCTGAATCTATCTCACTGTGGCTCTGGACTGCCAATCATCAAATAAAGACAACAGCCCATGCGTGAGATATATTAATTATATAATAATCCCACCATGAGCATACTGTCATTACCCTTGATGATTGAAATTGTCCAGATTTCAGTGAAGGATAATATCCATTTGCTCCTGTTGTTATCTGAGCCCTTTATAATGCACGACTACACTTAGTGTGCTTGAAACTCAGTGGCAAATATAGCAATTATTCTTCAAATAACAAAGATTTATGTAAAAAAACAGCAATAAACCGTTCAATTTGCACAAAGAAGCATACACACAACATTAAAAAAGAGATAGAGGCTTGCACCCCTATCTCTATTTATAGATTGAAATCTTTCTTGATTCGTTGTACTGTGGATATTCCTTTTCCTGTCAGTGTTGCAATAGTCCTGATACTGTAGCCTCTCTTTAGATATGAGATAATATCCTTATACTGTTCTTTCTTCTGTTCTAGTGTTTTGATGCTTCCAACCTTACGACCAAGTTTGCCACCATTCCTTATATATTGAGCACGTCCAGAGTTGAGGCGGAATTTGATATTTTCTCTTTCAAGTTGGGCGCAAGTGGATAGGGTTGCAATCATAATAGGTGCAAATAATGTTGGTTTTCCTTCTCCATCTAATAAGGTCAGTTGTTCTTTCTGCATATAGAGATTAATCCCACTATCTATTAAGTCTTTGACGCATGCTAGAACTTCAAAAGCATTTCTTCCAAGTCTGCTGAGTTCTGAGACTAATAAGATAGAGACCTTGTTTTGCTTGCAGTAGTCAATAGCCTGCAACAAAATAGGTCTTTCAACATTCCGTTTTGCTCCAGAAATCTTTTCCTCAAATATTCTGGAAATCTCTAGATTCTGATATGCTGCATATTGCTTTAAATCAGAAATCTGTCTTTCAGTGTTCTGTCTATCTCCAAGACTAGAAACACGTGCGTAAATCACTGCATTCATTTTAATCTTTGTTTTAATTGGGTTGAAAATAGTATTCATATAATAGCCGTTTCCAGATTTATATGAATACTATTTGAGTTTGTACTAAATATTTACCATTTCGTATAGTGGTGGCATGCGTAGTAAGTCCATCTTATTGCCAATAGCAAAGAATCCTTTACCTCTGCGAAATTCCAAAAACTCTATTCGCCAAGGATTAGGCTTAACTTCATAACGAATAAACTTCCGATTCTTGAAAAACCATGTATTGTAGTTATTATCCTCTATTACTTCAATAGCCCTGATGTGTATAGCTTGAAATCTGACAAAAGAGTTGTTGAGTCTTATTCTATACCATCCAACGTTTTGTTTTCCTTCTTTCTTTGATTCCAAATGACACCATGCAGCTATATTGCAATAGAATTCGTTTTTGAAGTTATCAGAAGGGTATAATTTTACTTTCTGTTCCATATTATGTGATAGTTTAAGGGGAACACTCTGTTTTGATTTGGAATGTTCCCCTGTGAGTTGTTAATCGATAAACCAATGATATTTGTCATCAATGCCGTTCAATGCTGCATTGATTCCCAGCGCAATCTCTGAGGCGTTGACAGTCCTGTCCAAGAAAGAATCAATATACGATGACTTTATAGAGCCTGTCAAAAGATTAAAGAATGTCCAGAGATTGATGTCTTTGCCATGGCTGCTGAAATTCTCATCATGAATATAAGATTTCGCTACGTTGTTGAGTTGGGTATCAGTTATAAGCAATTGAGGGATGTTTCTTTGCAGTTTTAATGGTAGATGCTGCCAAAGTCTAGCTTTACCTATTATTTGGCAGAATTGATGCACTGAGAGAGAAGAATTGCAAAGTTGTTGCATCAAATGAATCTGTTTGGCAGGGTTAAATTGATTAAACAGTTCAAGAGCCTGACGATATAGTTCATTAGGACTGCTTGCTTTCAGTTCTGCTTGGTAGCCATCGGTAAATATGCATAAATTGCAGCATACCGTATTCTTAAATCCAATTCCTAGCTGAAAAATGTCTGGAACCTTCTTTGAGAATAGATTTTGCCTATTATATGCTCTTACGCCAACGATTGAGAGGTAAAGCCTGTTGCCGTTGATGTCCTGATAGATTGTGGGTACGTCAATGGAGAAAGCGCAACGCTCAAAGTACTGAGTTTTATCACTCTCTAGCAATTGGTTTGCAGGCTTGTGAATGGCAGACGGAATTCGACCTTTTATGACATGGCTGCAACGGATAATTGGGCTTTCAATAGTTTCACCCCTAAAGAAGTCTTTCGTGGCTTCGCCTATAGTCTCAATAAAGAGAGGGTGACTCAGTGTAAGTTCATTATCTTTAGCAAATACGGGTGTAATGCAGTCGTGCTTTAGCTGGTCTAAAGTCACCTCGACTGTGTTAGCTTCAATGAAGTGTTTTGTACGCTTAACGGCATTAGCATGCACCTCATTCACTGGCTCGATAATCTCTGCATCAGAGAAATCGAATCTGTTACCGTTCTGAACGGTTGGCAATAAAATTTGCTCCATAATGATGATGTTTGATGTGTAAATAATAAATGAATTAATGAGACTGCCTAATATTTTGTATTAAGCATTCTTTTACTTTAGATATAGGTGGAGGGGCTAATGGGGGTAGTCAACAATGATGGACATGTCTTTCATAGATTCATTTCCATAGGTATAGGGAGAGGGGGATAGTAAAATCAGCACCCTATATATATAATAATTGGGAATAGATGATTTTTGGTTAAACTGTCAGACGAGGAATCATGCATCAGTTGATGATATTGTGTGTCACAGGAAAATCCAGTGTCTAATTGTCAGACCTATATGTCATCTTTTGATGGTGACATATTGGCGTAGACGTGACATTCGGTGTGTTTTTACGTCCGGAAGTATGCACTTCTATGTATAATAATCCCGAAAACAAGGTGACATTATGTAAAATGATACTGAAAACGATGTTTCGTGATGTAAAATAGGGTAATTACATGGGAGTTTGTGACCCCAATTATTGGCAACCTCATGGCAGATGGAATTTGGGAAATATGTGGGAAGTTTATGCTGTTTTTGTTCCTGTTGTTGTCATTTTGCCATAGTCTGATAGATTGGCACAGTTCTTGCTATATGTATTATGCCAGACGACGGGGCTAGCCTGCCGGTTAGTGGCAAAGGTTTGACTTCACACCCTTTGAAGTCATTCCAAATTCAGATGAGAGTTGTTGCCGAGGGTTATGGGTGGCAGTTCAATCAGTTGTTAGATTAGTTTTCGTGCGGCTCGTCCGCAAACATTTTAATTTTTTATTATTATGCCAAATGAAAATTATGACAACAAATTAAACAGCAATGGTGCTGTAGCGCTCATTAAAATTAATGGTAAGAAGGTAGCTAAAAGAGGTGTAAAGGGACAAAGTAGAATTTATTCTATAGTCCTTTCAAGAGCAAAGAAGTTGTATGACAAACAACTCGACAAGTCCTCATGTAGTCTCTATGCTGATTGCATACTTGAGGTATTAAAGAATACCAAAGGTATATCAGAGGCGGTCTTTAAGGCTCGATTTGCTGAGACAGTTATGGATTTGATGGATAAGATGTCTTTCAACTATGAATGTAAGCAAAGGGAGTTGTCGCCTTATGTGGTTGCAACACATTTGGCTGCGATGCCTTCATATCAAAGAAAAGAGATTCTGGAGGACATGAGCAAATTGCCTGATAGAGTCAAAAGGTGTAAAACTCCGATTTTTGAATTGGATGATTTAACAAATTTGGATAAGTATCAGGTCTTGTCTGATGAATTTCCAGAAGTAACGCCTGAAGAAAACGGCACCGTTGAAGAATAAAAAAAACAATTTCTCCCCCGTTCATCATCTGACGGGGGAGTTTTTATTATTTCCCAAAAACGTACTTAACGACCTTGGCATTAGACTTGTTCTCATTTACAAAGTCACGTTCAATGTAGATGTCCGTAACTCGCATGGATTCATCCACGTGGTTTAATGCTGCATGGACTGTGTACTTATCAATTCTGCATTTATTGAGGGCGATAGTCGCCCAAGAGTGACGGGCTGCATAAAACTCTAAATCGTTGATGTTCAACAGTTCGCCAATATCTTTCAGCCCTCGATTGATAGCGGCATTGAACGTCCTGTGATTGGAGAAGTGGCGATAGAATCGAAAGACTCGATTGCCAGCATCATCTCGGTACTTGGTTATTAGTGGCCTGATAAATTCTGGTATTACAACCTCCATTCTTGCATGGTCTGCTCTACGGTCTTTGGTCTTTGTTCGGTAATAGATAATCCTGTTGTTTTGTATTTCTGTGGCATTAAACAAATCCACAGAGTTCATGCCCATCAGGCAGAACGACAGGATAAAGGTGTCTTTCGCAAAATCAATCGGACACGTCTTAGACCTACCACGTATGGTATTCTTATAAGGTATCTTCCACATAGCTTTTAGTAGTTCTGGAGATATCGCTCTTTTTCTGCTTGCTTGTTGCTTGGGAACTTTCATGCTTTCAAACGGAGCATTGCTTATTACAATAATATTTCGATCATAGTCATTGTATTTTTTCTTAGCCTCGTTAAACAAATGACGGATACTCCCGAGATATTGCGAAACTGTCCTTTCTGTTGGTACACGTTTGCCAGCCTCAATTAGTCTGGCCTCTCTTTCTTTTGCTCTGTCTTGAAGGAAAATGACAAATCCTTTTAGCAAGGAAGAGGTAATCCTTGAAGTGGGAAAACTGTCTGCGTCAATGTATGCTTTAAATGCGGATAGGGCTGATTGGTAATTCCTTTTTCCTTTAATGCTTGTCTCGTTTATCCACTCGTTGCAGAACTGTATGAAGTCAATAGACAGCTTTCTTTTCTCCTGAGCTTCTAATTCTCCCATAATTTCATCAAGGGTATATCCCTCGATGTCTATTGGGAGTTTGTTGCAACGCATTTGATATTCGTAAACAAGCTTGTCAATGTCTTTTTTGATAGAAGTCCCATTTTTAAATGATAGGGATTTTGTTAAATCCTGCGGTCTCACAAATAGGCTTGTAGATAGCCTTTTCACTTTCCTTTGGTGGGTAAATCTGAGCTTAACGTTGTAAGTTCCATCACTTTTTTGCTCACCTTTCTTGATTTCTGCTCTAATTGTCAGCATGTTACAATGATTAAAATTAGTCAACAATTAGTCAACAACCATTGGATAATGCTGAAAAAACGTGGATTTTTGGTTAATTCCAGACAGCCTTGATAAGCGTACACCCGTGGGGAATCGAACCCCAACCAACGGAACCGGAATCCGTTATTCTATCCATTAAACTACGGGTGCAGACGGCATTTTAGCCTTTCTGTTTCTCTTCTTTTTTCAGTGCTCGTAGCTCTTGCTTATCAATTCTTCCATCACGAACCGGAATCTGACGCTCTATTCAGCTAAGCTACGGGACCTGCAAATGATGTACCTTTACAAAATTGTATGCAAAGGTACATATTTTTATTGATAAATGATCATTGATAGTTGATAATTATAATCTTTTAAGTGTTGTGGTTATGTACAGAATGATAGTGAATAATCAACTTTTTCTTTCATTTTGCAAAAATAATCGTGGTTTTTGCTTGCAGATTAATATAAAAGTAGTACCTTTGCAGTCGCAAATGTAAATACTGAGTACATAATTGTAAAAACAAGATGAGTCAACTGATAAAACCGATTAATTACGAGTCGCTGCTTGATACGAAGCAGACAGAACAGGGTATCAAACTGATTAAGGATTTTTTTCAGCAGAACATTTCAACGGAATTGCGCTTACGCCGAGTTACAGCGCCATTATTCGTGTTGAAAGGGTTAGGTATCAACGACGACCTCAATGGGGTGGAACGTGCTGTGACCTTTCCCATTAAGGATCTTGGCGATGCCTGTGCCGAGGTGGTGCACTCGCTGGCTAAATGGAAGCGTCTGTCGCTGGCAGAGTATAAGATAGAGCCAGGTTATGGTATTTATACAGATATGAATGCTATCCGAGCAGACGAGGAGCTGGATAACCTGCATTCACTGTATGTAGACCAGTGGGACTGGGAGGCTGTTATCACAAAAGAGCAGCGTAGTGTGGCTTTCTTGAAAGATGTTGTGGAGCGTATCTATGCTGCTATCCGTCGTACGGAATACCTGACCTGCGAAACCTATTCTCAGATAAAACCCTTCTTGCCTGAGAAGATCAAGTTTATCCATGCGGAGGAACTATTGCAGATGTATCCCGATAAAACACCGAAGGAGCGTGAAGACGCGATCTGTAAACAATATGGTGCCGTGTTTATCATCGGTATTGGTAACAAACTGTCGAATGGCGAGAAACATGACGGACGTGCACCAGACTATGATGACTGGTCTACGATAGGAGAGAATGGTTTAGCAGGACTCAATGGCGATATCCTGATATGGTATCCGGTATTGGGACGTTCATTTGAATTGTCGTCAATGGGTATCCGTGTGAACAAAGAGTCACTGTTACGCCAGTTGAGCCTGGAGGGGAAAGAAGATCGTAAGAGCTTGTATTTCCACCAGAAGTTGCTGAATGATGAGCTACCACTGAGCATTGGTGGTGGTATCGGACAGAGTCGCCTATGTATGGTGCTGTTGCATAAAGGCCATATTGGTGAGATTCAGGCCTCTATCTGGCCGGAGGAGATGCGTACAGCGTGCAAGAAATTAGGAATGCAGCTGATTTAAGCCAGTTGCAAGTCAAGGAGCTCCCTCAATTTCACGATTGAGGGATTTTCTTTTTCCATCTGTTCAAATTGTTCACGGCGTGTCAGCAGAGGCCCTTGTTCTTGGTGTTCGGCTACACGGATAGTCAGCGTGATGGATTTGTTTTTCAGATAAGTCTTCAAGGTATTGAGAATTTTTCCCTTGATCTCTTCTATCTGAGTCATGGCCAGTTGATTCTCTACCACCAGTTCAATGGCAGGGAATTCTGTGATGACAGGATCCATATTCTTCATTCGGGTAGCTATTCCACTCAGGTTCTGTGGCATGCGATTACACATGGAAATCCATTGTAAGGCCAAATCTTGCTGGGTGAAAGTATTCTCGTCGTTCTTCTTAGCCGTATTGGAAGCACTGGTGGTGCTAGCATTGCCGTTTGCTGTCCCCGACTTGACTCCTCGGAGATTATTCCAGGAGAAGCCCACGCCAATGTTCAACTGTGGTCGTGTGGTCGGATTATATGAACTCGTCGTTTGGCTAACGGTGGGAGTTGGCTCACTGGGTTTTGGAGCAACAGGTTCAGCCACAGCCACCTGTGGAGCTGCTTTCTTGGGCTGATGCTGTTGCACCAATTGCTTAAACAGGGATTTCAATCTTCTGGGCTTACGCCCACTGCCTGCCCCCTCGTCGGGCTGTGTGATTTGTGCTACCTCAATGAGCGTTAGCTCTACCAAGAGCCGCTTGTTACTGGATTGGCGGTAGTTGATATCGCATTGGTTCAGCAGCTGTAGTGCTTTATATAAGAAAGGTATAGGACACTTCTGTGCCTGCTGCTGATAACGCTCTTTCTGTTGGTCGCTCACTTCTAACAAGGGGAGGGTTTGCGCGTCACGTGCCATCAAGACGTTGCGCATGTGTTTGGCCAGTCCACCAATGAGTAGTCCACCGTCAAAGCCTTTGTTAATGATGCTATTGAGTAAGACCATGATATCAGGCACCTTGTTCGCTAATGCCAGGTCAACGATTTTGAAATAATTCTCAGCATCGAGCACATTGAGGTCTTCAATCACTTTCTGATAGGTGATGTTGCCTTGGCAGAATGATGTCGCCTGGTCAAAGATGCTCAATGCATCGCGCATGCCGCCGTCAGCCTTCTCTGCGATGACCGCCAAAGCTTCTTCTTCATAGGTGATACCTTCACGGTCAGCGACAGACTTTAAGTGGTCTATCGTATTGCGCACCGTCATTCGTTCGAAGTCGTAAATCTGACAACGAGAGAGAATGGTAGGAAGAATCTTATGTTTTTCCGTGGTGGCCAGGATGAAGATGACATGTGCAGGTGGCTCCTCCAGCGTCTTGAGAAAAGCGTTAAAGGCCGCAGTAGACAACATGTGAACCTCGTCGATGATAAACACCTTGTACTTGCCGACCTGCGGCGGTATGCGTGTTTGCTCCATCAGCGTCTTGATGTGCTCAACAGAGTTGTTGGAGGCAGCATCAAGCTCAAAGATGTTAAATGAACGCTGTTCGTTAAATGCCTGGCAACTCTCACACTGTCCGCAGGCTTCACCATCAGCTGTGGGTGTCAGGCAGTTGATGGCTTTGGCAAAAATACGTGCACAGGTGGTCTTTCCAACGCCACGTGGGCCGCAGAAGAGGTAGGCATGAGCCAGTTTCCCGCTTTTTACGGCATTCTTGAGTGTCGTCGTCAGTGCCTGCTGACCTACTACCGTATCGAAGGATGTGGGTCTGTATTTTCGCGCTGAAACGATATATTCTTCCATATTGATAATTGAATTTGCGTACAAAGGTACAAAAATATTTTTATTTCTTATTTTATATTTCTTATTTTATTTGTATCTTTGACTATGTCGAAGATACTCCCGTTCGGAAAAATCCAAATAAATTTGGTTTTTCTCTCACTTATTCGTATCTTTGCAACCGAAAACGAATGTTGTAATGAAGAAGGTAAAGAACATATTGCTCCGTATATATCATGTCGAAGGCCTGAAATATATTGTGGTGGCCCTTATTGCCATTATATTTGTTGGTTTTGTCGATGAGAACAGTGCATGGAAGCATTTTAGTAATCTTCAGTATATCCAGGAATTGGAAGATGAAATTTCGACATATACCGACCAATATAAGCATGACCAGGCACAGATCAAGAAACTGGATAGCGACCCTAAGTCGATAGAGAAGATAGCTCGTGAACGCTATTTCATGAAGACTGACGAGGAAGATATCTTTGTGCTGAGTGATGACGACCAGTTGCAATCAAGTATTTTATTCGATGAAGCAACTGAGTAAAACGGAAACAGCCATCATGCTGATTGGCGGCTTGCTCATGGTGATAGGGGCTGGTGCCAGCATGTTCTTACAGGTGTGGGCAGCCTATATCTTTGCTCCCGGGGCTTTGATGTTTGCTTCGATGCAGATGCGCCAGTCGTACGAAGGTCAGAACTTTACCATACGTCGTTTGCGTCGCATCATGATCATCAGCGATGTGTTGTTCTTGATAGCTGCATTGCTTATGCTGGCCAATCAGTCGAATTTCTTTGGAATATCCTATTTGCAATATCTAAAATATGTGCATAATAATTGGATTGTAGTGTTGCTCGTTGCAGCTATCTTACAGCTGTATGGTAGCCATAGAATTGCTAACGAATTGGAAAAAGAGGCAAAAAAACGCTAAATATTTGCGCAAATGTTTTAAAATGCGCAAATATTTTTTCTTTTTTCAATATATCGTTGTACATTTGCGACTGATTTCAGAAACAATAAATAGTCTATGAACAAAATACTATATATGTTTGTCGTTGTTGCAGCGATTTCGTCGTGTGCAAGTTCCTACAATGTGCAGGGATCATCGTCGATATCAGCCTTGGATGGAAGTAAACTCTATCTGAAGGCCCTTAAGGGTCATGAGGTGAAGAATATCGACTCTTGTGATGTTGTGCATGGGGAATTCCATTTTGCAGGTTTGTTGGATACCGTACGTATGGCCAACCTGTTTATGGGCGACGAGAGTATTATGCCTGTTGTTTTAGAGGAGGGCGAGATCAACATCAAGATTGATAATGCTTCGCAGAGTGTTACGGGAACTCCTCTAAATGACAGTCTGTATAAGTTCATAGACAAGCACAATCAGCTTTCAAATCGCATGAACGAGTTGTCTCATCGTCAGAGCCAGATGCTGCTTGATGGTATTGACGAGAGTGAGATAGATCGCAAGCTCTCTGCCGAAGCTAATGCCATCGCTGCAGAGGAGGACGAGCTGGTGACCAAGTTCGTCGTCAACAATTTCGATAATGTGCTGGGTCCTGGTGTCTTTATGATGATTACCAGTCAGTATCGATTCCCCATTCTGACGCCACAGATTGAAGATATCATGTCGAAAGCTACGGAGAGGTTTAAGAATGATCCTTATGTGAAGGACTACTATAAGACAGCGCAAGAAAATGAGGCCCGTATGAACGGAATGGACGAAGCTGCTCCTCAGCAGTCTGACTCCATGGCTCCTCAGTCAGCTTCTCCATTGACCAATGTTCCTGCCAAATGAGAACATTTGTCAAAGGAGGACGCATTGTCAACGAAGGCCGTGTGGTAGATAGCAATATTGTTATCGAAGACGGCCATATTGCGGAGATAACCCATCATCAGCCCGAAGCATTGTTTGATGAAGTCATCAATGCTTCGGGTTGTTATGTTCTGCCAGGTGTTATTGACGACCACGTGCATTTCCGTGAGCCTGGATTGACAGCCAAGGCCGACATAGAAAGTGAGAGTAGGGCAGCAGCAGCTGGTGGAGTGACCAGTTACTTCGATATGCCCAACTGTGTTCCACAGACCACCACATTGGAGGCTCTGGATGAGAAGTTCCGTTTAGCAGCCCAGAAGAGCCATGTGAACTACTCTTTCTTCTATGGTGCTACCAATGACAATGCAGATACGTTTGCACAACTTGATCCGCATCGTATTCCTGGCATCAAACTCTTTATGGGCTCTTCTACGGGTAATATGCTCGTTGATCGTAAAGAGGCCTTGGAGCGTATCTTTAAGACCTGCCAGCTCCCATTGATGGCACATTGCGAGGATACTGACATCATCAATCGTAACATGGAGGAGGCCAAGAAGGCTTGGGGCGAAGATCCTCCCGTCAGTCTGCATGCCATGATTCGCAGCGAGGAAGCCTGTATGGCTTCAACGATGAAGGCAGTCGATTTGGCAAGGAAATATGGCACCCGCCTGCACATTGCCCACATTTCTACTGCTGAAGAGTTGGAACTGTTGGGAGGTCATATTACAGGGGAAGCCACAGTAGGACACCTTTATTTCACCCAACTTGACCATGAGCGGTTAGGTGCAAGAATTAAGGTGAATCCTGCCATTAAGTCGCCCGTAGACCAATATCTCCTGCGTCAGGCCTTGAATGACGGCCGAATAGCTGTTATTGGTACAGACCACGCTCCTCATCTGCTTGATCAGAAACAAGGTGGATGTGCCAAAGCTGCCAGTGGAATGCCCATGATTCAGTTCTCGCTGGTCACCATGTTGGAATTGGTTGATGCGGGCGTGCTGACCATTGAGCGGATGGTTCAGTTGATGTGTCATCAGCCTGCCCGCCTTTTTGGTGTAGAACATCGTGGATTCCTTCGTCCTGGCTATCGTGCTGACCTTGTTGTCGTTCGACCTCATTCACCTTGGACAGTTACCCCAGATGTGATTCAAAGCAAGTGTGGATGGAGTCCGATGGAAGGACATGAATACCAGTGGCGTGTGGAGCGTACGCTTTGCAATGGTCAGACGGTATATGCTGACGGACAGGTGAATAAGAGTGTTCTTGGTGAGGAAATCAGTTTTAACCATGACCATTGATTATTCTATCAGCGATGTTGCGCCCTATATCAATTGGGACTATTTCTTTTACGCCTGGGGTATGCACAACAAACCCGAGGCCGAGAAACTGAAGCTGCGAGGTGAGGCAGAGGAAACGCTCGCCACGCTTCAAGGCCATTACCATACCCATGCCTTATTCCAACTCTTTGAGGCGAATAGCGAAGACGACGATATTCTCATTGGTCATCAACGACTTCCTTTGCTTCGCCAGCAGCAACCTGGCTCAGAGATGCTTTGTCTGGCTGATTTCATCCGTCCTGTTTCATCTGGCACTGCTGATCAGATAGGCGTGTTTGCCACAACTGTTGACATGGGATTAGAAACCGATTTCGACCAAGATGCCTATCAGAAGATGATGGTGCAGCTGTTGGCTGACAGACTGGCCGAAGCTACTGCAGAGCGAATGCATGAGGCTGTCAGGAAACAATATTGGGGCTATGCACCTCATGAACAGCTCACCATGCAGGAGTTGCATACCGAGAAATTTCAGGGCATCCGTCCTGCTGTAGGTTATCCCTCGTTGCCTGATACCAGTTTGAATTTTGTGATTGACGAGTTGATCGGATTACGCCAGATAGGTATCCGGCTGACGGAAAGTGGAGCCATGAAACCCCATGCCAGCGTATCCGGACTGATGATAGCTCACCCGAAGGCTCGCTATTTCTCGTTGGGTAAGATAGGTGAAGACCAGCTGGCTGACTATGCCCATCGTCGCGGACTGCCAGTAGAAATCATGCGTAAATTTTTAAGTTCAAGTCTATGATAGCACGTTATGCCATACCATTTTTCTTTCTGATGGGACTTGTTGTTGTCCCATTGGTCGTTGCTCTGATCTGTCGCTGGCTATTGCCTCGAAAGTATTACCTCAAGGTCATCAGTGTGCTTACCTTATTGATATGGGGACTAGTAGGCTATGGCTATTTTGTAGGCTTCGAGCAGTTGGAGATTCGTGAGATAGAGTATGCCTGCAGCGATCTGCCTGAGGCTTTCGATGGCTATCGCATCGTACATTTCTCAGATGCCCATATTGGCACTTATACAGGTTCGCGTCAATGGCTGCTGCAGCGCGCTGTTGACACCATTAATGCTTTGCGTCCTGATATCGTGCTTTTCACAGGCGATTTGCAGAATATCTATCCTGACGAATTAGACGTACAAGTTCCTATTCTTAGTCAACTAAAAGCCCATGATGGCGTGATGAGCGTATTGGGCAATCACGACTATGCTGTCTATCAAGACTGTGACGAGAGCCAGAAACAACGGAATAACAAGCATACTATCCAGTCGGAGCGTAAGATGGGATGGACACTGCTGTTGAATGAAAATCGTATCATACGTCGCGATTCCGACTCCATAGTCGTGGCAGGCATGGAGAACTGGGGAAAGATGAAGCGCATGCCTCGTCGTGGTGATGTCAAGAAGTCGCTTACGGGCATTAGCGATTCTGCCTTTGTCGTGATGCTGCAGCACGACCCCACCTGCTGGCGCGAGAAGATCCTGCCGGAATGCAAGGCTCAGCTGACGTTGAGTGGTCATACCCATGGTGGTCAGGTGTCGCTATTGGGACTCTCGCCCGCATCGCTGTCTTACGACGAATGGGGTGGAGTATACGAGCAAGATGGTCGTACGCTTATTGTTTCCACAGGCCTTGGAGCCCTTATCCCTTTCCGTTTGGGTATGCCAGGCGAAA